>Ga0206991_10104_pt2 | contig 19840 bp, 8 predicted proteins | sample Alteio_BWMinCont_9_FD_153286 | JGI IMG/M metagenome (GOLD analysis project Ga0206991, IMG submission 153286) | Enriched cells from forest soil in Barre Woods Harvard Forest LTER site, Petersham, Massachusetts, United States -... | ecosystem: Environmental > Terrestrial > Soil > Temperate forest >...
AAGGTGCTGATCGCGGGAGGATACAATACCAGTAGCGGCTATCTCTCCAGCTCGGAGTTGTACGATCCAGTAGCGAACACGTGGAGCACGGTGGGAAGTCTGGCAACGGCGCGATATCTTCATACTGCGACTTTATTGACGAATGGGAAAGTGCTGATCGCGGGCGGATCCAATTCCAATAGCGGATCTCTCTCCAGCTCGGAGTTGTACGATCCTTCAACGAACACGTGGAGTGCCGTGGGAAGCCTGGCAACGGCGCGTTTTCAGCATACGGCGACGTTATTGACGAATGGGAAGGTGCTGATCGCGGCGGGATATAACTCCGGTGTTTACGTTCTCTCCAGCGCGGAGTTTTACGACCCAGTAGCAAACACGTGGAGTGCGACAGGAAATCTGATAACGGCGCGATATGACCATACGGCGACGTTACTGCCGAACGACAAGGTGCTGGCCGTGGGAGGATACAATGGCGGCACTCTCTCCAGTTCGGAACTGTACGATCCAGGCGATCCGGGCGTCCCGGCAGTGTTGATCCCCGCCAGCGCATGGCAAAATCCAGTGAGCGGCACAACCACGAAGCTGAACGTACTGGGCTGCGATTACGCGGGAGAATCAACTCTCACCTACACTTGGTCGACAACGGGAACGCCGCCGGCCCCCGTCACGTTCAGCGCTAATGGATCGAATGCCTCAAAAAGTTCCACTGCCACATTTACAAAACCAGGCATTTATAATCTCCAGGTCGTCATCGCCGATTCGCATGGACTGACGGTAACAAGCTCCGTGGCCGTTACCGTGACGAACCTGTGGAGTCCAACGGGAAACTTGGCCGCGGGCCGCTTAGCTCACACGGCAACGATACTGCAGAATGGCAAGGTACTAGCCGCGGCGGGATTCAACATTAGCGTCCTACTCTCCAGCGCCGAGTTATACGATCCTGTCATGGGCACCTGGAGTGCCGCAGGAAGCCTGGCAACGGCGCGATGCGATCATACGGCGACGTTACTGGCGAGCGGCAAGGTGTTGGCCGCGGGTGGATTCAACATTGCCACCGCATTCTCCAGCGCCGAACTGTACGATCCAGAAACGAATGCATGGAGCGCGGCAGGAAGCCTGGCGACGGCGCGCTTTGAGCATACGGCCACGTTGCTGCCGAATGGAAAAGTGCTGGTCGCGGGAGGAGCAGCCAGCAACGGCGTTGACTCCCTGGGCAGTGCGGAGTTATACGATCCAGTAGCGAACACGTGGAGCGCGGCGGGAAACCTGGTAACGGGGCGTTATCTCCATACGGCGACTTTATTGACGAATGGAAAGGTGCTGATCGCGGGAGGATACAATTCCAGTAGCGGCTATCTTACTAGCGCGGAGTTGTACGATCCAGTAGCGAACACGTGGAGCGCAGTGGGAAGCCTGGCGACGGCGCGATATCTCCACACGGCGACGTTATTGACGAATGGGAAGGTGTTGATCGCGGGTGGATCCAATTCCAGTAGCGGCTCTCTCTCCAGCTCGGAGTTGTACGATCCGGGAACGAACACATGGAGTACCGCGGCAAGTATGGCAACGTCGCGCTTTCAGCATACGGCGACGTTGCTGCCGAATGGGAAGGTGCTGGCGGCGGCGGGATATAACTCCGGTGTTTACGTTCTTTCCAGCGCGGAGTTGTACGACCCGGTAGCGAATACGTGGAGTACGACGGCAAGTCTGATCGCGGCGCGATATGCCTATACGGCGACGTTACTGCCGAACGATAAGGTGCTGGCCGTGGGAGGATACAATGGCGGCACTCTTTCCAGTTCGGAACTGTACGATCCAGGCGATCCGGGCGTCCCAGCGGTCTTGATCCCCGCCAGCGCATGGTCTAATCCGGTGACCGGCACAACCGCAGCGCTGAACGTGTTGGGTTGCGATTACGCGGGAGAATCGACTCTCGCATATTCGTGGGCAACAACGGGAACGCCGCCGGCCCCCGTTACGTTTAGCGTGAATGGCACGAACGCCTCCAAGATTACCACCGCCACATTTTCACAACCGGGTGTCTATAACCTTCAAGTTGTTATCGCCGATTCGCATGGACTGACGGCAACAAGCTCCGTGGCTGTTACGGTGACGAATTTATGGAGTCCAACGGGAAGTCTGGCCGCAGGGCGCTTAGCTCACACGGCAACGATACTGCAGAATGGCAAGGTACTAGCCGCGGCGGGGTTCAATGGCAGTGCCATACTCTTCAGTGCCGAGTTATACGATCCTGTCATGGGCACTTGGAGTGCCGCGGGAACCTTGGCAACGGCGCGATGCGATCATACGGCGACGTTACTGGCGAGCGGCAAAGTGCTGGCCGCGGGTGGATTCAACACTGTCAGCGCATTCTCCAGCGCCGAACTGTACGATCCAGTAGCAAACACATGGAGCGTGACGGGAAGCCTGGCAACCGCGCGCTTTGAACATACGGCCACTTTGCTGCCGAATGGAAAAGTGCTGGTTGCGGGAGGGGCCGGCGGAAGCGGCTTTACCTCCCTGGGTAGCGCGGAGTTATACGATCCAGTCGCGAATACGTGGAGCGCGGCGGGAAGTTTGGTAACGGGGCGTTATCTCCATACGGCGACTTTATTGACAAATGGAAAGGTGCTGATCGCGGGAGGATACAATACCAGTAGCGGCTATCTCTCCAGCTCGGAGTTGTACGATCCAGTAGCGAACACGTGGAGCACGGTGGGAAGTCTGGCGACGGCGCGATATCTTCATACGGCGACGTTATTGACGAATGGAAAGGTACTGATTGCGGGAGGATCCAATTCCAATAGCAGCACTCTCTCCAGCGCGGAGTTGTACGATCCGGGAACGAACACGTGGAGTGCGACGGGAAGTCTGATAGCGGCGCGCTTTCAGCATACGGCGACGTTATTGACGAATGGGAAGGTGCTGGCGGCGGCGGGATACAGTTTCAGTAGCGGTTCTCTCTTTCTCTCCAGCGCGGAATTGTACGACCCGGTAGCGAACACGTGGAGTGCGACAGGAAGTCTGATAGCGGCGCGATATGGCCATACCGCGACGTTACTGCCGAACGATAAGGTGTTGGCGACGGGAGGATACAATGGATACATTGCTCTTTCCAGCTCGGAGTTATACGATCCAGGTGATCCGGGCGTCCCAGCGGTGTTGATCCCCGCGAGCGCATGGCAAAATCCCGTGAGCGGCACAACCATGGTGCTAAGTGTGTTGGGTTGCGACTATGCGGGCGAAGCGACTCTCACCTACACGTGGACAACGACGGGAATACCGCCAGCGGCGGTCGCGTTCAGCCCTAATGCTACGAACGCGGCTAAAAATAGCACGGTAACATTTTCCAGATCAGGCAGTTACACGTTCCAGGTTGTCATTACGGATACCCATGGCCTGACGGTAACGAGCAGCGTTGCCGTGACCGTCAATCAAACTTTGACGGCGGTAGCGGTCGCGCCATCGGCGGCGACGGTGAATCTCAACGGCACGAAACAATTCACGGCGTCGGCATTGGATCAATTCGGCAATGTCATCACACCTGCTTCGGCGTTTACGTGGACAGTCGGCGGCGGTGGGACGATCAATGCGTCTGGATTGTTCGTTGCCGGCGTGACGCCCGGCGGTCCGTATACCGTGACCGCCACGACCGGCGCCGTAACCGGGACTGCCTCGGTTACCATCGTCAATGCCGCGCCAACAGTGGCGACAGCCGCCAGCGCCACGCCCAATCCGGCAACCGCAAAAACTACTGCACTGAGCGTACTGGGCGCCGATGATGGCGGCGAATCGAACCTCACCTACACCTGGGCGACAACAGGCACGCCGCCGGCGGCCGTGACGTTCAGCGCGAACGGAACGAACGCCGCAAAAAATTCCATCGCCACATTTTCGAAGGCCGGGGCGTACACTTTCCAAGTAACCCTTAAGGATGCTCAAGGCTTGACAGCGACAAGCAGTGTCGCCGTGACCGTAAACCAGACGCTGACGACGGTGTCCGTCAGCCCCACACCGGTCATCGTGAATGTCAGCGCAACGCAACAGTTTACCGCGTCGGCGAGCGATCAGTTCGGAAATGCCGTCACGCCCGTGCCCACGTTTACGTGGACGGTCAGCGGCGGCGGCACGATCAGCTCTTCGGGGTTGTTCACTGCGGGCGCAACGTCCGGAGGCCCCTATACGGTCACGGCGACGAGCGGCGCTGTCAGCGGCACCGCGACGATTACACGCGTCAACGGCGCGCCGACAGTGGCGACGGCCGCCAGCGCCACACCCAATCCGGTGACCGGAACAACCGCCGCGCTAAGCGTTTTGGGCGCCGACGACGGCGGCGAAGCGAATCTCACCTACACCTGGACGGCCACAGGCACTCCGCCTGCGCCCGTGACGTTCGACGCTAATGGTACAAACGCAGCCAAAAATTGCCAAGCCGCGTTCACCCAGATTGGCAGCTACACCTTCCAAGTTACCATCGCCGACGCTCAAGGGTTGACGGCCGTGAGCACTGTGGTGGTCAATGTGATTCCGCCAGCCAGCATTAGCAATCTCACGCCTCCCCCCCTCGGGCAGGGGGGGTCGGGGGGGTGGGTTAATACACCACTTCCCACAATTTCAGCCGGCTACACCGCCAGCAGCGGGATCGACCTGACATCCGTGACGCTTTCGCTCGATGGCATCGGCGTGACGGCGCAAGCCACCATCGCGGAGTCTGGAATTACCTTCGTGCCCGGCGCCAATCTCGACGACGGGCCACACACCGTTGCTCTGCATGTGGCCGATCTGACCGGAGTCGCATCCGATGTGTCGTGGAACTTCGGTGTCGATACCGTCCCGCCAACGACCACGATCACACTTCCGGCCGACGGCACAACCACAAACACCACGAATCCAACATTCATGGCAACTTTCAGCGATCCGGCGCCAGGTTCGGGTATTGCGGTTGGTGGAATTATCGCGGCACTCGATGGCCAGGACGTGACGACTCAATCCACCCTCACTGCTACATCGATCTCGTTCATTCCTGGAACAGCGCTGGCCGACGGCGGCCATGTCTTCACGCTGAAGGTTCCCGATCTGGCGGGCAACATCGGAATTGCCAGCGCCGCAATCACGGTCCTCACCACTCCTCCGCCTGCGCCGGTCGTTCAGTATTATCAGGAAAGCGCGACTCAGGTCGTTGTGGTCGGACTGCTGCCCGCTGGATATTCCATCGCTTCCCTTGGAATCACGGTCAATTCGACGTCCACCGGCAACCTCACCGATGTTTCTTCCGCGAGCGCGCTGACGGGCGGCACGTTCCAGGCGACGCTTAAGAATACGTCCGGCACCGTGACGAATTTCGCGGCGGGCTTGTTCTTTACCGATTCGGCGGGAAACGTTGGCGCGATGACGCCGATTACCAATCAGTTCGCCAACAACCCGTCCAACGGCGATCCCACCAATCTGCCACCGGCGCCGCCGGTGATTTCCAGTTTGCAGATAGATCCGGCCAGTCTCACCGGCGACATGACCGGCACGAACAACGGCGAAAACGTCTCGTTCACGAAAAATACGTTTGTAACGGTGAACGCCACCATCAGCGCGCCGTTGGGGACGCTTGACAGCATTACCTTCACCGGCGGGTTGCAGCCGGTCGTTTTGAACGGCGGCGCTTCGAGCGGCACGTTTACGGCTTCGATCCCCGTTCCCGTGGAAGGCCGCTTCGCTCTGGGCGTCAGCGCGGTGGCGGTCAATTCCGGCCAGTACGCTGAAGCCGAGCTGCCTGCTGCTTCCCGGCAGATTCTCATTGTCGACCGCACGCCGCCCGCAATCGTGTTCTCCAATCCATCGCCATTGACGACGGCGCCGATGAACTTTCTCTATCTCAACGGCATGTCGGAAGCGCAGTCGGCGGCGATTCGCACGGATAGTGATTTGCCGCGCAACGTCTACAGCCGTGACGGAATGGAATTGATGGGCGACGTCAACGACGCGCTCTCCGATCTATCGGGAAATCTGACGTTTGAAGTGCGGGAGGACGACGATGGATCGGATATGGCCACGCTCTTGCAACAAACACCGATAAGAACGGTCGCTGTGACAGGAACAGCAGCCCCCAAGCCCAACCAGCCACATCACGCGACCTTCGATCAAACGGGCGCCACGGCGGGCCTGCCGGATTCCACACGCGTGGAAAACAATACCTATATCACTGGAAGCTATCTCCTAACGCTCAAGGGCACGGACAAGGCCGGCAACACGGGCAGTGTCAACTTCTGGGTCACCGTCAAAACCGACTTACCTCAAGGCGTAGACTGGGTCGGCAATCATTGGAACGGCGATGGGTGCGGACCGCTGGTGGGTGTAGCGCCGGAAGGCGATGCGGTCCGGGTCTACGACAGCGGCGGGCCTCTCAAACTCTCCGGCGTCAACTCAGCCTACTGGATGTTGAACGGTGGTCCGGTTTCTGTCCTTAATGGCTATACCGGCGTGGTGGCGCTCGAAGACCTTGCTGGAAACAAGAATGAGAACGCGTCGTTTACGGCGCAGCACTACAACGCGGAGGCCGGCCATATTTGGGAAGGTTCTTATGGTTCTTATGATATTGATTTGGGTAATCAACCACCAGAGGCCCTTTATAATATTGATTTAGCTCTTTTCTTCGATTCAGCCAGCGCATCGGGACAATCCATCGCTCTTCAGGGGGACGAGCTAGACCCAAATAGTGTATACAATTTTCCGACAAATTCGGACCACTTGAACTTTTCTTCATTTTCAATGTGGAATTATGGTGGTGGACCACTCCTCTACTTGGTGGGCCCCTTACAAGGCTCGACAACAACGCCGGTCGCCAACCGTTTTGCTCCAGGCACTTTCACCGTCAATGGAAACACGTACGTCGAGGTGCCGCCCTCATGGTCCGATCCGCGTACGTATTCCTATGCCGCCACGGGCACCTGCCCATTGTATCCCCAGACAAGCTTTTACTTCAATGACGACCAGGATCAGGCTTTCATTCAACAGCTGTTAAGTACTGTTATAGATTATTTCACAGGTAACTCCGCAGCGCTCAGTGGAGATACAATTAGCAACACTACCAGCAAACAATTCGGAGGGGTAGAATCTCCAGGTTCGCCGGGCCTGAATGCGGTCAACTTCGCATATGGAAGCCAATGGAATACATCTGATAATCAATATTATACGGGAACAGACACTACCTATCCCGACTTCCAGGATATTATCAATTACTTCAATCAAGCGGGAGGCTATCTTGAGGCCAGCGCCAGCAAACCGCGCGCCTTCACCGTCTTCTCGGTCTCTCCCGATACGCTCCGAGCTGGTCAGCGCCAGACGATCACAATTCAGGGCTGGTTCGGCGACGGCATCAAAATCGGCTCCACTGTCGGCGTCTCCATCGCTCCCAGCGGCGGATCGGGCAATATCAACATCGTTCCCGCCGATCCCACCGCGCCGTTGGCGGCTTCCGGAAATGGACTCGTCGTCCTGGAAGACCCCTATAACGCAACCGCTTTGCAGACCGTCCAACTCGACGTCATCCCCGACGGGACCGCGACCGGCGTCTTCGATGTCGTCGCCGGCGGCTTCACTCTGCATAAGATGCTGAACGTGGTCCATTTCGGATTGCTCGTGGATGCCAACCACGACGGCACTATCGATGGCAACGATTATCCCGCGCAGCGCACGATCCACCCAGTCGTCATGGCGCCGGGGTTTGGACAGAGCGGACATCCGGGGCTCGATCAGCGCCTTCAGGTCAATTTGGATGTCGACGACAGCCAGCAATGGCTGGATGGCACCAAAAACAGTGCCATTGTAAATCGCGGTGCGGTTTCGTTGACCACCAATAATAAACGCGTGAAAATGTATATCGATACCACCACTACAATCGCTCTTACGCCCGACGATCTCACTTTCGAACACGTTGCCGTCAATCTCTACCCGTACTTCAATCCGGACGGCACGCTGATCGATCCCACCACCTATTACACCGATGGAACATACCTTTATCTTATCGTTAACACCACCAATCCCGATGGAACGCAGACGACGACCTACCAGAATATAAATTTGACCGACCAATTAAAATGGCGGCGCCAGTCCGACCAGGCCTTGTTCGATGATCTGCCCGCGTCGGTTTATCTCGATTTCCCCTCCGATGAGGCGGTCGCGCTGACGATTAGTGGGGGCGGCGGGGGAGTCGCACAGACCCAAACCTTAAAGCTTCTCCAACTTTCCAACGGCTTGGGCGCGGACAGTCTCGCGCCAACGCATACGGTCATTCCCGGTTTCGCCTCCATTAACCTTACGCGCGGGAACCTCTTCGTCGGCGCCACGGCCAGCAACTACGTTACGCCGTTGATGGGACCGGATGTCTCCTTCTATTACAATCACCTCGACGGATTGAAAACGGCGTTCGGTCCCGGATGGCGCAGCAATTACGACTTGCGCCTCGTCGACAATTCCAGCGATACCAATGGCGACGGCATCATACAGATCGGTGAACGCGCTGCTGGCGATCTGCTGGTGTTCGTCGACGAAACCGGACGGCGCTTCCTCTTTCGCTACGACTCGCAGAACAATTGGTTCGCGTCCGATCCGAAAGGCGGGTTGATTGGGGCGACGGTTACGCCCGACGCCAACGCGCCACAGGTGAATGGGATGCCACCGCCGCCCGATCCCAGAACCACAGATAAGGACGGCACCGAACACGCTTACGCGATGCAGCGCAACGACAACCATGTCTATTTCTTCGATAAATGTGGACGGCTGGAACGCATCGAAAATCTGCGGCATGAGGCGCTAACCGTCGCCCGCGACGCAAGCGGCAACGCCATTGCCGTAATCGACAAGAACGGACGCGGAGAATCGCTCGATGCCGGGCAGTTTGGAGCCTCCTCCGTGCCGCTCGACGCGCTTTCCGGTCGGCAACTTCCGTCGATGAGTTTTCTGTACGACAGCTACGACACCGACAACGTCCATCCGCGCATCAACCAGATCCAGATCGCCGGTTTTTCGCACACCGGCTTGGGCGCCGATACAGATACCTATACCATCGGCTACAACGATTCATCGAAGGTGAATTCCGTAAGTACCGCAGGCGTCTCGCCTGCCAGTGTGGTGTACACCCCAGATACTAGATTGGGCGCGTCCAGCGCAGTAGTCACCGATTATATCGGCGGAACGAATACTTACGCGATTACGCCTGATCAGGATTACTGGACAAGCTTCACCGATCCAGCCAACGTAACGACCAGTCATGCCGTCGATCCCTCAACGCGGCGCATGAGCAGTTCGACGCGCGGAGGATACACGGTATCGATGAAATACGATTCCGGCACCGGCAGCCTGACTTCAAGTGCCGTCGGCGGCGGGACAAGCACGACATACACGTATACCAATTTCGGGGGCGGCATCGATGCATCCGGCATCGTAAACGGATCGAATCTACTGGCAAGTTCAACCTTAAGCGGCGCGGGAACGACGACATATACCTATTTTCAGGACGACAACCTAAAGGGTTTGTTGCAAACCGTCAGCGATCCAACCGGCGCGTCCATTACGCATTCGTATGACTCCACGACCACATTCGAGACGCAGTACATGGATCAGCGCGGATTCGTATGGACTGTGGCCGCCACCAATTACTTTGGCCAGCCAACGCAGACGATCAGTCCGCTGAACCGCAAGACCAACAAGTCATATGACTGGAACGGTCGTTTGCTGCGCACGACGGATAATATGAACTACACGACATCGATGCAATACGATTCGATGGGCAGACTTAGCACCGTGACGCAGCCGGGTGGCGCGTTCACACAATCGATCTTCGATCCGTGCGGGCGCGTAGTGAGTTCGACCGATCTCGTTGGCCGCGAGGACGACACGCTTTTCGATGTCATCGGCAGGCCGACGTCGATTCACACGCAAGGCATCGGAGACGTGACGGTCACCTACTCCGCGTCAGGCCCCGGACAAATTACGGTCACGCGCACACGCGGAGCGCGGACGTTATCAATCGATACCCAGGATCTCACGGGCCGCACGCTGACCTCGGCGGTGCCGCGAGTGTTGAGCGGAACCACCTCGACGAATGTAACCACAACTTATACCTACACACCCGAAAGCTGGGTAGCGACGATCATAGATCCCAACAATGGGATCACCACCAACCACTATAATGGAGCCGGATGGCTCACGTCAGTCACGAGCCGGGGCGGCGGGACGAGCTCTACGGTATTCGACACTGCCGGAAGAGTAACATCGCGGACCGATCTCGATGGAAATACGGTAAGCTACTTGTATGACAACGATGGGCGCGTCACACAGACGACCAATCCGGCGGGTGGCACGGTGAAGACGCAATATGATCTGGCGGGGCATGTGCTGTCTGTCATTCCGTCGCTTGGAGCGGGCGAAAGCTTTACCTATGATAACGATGGCTACCAGAGCAAGCACACTGACACCCTGGGCAAAGTAACCGTCACAACCATCGACGACAACAACCGGGCGATTGTAACGAACATCGACGACGACCCGAATCGGACAGTCACGCGTCATCTTAACGCGCTGGCTCAAGCCGATAAGATCGATACCGTCTTTGGAACAACCAGTCTGACGTTGCGCCCGGACGGCGTCGAGCAGCAAATCCAAGCGCCTGGGCGAGGCGACGCGGCCATCAACCGCGACGATCTCGACCGGGTGACATCCACCAGCGTTACGGGAGCAGGCGGAACACTAACGTCAACCTCGGCGACATTCGATCCGACACTTGGCGATCTGCAATCAACGACAAATCCGCTGGCGCTTACGACCAAACTCAATCGCGATCCGGGCAGCGGCGATGTGACTAATACTAGTGATAACGTCGTCGATGGAGAGAACTTTGACACAAATTGCACGATCAATCTGCGCGACAACAACGGCAACGTGCTGCAATACCAGATCGAGAACCCGGACGGACAGCCGTTGGTGTTCAATCAGCATTTTACACCCGACGACTACCGCGATTCGATAACCGGCCCGGATAACGTGAAAACTCAGTTTACTCTCACGAAGGGTGGGCGTGTGGACGCGGTGACAGTGGGCGATCTGCCGCCGGTATCGATGAAGTACAATCCGCTCGACCAGCCAACGACCGTGACCGATCCGTCAGGGAGGCAAACATCGAACGTTTACGATGCGTTAGGATTGCAAACGTCAACTTCGTCAGGCGGCTTGACGACAACGTATGTTTTCGATCCCAACACGAGGCTTCTAAAAGGAGTCAACAATCCTGGTGGCCTGAATGTTGTGATTGATCGCGACGACTTTGGACGCCCGATTAAAATACACGATCCCATGGGAAATATCACGCAGTATGCCTATAATAGCAAGGACCAAGTAACGACCATCATTCATCCGGACGCAATCACGGAATCATTCACGTATAAACCCAATGGCGATATCGATACACATACCGACCGCATGGGGCGAACGACTGCGTTGACGCAAGATGAACTTGGCCGGGTTACACAGAAAATCTTCGACACGGGCGAGACGATTACGACAGGCTATAACGGCGCAGGAATGGTAACGAACGAATCTTCGTCGCTGAATGGAGCCGTTGGCCATCAGTTTGATGGACGCGGGCGGCTTTTGGTTGTAACGCAGGGAGGTGCGGCAGTTTCGTTCACATACCGAAACGACAATCAAATTGCCACGAAGATCGATGGCAACAAAACATTGACGTACAATTATAATCCTAGCAATGCACGGCTTCAATATGTAGATGGTAAAGCGTTCGGACGGATGGATATTCTAAGTTACGATAACGACGGACGTGTTACATCCGTTCAATTGCCGAATAACCTGAACCGCACGTTTAATTATGATGGAGCAGGGCGCACCACCAACATGACCCAAACACTGGGCGCGTCGTCGGAAAATTTCAACTATACTTACGATTCTTCCGGGCGCTTGCTGTCCATCGGCTCCACTAACTGGAACCTGAACCTAACTTACGATTCTGGCGGAAGGCTGGCGGTCGAGAATCGTACTGGCGATGGTTCATATCGACACAATTTCAAATATGACGCCAACGACAATCGCACGCAAATGGTAAGTGTGTTAAGTCCAACAGTGCAGAGCAATGTGCTGGACTTTAGTAATGGAGTCATGCCATCACAAGCCGTTACTGTCACAGGAGACTGGGGAGTTGTAGGCGGAAAACTTAGTGCGATTGGTTCAGGATCGACGCAACTGTCGTTGGCTTTGGGCGCGAACGCTCAACCGCCATACACGGTGAAGGTCCAACCCAACACAAGCACCGTGACGGTAAACACCGGCGTGATAGCCGGAATCGACTTTGCACAAGACACAACGGGGTACTATTTCGTCGGGTTAGCGGTAACGGTGAATGCTGGAGTATTGGTGCGCAGCGTCAAGCTGGTGTGGATTCCAACGGGCGGCAACATACAAGTGGTAGCCGAAGCCCCGGCGATTCCCTATGATGGCAGCGAATTGACGTTAAATCTCGATCTGTCGTCAACCAGTGTGGTGGCGAACATTCTCGAAGACAACGGAACTATTGCCGACCTCAACGCGACGGTAACAAGTGTTGTAGGTGGGGTTGGCTTGGAAGCTGCACCGTACCCTGTGGGTGCTGGAATAGTTCAATCGACGTTTAACGATTTCACATGGCAGTCAGTGAGCGGCGGAACAGAAACACGGAATTATACCTATAACGCCATTAATCAATTGATGTCCATCCGTGGCGCGGAGGCCACTGATTACGGTTACGATCTTGCAGGAAGAATGACGCAACAAACCCAGAATGGAGTATTAACGGCTTTTGATTATGATAGGAGTGATAGGCTTACCTCGGTTACATCTCCGACATCCACCTCAACCTATGGCTACTACGGACCGTCCTGGATGCGGGCTAGCGCGACCGTCAACGGCGTCAGCACCAGCTACATCCATGATGGTTTTGCCTGCGTAGCTCAAACGACCAACGGCGTTACGACTGATTACATGGTGCCCGGCAGCACTCCTGCGTGGGAATCGACAGCCGGACAAATTTTGAGTTATGCGCAAGATGGACGCGGGAACGTGACAGGGCTATGGAATGGAACAGGATACGTACAACGTTTCCAACTGGATGCCTTCGGGAACGTCACTACCTTGAACGCTGCCAATCAGATTATCCCTAATACCAGTGGACCGCGATACGGCGCACAAATGTTCGACGCGCCGACGGGCACCTATGGATTTGGCCCTCGAACCTACAACCCGCTAATCGGCGGGTTTACTTCGATGGACCCAATTGGCGCTGGAACGAATCATTACTCGTACTGTCAAAGCGACCCTATCAACAGGTCAGACTTTTCGGGATTGAAATGGGAACAAGTTCAAGGAATTTGGACGTGGGTAAACAGAGGTGATGGCCCTGAGCCGACGGAAAATACGCCCTTCCCACCGGGAACAAGAGTAGTTTATGAAACACCTTGGCACCAAATTATCGCAGTTGCCGATAAAGCCGGTTACGATGACGTAATAGGCATTCATAACAATGCAATTACAGCCGCAGCAGCAGGAAGAAAACTTCTTGCCGAAGCCGATGCCGCAAGCGAAGCGCGACTGAAGGCGTATTGGGAATATCGAAGAACTCATTGGAGTGCAATGTCGATTGATGAAAAGATTTATGGCATTGCCGGTGGAGTAACGACTAGAGTCAACGACGGTTTAGAGTTCCAAAAAGAAGGCGTATTTCTCGGTTTGGATATTCTGTCGGCTGGTGAATTGGGATTAGGGCTTGGTGCGGCTGAGGAGGGAGTCAGTCTTGCCCGTCGCGGCGCACGGGCACTCGAAGAAGAAGTAGCGGAGGGTGGCGGACGCGCTGCGAAGCAGGCAGAAAGAGACTTCCTAGAAGCAAGCGAAAAAGAAGACAGACTATTAGATCCCCATGAACTTGAATTTTACGGCGGTCGGTCGGCGGAGGACTTACATCACGCTTTGCCTCAATATCTAGGTGGTCTCAGAAATCAAACCCTTACAAAAATGCCGCGAGACCTTCATATTCGCTTTCATACCGCGTTAGATAGATGGAAAGGCGGAATTTACAGCCGCGTTTCTGGCGCACAAAATTTCAAAGGAATGAGCATCAATAAGATAATTAACGACTTGCGTGAGTTCTATCAAACCGCAGAAAGTGGTTTGTTCAAAAAATATGCTCCGGATTTGGAGCGAGCATTTAAAGAAACCCTTGAGGCAACAAAATGAATTCTAAACGCAAGATTAGAGGCCGGGTAATACTTAAGGCATATGGAGCCTCAGGGGTGGAATTGCTATCTCAAGACATTTCCTTTGAAAGCTTTTACGATGGCGAAAATCCAGTGATTGACCGTGATGAGTATCGCAAACAAATGAACATACGAAAAGTCGTTGGTGAAGTATACGATCTTCGTGGTGTAATCGTACAATTATTTGTGAATGAATATGGAGAATTCGGAGAGTTCGTAAAAGGAACAAGCACATTTGAAGATGGAACTATACAGGAAAGGCGACCTGCAAATCATTCTGAATCGTGAAGGCTGTTCTGGCCCCCCGAATCCCTCCGACTCCGTAGCCCCGTGACCGCGCTCGAAAATTCAAGGATTGAAGGGACACGGGCGGGGCAAGCAGTAAATGGAGTTTAGAAATGATAGAACCGCAAGAACGCGAATTATTAGAGTTGGTTAACGCTTTTGAAAAAAAGCTTTCTGAAAGCGACATTGCAAGTATCAAAGAACTTATAAATGCACGAGAATGGGGGATCGGTTTTGAAAATCTATGCACTCAACTTTACGAATTTGAAATTCCAATTCCTACCGAGGTCTATAGACGGATAAAGGCAATCGGGCAATATATGAAGATTGATCGAAATTATTATACTCAGTTGGAGTCACATCAGTCGTCCGCGTCGATCAATACACGATCTACTTCCGACCACGGGTAGTGAGAAATCTCGATCCGGCATGATTCGCCCTTTTCTAATTTCTGCTCGACTATCTCCCCAGAATCCAGCTTGACGCTTTTCTTATCATAAAGCGTATAGATGAGTCTGCCCCTTGGCGTACCGTTCCATTTTAGAACGCCGCGAAGAGAAAGAGGATGGACTTCCCATTCTGAAAACTCAAAGGCGGTCGCGGCCAATTCACTGACTTCAATCTTCGGTTCGCTCTTCTTTGGCAGCGGCGGTGGCAGAACAACGGGCGGCAATTTCTGTAGTATCGGCACTGGCGTCGCTACAGGCGGCTGTTCGTGTTGTGTTCGTAAAGGAGACGGTTCTGGCGAGGTCGGCGCTGTTGGCGTAGGCGGTGCTGCCGATGGTTGCGGATGTGATATCGGCGCAGCAATAACAGGTACAGGATTCGTTGTTGGTTGTTTTCCGGTTGGTGAAATCATCGCAATCAAAAACAGAACTCCGCCGATTACTGACACGATACTTTTCGTTTGTTTAGAAAAGTCTTTTGATTTCCAAAGTAGGTAGATGCCCAGAGGGGTAAGCACAAAAAGGGCAAGGATGACGAACGGCTTCGTATAGTACGTTTCTCTTCCGACGGCGGCAGCCGGGGAACGTGGAATTCCTGTCTTTCGCGAGTCTAATTCCTGTGCGGCCTGTTTCGGAGAAATCGCAACCGGCTCGTCCGTTGCGTCCGACATTGGGACGATTTCTTCGCTTTGCATCGGGATTGTCATTGTGGCCTTACAAGTGTTGCACTGCCCCATTTTGCCCGCAGCACTTTCCGGTACGCGCAGCTTCTTCCCGCAGGATTTGCAGTAGAGTTCGATTACCATAATCACCCCTTTTTTTTGGGTAAGCTCACTATTTTTCGTCCCACTGGTTTAGGAGTTTGAAATATTTTATCTCTTCGTCGCTTACGTCGCGTTCTACCATACTAAACGCAGTATTTTTATCGTACGCATACTTGCCGTTTGGCAGCAGTTTAATACAACAGAGAAAGCTATCTCGGATTTGCGCGCCGAAGGAGTTTTGAGCATCAAGAACAACATGGACGATATACCACGGTGGCTTTCTATCGATTATCTTTTTAGAAACGAGTTCTGCGGTGCTTGGTGCTTTCAAATTTTTATATAGTAACGTTAGACTACCATCTATCGCCATATCATCATTCGCAGACGGGCTAGTTGGGGCTGCTGACGCTCCCCGATTAGAGCCAATATTACTTGAAGGGTTCAAAGCATTTGATGCCATATAAACAACCGCACCTAGCGCAACAACAAGACCGACTATAACTTCCGCAGGCTTCAATTGTCCGGGTACGGCTGGCGTCAGTTTTTTCCGTATAGCTGGCTTCCATTTTCTTGGTATGAAAGTCTTTGCTTCTCTTCGTAGTTTTTCTCTCGCGGGCGGTGTTGGTTGTCTTCGGATGATGGCGTTTGCCGAGTTTGGAACTAGGTTATCCGCGTCGTCCGATTTCATTTGGACCAAAGGCTCCGACTCGCTTTGCATCGGAATAGTCATCGTGGCTTTACAAGTATCGCACTGCCCTTTCTTACCCGCCATAATTTCCGGCACGCGCAGCTTCTTCCCGCAAGATTTGCAATAAAGGATTATGGACAAAACTACCTCCTTTCAAATCGTTGGATTTTTAAAATCAGTTCGCTACGTATGGCCTTTACTCCTGTTCATGTTTTCAATTCGATTCGCCGGTTTGCGCGTGGGTGTTTGTCCGTCCCGGATGGACGCGTCGATTATCCGGGCCAGTTCCTCGTCGGTTTTTCCCAACAGTAAATGGGACAGCAGCAACCGGCACAGGAACGACGCGTTCAAACCTTTGTACTGTGCCGTCAGTCTGTCGAACCGTTCTTCTAGTTCGACTGGCGTTAATCTCACATGTAGCGTTTTTGATTTTCCCAACTGTTTATTCTCCTGTGTCACAATCTTTCCTTTGTAGCCGTTTCGACTGGCGACGGTAGATTGGGCGTTGTCGTTCTTGCCTCTCTTGCGCCGTTCGCTCGCTTTGCTACGCCCACGACGCGGCGCATTCAACCACGCGCGCGGGGTCTTTTGCAATTTCGTACGAGGAGAAAAACGTGTGGGCTACAGCCGCAATTTGATATGTGGAAACGCCCTGTCGTACGCTTTTTTGTAATCTTCTTTAACCAACCGCAAATAAATTTTGGTGGTGTCGAGTGACTCATGCCCAAGCAGCACTTGAACGTGCCGGATGTCCGCACCTTTACGCAATAGATGGACAGCGAACGCGTGCCTCAGTAAGTGCGGATGAATATGCTGTTTGAACTTTTTAGACCAGAACAGGAACATGCACGTGATGGTTCTTTGTGAAATCGCTCCTCCATGGGTCGCTAACCAAAGTGCTTTGTCGGCATCCCGTCCAGTCCGCATCCGCTCTTCGCGCCAACCCAAATGCCCACGTACTCCCGGCGAAAGAAGCGTTCTTGTTTTCTGGATGTACAACGCCAATTCCGCTTGCGCCCGTTTCGATAACAAAACCACACGATCTTTCTTGCCCTTCCCTTGTCGGACCAAAATCGTCCGGTCTTTCAACCGCACGTCGCCGAGTTGCAGATTCAGGAATTCAGACAGCCTTATGCCGGTGGAGAAAAAAACTTCCAACATGGCCTTGTTGCGCTGTCCTGCCAGCGTGTTTCCGTCGATGTTTGCTATCAGTTTATACACAGTCTCCGCGTCCGGTGTCGATGGTGGCAGCGTGCATTCGCCCTTGGGCGTACACAGTCCGTGGGCCGGGTTTTCGCTGATGATCTTCTGCTTCTGTAAGAACCCATAGAACCGTTTCAGCATTTGCACCCACTCGCGGACCGTGTTGGGCACGTACTGGCGGTGCAGTGACAATTGATAGCGCTCCAAATGGGACAGGCGCACTTTCTCCGGCTTGAGGATCTTCCGTTCCGCCAGCCATGCGACGTGCAGGCGAAGTTTCGCTCTTAGGTTGCTAATCGTTCCGGTCGCCCGTGCCAGCACGCGCATTTGGTTACATAACTTTTCGATGTGGCTCAACATGGTCTACTCCAAAAAAGCCCGCTCGTGTACTTTCCGCAAATCCGTAAGCTCCAATTTTGTGTATTTCGACGTGCTCGATAACGTGTTGTGACCAGCTAGTTCAGCGATCACCCGGATATTCGCTCCACCGCGCAGCAGCGAAATGCAAAAGGCGTGGCGCAGGGAATGGCAGACGATGTGCTTGTTCTTTAATCCAGCAAACGCGTTGCGGATAATATAGCTAATCATTGGTTCGCTTGCGGAATTGCCTGAGTGCGTGGACGGAAACAAAACATCACTTTTGCCCCAACGCTTGGGCCGTTCTTCTTGTAAATAGCGAGCTAGTAATTTCGAAGCCCACGGCGCTATAAACGTAACGCGCCCGTACCGGTTCTTTGCCTTTTCGATTCGTACTTCTCTGGTTTCAAGGTTTACATCGCATAATCGCAATCGAGCAGCTTCCATTTTCCTGCAACCCGTGGAAAATAAGCAGGCTATGATGGCCGCGTTGCGCAGCCATTGCGTGTCTTCTTTTTGTTCCCGCAACAACCGCCGTATTACAGTCCCAATTTCTCTGGGTGTTGGGACGTCCCTTGGGAGGGTTCGTGATTCCGTTGGAAAAGTCAACTCGCTCGATGGATCGGACGGCAAGAAACTCCGGCTATGCAACCAGCGGCAGAACGTTCTAATCGGAGCGAGTCTTTGAAGTTGCGTCCCAATAGCTAATCGACCGCCTACAGGCTTTCGAAACTCAGAAATGTGCGCTTGGTAGTCACCTATAATTTCCGGCGTTAGCTGCTGTGGCGAAGACACGCCCTTTCCCCTGGCCCATGCCGCGAACAAAGACAGCCTGTTTTCATATTGCCGTCGTGTCATGGACGAGAAGTTGCGTGCTTCCAAATGCCGGTCGAACCGGCATATCCACTCAGAGAATTTCCGCTGCCGTTTTGTCTTCTTTGCCACGCCACGGTCCTTTCGTGTTTTTGGTTGGTTGGTGCTTCCGTTTCTTTGTCTGGCTTTCCGTTCGGGTCTCCGGGGGTCCTAGAAGAGACAACAGGCCGGGAGAACTGCCGGGCCACGCAGGCCACGCGAGGCCCGCGAGGCCCAAAACGCTATGCGGACCGGAAACAACCCGGCGCTACTGGCCCGTGTGGATAGTACATTTCGACAGTCTGCACTCGCGCCAGCGTGGTCCTAAACCACCCCGCACGGGAAGGAACAGCCAAATGGTGTAGCCGCCGTGCTTTCGCTTGTGGATGTGCTTGACCGGTAGATCGAAGGTTTCTTTCTTGTCTGGTACTTCGATACGTATGAGGTCACCTACATTTGGCGGTGTATCGGACTCGCGAAGCCGGTAGGTGATGCCTACGTTGTCGGAAATTTCGCGGGTGATGGTCGCTGGCGTACGCGCTGTGTCCGCTGCTGGCGCTGCTCGCCGTTCGCCTTTCGGTTTGCGTCCGCGCTTGGACTTGTCTTGCTTGTCGGGTGTGGTGTTCTTCTTTCCTCGTGGCATGGCTTCGTCTCCTGTGCTTCGGTTCGTTTGTCGCTGCCCTTCCCATGGGCCGCGTCCACAAACAAAAAAGCACAGGACGTACCAATCGGTCAATCTCATTCGCTTCCCCGGAAAACCATTCGGACGATAAGAGAAATATGTCGCAGGCTGCGCCGTAAGGTAGCGATTTGTAATTTCAGACAAATAATCCCTGCCTAACGAAATGACACGGCTTGTCATATTTCGTCGTCGCTGCACAGGGCGCACGGGGAAGCACACACTCTACAGAGCTGGCCTGTCGCTTGCGAAAATCAAAGTACCGGTTTGGGAAGACCGGCAACCAA
>Ga0206991_10180_pt1 | contig 19717 bp, 17 predicted proteins | sample Alteio_BWMinCont_9_FD_153286 | JGI IMG/M metagenome (GOLD analysis project Ga0206991, IMG submission 153286) | Enriched cells from forest soil in Barre Woods Harvard Forest LTER site, Petersham, Massachusetts, United States -... | ecosystem: Environmental > Terrestrial > Soil > Temperate forest >...
CGACGGCCTGACAGGATGGCGGGGACCAGGTAGGCCAGGGTCTTTCCGGTGCCGGTTCCTGCTTCGACAATGAGTTTTCGGTTTTCGGTCAGCGCCGCATCAACCGCGCTGGCCATTTCCATCTGCCCCGTGCGCAACTCAAAGGAAGGATGTGCAGCCGCGAGCGTCCCGCCGGGACGGAAAAACTGGCGCAACGCCCCCTTCGTATTAGCCACCCGAGGCCCGGTAGAACCAGAAGTCATCGCGCAAACTCAGTATAGTGCGGACAAGACTCCCCTTGAAACTGACCACAAATTACACGCACCAAATGGTGACGGAGGACAATGTGAAGTAGTGCGGCCGACCACCAACATCCAAATCTGCGTGGCTGCCTTCACGGTCTTTCTGGCGCTGCCCGGTTCCGCTGAGGATTTCCATCCCCCCGGGGGAGTCGCCTACGCGCACACCTCCGGCAACGTCACGATTCTGCCCGGTGGCCGTGCGCTCAAACCTCTTGGCAGCCAAATCGAAATTGGTCCCGGCGCGTTCGGCCTGGCGATCAGCCCCAAAGGTCTGATCGGCGTTGCGTCGACGGGATTCGAGCGCTTCGGCGTTACGGTGCTGGAACCGCGCAAAGACTCGTGGAAGGAGAACCTGCTCTGGGCCGCCTCCAACGATGAGCTGGATGCCCAGGGCAAGCCCGCCAAACCGGCCGACCGCTGGCAGAGCGCAACCTACGGCATCGCTTTCGATTCAGAAAAATCGGTCTGGATTGCCGAAGGTGACTCCGGAAAAATCCGCCTGATCGACGCGTCAAACGGCGCACGCCGCAAAGTGGTCAACATCAACGGCGGCGACTGGCACAACAGCTATACAGCGGATTTGGCGATAGATCCGGTGCACCACATCCTCTACGTGCTCGATCAGGCAAATGACCGGCTGGTCCTGATCGACACCGTTAAAGACATCGTGTTGTCCTCAGTCGCAACGGGCCACTTCCCTTTCACGATCGCCCTTTCGCCCGATCTCAGCAAGGCTTACGTGGCGAACATCGGCATGTTCCGCTATCAGGTGTTGCCCGGCCTGTCATCGGCGAATGCGGCTGAAGCGGTAAAGACTGCGCTTCCCTTCCCTGCGTTCGCATTTCCTTCTCCCGACGCGTCGCGCGGCACTGTGGGGCAGTCGCTGACCGGACCCGTGCAGGTGCCCCCGCTCGGCGATCCGAATGCGCGTGAATCGAATTCCATCTGCGTGATCAATGTCCACGACGCCGGACATCCCACGGTCAATGCGTGGATTAGAACCGGTGTGTCAGTTGCCAGCGAAGTTTCAAACGGAGCAGGTCAACAGACCGGAATCGCAGCCGGAGGCAGTGCGCCGACTGCCATTCTTGCCGTCGACGACAAAGTCTACGTTTCCAATTCTCACTCCGACACGATCACCGTGATGGCTGCGGCCGACAACAAAATTCTCGGTCACATTCCGTTGCGCGTGCCCTGGCTGCTGCCTCTCCGCGGCTTCCTGCCTGCCGGCATAGCCTACGATCCCGTAACGAAATGGCTGCTCGTGGCCGAAGCGGGCGTCAATGCCGTCGGCGTGATCGATACCACTCGCAATGTCGTGATCGGGCATCTGCCGGTGGGCCTGTACCCCACGCGAGTCGGAATTGCCGACGGCCGCGTATGGGTGGTAAATGCGCGGGGAAAGGGTAGCGGCGCAAATGCCCGCAGGCCGCTCGAAGATTCGGAAAACCGCACTACCTTTTACCGGGGCACGCTCTCGACCTTTACCATGCCGGCACAGGGCGATCTGCAAAAACTCACGGCCACCACGTTCGCCGCGAACGGCTTCTTCGTGGAGAACAGCATCGCCCCCTCTCTTCCCGCCGAAATTCGCCACGTCATTCTGATCGTGAAAGAAGACAGGGCCTTCGATGAGATTCTCGGTGACGTCGGCGACGCCTCGAACGGCAAGGTGATGGGCAACGCCGCGCTCGCGCGTTATGGAATGCACGGGACCGCCGATGGCCGCCGCGTGCGTTTCAGCGTGAAGGATGCAGCCATCACCCCGAATCATCACGCCATTGCGAAGCAGTTCGCCTTCAGCGACAACTTCTACGCCGATGGCGATACGGACGTGGACGGCCATCACTGGCTGACCGGTGTAATCCCCGATCTGTTCACGATGAGCGGTGTCTTTGAATCTTTTGGCGGACAAAGGCACTTCGCGCTCGACACCCCGGGCCGTCTCCTCTTCGCCGGCGAAAGTGCGGCCACGCTGCCGGAGGAAATTCCGGAAAACGGAACCCTCTGGCATCATCTGGAACGCAACAAGGTGACGTTCCGCAATTTCGGGGAAGGCATCGAGTTGCCCGGCGTTATTGAAGGCGGCGTGACCGAAGGCAATGCCGCGCGCTATCTCACGAACATTCCAATCCCGGATGCGCTCTATCGAAATACTTCGCGCAACTATCCGGGCTTCTCGCTCGATGTTTCCGACCAGACGCGTGCGGACCGTTTTATCGCCGAACTGGACGAACGCTACAAGTCAGGCAAAGAGCCGCTTCCGCAGTTTCTGTATGTCACGCTGCCGAATGACCACACCGGCGATGAGCGACCCGATGCGGGTTATCCTTACACCGCCTCCTGGGTGGCCGATAACGATCTGGCGCTGGGCCGCATCCTCGAATACATTTCGCATTCCCCGTGGTGGCGCGAGACGGCAGTCTTCGTCACGGAGGATACCGCAGCAGGTGGTCTCGACCTGGTGGATGCGCACCGCACTGTCTTTCTCGCCGCAGGACCCAACATACGGCGCGACTACGTCTCACACACCAATTCCAGTTTCCCCGGGTTGCTGAAAACCATCTTCCGGCTGCTGCACATCCCGGCGCTCAACCTGATGGATCAAACGGCGTCCGCGATCGCGGATATCTTTACCGATATTCCGGATTACACGCCCTACACCGCTGTCGCGCCGGAGAAGCGAATCTTCGACCCGGCGGCAATGGCCAAAAAACCGGATTAGAAGCGGCTCTCACGGCTGCAATATTCTTGTACTCATGAGAAAACTGCTTTCGCTCTGGCTCTGTGTGGGCATCATGGCTTCCGCCGCCACGCGGAATTTCGACGTCGTTGTCTACGGCGGCACAGCAGGCGGAGTCATCGCAGCGGTTTCTGCGGCACGTGAAGGCCTGCGCACCGCATTGCTTGAGCCGACCGCACATGTGGGCGGCATGGTCTCCGGCGGACTTGGCTGGACCGACTACGGGAAGAAAGAAGTCATCGGCGGCTACGCCTACGAGTTCTACTATCGCGTCGGCCAGCGCTACGGGATGGGTGGATTTGGCAACGAAGTATCCTGGCTGCACGAACCACATGTCGCCGAGGATATCTTCCGCCAGATGCTGTCGGGCGCAGGCGTCACGATTGTCGAGCACGCCCGCCTGACGGAAAAAGACGGTGTGACGAGACAAGGAACGCGCGTCACCGCCATCAAAACGGAAAACGGGGATACATTCACGGCGCAGGTCTTCATCGACAGCAGCTATGAAGGCGATCTCATGGCGCAAGCCGGCATCACCTGGACTTACGGCCGTGAATCCAGCGCGCAATACGGAGAATCGCTCGCGGGAGTGCGCGACAAAACGCCTTTCCATCAGTTCCTCGTCGACGTTCCCGCAAAGGACGCGCAGGGCAAACTGTTGCCCGAAATCAGCGGCGCGGCGCTGCCGCAACCGGGTTCGGCTGACAAGGCGGTACAGGCCTATAACTTCCGGATGTGCTTCAGCGCGGCGGCGGACCGCGTTGCCTTCGCGAAACCAGCGAACTACGATCCGCATCGGTACGAACTGCTCGCACGCTTCATCGAAGCCCGCGTCAAGGCCGAAGGCAAACCGCCGGCGCTCGGGACGCTCATGAAGATCGATCGACTGCCCAACGGTACCACCGACGTCAACAACAACGGCGCCTTTTCCACGGACTTCATCGGCGGCAGCTGGGAATATCCGAATGCTTCGTACGCGAAGCGCGATGAGATCTGGCAAGCGCACAAGACCTATCAGGCCGGCCTGTTTTACTTTCTGGCAAATGATCCAGCCGTCCCCGCCGCAGTGCGTCAGGAGATGAATTCCTGGGGGCTTTGCAATGCCGAATTCTCTGACACGGATCACTGGCCGCGCCAGCTCTACATCCGCGAAGACCGCCGTATGGTCGGTGAATACGTCATGATCCAGCAGGACCTGCAAACCAATCTGACCAAGCCCGATCCCGTCGGCATGGGATCGTACAACAGCGATTCACACAACGTCGAACGGATCGTGTCGGACGGCTTCGTCCGCAACGAAGGCGACATGCAGGTGGCCGTGAAGCCGTACCAGATCCCCTATCGCGTCATGGTACCGAAACGGGAGGAAGCGGAGAACCTGCTCGTGCCGGTCGCCTTCTCGGCGAGCCACGTGGCATACTCCTCCGTGCGCATGGAACCGCAGTACATGATTCTCGGTCAGGCGGCCGGCGTCGCAGCGAAAATGGCGATCGACGCTAAACTCCCGGTGCAGGCAATCGACACGGCCGCGCTAACGGCGAAACTGCGGACACAGGGAGCCGTCATGGAGTACGTTCCGTCAGCCCAGGCCACAGCACTGGCAGCTGCCCGCGCCCAAAAATGAGCGCGAGTACTGCAGATTAAGCGTCTTCCTCCGGCACCGCTTCCACGCCGTGTTCGGCATGCATTTCAAAATCGAGGTCCCGCAGCACCTCGTCCCGCCGTTCGCTGTGTATCTCACCCCGAAGCCGCCGCAACGCCACACTCACGACGTCGCGATGGTGCAGATGACATCCGAGAGTTCCGGACATTTCGAGCCAGAGCTCATGCACGCACTCGACATCTTCCGGCCACAATCGCGGGGGATGCGGACCCAGATTGACATAGGTGGTGGGCCGCCCCGGTGCGATGGCCTCCAGCGACAGTGGCTGCCTTGGTTCCGGCAATCGCTCCCACGCCTGGCCGATTTTCAGTGCAAGATCGCCGGATTCCACACCGGGCGATACTCCCGTCACCAGGCGCGACGCTTTCAGCCTGACCGCCGTCTGGACCAGCGCATCATAAGGTTGAATCCCGGGCACCACCAGAAGATCGACGGTCTTGCCTTCTTTCTCCGCCATCGCCACGACGCGCGTAAATAACTCGCGTTCGTAAGTGTCGAAAAGCTGTTCGTTACGGAGGTCGTAGCCTCCCGTGCCGCTGATGACGCGCACGGTGACCACCACGATGTCGTGACGCCGCAGATTGGTCTTGCGCAGGACGCTTTGCAGGTGAGCGATCTGCGTGTAGTCGCGCACCGCCACCATCACGCAACCAGGCCGCGCGTGAACGCTTTGTTACGTTATCTCGCTCTGGGCATCCAGATTGAAGGCTTCCAGCCCGTGCTTCGCCTCGCCCGCGCCCGCTTTTCTCTTGTTGATGTGTTCTGAAACCGTGAAAACCACGAACAACAACAGCGTGAAGGCGATACCGTAAATCGTCGCGACTTTCTTCGTCCCCAGATTGGCGATCGCAACCAGAAAAAGAACAAGAGTCGTCGTAATCAGGCCGACCGGAATCTCTTTGCCTGCGATCACGATATTGCCAGGATGCTTGTATTCCTGATCGTGCCGCTTGAACCGCAGCACCACCACACCGAGCGAATTCAGAAAAAAGCTCCACACAACACCAAACGCGTAGGCTTCACCCAGGACGTAGAGGTCGCCGCGGCTGAACAGAATCGTCGCCACCTGCAGGAGCGTGATCGAATTGATCAGCCGGTAAGTCGTGCCGAACTTCGAGTGCGGTTTGCGGAACCACTCCACCAATACACGATCTTCCGCGATACGGTTCAGGATGCCGTTTGCGCCGATAAGCGACGTGTTCACCGCGCCCGACAAAATCAGCACGCCCACCGTAACCACGAACGCATGGAAGACGAGCTTCAGAAGCGTAGGGCCTATCAGATACATCGCCAGCCCGCCCAGTAGATTCTGGCTGTACTGGCCGCGCACCGCATCCGGAATGATAATGCCCGCGAACACGGTCAACACGCCCGTACAGACAACCGCGTAGATACAAACCGTATTCGCCGTCAGCTTGAGGTTCTTCAGCTTCGGGTACGCGATTTCGCGGTACACCTGCGCCAGCGTTTCAAAACCGCTCATCGAGAGCAGCGAATGGCCGAATGCCATGATCGACAGCGCAATCGGCACCTGAACCCAGAAGGTGCCTTTGAACCATCCCAGACTCTCATCGGAAAAATGCAGATTCGCAAACGTCGGCGCGGGGGGAATCTGCGCCGGCCCGCGAATGATCATCGTCAGAGGGCACCAGATCAGAAAAATCACGAGCATGACGGTGGTGATCTGCATGATCCGCAGCGCCTGCTCGCTCGATTCATGGATACCCTTGATATTGCTGCGCCAGAAATAGGCCGTGGCAAGAAGTCCCACGGCGGCGGCGAACATATTGGGCGGAACGCGGAGATTTGAATGCATGATCTGCGCGGTCTCATTGAGGAAGTTTCCGAGATACTGGCCCGCGGTAACACCGCTGATCGGTCCCGTCAGGATGAAATCGAAGATCAGCGCCGAGACCGAAAGCCGCGCCATGAACGCGCCCATGGAATCGCGCACCACGACGTAGACACCGCCGCGCACGAACATGCTGCAGCCTTCCATATAAACGGAACGGACCGCAAAGCTGAACAGCATCACGCCCAGGATGAACCACGGAGCGCTCTTTCCGATCGCCTGTTCCGCGATGCCGCCAGCATAAAAGGCAGAGGAGGCGAGGTCACTGAGGACGATCGCCGCACCCTGCCAGAATGAGATAAACGATAAGGCTACGGTAGTAGCGACAACGACTCTCGCCGTGCCGCTGCTCGGGGTCTGATTATTTTGCATCGATTATTGAGGCCAGCTACTTGGTGGCTTGAACTACCCGGCCTGAGAACTGCCGGTACAACTCTGAAACAGCGCCCGTTAGAGCGCTGTCTGTCCCCGGTCGCCGTTGCGGATCCGGATTGCCTCTTCGATGTTCGAGACAAAGATCTTGCCATCGCCGATCTTGCCCGAACGCGCGGCCTCGCTGATCACGCCGACAATGCGTTCAAGGTCCGCATCTCCCAGAATCAGTTCGATCTTGACTTTCGGCAATACGTCCACCTTGTATTCCGCGCCGCGGTAGGTTTCCGTGTGGCCCTTCTGACGGCCGTGGCCGTGCACTTCAAAAATCGTGATGCCATCGACGCCCGCCCCCTTGAGAGCTTCTTTCACGGCGTCCAGTTTGTGCGGCTGAATAATCGCTTCGATCTTTTTCATATTCTTTCTCCTGTTCTGGATCACTTCGCGGGGCAGGACCGGGGTCCCGCCCCACGAAGCCGGTTACGCACTCAAATGCTTAGCGGTCACGTGAAATCTGCATCGCCGCCGGAGTCACCACCGAAGAGATGACGTATTCAGGATAAGCGGAGATGCCATGCTCGTGGAGATCCATGCCTTCCAGTTCGCCTTCTTTCGAAAGACGAAGCAGGCCAATGGCGTTGATCGCATACATCACAATCAGGGAGACTCCGAAGGTGGCAAGGCAAGTGATCGCGCTGCCGATGAATTGAGCAGTCAGGAGCTGTGTGCCGCCGCCATAGAACAGACCCTTGAGCGGGGCGGAGTTGTCGGGGCCGAAGTTTCCGGTCGCGCCGAATTCGCCGGAAGCGAACAGCCCGAGCGAAAGCGTACCCCAGATGCCGCAGAAGCCGTGAACCGGGACAGCGCCGATCGGATCGTCGATTCGCAGATATTCCAGAAGCTCAACGCCGAGATAGACAAGGACGCCGGCAACGCCTCCCAGGAGAACCGCACCGGTGGGGCTGACCCAGTAACAGGGGCAGGTAATCGCTACAAGGCCGGCCAGGAATCCGTTCGTGGTGAAACTGACGTCCCATTTCCTGTTCGGGATGTATGCGGCGATCATCGCCATGATGCCGCCGGCGCAGGCCGCCAGGGTCGTATTTGTCGCCACTCGTCCGATACCGACGAAGTCCATGGCAGAGAGCGTGGAACCCGGGTTAAATCCGTACCAGCCGAACCAGAGGAGCAGACCGCCGGAAACCGCGATCGTCAGATCGTGTGGCAGCATGGGTCCGCCGCCGTCACGCTTGAACTTGCGGCCGAGTCTCGGACCCAGAACAATGGCGCCGGCCAGAGCGACAAAGCCGCCGATCGAGTGCACAACCGTCGAACCCGCGAAATCGTGGAAGCTCGTTCCAACCCACGGCAGGAATGTGTCCTTCGCGCCCATCGTGGCGAGGAAGCCGTCCGGACCCCAGGTCCAGTGACCGATGATCGGATAGATGAAGCCCGAAACGCAGATGCTGTAAATGATGTCCCCGATCCACGCTGTACGGCCGATCATCGCGCCCGATGTAATCGTCGAGCACGTATCGGCAAACGCAAACTGGAAGATCCAGACCGCAAGGAAAGCCACGCCCGTGCCTTCGTAGGTTGCCGGCGCGCCCTGCAGGAAGAACCAGTTCATTCCGATGAAGCCGTTACCGTGGCTGAACATGAAGGCGAATCCAAATGCGTAGAAGAGGATGCCGCACATACAGGTGTCAATCACGCATTCCATCAGTACGTTGACTGTTTCACGCGACCGGCAGAATCCGGCTTCCAGCATCGTAAATCCAACCTGCATACCGAACACGAGAAACGCCGCAACCAGTGTCCACACTGTGTTGATCGGATTGACAATGTCATTCCCTTTCAAGACCGGATCGGCCGCATGTGCGTTCAACCCAAGAAGACCGGGATTCATGAATGCAAACGCCACCAGCAACAGAGCGATTGCCGTAAACTTTCCGGCGACCAGAAGCGCGCCATATCTGCGCCATTCCGAGTCGCGCAGCCGCGCACCGAGACGCGACACCTTCTGCGATAGAGACAACTTCGTATTCATGGGCCATTCTCCCTGTATTTATTTGGATCCACTGACGCACCGGCGACGAGGCAGCCAGTAAAGGCCCGCCGAAAAAACGTTGCCGGAAGAAGAAGTCTAGCGACGATAAGTCAACTGAGTCCAATCAATAATTTCAATTACCTTGAGAGATATTCCTTTGTAAATATCGAAAGATAGTCAAAAAAATCGAAAGATAGTCCCGCCTCCGCAAATCGCGTAACAATCGAATCTGTTGCCGGCGGCAGTATTCGCCGTATTGATATCAGGTACCTGCGGAACTGTCTTTCGATAGCGTGGTTTCTCCGGAATATTGAATCCTCAAACGCCAGGATCTATCTTGAGGATCTATTCTTGGAAGAGTGATCAGTGCGTTGCTCGGCGCCGGAAAAGGCAGACTACTTCCACTCGTAGCAGGCCTCGTCACTCTCATCGCGCTCGCGGATCATGCCGTTGGCAACCGCATGTCGCTCGGCGTTCTCTATGTGCTCCCCATGATGCTGGGCGCCATTGTTCTGGGGCCTGGTCAGATTGTCCTGCTGTCAGTTCTTTGTTCTGCCCTTCGATCCTGGTTCGATTTGCCGAGCCCGTATATCGAAATGCTGTTGCGCTTCATCTTCGCGCTGATCGCGTATTCGGCGTGCGGGCTGATCGTCGCCGAACTCATCCGCAATCGTCAGGCGGCCGTCGGGCATCTCGAAAAAATCAGACGCGAGCAGACTCTTCGAAGGGAAGCTGAGGAGCAACTGAAGACACTCGCGGAAAGCAGTCCTGCGGCCATCGTGACACTGCGCGGCGATGGAATCGTCATCGCCGCCAACCATGCCGCCAGTCAGATTTTTGCGTTCGCCGATAATCAATCCCTGATCGGCCGTTCGATCGTCAGCTATCTGCCCATTCTCGGCGATGCCCTGCAGATGGGTTCTGTATCCGGCGAATTAAAAACCGCTGCGCAGAGCCAGGGGCGTCGCGAAGATGGCGAAATCTTTCTGGCTAACACGTGGTTTTCTTCCTATACCGTCGATGGCGATAAGCGTCTCGCGGCCATCGTCGTCGATTCTTCCGAAGAGATGCGGGAACACGAGGCGGAGAATCTGCGTCAGATGAAGCGGGGAAACATGATCGCGGCCTCCGCCATGTCGCATGAAGTGCGCAATCTGTGCAGTGCGATTTCCGTGGTTTCACTCCATCTGCGCGAAAAATACGGTCTTCCCTCCGACGAGGAATCTCAGGCTGAATTTCAGGCGATGGATTCGCTCGTCAAGGGCCTCGAAAAAATCGCCTCGATCGGCTTACGGTCCCAGAAACCTCACTCAGGTGATCAATCGGAGGACGATCTTCAGGATCTCCCGCTGCAGCCCGTGCTGGACGATCTGCGTATCGTCATCGAATCGGATTGGCGCGAAATCGATGGCGCAGTCTTCTGGCATCTGCCGCCCGAGACACCGCGAATTCTCGCCGAACCGCACGGCCTGCTGCAGGTGTTTCTCAATCTTGCTCAAAACAGTTACCGCGCTGTTCAGAAAACGGCCGTCCGCGAACTTCACGTCTCCGTCGCAACTGACGAACGCAGAGTGATGGTGCGTTTTCGCGATTCCGGCCCCGGCATCCCTGCGCCCGAACATCTCTTCGAGCCGTTCCAGCCCGGTGCCGAAGGCACAGGCTTGGGCCTGTATGTTTCACGCGCGGTTGTCCGGGGGTATGGTGGAGAATTGCGATATGAGCCCCAACCGGACGGTTCATGTTTCGCCGTGGAATTGCAGATTGTCCCACCCGATCTTGGGGAAGATGCTTCGGACGATACTTCGATTGAGGAGCCGAGTTCCACATGGTAACTGAAACCACCGTCCGCCTGTTGGTGGTCGACGACCACGCAATGTTCCGTGAAGGCCTGGTGCGCATGCTCGAAAAGGAACCCACGTTCCGCGTCGTGGGCCAGGCTGGCTCGGCCGCCGAAGCTCTCGCCATGCTGAAAGAGACCGATCCCGCCATCGTCCTGCTCGATGTCGATCTCGGCGCCGAGCGTGCCATCGACTTCGTTCTCGGTGCCCGGCGCGCCCGCTATGAAGGCCATGTACTCGCGGTGACGGCAGGCATGAGCGACGCCGAAGCTATCCAGCTCGTCCAGGCCGGAGTCACCGGCATCGTTCACAAACATCACTCGATCAATACCCTGCGCGACACGATTCTGCTGGTGGCAAAAGGTGAGGTCTCCATCGAAAACACCTATCTCGCCCCCGTGCTCCGCTCGATGGACCGCACACGCAAGCCGAAGACGCCGATGCTCACGCCGCGCGATAAAGCGGTGGTGGGTTCTGTCCTGCACGGGCTAACGAATCGCGAGATCGCCACCAAACTGGCAATTTCTGAGGGCGCGATCAAAGCGTCTCTACGTCACGTCTGCGCCAAGCTGGGAGTCCGCACAAGAAGCCAACTGGTGAAGGTGGCGTTAGAGCACTACAAAGATCAACTCTAGTAAGACACGCTTCAGCTTGTCTGGACGAGCGAAGCTCGCCGGTATTCTCTTAATGCGTTAAATCGTAAACAAAATAATTCATCGCAATCCGATACGCCAGCGAAGCCCATTTCTCCGGATACCTCGGCTCATCGGAAACCTCCCACGCATCGCCCAGATCCATGTTGTGGCAGATAGCCACAATCACGCGCCCCTTATCGTCGTAAATCCCGCGCCAGTGAGGCGGCTTGCCCGCATGGAAGTCAGGCGTCGTGCCGTCCGCATACGTATCCATCCCGGCTTCATACTCGAGGCCTGACTTGAAATATATTGCCCCCGGAACCTGAAAGCGTTCCCCCAGATCGTAAATCGTATGGAAGATCGGATCGCTGTCCGGAATCTCAACAATTTCCCTTCCCGGCAAAACCCGGCTCATGCTGTCGACAAAAATCGCCCACTCCTTATTGCCGTGAAAGTCATCCACCATCAGGAATCCGCCACGCTGCAGGTATTCGCCCAGTTGCTTCGCCTGATCGTCCGGCAATTGCCAGTGCCCCACCTCGACGGCATACATGATGGGCCAGTTATAAACGTCATCTTCGCCGTCGAGATCCACCACCTGTTCCGTCAAGCGCGTGTTGATCCGCGTGAGACGCTGCACGCCAGCGAGCAGATGCCGGTCCGACCGTGGATAATCCATCGTCCAGTAGCCGGGAAATTCCTTGCCGCCGTCGTAGTAAAGCTGTTTGAAGGGATAGCCGTAGATATCGGGATAGCGAAGACGCGCTCTCACCCAGTCCGTCTTCGTATTCCAGTCATCCGGAATCGGAAAATTACCGTACTCGATGGCCGGATAATCTTTGAACGGACGTTGCGCCAGCAGCGCGATTGCCGCGCCGAACCCGAGCAAAGCGACCAGCAGTGCATGACGGAGGCGCATACTTGTCAAAAGCGCCTTCAGAATAGCATGTACCCGGGAAACTCTGTTTCCCGGATTCAAGCAAAGCGAAATACTATTTCGCAGGGATGGTCTGCCCAGCCGGAGCCACCACAGGGGCTTTCGTCTTCGCAGGAGTCTGAATCGCGCGCCACGTGAGCTGCCCGCCGATATAAATCAGCCAAACGCACAACACAAGGCGCATCTTTCGGGGTTCCACAATCTTGGTGAGCTGCGTTCCCATCAACACCGCGGGAATGCCGCCCATCAGCAGTTTCCACAGAATCGGCCACGGCACTCCGGTCGTGCTGGCGTGAATCCCGCCCGCGAATATCGAAAGCAGCAATCCAAACGCGAGATCTGTCCCGACAATCTCTGAAGGCTGCAGCGTCGAAAACCGCATGAGCGCAAGCGTCCCCAACGCCCCCGCCCCCGCCGAGGAAAATCCCACCTCAAATCCAATCGGCGCAAACACCGCTGGCAGCCACCCCGGATGCACCGGCTTCTTCGCGACCCCTTGCGCCGACATGCTCCGCCAGAAAGTTCCGGCAGCGGAAATCAGCACGGTAATCCCGACGATGATCAGAATCGGCCGGGTCAGCCCGTCCTTATCGAGATGGTTCAACAGGAGGCTGCCAATAATGACCGCGGGCAATCCTCCGGCTGCAATGTAGGCCAGAACTTTGAAATTGATCTGCCCCCGCGAAAGGTAGATCGGGGTCGCAAACAGCTTGACGATCGTGCTGAAGACAAGCGAGGTCGTAACAGCGCTGGATGCCGACATCCCGAAGAAAAGGATCAGGATCGGCGCAGTAATACTACCCGCACCCACACCTGTCGCGCCAATCGCCAGGGCGATCAGGAATCCCGCTAGAATTTCCACTGGTCCGAGTATACCCCATTCCCGATAGGAATTATCATGTTTGAAATATTTCCACACCGACCGAATCCTTTCGGCAGTCTGGCGGAAACTAGCAGCAGACATGACCGATGCCGAGTTTCGCGAAGCGTACGGGCGGCACAAGGACGTGCTCTACCGCTTTGCCACACGGATGACCGGTTCCGGAGCGGTCGCCGAAGATCTGGTTCACGATTGCTTTGTGGCTCTGCTGAATAACCCCGAAGCCTATGACAAACAACGCGGGAGTCTTCGGAGCTTCCTGATCGGAGTAACGCGCAATCTCGCTCTGAAGCGTTTGCGAAGTGAGCGGCCGTGGGATGAGTTGGACAACGACCTCGTCAGTGAGCCTTGCGACACGGACGGCAAAGAACGCGCGGAGATCGTGGCCGGGTCGGTGGCGGCGCTTCCACCTCTGCAGCGCGAGGTTCTGATTCTGGCGGAATATGAGGAACTATCTCTCGATGAAATCTCGCGAATTGTAGGCGCGGAATTGGCGGCAGTGAAATCGCGCCTTCACCGGGCGCGTGAAAACCTGAGGCGCATGCTCGCGCCCCTGGTGGAGAAAGGAATAATTCATGGATGACCCAAAACTGAGTGAACTGTTGAAAGAGTGGCAGGTACCCAACGCGCCCGCCTCGCTGGATGCGCGCGTCCTGAATGAACGAAAACCGTGGTGGAGTTTTCTGTTCACCGGATCGATTCGGCTGCCGGTGCCCGTTGTCATCGCCCTCGCAGCAGCCCTGATCGTCATGGCGTTTGCACTGGCGCGGAGGCGCTCCGAACAACCGGTCGCGGCCACCCCCGTGAGCCTGGCAGAATTCCGGCCCGTAAAAGATCTGAATGTTCGAATCATACGAGGCCAGGGCGATGTCCAATAATCTGATTCGGGTGCTGCTGCTTGCCGCGGCGGCGACGACCTTACAAGCTCAGGACGGAGGTCTCGGCGTGACCGATCCCTCCTGGAACGGAATCTGGATTCGCTTTGCCACCAAAGTCGAACCCGGGGGCGAATGGGCTCCCCGTGTATTGGGAGGAGCCGTCTTAACGGAGCCAGGCAAACCCCACCACGTCATTGACGATCCCATCCACAAACGCACTTTCGGCTACGACCTCCGACTGGAACCCTCAGCCGACGGCCTTACCGCGCAACTTCACATCGAACCCCTCCACGCGCCCCAATTCTCAGTCAAGAGCGGCTGGACGTTGATGGGCCTTCCAAAGTATCCGGTAATTCCTAATCTGCGTATCGGGGATACGGTGGCGCTCGATCTCCTGGTAAATTCCACTGGGATAAAGATCGTCGACTACCTGACGCTGGAACGTCTCGACCGGCCCTCACCCGAGCGCGCCCATGATTTTTCTCTTGCCGACGTGATGCTGTCTCTCGACCGGCCGCGCGTCCTGCTCAATGGAAAGTTGCTGGAATCGAGCGCTCACTTTCAGGACGGCGCCGCCGCCTCAGTGGTCTGGATCTATCTGCAGGGTCATGGCAGATACGTGCTGTCTCTTTTCCCTAACGGGAAACTTGGCTTTCGGAAGAACGGCATGACGGCCGCGAATACGATGACCTTCCGCGACGGGCCGACCGAGATTCGCCTGGAATGCGCCGGATCCGTTGCACCGGGAGACGGGCCATACAACCTCTATGTCGTCCACGAACCGGATTGGCGCCCATATTCAGCCCAGGATGCCATCGAGATCGGCTCGGCCGATAACGCCGCCCTGGTAATAGGAAAGCACTGACATGAAAATTTCAACGCTCGCAATTCTGTTCGCCTCAACCGTATACGCGCAAACCGCACGGACGCCGGCGTTCGAAGCAGTCTCCATCAAATTTCACCCGGAGCCGATCCACGTCTCATCCGGCAACACGTCCGGGACGCTTGCCACATGGACCGCAACAGATCTCCTGAGCCTGATCGTCGACGCCTATAACCTGAAGTATTACCAGGTGATCGGCGGACCACCCTGGATTGCTTCCGCGCACTACGACATCGTCGCAAGAGCGGGAGGCGACGCCCCCATCACAAAGGAAAGCGAGCGTCAAATGATACAGACGATGCTTGCCGAACGATTCCACCTCAAAGTACATCGCGAGATGCGTGAGATTCCGGTCTACGCACTGATGGTAAGCAAGAGCGGGTCAAAACTGAAAGATCCTGACATGAATAGCCGCCAGGGTTCTGTAATGGTAAACGCGACCGGAGTTCACATGAACTATTCGCACAACACGATGCAGCAACTGGCGGATCACCTGTCCGACACTGCCGGCCGCCCCGTCCTCGACAAGACAAATCTTCCCGGCGAGTACGCTTTTAAATTGGATTTCAGCACTAACGGCAACGAATTTGAAATCCCATCGATGCCCACCGCCCTGCGGGAGCAGCTCGGCCTGAGATTGGAATCGCAAAAAGCACCCGTAGAAGTCCTCGTCATCGATAGCGTCGAAAAGCCTTCTGAGAACTAGCCCCGACGCGAGTTCTGTGGCGCACGCACTCTGCGTGCCGTGTCGCCACTCATGGCGACGCCTGATTCTCCGAAAAGTCTGTTGCACCTCGACAGACGAGGCAACCGGATTCATTTATCCCAGGGGCCTTCGTTTTGAGCAATCGACCCAGGTTCAGGTTTTCTGCCGGCGACTGATCGAGTAACGCAGAGAAACACTTGAATGCATCTCCCGAGAGCGCGAAACAGCAGCGGTCAGGCAGCACAGTTTCGGCTTCCCGACACACAGCATCGAGGACGAAATCCGAAGACGTTCGACCCAGCGTTTCCGCCGCCTGATCGATCAATGCCTCTTGTTTACTGGTGGCACGGAGGTTGATATTTTCTCCCCGGCCAACACGTTCCTGATCACGGGACTCGGCCATTTTCGTACTCCTGTTGTGTATACAACCATTCTCCACGAATGTGCGCACACCATTAACACAAACAGTTTCGCGAGATGGCAAAGCATCCATCAGCGAAGAATCGGAAGCCACAAGCGCCCATCCACGCTGTCGATTGGCCTGAACCCAAAATGCCCATAAAACCGCCCCGCACGCTCGTCCGCCACATCCACCATCATCGCGGAGATTCCCGACTCCTTCGCGGAAGCTCGCAGAACCGCATCGCCTAAAAGAACACCACCAAGCCCGCTGCCCTGACACTCCCGCGTCACCGCAAGCGACACCACCCAGGCCACCGGCGCCACAGCAATTCCGCCTGATAATCCGATGAGAGATACGTTCGTGCTCGCCAAACTGTAGTAACCAGCTACTTGTCCACTCTGAATTCCCACCGCGACGAAACAGGTTGCTATCCGCCGCTGCATTCCCCGCAGAGCCCACCCGCGAAAATACCCATCAGCCACTACCGACCCGCTCGAAAACGCAGTGCAATCGTGATTGCCCGATAACGGTTCGATGCGGTACCGCGGGTTCACTCCACGCCGCCAATCAATTCGCGACGCCGCTCAATCGCGCGAAGCAAGGCATCGCACGGAGCAGGTGGATCTGACACCAACGCAACAAACCGCTCCTGCGACGCTCGCGACAGCCGGATGACCTCCATTTCCACAACAGTCTTCCGTGCAGCCTCCAGAGCTGCGGCCACCATGAAGTCACTCACCGAACGGCCCTCCATCTCCGCAGCCCGCCGCACCATCGCCAAACCCAGTGGAGCAATCCGAGCCTCAATCCTGGCAGTGCGCTTATCCATGCCCATATTGTACGGCGAAACAACGTACAAAACAACCTGGATGATACCCGGAGTCAGGGCCATAATCCGCTTGCAATTCGTTTAGATGCAGCCGGTAAGCGCAAAATGGGTCGGTTATTTCGTTTCGCCTCGATGCCGCATTTCTGAGGGTCGAAATCTCGTCTTGACAAATTCAAACACTTGTTTTAATCTAGTGTTTCAGTGGCCTCCAGCTTTCCAATTCCGATTCCCGTTCCCGCCGAAAACCACGACGCCACACACGCACGCCTCCTCGAAGCCGCTGGCCAGGTTTTTGCCGAGCACGGTTTTCAATCCGCCACGATCCGCGACATCTGCACCCGGGCCAACGCCAACATCGCCGCCGTCAACTATCATTTCCGCGACAAAGCCGGCCTTTACCTCGCTGTCCTTCGCCACTCGATGAGCGCAGGCGGTCAGCCCGAACCCCGCGAAGCTGCCCTCCGTGCCGAGACACCAGAAGAGGCCCTGCGGCTCATCATTTCCGCCATGCTGCTGCGCATGCACAACCCGAAAACCGGACGCGCCTGCCATCTCCGCATCATGGTCCACGAAATGGCGCAGCCAACCGACGCGCTGCCCAAAGTCGTGGAAGAAATCATCGGCCCGAATTATGCGGCCATGCGCCAGATCCTGTCCCTGCTCCTCCACACTCAACCAGACGACGACATCACCCGTCTTTGTGCTCACAGCGTAATCGGCCAGGTCGTCCATTACGCGCACGCCGGCCCGGTTATCGGGTTGCTTTGGCCCGATCTGAAAATGACTCCGGAACGTCTCGACGCCATCGCCGCCCACATCGCCGAATTCTCGCTCGCCGCGATCAAACATTTCAAGGAAACGAATTCACATGAGTGAACCCGCATCAACTCCCGCATCCGCGCCCCCAATTGCACCGAAGAAGCGAAAAGGTCCGTCCAAGCCTCTCATCATCCTGGTGATTCTCGCGGCCATTGGCTACGGCGTCTGGAAATATTTCCTGCAGCCCGTGCCGGTTCCCGAAGGCGTCGTGCAGTTGAGCGGACGCATCGAAGGCGACGATTCCGCTATCGCCCCCAAAGTCGCCGGACGCATCGCGGAAATCCGCTTCCGCGAAGGGGATATTGTCAAAGCCGGCGATGTGATCGCGACACTCGATGACATCCAGACGAAAAGCCGCGAAGATCAGGCGCAATCCGCCGTAACCGAAGCAGATACGCGCGTCACCTTCGCGCAGCAGCAGATTGGGATCCTGGAAGAACAGCTGCGCCAGAACGATTTGCAGCTCGAACAGTCGAAGATAGACGCCGAAGGCCGCGTCCACCAGGCCGAAGCCGACGTCGCCGCCGCGCAGGCGCAGTTAGCCCAACAGCAGGGTTCGCTCAAAATCGCCGCTTTCGATCGCGACGCCTACACGAAGCTCGCAAAAGACGGAGCCGTGCCGCAACGCCAGGGCGAGCAGGCCACCTCCACGGCGATCGCGCAGGAAGCCGCTGTTGCAGCCGCGCAACGCAAAGTCGATTCGGCCATTGGTTCTCTCAACGTCGCGAAAGCCGCGCTCGCCAATCCGGGAATTCGTGAAGCTGCGTCCGCTGCGATTCGCAGCCAGATCGCACAGCAAAAATCGCAGATTGCGACGCAACGCGCGGACGCGCAAAAAATCCGCGAACAACTCACCGAAGCGAAGGAAAACCGCGGCGACCTGATCGTAGTGGCGCCCTTCGATGGCACCATCGCCACACGCACCGCTGAACCAGGCGAAGTCGTTCAGGCCGGAACGCCGATCGTGACACTGATCGATATGAGCAAGGTCTATCTCCGGGGCTTCGTCCCCGAAGGCCAGATCGGTGGCGTGAAAGTGGGGCAGGCGGCGCGCATCTTCCTCGATTCCGATCCTTCAAAACCGCTCGATGCATTCGTCTCGCGCGTGGACCCGCAGGCAACATTCACGCCTGAAAACACCTACTTCCGCGAGGATCGCGTCAAGCAGGTCGTGGGCGTAAAACTCCAGATCAAGTCCGGCGTCGGATTCGCAAAGCCCGGCATGCCGGTCGATGGCGAAATTCTCGTCAAGGGCGATACATGGCCCGCAGAAACCCACAAGTAGGACATGCTTTAGCTTGTCCACAAAACAGATGCCGACGCTAACCCAAACCGCCGCAACGCAAACGCAGCACAACGCTGCCGCGCCCGCGATCAGCGTCACCTCGCTGAAGAAGACCTACGCCGGTGATGTCAACGCAGTGCGTGGCATCGACGTCGATGTCGCGCGCGGCGAGATATTCGGTCTCATCGGACCCGATGGCGCCGGCAAAACCACCACGTTCCAGATCATGGCCGGAGTCATGGAAGCAACCTCCGGCACGGTCAATATTTATGGCGTGCCGGCTCGCGATGCCCGCTTTCACACCGGCTACCTCACACAGACATTCAGTCTTTACCCTGACCTCACGGTCTGGGAAAACATTCGCTACCTGGCCGACCTTCGCGAAGTGCCGCCCGCCGAAATCGAAGAGCGCGGCCATCGCTACCTCGCCATGTTCGACATGGATCGCTTTACAGACCGCCTCGCCGGACGCCTCAGCGGCGGCATGAAACAGAAGTTGTCACTCGTCTCCGCGCTTGTCGCGCAACCCCAGGTGCTGCTGCTCGACGAGCCTACGACCGGCGTCGATCCTGTATCACGCCGCGAATTCTGGGACACCCTCGCGCACCTCGCTGCCGATGGCCTGACGATCATGATCGCGACCCCCTATCTCGATGAAGCCGA
>Ga0206991_10181_pt1 | contig 19694 bp, 16 predicted proteins | sample Alteio_BWMinCont_9_FD_153286 | JGI IMG/M metagenome (GOLD analysis project Ga0206991, IMG submission 153286) | Enriched cells from forest soil in Barre Woods Harvard Forest LTER site, Petersham, Massachusetts, United States -... | ecosystem: Environmental > Terrestrial > Soil > Temperate forest >...
AGTTTCGGCCGAGCCGGAAGACGCATCCGAGAGAATCTTGATAGCGACGGAACGGAGCAGGCGCTCATCATGAGCGCGGTAGACGACGCCCATGCCTCCGCGGCCTAGCTCCGCACTGATGCGGTAATGCGAGATGATTTGGCCAATCATGGACAGAGATTGGCGCAATCTTAGGTCCCCGCCCACACCCAAGTCAACGGGCGGAATAGAGGTCAATAGAAATCCGATTCCACAAAAAAACCGAAAATACTTGGTTATGGAATGCTTTCTTGCGGCCCAAGGTTCCGGCCGTTCTCACGGTAAAACGCCAGCGGCCACCTTCAAACGGATTAATCGAACGCGCGCGAAACATCCTGCCGAACTTTGCGTTTCGATGAAAACGCGCGTCCGATTGATCACTTGCGTTATACGTCCAGGTGACTGATTCGCCGGACTGGCTTACAAGATGCTCCGAGGCCTGTACGTCACCAAAATTAAAGCCCACTTGAAAGGAATAACATACTGGAAGTCATCTAACATGTTAGATTGGCGCCCGTTGCGGAGTTTTGACGAAGGACAGCCGCCGACCCCGCAATCGTCGAGTACGTCGCGGCAGAGACAAATTGTTAGTCGTGAAGTGCTGATCACCCAGAGACAGATAAATTGTTCCAGTATTATCTTCGATAACTACGCTGTCGGGCTTCCTGTTGCCTAGCCATTTGATTAATTTAAATAGACTGCCAATTGCCGTTGCCGGAATACCAGCATAGAAAAAAAGAACCTCTAGTACTTCTTTGGCATCTTTCAATCCAGGATGCGCTAATAAGAAGTCCTTCGCTTGCTCTAAAAGGCCCTGGTCTATGTGAAGGTCTACAAGAAACGATCCGTGCCGAAAATCGCTCCTAACTTTAATTTCAACATGGGCGCCCTACTGAAGGGCCTACCGAACCGGATTCAAAGTGAAAAAAGAGGGCCCGGCCCAGCTCTAGTTGGTGTTCGTAAATGAAAAAGTTTTTCGGGTACGGATGTTTTAGGGTTCTTGATAGCTCGTTACCGGAGAGTGAACCACTTTTCCGATTACAGCTACCAGGCACGAGTTTTGCAAACGGTCATAGAAACCCTCGGTGATTGGGGACACTTTGCACGATTTGCGTTGTACAATCGCGCTCCAATGCGCGGGGTGGCAGATATATGACGAATCCTGGTCATCATTTCGTCGCGGTAATTGGCGGTGCGATTTCAGGCTCGGTGGCGGCGGAGATTCTGGCGGATCACGGAATCCGAGTCGCCGTATTCGAGCAGAACACGAGACCGTACGGCAAGATCGAAGACGGTCTGCCGCGTTGGCACGTCGAGCAGCGCAGACAGGAATACGCCCGAATCGACGCGCGCATGAAGAAGCCTAATGTGTATTTCATCCCCTCTACCAAGCTAGGCCGAGATTTTAATCTCCCCCAGCTTTTCGAGTGGGGCTTTTCGGCAGTGATTCTCGCCAATGGCGCGTGGCGCGACCGAGAATTGGGCGTGCCGGAAGCCGAGCAGTACGTCGGCAAAGGCCTCGTTTACCAAAATCCTTTTATCTATTGGTACAACCACAAGAACGAAAAGGACTATCTCGGACCGCGCTATGAAACGCCCGACGAAGCCGTGGTGATGGGCGGCGGGCTGGCATCAATCGACGTAGTCAAGGTGCTTCAGCTCGAAAACTACGAACGTGCTTTAAGGGCTCGCGGCATTCAAACCAGCATGCATGAGTTGGAAAAGGGTATTCCGGAGGTATGCAGAGCGCACGGCATCAAGCCGGAAGAGTTGGGCGTAAAGGGTTGCCTCTTAATTTATCGTCGCCGCGAACAGGACATGCCGCTGGCGCAACCACCCGACAACGCGACGTCTGAGCAGATCGCCAAAACGGAACAGGTTCGGCAGAAAATGCTGCGCCTAGCGCGCGACAAATACCTTTTTCGCTTCCAGGATCGTAGGCTGACGACCGGGATTATCGTGCAAAATGGGCGGGTCGCAGGGCTGAAGGTGGTTGAAACGAAAATCGAGGGGCGCAAGGCTGAACCGATTCCCGGCTCGGAACACGAACTCCGAGCGCCGCTGGTCGTTTCTTCGATCGGCTCGGTGCCGGAGAAACTTTCTGGGATCAACATGAATGGTGAATACTACACATTCGCTGGCAAGGATTTGCCGCGGTATACCGCCATGGACCGCGTATTCGGGGTCGGAAACGTCGTCACCGGACAGGGGAACATCCGTGTGTCGCTGGTGCACAGCCAGAAAGTGACCAAGCGCGTGGTGGATTACATGAAGTTCGACGATGGAAACGCTGGCGCTGGAGCCGGCAGTGCTGAACAGCAAGTCGCGAGTGCCATGGACGCGATTGGGAAGCAGATTGAAGTGATCCCGCAGCTTTCAGACGACCAGATGGCGGAGGTTGAGCGCCAAGTTCATGCCCTGCAGCAAAAAACGGGCTTCACTTCCGACTACGACTCCTGGATTGCCAAGGTGACTCCGCCCGATCTCGAATAGATCGCATTCCTTACCATTCGGATCCGTTTGCGAATTCCAAACTTCATCACACCCTATGCTGCTCACTTTGTACCCACCAGCGAGCCTACGAGTTTCGATGAATTGCGATCCGGGCGTCTCAATGTTCTTTGGTAATCGCAGCTTAGTGGAAATTCGTTGAACCTCCGTCAAGATTGCTACAAGTCGTTGATTTTTCGTCTAGCCAAACTTTTTCCCGGCCTCGGCTGCTCCTGATTAGGGAATTTAGGTTCCTCAAACCGCTTCGACACGTCGTAACTCCACAATCCTCACCAACTCCGGCACCGGTAGGCCAACGATCCCCCTGAATAGGTCGCTTCCTACATAGGCCCGCTCAAAAACTGGCGAAAGCGTGCAGAAATACATATCCGCTTTTCTGATGAATTTTAGGAGTCCGGTGTATAGAACAACGAGCCGGATTTTTGAACAAAAAGGGGGGCCCCCGCCAGGCTTTAGCTGGTCTTCGTAAATGAAACAGTTTTTACGGGTACGGATGAATTGGGCTTGTCCTGATTATTCGTTATTGAAGATTGCAAAAGTTTTTTAATTAACGGTCAATCAATCTCCGAAAAGCTACCCCCTCTTCATTGACTTACCTCTTGTCGAAACCTAATATGAGCGCCAATGCCGGACTCCTCATCTCGCATCGGTCAGACAATCTCCCATTACCGAATTATCGAAAGGCTTGGCGGTGGCGGCATGGGCGTAGTTTACAAAGCCGAGGACCTTAAACTTGGCCGCTTTGTCGCGCTGAAATTCTTGCCCGAAGAGGTCGCCAACGATTCGCAAGTTCTCAGCCGATTTCAGCGAGAGGCCAAAGCTGCTTCCGCATTGAACCACCCAAACATCTGCACCATCTATGAAATCGACGACCAACATGGACACGCGTTTATAGCCATGGAATTTCTCGACGGACAAACGCTGAAACATGTCATCGCTGATCGTCCTATTGGATTGGAAAGACTTCTAAATATTGCGATTGAAATCGCGGAAGGACTTGATGCTGCGCACTCAAAAGGAATTGTCCACAGGGACATTAAGCCGGCAAACATCTTCGTCACCGCACGCGGGCACCCAAAGATTTTGGATTTTGGACTCGCAAAAGCCAGTTCGAGACACGAGACGCTTGCTAATGCGGAAACGCTTGCGACACACGAATTAGACCCGGAGCACCTGACAAGTCCAGGTGCGGTTCTGGGCACCCTGGCCTACATGTCTCCCGAGCAGGCCCTCGGGAAGGAACTCGACTACCGCACCGACCTGTTTTCGTTCGGCACCGTTCTCTACGAGATGGCCACGGGAGGGCTTCCCTTTCGCGGTGATACCACCGCTGCGCTATTCAACTCCATTCTGAACAAAACGCCTGCGCCGGCCACGCGGTTCAACCCCGAACTTCCTAGCGAACTGGAGCGCATCATTCAGAAGGCTCTCGAAAAAGATCGTGAAGTCCGGTACCAGAGCGCCGCCGAGATGCTCGCCGACTTGAGACGACTGAAGCGGGACACTAATTCCGGGAAGATGGAGGCCGCGCCTGGTCCGGCACATGCTGGCAAATTAAGCTGGCATTGGGCGGTCGCAATCATGCTCGTGATAGTTGGAGCAGGGACATTTGTCTGGATCACTTCTCCTCAGGGCCCTCCCAAAGTGTTGGCCGCCACGCAACTAACTCGCGACGGCATCCCTAAGTTGAGCGTGGCAACCGATGGCTCGCGCCTCTACATCAGTGAGGCGGGCACTACGAATCGGATCGTAGAAGTCTCCACCAGCGGCGGCGAGACCTCGCCGATTCCTACTCCGTTTGTTAGGGTATTCGCCGTCGACATCTCGCCCGATCACACACAACTCCTAGTGTGCAATCAGGTGGGCACCGAGTCTGAAATGCCGTTTTGGAGTTTGCCACTTCCCTCTGGTACGCCCCGTCGTCTCGCGGATGGTTGTCGGGGAGGACGCGGCGGCACCTGGTCACCGGACGGGCAACATCTCGTGTTCGCCAATGGCTCTGACATTTACCAAGCTAAAGCCGACGGCAGCGACCCGCGCAAGTTGATCACTGTTTCGGGTACACCCTTCGTTCCCCACTTCTCTCCAGATGGCGCCCGCATTCGCTTCTCAATCGAGAAGTCTGGGATCAACTCTCTCTGGGAGATTCGGGCCGATGGAAGCGATCTTCATCCCTTGCTTCCGCAAGGGCATGGCCTAGTCAATGTGTGCTGTGGCGAGTGGACATCGGATGGCCGCTACTTCCTTTTCCTGAGCCGGAGTCCTTCGGGAAACAATGTTTGGGCAGTGCGCGAACCAGCAGGACTACTTCGCTGGCGTTCTCTCGCTCCAGTCCAGCTGACGACTGGCCCGTTGTCCTTCGACGCCATGGCACTCAGCCCGAATGGCAAGAAACTCTTTGTAGACGCGTCCCTGGGTCGTGCAGAACTCGTCCGTTACGATCATAAGTCTCAGCAGTTTGTGCCTTTTCTTTCCGGGATTTCGGCGGGAGAATTGGACTTCTCGCGTGACGGCAAGTGGATGACTTACGTTTCCTACCCGGACCTCGCGCTCTGGCGCAGCCGCGAAGACGGCAGCGCCCGCTCTCAACTAACCTACCCGCCGGTTTCCGCCGGTCTGCCCCGTTGGTCCCCCGATGGCACGCAGATCGCGTATGTAGACACTCAGCAAGAAGCTTGGAAAATTTTCTTGATTCCCGCTCAGGGTGGCACGCCGCAGGAAGTGCTCTCGGAAAGCCTACTCCAGTCAGACCCAACCTGGTCCCCCGATGGCAAGAAACTCGCCTTCGGGCGGACCGCGGACGCCGCCAAGTCGATAGCGATCTATATAGTTGATCTCGCTACTCGCCAAGTCACTACTATCCCAGGCTCGGAAAACCTCTTCAGTCCGCGCTGGTCGCCCGACGGTCAGTATCTGGCGGCGCTGACCCGGGACTCCACAAAACTCCTCCTTTTCAACTTCAAAACGCAGAAGTGGTCGGATTGGGTCAATGAACCCGGTGTAGTCGGTTTTCTCAATTGGTCGCGAGATGGAAGTTACGTTTACTACGACACCACGTTCAGTGATCATCCGACTTTTCGGCGGGTCAAGGTCGGGCAAACCCACTCGGAAATTCTGGCCGATTTAAGGGGATTACTTAGATACACAAGACCCCCTGCCTTCGGGTGGAGCGGCATTGCTCCGGGCGGCTCTGACCTTTTAGACCGCGACCTGAGTACCGATGAAATCTACGCCCTCGACCTGGAACTGCCGTAGCTTGTTATTAGCTCACCTCAAGAGCTGCTCCGGCGGCACATGTAGTCGGGTCAAGGAGCCGACACTGTTATGAAATCAAGTGATTTTTCGACGCGAAGCGGGATTCGCGGCCCTCGCTACCCCTGATTAGTTACCTTCGTTAAGCCGGATCGACATACCGTAGCCCCACAGTCCTTGGCACCTCCGGTACCAGTAGGCCAGCGATCGAACAGCCGCTTGTCTATCCTGACAGCGAAGTTGAGGAACCACCGAAAACGATGCCAGAAGTGAAATTTGAGGTAAATCGACCAGGCAGCCCTTTCTCGGAGGTGTTGGCTAGCCGGATTTACCTCTAGGCAATTCGGACTCGTCAATCTCGATGGAGGCGGGCACCTAATTTGCCGTCAGCAACTTCGAGACGGCCCGACGGTGTCTATAGAATTAAGCAAGAGATAGATGGGAGCGCTATCCAATAAAGTATGCAAACGGCCATGAGAAGTTCTCTATCCGTGGTTGTTCTGGCAATCGTTTTTCTCCCGGTGTCGCTAAGCGCATCTGAGCCGACGAATACCGACGCGCGAAGTGATGGACTGTTCGGACGCATCCGATCGGTATCGACAACCCAAGAAACGCAGCAACTTGACTGGCATCAGAAAGATGCAAAGGCTGGGATCCTCGGGATCAGTTGTTGGGAATGCGAGTACGACGTTGCAGGCAACCGAATCAAGTCCGGGCAGAGCTACGATGGAGAATTTCGCGGCGATGTTATCCGGATCATTCGTGAAGAAACCGGAAGGGTGACCGCGAGAATTGAAGAGAATTACAAGGGGGAGATCGCTCGCCGCGACGTCTTAAGTCCGTACGGAATTACCGAGCAAGTGACGTACAAAGATGGGAAGCCGTATTGGCGCTCGACATGGAGCTACGATTCGAACGGGCATGTGACCGAGTTTTACCACTACGATGAAAACGGTGTCGTATTCGAGAGTAGCATCGCCAGCAGTGATGCCAGTGGCAACAATAAAGAAGAGTGGAACTACGGCCGGAATGGTGTCTTTTCGCTTCACTTCATGCAGAGCTACAACCCGGAGACTGACATCTGGACGTTCACGAATTTCAATGAGAACGGCTCGGCGAAGGTAGCAATTACGACGAAAGGGTCGAAAGTGCTTTCGTATTGGCAGCAGTCGGGCGAGGACAATGTTTTCGGAAGTAATTTCTACATGGACCCCAAGAACAAAACGCAGGTGTCCCATAGCTGCAATCCAGATGGAACCTGTGACGAAATCACTTCGTATTTCTCCGATGAGACAAGGCATCAAGCAAGCCGGGTTGAATGGCATGATCCGGCGGGGGTGTTGAGACTCTCTTTTGACTATGAATATGAGGTCGATCAGTTTGGGAATTGGACGAAGCGGACCGTGTTCTTATGGAGCCCGGAGCTTGGTGAGCGGAAATTGTACGAAACGGATTATCGGACCTTGAAGTATTGGGGCAAATAACAAGTCAAGGTCGGATAAACCGATAGGTCCTGGTTAGACGCATAGCCGGACAAGTTGTTTTTCGCGCGAAAAGAGCAGAGTTTCGAGCTTTGGCGGACTCTGATTGGGGAATTTAGCATCGTTAGGCGGATTCGATACGTTGTAGCTCTACAATCCTTGTCACCTCCCGCGCCCGTAGGCCAACGATCTGTTACGGATCGCCTCTAACTACATAAGAACCAGGGAGACGCATCTAAACCGCGGGGTAAGTGAAATTCTAGTTTTTCTCAGAAATTGATTGCTACTTTGAGCGACCGAGCCGGATTCCTACGGGAAAAGAGGGCCCCCGTTCAACTGTTAATTGGTCTTCTTATACGAAATAAATTTTTGCGTACCCACGATTCCGACGTGCATGGAACTCCTCTGCAGCGTTCCGCGTAACCGCCGCGTAACCGCAAAACACGTTTTTGGCGGTTTTAGCGTTTCTGGCTATTAATAGAATCTGTAACTTACGTGATTTCAACGTGGCCCGTCGGTTCGATTCCCCCCGCCGGCACCACTGAAAAGAACGGCTTCGCGACTGGACTGGGTCAGGGACGTCGTAGTTCTACAATCTTTGCCACCTAGCGCGGTCCGAGGCCAACGATCCTCCTCAATAGGTCTCTTCCTACACAGAATCAATGAGATCTGGACAAAGCGAAGATCCCTGGCAGGATTCTGCGTAACCGCCTCATAAACGCGAAACGCGTTTCTGGCGGTTTTGGCGTTTCTGGCGATTTGTAGATCAATAACTTACGTGTTTTCAACGTGACCCGTCGGTTCGATTCCGCCGGCCGGCATCACTGAATAAAAACAACTTAGCGAAGATTTTTCTGCCCCGCGCAACCGCCGCGTAACTTTGCCTGCAAGAAAAACAAAAAAACTGCCCTCGAACGTCCCTTGCGAAATGGCGTTTGATGCCCTACGGTGTTGTCGGTATTTTCCTTTGCGGAAGGACTGATAGTCTGGTTTCTCTTAAGAGGTTTTTCTGACCAGGATTTTAATCGCCGACGACCGTCAGCTAATGCGCGATGCGCTTAAAGCAATCTTTGCACTGCGTCCGACTTGGAAAGTATGCGGCGAAGCTAGCGATGGTGCCGAAGCAGTAGCGAAAGCGGTTCAACTGCAACCCGACCTTGTTATTTTAGATTTTAAGATGCCGCTTGCCGATGGTATCCGCGCAGCAAGTGAAATTTTAACGGCGATGCCATCGATTCCGATCGTGATGTACACGCTTTATAAAACGGAAGAATTGGAATCGGCAGCCAAGTTAGTGGGTGTTCGCGCTGTCGTCGGGAAAGAGGATGGCGTTCGCAATTTGCTAAGCGCTGTCGACGCTGAGCTGGCAGCTAAATAGTATCGCGTGTTGAAGCGGTCAGCTAGTTATTGCATGGTCGAAGGACATCTACAACGTTCCAAGAAACCACAGCTACTTGCTCGGTCCACACGTGGATGCAATAATGCCCCAATGATTATTGGTGACCGCCTTCGCGAAATGCGCGAGGAAAGGAAACTCTCTCAGGGCGACATCGAAAAGCGGACCGGCTTGCTTCGTTGTTATATTTCCCGTGTAGAGAATGGCCACACTGTCCCGGCCATTGAAACCCTGGAAAAGCTAGCGCGCGCTCTTGAGATCCCTCTCTATCAACTTTTCTACGAAGGCGAAGAGCCCCCAGAGCCGCTTGCCCTCTTGAAGCGTAAGTCGTCCGACGACAACGCTTGGGGAAGCGCCGGTAAAGAAGCTCGCTACCTCAGCAAGCTTCGTCGGCTACTGGCCAAGACGGAAGAAACCGATCGCAAGCTACTTCTCGACATGGCCCAGAAAATGTCTAATCGGTAGCTTTTGCCTCGCCGTTCGTAGATGGTCCGACTGATGAGGACTTCAATTTCTCCAAGCGATCAAGACGATCAAGGGTTTGGGCCGGCCTCTGGCGCGCCCCGCTGCTTGGGGGTGGCGTAGCAACGATGACATCCGACTAGGCTGCTTCTGGTGTGGCTTCTATTCGTGAAGTTGACGGGTTTAATCCATTCATCGAGCGTTTCGAATTTTTCATGATGGTCACTTTCGGACAACACTGCTTTATCGCCGGAACAAGTTCCGAATAAAGTTTGGTTACAGAATGTACCGGTTCCGTAGCTAACAACCTCGGGCCAAGTTTTTTTTGTCCCGCGTAACCGCCGCGTCACTTTTATCGCTGCCCTCGCCAATGTTAGCGGTCAGGACGGGCTTCAAACAAAGTGTCGGCAAGGTGAATTACAACTTTCGCCGAACTGGGCAGACAAATCGAAGAGTCTCACGGATCGCTAGAATTCAAATATCGTGCAAGTGGTCACATCACTTCGGGGTGGACGTCGCTGCTGAATTCTTACACTGGTAAAGTGAGCGCAAAGCTTCGAAGAATGGCTTGACGCTTGCATCAACGGCAACATCGCCGGAATATCTGACTCCCTCTTGAGCATCCAGATAAACTTCAGCACTGCTCTCAGCAGCGCGGAAATGCAGCGGCTGCGGTGCCGGAGTCGTCTTGTCGCTCAGGGACAGAAGCCTTCCGCTCTCGCAGGTGTAGGACTTCACCCAGAGCGAATCAAACAGGGCCTTGGCGCTCGCCTCCGGTTGCATGTCACCCGAATAGGTGATCCTCTCCGTGTTCCACTCCAACATCCCGTTTCGGCCTCCATTGCCGTGGAATTTGATGACGTGCAGGGAATCCTGAGGTGCGGGAAAGGCCTGGCCATCTGCTTTAGAAGCCTCGTCCGCGGCTTTTTCCGGTTTGGCCGAAGAGCCGGAAATGATCTGTGCCGGATACGGAAGGTCCACGGAACCAATCATGCCGGTCCGCGTATCGCAGGCGAGCAATCGAATGCGCGCGGTTTCCGGTTTTGGCACGAACGAGATCGTATGCGAAATGCCGCGGGCTTTTATGGATTGATACTCAATTTCAGTGAATTTCTGTCCGACGCTCTGACGATTATATTGCAGCGGCAGCCCCTGCGCGTTGAACATGCAAGTGGCAAGTTCAATCTTCACATTTCGCATCCCGCCGTCTGGCGCTCCGAACGAAAGAGCATTCGGGTCGATGACGACAAAATACTTTGTTTGCCCCGGTTGATCAGGAGGCAAAGCGCTGGCTTCGAGAAGAATCGAGGTAGCCGTCAAAAAATCGTTGCAGGCGGCTTGAGATATATGAGCATCCGTGTCCTTCGCATCCTTCGCCGAAATCGTGGCATCAGCTTCGCGCGCAAAGTACCCTTCACGAAATGAGAGCTGTGTGCCTGGCCGTGAAGTCTTCACGGAAATCCGGCGAAACTCTCCGCGCCAATTTGTGTCGCTGGGGTAATAGCTCAGCTCATAGTAAGACGAAGAATCGTCGATCGCTCTTTTCACGCATTCCGAGAGGTCGTTGTCATTCAGACAGACTTTTCCGCCGGTTTGCTGCGCAAGGTTTTGCATGGATTCTGCAGTTGAGAAGCGCTCGTTGCTCTCGCGGTTCAACGTAGCTCCTTCCGAAAAAGGATTCGCCTTCCCCCGCGACTGTGCGTCGAAGAGCGTCGACGTTTGCATACCTCTGGGGTCAACGGGGTAAACGGCGATCTGGGCGTCCGTTAACGCGCTCGCCACGGCGCTCATCTCGGCGCCGTAGTTTCGCATTCCACTGAACTTGGCCACCATCGTGAGGTTTGCGTCCGGCGTGATAGCCAGCGGAAACGCGGACGATAGCCATATCAGGTTTTTCCTGCCAGGGTAGCCGCTGACGTGGCGGGCAATCAAACGCAACGCGTCGAAGGTCAACTTTACGCGCATGTCCATCGATTCCGCGTATTGCTCTCTTTCAAATCGCTGTAGTTCCAACGCGCGCATCGCCAGCATTGCGTTGGAGTTACTGCCTAGGCGCTGCGTTTCTCCGGGAACGTCGCTTTGCCCCTCAGCTCCCGCCATTTGTTCGAGCAGCGAAGAGTGACTTAACGTGTCGTCACGAGCGTCTTTCGCCTGGAGGTTGGTGGCCTCCAGCGACAGAGCCCGTTGCGCCGCAGCATGGAGCAGCTTCGTGTCGGTCGTAAAACTTTGCAGCAATCGTAGTTCTCTCCCGAGCAGGAAAACCGCCATTGGAAGGTCGCTCGGAGCGGAAGCCAGCAGCCGAACCATTTGCTGCCGCACCTGCAATTGTGTGGTGGCATCCGTGTTCAGTCCATCCACCAATAAAATCGTGGGCGGCGCAGACAAGTTCTTTGTAGACACCAGATTCGTAAACACCCCGGCAGGAGGCAGCAGCGCCGCGCTTTCCGAGTCGTTTTTCAAGGAACGATCCAGAAGCCGGAAAGATGCGATTTGTTGTTGGCTCTTGTGTGACCCTGATTGCTCGGAAATCTGAAAGTCCTTGGCAGTCAGATCACGCACTGGATTTCCATGGCGATCTCTCGCCACCACGTCCACAGTAACGAGTCGCGTGGTCACCTTCAAAACTGCGGAAGGTTCCGGCTGTCGAGGTGGCGTTTGCAGCTGGTCCCTTTGCTTGGAGACCCCCGCCGTGCAAAGGAAAAGAACAGGTACAGCGATAGAAAAGAATCGGGCGGTTGCTCGCCTGTTTGGAGTAGACGAAATATTCATTTCAGTCGACGCGCGTCATCCGGGTCCTGTCGCCTTGGTGTTGTCTGATGATATAAGTTTAATTCAGCGCACGGTAATTTTCGACGCAGTTTCGCCGGTCATAGGCACTTGATCACGGCTAACCCCACACTTGCTAAGTGCGAATGCAAAATCTTGGGTAACTCCGATTTTGCGCCCGCAAACCTACGGCGATAGCGGACCGTGTCGCCATGTTCAAGTTATACGGTCTTCCCCCGATAGGCAGCATTGACCTGCAGGATAGAATCACAAGCCGGGTAATGCGCGATTAACCTTCGAGAGAATTGAGGAAGTATGAATAAATTTGTTTATACCTCGGCCTTGAGCCTACTTTGTGTGCACTCCGCGTGCGCCGCTCCGCAACAGCGCGAACGCACGCGAGATTCGCAGGCGCCGTCTCTGATAAATATTCGGGTATCGAGAACCGTGCAGGCCGTGAACTACCGCGACAGGGCTTCCACCAAAATCGATTTTCGGGGTACGCCGCTCATGCCGCGGGCCGAAGGAAAAGCCGACATTGAAGCTAAGCGCGGACGAATTGGAATCAAAGCTGAATTGGAACATCTCGAGCTGCCGTCAACTTTCGGCTCAGCCTATTTAACCTACGTGCTGTGGGCTATTTCGCCCGAAGGCAACCCCAATAATCTGGGCGAGGTGGTCCTCGACGGCAGCAAGAGCAAACTGGAAGTCACCACCAACCTGCAAACATTCGCCGTGATTGTAACCGCTGAGCCGTATTTCGCGGTCAGTTTCCCCAGCGAAGTAGTGGTCATTGAAAATGTGGTCCGTGGTGACACCAAAGGCTCCGTGAGCACCGTGGATGCAAGATTTGAACTCTTAAAGCGTGGCGTCTACGATGATATGCGTTTGGAGCGTTTCACTACCGATGCCAGCGCTCCCCTATCGCTGTACGAGGCTCGTAATGCTTTGCGCATTGCGAAGGCTCAAGGAGCCGCTCAGTACGCGCCTGAGTCATGGGCAAAAGCCGAAGACGCTATGCGGCGGGCCGAGGATTATCAGTTACGCAAGCAACATAAGGCTGTACCGACAGCTGCAAGAGAAGCAGTGCAAGCCGCGGAAGATGCGCGCAACATCGCCGTAAAGCGCCAGGAAGACGAGCGCATCGCTCAACAACAGCGCGAAGCCGATGAGCAAACACGCCGCGCCAAGGCCGCTCAGGAGGACGAAGCCCAGCGCCGCACAGATGCTGAGCGCCAGAGACTGCAAGCAGAGGTAGCTGCCGCGCAAGAGGCTAAGGCCCGTGCCGAGGCGGACGCGCAGCGTCAAGCAGCCATCGTCCAGGAACAGCAGGCTCGCGAGCAAGCTCAGAATGCTCAATCGCAAGCGCAACAAGCTCAACAACAGGCTCAGCTCGCCCAACAGCAGGCCGCGCAATCCGAACGTGACCGGCAGGAACTCCGTGCCAAGCTCCTTCTACAATTCAATCGCATTCTCGAAACTCGCGATACCGTGCGTGGCTTGGTCGTAAATATAGGCGACGTATTATTCGACACCGGGAAATATACCTTGCGTCCCCCCGCGCGCGAGGCCTTGGCTAAACTATCTGGCATTGTGCTCGCCTACCCAGGACTGAAACTACAAGTGGAGGGTCACACCGATTCCACTGGCACGGCGGCATTCAACCAGAAGCTTTCTGAGCAAAGAGCCATGACTGTTCGTGATTATCTCGTCCAGCAGGGCGTGGATATGAATTCCGTCACCGCGGCCGGCCTCGGTCAAGATATGCCTATCGCCGATAATTCGACCGCAGCCGGACGTCAGAAAAATCGACGCGTGGAAATCATCGTTAGCGGGGAAGTAATTGGCACCAAGATCGGTGGCCCGTCAGGAGATCCATCACCGCAGTAGCAATTAATTCAATTCCGGCGCAAGAAACGAGCCGAGATGTTGGCACGTTTTTCTTTTCTCTTAACTCTTCTTCGTATCAACCTTGAGGTTCACTACAATTTCTTTGCGACTCTCAAAACTCGAAATCGTGCGCGTGGGCGATTTGGCGCCATCCTTTTCGGAGTGCAGTTCGTAGTCGGTATTGGGATCGAGGCCGCTGAACCGGTAATTTCCAGTATCGTCCGCAATATAGCTGCGCACCGCATTGGTCCGCGTATTCTTCAGGAACACCACTGCGCCAGGTATCGGTGTTTCCGCTTTATCGGTGACAATTCCATGGACGCTGCGCAGTTGCGACTCGTGCTTGGCGTCTTGAGCAGCGGCGAACGATGCAAGGAATAACAGTGCTACCGCCAACCCCGCAATCTGTCGCGCATACTTCATTTTTTACCTCCGCTGAGCGGTTGCATATGCAAAATAAGGCTCTCTTCCGATTGCCCGTTTATGGCCTGGGATTGTTTGGCATAGCCTTTATTCTCGGCGGCGATTTCGTAATCGGGGCCTTTAGGCACGCGCACCGCGAATTCTCCTCGAGAATTCGTGTAGGTCTCCCAGCGGGGTTTCTTTTGATCGGACCTGCGGATTCGTAATTTAACGCCCGGCAAAGCCAGACCGCGCTCGTCGAAAACGGTTCCGCGAATCAGCAGATCGTCGGCATGACTGTGTTTGGATTTCCGTGCCGACGAAGAGTCGGAAGGCGGGGGCTGCGTACCAGCCGATGTCGTTGCATCCTGTCCGGCAATAAGGGGCACGGGAGCGGTGAGCAATATAGCCGTGAGAATGATGACACACCGTTTGCGATGCATCATTTCCTCCGCCTATTTGGATGATGGCCCAACCACTGAAGATGCCACACTACGAAAATCGCCCTCACTCTTCGTCTAACTCTTCCTCTTCTTCTTCTTCATCGAGCAGATCTCCGTTTTCGGCGACCTCGACCGTCTCTTCGTCATCATCGTCATCGTCTTCTTCCTCATCATCGGAGATGATGTTGAGGTGAACCGGGTGGGTCTGCGAGACTTCCAGCTCGGATTCGCATTCCGGGCAACTGAGAATCTCGCCTTCTTCTACTTCGTCTTCATCGACATCTATTTCGGTGGCACACTCGGGGCAGCGAATCACGGCTCCATCCTCCATCGATTTGTTAGCCCGGCAGCCCGCGAAGCCCGCTCACTGCCGCGAGCCTATTATATACTCCGCAGTATGAAGTCAACCGTGTAGGTAAGGTGTTGTGTGTAGAAATTGGGCATTAAATGTGCCCCAGTAACACGTTTCCGCTTAATAATGGCTTCTTCCCGCGAATATCCTGAGCGCCCCTTGGTTGGCGTGGGTGGTGTGGTGATTGACAACCGCCGCGCGCTATTGATCCGGCGGGCCAGCGAGCCCCTGCGCGGCGAATGGTCCATTCCCGGAGGCATGCTTGAATTGGGTGAAACCCTAGAAGAAGGTGTTGCCCGGGAATTGCTCGAGGAGACCGGCCTGCAGGTCCGGGTGCTTGAGCTGATCGAAGTCTTCGATCGTATCGTGTACACACCGAACGGAGAAACTGCCGGTGGTGATAACCTGGAGCGACCGCGTTTCCATTACGTGATCGTCGATTATCTTTGCGAGCGCATCAGCGGTGAACACGCCGCCGCGAGCGACGTCACCGATGCGGCGTTTGCGAATGAAGAAGATTTACACCGGTTTCACCTGACCGAAACGGCTTTGCGCATTCTACATAAAGCTTTCGCCATGGATCGCGCGCGTCATGGTGGCCGAAGGATCATCGGCTAGGCAGCCGGCAATGTTCCCCGGGTGCGTTCACGCCTGCTAAATTCCTGCACCGCCATGTGCAGATCACTGGCGGTGAAATCCGGCCAGCGTTTTTGAAGAAAAACAAATTCCGCGAAGGCGCATTCCCACAACAAAAAATCGGAGAGCCTTTGTTCGCCGCCGGTACGGATCAGCAAGTCCACATCGGTCGATCCTCCGCGAAAGTCCACGAGAATTTTGCCGAAAGCTTCGCAGGATAATTCCGTGACCTTGTAAAAGCGGCAAGCCGCCTGATAAATCGCTTCACGCGCGGAGTAATCGATTGCCAGGCGAAGATGCAAGCGGTTGCCACCCGCGGTCGCAGCCTCGGCATCCCCGATGGCCTGACGCAAGTTGACCGGCAAGCGATCGCGCCGTCCGATCACTGTTAAACGCACCCCTTCTTCCATGCAGTGGGATGTTTCGGTAAGCAAATATTCGTGTAGAAGCCGCAGAATCCCTGCGATCTCGGGCGTAGGCCTCTGCCAGTTGGCGGAAGACAGCGCGAACAACGTCAAAGTGTGAATACCCATGCGCGGAGCCGCCTCGATAATCTCTCGTGCGGTTTCCGCCCCGGCGCGGTGCCCAGCGGATCGCGGAAGGCCCTTGGCGGTAGCCCATCGCCCGTTTCCATCCGAGATGATGGCCACATGAATGCCGCTGCTGGCCGGCCGGGTGTTGGAACCTGATTCGATAGAAGTTAAAGAAGGCATCGTCGCCTCGCTGATAATTTATTATTGCAAACTACTCTGTAAAACAAAGTAAATACGCCTGGGCGCACCGTCGCCCCACGGTCATTCCCGCGCCTATTTCTCCCGGGTCGCCCGTATCAATGCTTCCATGTGATTCAGGTAACGTTCCAGCGCTTTGCGCCCGGCCCCGGCCAGCCGATATTCAGTCTTGGGCAAGCGGCCATCGAAGGACTTGCTGCACACGATATAACTGGCCTCTTCCAACTTACGCGCATGCACACTTAGATTTCCGTCAGTGGTCTTCAAAAGCGCTTTCAATTCGTTGAAGGTCAACGATCGGTTCACCGCCAATGCGCTTACGATGCCCAGCCGGATGCGTTCGTGAATCAAGCGGTCGAGATCCGGCGAAACCGCCTCGCGCGTTTGTTCTCGTACCGTTGCCGGGGAATCCTCGCGCTGCCTGGCACGTGCGGCGCGGTCTTGTGGAGCTACAGAAGACTTAGCCATATCCTTAACCTCCGTAGTGCCGGGCGATCCATAGGCCGAACGCGATTTGCACCACTCCGAAACCCGCGGCCATGAAGTAATTTCCCCAGGCTGCTGGTGCGAACAACGCGCAGCCGCCCAAGCCCATCAGGCACAGTCCCATCACCGGTACCACCCGCACCGAAAAAGCGCCGCCGGTCACTACCGCCGCGCCATATAGCAACAACCAGACGGCCGGCAAAATCGCGAATGATCCTGAACTGTAGAACGCAAATGTCATCAAACCGCCAACAATGATCGGAGGCGCAAAGCTAAGAAGAAATTTTCGGCCTGGACCCGAGAAAAGTTTTGAATTGGCGCGATGTGCTTTAGTAGCCGCGGCCGGGGCGGCTATGGCTACCGCGATAAACGCTTCCACAAGCCATACGCCAAACCAGGCACGCGGCGTGGTCTGCAGGGAAGCGACCTTGGCTGCAACAATCGCGGTGATGCCCATGGCCACGCCACCCCATCCCGGCACGGCGGTAAATTCCGCCGCCGATTCCATGGTTTCGCGTATGTAGCGAAGATGGTCGGCCGCCCGCGCGTCGATGGGAATGGGACCGGTTCTGGGAGCAGGGACGGAGCTGGGCTTCAACATTGTCACTTGAACCTTGTCAATTCTGACCGCTTAAACGTCGCCAGAAAACTAGCAGACCTATTACCGGCTGTCAAGTACTTTATGTAGCAAAGTACAATCACGCGGCCGCAACGCTTCGACTGGCCCGCGCATACCGTCCGCTCATCGCGTTCCAGCGAATGGTGAATATGTCCGCGAACATTTTGAGGCTGTCGCCCAGCATGCTGACTTTTGTCGCCGGTGAGTGTCCCCAGCGGACCGGAATTTCGATGGCTCGCAATCCGTGATGCCTCGCCAGGTATAACAATTCCGGATCAAACCCGAATCCCTCAATGCGCTGTTGCTCGAAAATAATCCGGCAGCGCTCCCGCCGAAACGCTTTGAATCCGCATTGGGTATCCACAAACGGCAGACGCAACACGATGCGCACAATTTTGTTGAAGATGATGCCCGCGAACTCCCGAAAAATTGATTGGTGCGTGCTGATCAGGCTGCGATCCATCGCTCTCGATCCGATGGCCACATCGTAGCCATTATTTAACGCTGTTAGAAGTTTGTCGGACTCCTCAATAGGCGCAGAGAGATCAGCGTCCGTGAACAGCACCATGTCGCCCTGGGCCTCCAGCATTCCATGGCGAACGCTGTACCCTTTTCCGCGATTGGTGTCGTTCGAAAGCACGCGCAGCCCGGTAAGCTTCCCGCGAAATGATTCCGCCACCGCTGCAGTTCGATCCGTCGAGCCATCGTCTACGACCAGCACTTCGGAGCGAAGTCCCAGCGTCGGCAGATACTCAGCGATGCGTTGTAAGCTCTCCGGCAAACGCGCCTCTTCATTGTAGGAGGGAATAATGATGGACAGATCGAAACTGCTGGCGTTCATTATCTTGAATCCTTGGAGACCTTCGCCTCGGACGTCCGCGCGTCAAGCGTTGCAACAATCTCATCCATTTGTTGCAGGGTAAAATCGCACTCGCTTTCCGTATTGTAAAAATGCGGCGAAATGCGTACTCCCGCTTTTGGGCGATAGTCGACGAGGATATTGCGCTTCACCAATTCCTGGCACACTTCTTCGGCGCGGGGACATTCCACCGATACCGTCCCAGCGCGCTCCGCCTCATCTACCGGGGTATTCACCTGCCAGCCGCGCGATTTTGCATCCGCCAGAATCCGCGCGGTCATGCGCAGCGACTTTTCTCGAATGGCGCGGACGCCGACCTTATTAATCATGTCCAGCCCAGGTTGGCACGCATAGAGTGCCGGGATATGCGGCGTTCCATTCAAAAATCCAAACGCATCTTCGCGCCGGTCTATCGCGCCGGTTTCAAATTCGAAAGGGCGCCGGTGCGCGAGCCATCCGGTCAGAGCCGGTCTTAACTTTGCGCGCAAATCTTCACGCACGTACAAATACGCCACGCCTGGACCACCGCACAGCCATTTCAAAACTCCGCCCACGGCGAAGTCCACCTCTAGACTCCTGACAGCGAGTGGTATTGCCCCGGTTGCCTGGAACACGTCGAGTATCACGTGCGCGCCAACGCGATGAGCCCGTTCAATAATCGCGCGCGCATTCACGATGTACGAACTGCGAAACAATACCTGCGAGATGGGAACCAGGAGGGTGGTCTCGTCAATCGCCGCCAGCAATTTTTCAAGATCGATGCGAATCGGATCTGCGCTGGCTACCGTCTCAATGCGCGCGCCATGGCGGCGCTGTTCATTATAAAAATATTGAACCGACGGAAATTCCTGTGCCACCATAACAACTTTGTTTCGCGCACCTCGGAAATCAAAACAGGAGCTGATGATCGCCTGCGTAATGGTGACGTTCTGGTGCAACGATAACTCGCCGGCTCCGGCGCCGATCAGTGGCGCGATCTTGTCGCCCACGCCCACGGCCATCTCCCACCAACCCTCTTCCCATGCGCGAATCCCGCGGTTTCCCCACCAATCCGCATAAGCGCGCACGCTTTCATAAACCGCACGAGGCATGGCACCGAGCGAATTGCTGATCATATAGGTCGATTTTTCCAGTATCGGAAACTCGCCGCGCAACTGGAGAAGGTCATTCATTAGGTTTTGCGCATTGTATTTTAGCCCGAAGGTATTCGCCACCGAAGAAGCCCTAGGCGCGCCTTCCATGACAACGGCCTCCATTTCGGGAAATCTCGTTCGCGCAACCGGCTCAGCGCGTCCAATCATTTATTACAAGACGGCGCTGCCTTCAATCTCTGCGAGACGCGCCTTCAAAATGCGCTCGAATAAGTGGTAACCTCTTTTATGGGGAATCG
>Ga0206991_10182_pt1 | contig 19572 bp, 20 predicted proteins | sample Alteio_BWMinCont_9_FD_153286 | JGI IMG/M metagenome (GOLD analysis project Ga0206991, IMG submission 153286) | Enriched cells from forest soil in Barre Woods Harvard Forest LTER site, Petersham, Massachusetts, United States -... | ecosystem: Environmental > Terrestrial > Soil > Temperate forest >...
GCATGTTCGGTTATCCTGGCGAGCGGTTGGCTCTGGTTAAGGCAATGCATGCGGAACTGCTTCGCAACGGTGTCAAAGAAGTGATCTGTTTAGGAGGCTTGGTTTGGGGTGGCCGTGTGGCTCAGGACGATACGGATCGGCCTGGAACCGTGTTGCGCTGGCTATGTTCGCAACAGATCTCTACGCTGGCCAACGATTCCGACCGGCAGGTCGCCGGTTGGAGACTGCAGGGATTGGCAAATACTACTGGCTATGTGCGGAAAAACGTCCGTCAATTGCTCGGGGCGCTGACGATCGAAGAGGCGCAGTGGATCGTTTCGCGCCCGGCGTACATTGGGCGCGGCGATGCACTCTGTTGTAGTGACGTGCTGACCATCGACGCGCGCTTTCCGGTACCGCTTTCACGCCATAATTCCGAGAAACTTTTCCGCGTCATGAAGGAGAGTATGGCGTTTTTTCCATCAGCCAACGGACCGGAATTGGTCGTACGAAAGCAGGAAGATGGGGTCATCGAAGGCGCACCGTTTCAGGACATCGAAGAGGAACTGGATTCTCCACGCGCCGCGGCCGTTGTGGGCGGCATCGTCGGTTACGCCTCGGTCGCGAATCCGGTCAGTTGGGGGGCAATTGTCGATACGAATACTCGCCGTGTAACATTGGTTTGTATGGATTCAAAGACGTTTAAGAGCGTCCCGGAACGCGGACGTTTACTGGCCGTGCGCAATACGTGCCATTGGCTCGATGAAACACGTTAAGTGGATGTCTTGTCATCATCCCGCTTTTGCCAGCTAATCGCGAAGCCAATTCTCAATCGCCAGTTCGTCAACTCGCTGATAATGTTTGATATTGCCAGCCGCGAGCGCCGCGCCATTCGCCCTTCTACTTTTGCCTTTTTACTTTTACCTTTTGACTTATCCTTATTTTCATGCTTTCCAAAGTTTTTTCCGCCGCCGCGCAAGGCGTGGAGGCCACCGTTGTCGAGGTCGAAGTCGATCTCTCCAACGGCCTGTCATTCGAGCGACCGGTCACCTACCGGGACCTGAGTCTTAGGGCTACGTTGGCCGAAACGTAGTTTGGGAAGAGGAGCAAGGTTATGACTGATAAGGATTGGTCGGAGAAAGTTGCAGGCTTGGCGGCTGATGCCCTTGTCGATGCAGGATTGATAAAGCGCATCGATTTTGAACGAGCATTCGCGATAATTGCTACGGAGGTTTGAGACCGAGGCGATTGCCGTTATCATGCGGCGTATCACCAGCCACGAATGGCAATGGATCGGCAGCAGCGTCTTGGAAATTGAAAACGATGAGCAACCCGATGAGGAACAAAGATCGGACGTGGCGGCTTTATTTGCATTGGAGCACGAACGCATTTCTCTCGATCAAGCAGATTTTGATCGCGCGCGCCAGCTTCAATTGCTGGGGATTAAGCAGAACGATGCACTCCATCTTGCCGCCGCCGAGAAAGGCCGCTGCAATGCGTTTCTGACAACCGACGATCGGCTGATTGCGGCAGCTATGCGATTGTCGTCGATCCTCAAGGTGACGGTGAAAAACCCGGTTGACTGGGTTTTGGAGGAATTAACAAAATGCGCGCTAAAATATTGTCTTTGCTCGAAGTGCATCGGCGTGGTCTGCAAGCTCTCGCCAAAGCGCTCGGACCGGCTGATTACCTTCGTTTTATGCAAATGTACCGGACCGGGAAAGGCAACTACACAAAGGAACGCGCCAAATGGCTCGACGGCCATTCGATGGACGAACTCGTTCAAAAAATTCGAGTCAAGCAAAAGAAAAAACGAGCCTGATTCTCCCTTTTTCTCTGTCAACAAGGAGTAAGTCGGCCGCGCCATATTTCCATTCTACTTTTGCCTTTTAACTTTTTACTTTTGCCTTTTCCTTTATCCTTCCGCCCATGCTCTCCAAAGTTTTTTCCGCGGCCGCGCAAGGCGTGGAAGCCACTGTCGTCGAGGTCGAAGTCGATCTCTCCAACGGCCTGCCCTCTGAGCGGCTGGTTGGCCTGCCTGACGCCGCCGTTAAGGAGAGCATGCATCGCGTCCGCGCGGCGATGACCAATGCCGGTTATAACTGGCCATTTAATAAACGAGTTACCATCAATCTTGCACCGGCCGACAGCCGCAAGGAAGGCCCACTCTATGATCTTCCGATCGCGTTGGGCATGATGGCTGCCAGCGAGCAACTGCAGCCGGAGAAACTTGACGATTATCTTTTTATCGGCGAACTGGCGCTCGACGGCCATTTGCGCCCGGTGAGAGGCGCGCTGCTCTTCGCTCTGTTGGCTCGTGTAATGAAGAAGCGCGGTATCTTCGTTCCACCTGAGAATGCGTCTGAGGCAGCGGTCGTCGATGGAATTCAAGTTTACGCACCGCAAACGCTTCCCGAAGCAGCGGCGATGCTCAACGGCGTTGCCACTTTGGAACCGGTCCGCATCGACATCGCCGACCTTTTCAACCGACCCGCTCCAGAAGGCGCGCTCGATCTCTGCGACGTGCGCGGACAGGAAGCCGTTAAGCGCGCGCTGACCATAGCGGCCGCCGGCGGACATAATCTCCTGATGATTGGTCCGCCAGGTTCGGGAAAATCGATGATCGCCAAACGTCTGCCAACGATTCTGCCGCCGTTCACGCTGGTCGAAGCGCTCGAGACGACCAAGATCTGGTCGGTGGCGGGAAAACTCAGCGCGCAGGAACCGCTCAAGACGCGCCGCCCGTTTCGCGATCCGCATCACACCACCAGTTATCCCGGCCTGGTTGGCGGCGGCGTCGATCCCAAACCGGGCGAAATTTCGCTCGCCCACAACGGTATTCTCTTCCTCGACGAATTTCCAGAATTCGACGCTAAAGTGAAGGAAGCGCTGCGTCAGCCGCTCGAAGACCGCAAGATCACCATCGCACGTTCGGCGGCGACGCTGGTCTTTCCGGCCAACATCATGCTGGTCGCGGCGATGAATCCCTGTCCCTGCGGCCATTACGGCGATCCAAAGAAAGCCTGCCGCTGCACCGAAATGCAAGTCCAACGCTACATGAGCAAAGTTTCCGGTCCGCTGCTTGATCGCATCGATCTGCACATCGAAGTCCCACACGTGCCGTACGACGAACTTTCGAGCGAACGTTCCGGACCCGCGAGCGCCGAGATTCGCGAAAAAGTGATCGGCGCGCGCAAAGTTCAGCAGGAACGATTCGCCGGGTCGCCCACGTACAGCAACGCCGCCATGAACGAGCGCCAGGTCCAGGAGTATTGCAAAGCCGACACCGAAGCCGGCGCACTGCTCAAAAACGCCGTCGATACGCTAGGCTTTTCCGCGCGCTCGTATGGCCGAATTTTAAAAGTCGCGCGCACGATCGCCGATCTGGAATCCGCGAAGACGATCGACGCCACCCACGTCAGCGAGGCGATTCAGTATCGGAATTTGGATCGGTATAAGAATTTGTGACGTGCAACTCGTGGAGATTCCAAATGCTCATTACCGTTGGTCGCTATTTTCCCAAGGATATTGGCGAAACATTGATCTTTTGTCCCTACGAGCAGGTGGTAAAACGTGGGTCAGCAGCCAGTAGGGTTTGTCTTATACCAATTCGTAATGTATCTGATGCCCGACCGCATTGGCCACTCGTTCCAAAAGCTCTATCGTGACCAGCGTGTTATCGGGATCGAGAATCCTTGCCAATGATGCACGGCTTGTGTCCATCCGTTTGGCCACTTCTGTCTTTGTCAGCTTTTGTTTCTTCATTTCATATAGAATTTGATAGACAAGCGCTTTCTTTCCAGCGCGCTTCGTTACGTCCTCATAGATTCCCTCTTCCTTGAGGAAGTCGTCGAAGTCGCTCCCAATGTGTTTTTCATTGACCTTCATTTTGTTTACCTCCCAAACTTTATGCTTCGCAATCTTTTTCTGGCCGTGTCCAAGGCTTCTTCCGGCGTCTTTTGAGACTTCTTTGTGATCCCATGCAGCAAGATCATTCTGGCTCCCTGCACGGTAAAAAACACGCGGGCAATTCCGTCTTGGAACTTGGTTCTCATTTCCCAAAGATCAGGCTCGATCTTTCTGACGATGGGCATTCCAATGGGCCAGTTGAATTCGACCGTCTTGATGTCGTCTCCGACGGCTCCACGCTGCTCTTGTGTCAGTTCCTCCTTCAGCCACTTCCGAACAGGCTCCTGTCCCTGCTCGGAAACAAAGAACTTAACACTGAGCACCTTTCCTTCTTTATCCACAAAAGATAACGTATCATATACAGTACGCATGTCAACTCCTGCTTTCACGCGGTGATCGCGAATGCGGGCATGGCCTTTGTCATAGGCGTCGCGGATGTCGGCAGGTACGAGACGTAAATACTCTTTCGTCGTGTCAAGGCATTCGTGACCGAGAAAGGCTTGAACGTAGCGGATAAAACAAAGCGGCCAATTCGTCCATACGTTCCGTGGTCATGCCGATGCTCCAATACATTGATAGTGTCGTAGATTTAGATGAATCCGCCGCGTTGCACGGCGGTTTGGGGCAGTCACTACCTTCCCCTTAGACTTCGCGGATACAGCGTCGTGCCCGCCGCGTCGGCCTTGATTTGCGGTTTGGGGATTTTAGAAACCCCGGCCTAACCGCGAAGTGTTGTCCTCTACCTCTATAGCCCCGCCAAATTGAAATTCTCCAAGAAAAGTTGAAAGATTTTAAAATAATCGAAGCCGCTCGTGTCGTCTCCTACCTATATATGCGCGCTCAACGGACAAAGCACACTGAAAAGTTGAATGATTTTTAAGTTTTTTGTTGCCAAGTCACGCTCTTCGTTGCTGCAAGGGGCTTGAGGGGCGGGCGGTTAGGGCGAATCATTTTGAACGGGGCGGAAATGGCGCTGGCGGCACAGGCGGGGTAGAATGTAGGGCATGGATGAGAAGCCTGCCGAGCAGAAGCCGAAGAAGAAGAGACCATGGTTCCAATTTCATCTGAGTACGGCGATTGTAGGAGTGGTAGCGATTGGAGCGTTGATGTGGTTTGATTATTACGTCATTGGACTTCTTGGAGGAACATTTAGAGATAACATGTTCGTCCGCATACTTGACTTGACGCTAATTGACCTATTCTGCCTATATTGCATCATCGTAGGTGCCGAAAAGTTCGCTCGCCGTCGCGATGAGTAGTAATGTTTAAGCTGTTTCGTTCATTTGAGAATTGGTAAATTATCCTCGTACAAACTATCGTCCACCGCCCTTCGGCGTAAACCAGAAGCAGGGGGGAGCGCATGCAGGCTCCGTACCACACTTGATTTCATCCCATGGCCACCAACCAGATTCGAACGTCGGTACCATGGTTCTATTTGCGCAGGGTGCCAGACAATTCTCTTCGTTACAAAGTCCAAGACAGTCCGCATATGTGGATATACCCGCTGAAATTGCACCTGCCAAGAATCCAGCACCAATTAAACCTACTGCCGTCGCAGCCGTAGCAGTTGTTGCGGTAGTTCCAGCGGTACCACTTAAACCCAAGTACCCTCCGCCAATAGCACCCTCACCTCCTCCCAATTGCACAGCTCCACCCGCAATTGCTTTGAATAAAGCCCATGCACATGCGCTCGGATTTTTAAACTTTTGAGCAACCCAATTCGCTTGTTTTTTTGCACAACAAATTGTCTCTCCATCTCTCAAACCGAGGGGATCTATTAAATTCGTTGTTCGGTCATGGACATATGTGTATAGGTTGAGATTGTCAATTTCCAGATGCCCAGTCGGGTCTATGCTCAAGAACCGTCCGATTCCCGAACTCATGTACCAATTCTTGTAGTATATGTTCAATCCGAGAACCGTAGCGGCAAACATCGTACCGTCGAAGATACCCAGTACATTACCTTTTGACGAAGTAATCAATTTATGCGCGTTCGGCAGCGGGTCTCTCCCCAAGAACCTCCCCGTCAAGAAGTCATAAACCCTGCTCGGCGACAGCCCATAGTACGTGCTGCCAATCAGTGGCGTGCGCCAGTTGGTCTGGTAAATCATCTCGCTAGGCACATTCGGGAATGTGCCGCCGACAGCCGACAACTGCCGCCCAAAGGCATCCTGCGTGTAACTCAACAGAGTATTCTGCCCGGAATCCGCCACGGCGTACACCGTCCCGCGATGATCCATCAACGGATACTGGAAATAGGTCGTTGTCGAAGTAATCCGTTTGCACTCAACGACGCTGCCAATGCCCGGTATCTGCGCGTAGCCATGGTTGTATTGCGCCCGCAGCACACCCGAACTATCCCGCTCTTCTAGCAGATTCGGTCCATCCCACAGATAATACGAAACAGTTCCAGCTTTGTCGGTCTTGTAGCGGTTGAGCTGCCCGTCGTAGAAGAAGTTCCACGGGTTGGTGCCCGGCGCAACAATCTGCGTGACGAGTTGATGCGGACCGTACTGGAAGTAGGTCGAATTTGTTCCATCGTAAATCTTTATGGCGTTGCCGTTGGAATCGTACTTGTAGTATGTCGTCTTAACGCTCGGCAGCCGGTTCAAGAATTTTTGAAGCGAGTTGTCAGTCCGGTAAACGTAGTACGCGTTTTCGAATTCCGTACCCTTGTACGTCCGGCGCATTCTCAGACGGTTGCCGGTGGCATCATAGGAGTAGGAGAAGGCGTACACCTGAACGTCGAACAGGAAAGCAAAACGTCATTCTGCCAGGAAGGGTTGAGTTTGAATTTTAGTTTTTGTTAACTCAAAACTCAAAACTCAAAACTCAAAACTAAAAACTATCCGTTCGCCCGTCAGGGCGAATATTTTGGATTGGCTATCCGAATCAAGAATCGCTAATGTATTTGCTTCCCAATCCAACATTACAAATAAAGGGGAAACAGAATGGGTAGCTTGAAGATTGGCGTCGCGCTCTGGTCGTTGGGAAATCCAGGGACATTTCCGGAATGGGAGAAATTGCTCGACGTGGCCGCCTCAACCGGTGTAAAGGCCGTGCAGCCTTGGAGCGTCGATGAAAAGAAATGGAAAGTCGTCTGCGCGCTCGATCCCGACCGTTGCGCCACGCCCAAGCAACGCGCGGACGTTCGTAAGGCGTGCGAAAAGCGCGGATTGGAAATCAGCGGCTTTTGCGCGCAGTTGGCCGGTCCAACAGACTTGGGAGGATTCGGCGATGACGACACTGATGTAAAATCGCGCGTCGAAAAGACGATCAGAGCTTTGCAGATGGCCGTCGATATCGGTTCGCCGATCGTTACGACCCACATAGGCCCGATTCCAGAAGACGCCAAGAACCCTATTTACGGCCGTTTCATCAAGAACATTGCCACCGTAATGAAGGACGCCGACAAGCGCGGTGGCGTCTTCGCGCTGGAGACAGGCCAGGAGACGGCCACGACGCTCAAACGCTTCATCGAAGATGTCGGCGCAAAGAATCTGAAGGTGAATTACGATCCCGCGAACATGCTCAAGCACGGCGCGGTCGAAGGCGTCAAGGTTTTGGCGAATTACATTGTCCACACGCACGCGAAAGACAAACATCCGAAGACAGGCAAGCCGACCGTCGGTCAGGGTGATGTTCCGTGGGACGCGTATCTCGGCGAACTGAAGTCAATCGGTTACAAAGGTTGGTTTGCGATCGAAGATGAGAGCGAAGGCCACGGTCTGGAAATCCTGACCGGAGAAGGAAGCGTCTATCAGTCGATCGTGAGCGGGCGGAAGTTCCTGGAAAATTATTAGTCATGGGCCGGGTTGAATCACGCCATCACTTTCAGCAACAGCGGCAGCAATTGTTTTTTGCGGCTTAGAACGCCCGGCAGATCGTACGTCGATTCGTCCAAGCGCGTGTAGTTGATGCGGTCGAGCACGCGTTTTTCGCCGACACAGAGCATCATTGACGATTCGCGAACCACGTTGGTTACGAGCAGCGCGAAGAGGTCGAGCTTCTCCTCTCGGCGCAGATGGCGCATCTCGCGCAGCAAGTCGCCGCGATGCTCGAAGAAGTGCTCGAAGCCGATTTCTTCGACTTGAGCCACGGCAAATGTGTAACGGCTGGTGCTGTAATCCTTTTTGTCCGCGCGCAAAACATCGCGAGCCGGCTGCGTCGCGATGCTGGACCCGACCGAAAGCATTTCGTCAGAAAGTTTTTTCGCATCCGCGCCGCTAAGCCCTTGCAGCCATTGGAGCGCGGCCTCGTCGCGCGGAGTGGTGGTCGGAGAGCGCAGCATCAGCGTATCGGCGATGATTCCGCCCATCAGGATGCCGGCGATGGCGGGCGTTGGTGTGTGTCCGAAGCGCCTGAACTGTTCGCCAACCAGCGTGCAGGACGAACCGACGACTTCGTTGATGACGGTGATGGGACTCTGTGTTTGCTGCATTCCCAGCCGGTGGTGATCGAGAATTTCGACGATCGGAACTTCTTTCGCGCCGTCAATAGCCTGCGCCATTTCGTTGTGATCGACGAGAATCAACTTCACCGGCAACTCGCGCTCGAAGCTCTCGCGCGTCAGGACGCCCAGGAGTTTTCCGCGTTCGTCGGCGACTGGAAAAACCTGTTCGCTCTGCCCGGCGATCGCATCGCGCGCGTCGCTGAGTTTTTCGTCGGGTCCGAACGACGTGGCGTTGTCTTGCAGCATGAGTTCGACGGGCGCGCTGAATTTCAACCGGCGCACGGTCGTCGCGGAATCGAACGGCGTTTGGACAATGGACATTCCGACGGCGCGGGCTTTTTCGAGCACGGCATTTTCGATCGAAAGGCTGCCTGTCACGATCAGGAGACGCAGTTTCAGCTCGACCGCCATGCGATGAATCTCGGCGCGGTCGCCGACGACCAGCACCACGTGCTTGGGATCGCGGCTGCCCATGCGCTCACGCAACGACCGTTCGCTCATGGCGCCGACGTATACTTCAAGGGGTTCGACGTTGCCCTCACGGTGCAGCGAGAGCGCACGCGCTTTGAGCACTTCTACGATGTGTGCGATGCTGGTGTTGATTTCGCGTCCGACCAGTCCGCCGCCCTTACCTTCGAAATCGCTCTCCGTGGCCTGAATCACCATGCGGTCGGCCAAGTCGAAGAGACTGACCATGCCGAGATGGATGCCCTTCGCGTCGACGACGGGGATGCGATGACGTCGCGTCTGCTGTAGCAACGAAAAGGCTTCGAGCAGAGTTTGCCCGGCGGACAGGGTTGGAGTCGGAGTTTCGAGAACGTCTCTGATGCGAGGGTAAACGTCACCGAGTATCGGAGGAAGCGGCACGCTGAAGCGTTTGAAGAGGAATTCCGTACGCGCGCTGGGAAGCCCGGCGCAGGCGGCCTCCGCGCCGGGGAATCCCTGCAACCGTTTTAGCTCGGCGTAGCCTGTAGCTGCGGCGACGCTGTCGGTATCCGGGTTCTTGTGGCCGATGATGATGATGCGCTGAGGAACGGGCGGAATTGCGTGGCCATCTGTTCGTTTTAGCCGGTCGGTGATTCGTCTGTTCATGGGTGAGGATTTAACCATTAAATCCGAAATCTTAAACCCGAAATTCGAATTTTAGATTTAAGATTTCGGATTTTTTCGGGGTTTGGATTTCGAATTTGGATTTCACGCGTCTGTCGTGGTAGATTTCGTCTTCTCAAAGATAGGAGTTTCAATGGCAACGCGCCGTTCGTTTGTCGCCGGCAACTGGAAGATGAACAAGACTCCGGATGAGGCTCGTACGCTGGCCGTTGCGTTGCGGGAGAGTCTGGCGGGTTACTCCAGTTGCGACATGGCCGTCTTTCCCGCATTTCCCTGTCTGCTTCCCGTAGCCGAAGTCTTGCGGGGCAGCAATATCGCGGCCGGGGCGCAGACAATTTATTGGGAGAAATCGGGAGCGTTTACCGGCGAAGTATCCGGCGCAATAATTGTAGGCTGCGGTTGCCAGTATGCGATCTGCGGGCACAGCGAGCGGCGGCAATTGTTCGGCGAAACGGACCAAACGGTTAACAAACGGATCAAAGCGGCGCTGGCATGCAATCTGAAAGTCATCGCATGCGTGGGCGAAACCAAAGACGAACGCGTGAAAAAAATCACGCACGAAGTTGTAAAGCGACAGGTCGAAGGCGCTCTGGCCGGGCTGACGGCTCAGGACATGGCCAGTCTGACCGTCGCCTATGAGCCAATCTGGGCGATCGGGACGGGTTTGACCGCGTCGCCCGCACAAGCTCAAGAAGTGCATCTTCTAATTCGCGGATTGGTTCGGGAGCAATTTGGCACAAGCATCGCGGAAGCTCTTCGGATACAATACGGTGGCTCGGTAAAGGCCGAGAACGCTAAGGAATTGATGCAACAACAGGATATCGACGGTGCGCTGGTTGGAGGCGCGAGCCTGGTGGCCGCCGATTTTGCTGCCATCGTGCGTGCCGCAAAGTAGAGCAAGCTGTTAGCTTGCGCAAATTGAGCAAGCCGACAGCTTGCTCCAGAAGGAGATGTATCACATGTTCCCCCTGTTTGCCGATATCGACCTGATCGGGTGGGTCGATTCGATTTTGAGCGTATTGGCTATCATTGTGGCGATAATTATGACCTTTTTCATCCTGCTTCAGGAAGGAAAGGGCGGAGGAATGGCGGCGTTGGGTGGTACGAAGGCTGCTGGCGTTGAGGGTGTAACCAATCCGATCCGCCGGGCCACCGGTTACCTCGCTGCGATGTTCTTCCTTATGATCATAATCCTCGCCATCCTTCACAAACCCGCCGACTCGCTGCTGAATCTGCCAACCACGGCAAGTGCGACGGGAAACAAGCCTGGCGATACACCCAATGAAGCTCCCGCGCCCGTAAACCCAGCGCCGAACACCAGTGTTCCAGTCAACGTCCCTCTTCCCGCGATCGCTCCAGCCAAAACAGATGAGAAGGGTGCGGTGCCCAAGGTGGAGAGTGAGAAGACTGATGCCGTAAAGACTGACACATTAAAAGCACCGGAAGTCAAAGCGGCTGAACTGGCGAAGCCGGAAGTGGCTGCTCCCAAACTTTCTGACACGCCTAAACAGGACGAATCGAAGAAAGACGACCCAAAGCCCAATAGCAAGTGATTGAAGTTTGAATGCATTCGCGGAAGTAACAATGTCCGAAGCCGTCCTACAAAAATCGAAACGCAGGTCTGTGGTGGAGACCGCGGCAGCGCTGCCGTCCGTGGCGTCGTCATATATCCGTTCCATGACCGGTTATGGCCGGGCCACGTTCGAAGACGGGGAGCGAGTGACCGCCGAAATTCGCGCGGTCAACGGCCGTTTTTTAAAGTTGTCGGTTAAGGTTCCGGGTCGCTACGGCGCGCTGGAAGACCGCATCAAGACGTTGCTGGCGGATAACGGCATCAAGCGAGGCAGCATCGACATCTCTGTGTTTTTCGAAAGCGGAAACGGCGACGCGGGCAGTTATCAGATTAATGAAACGGCCGTCAAGAATTACGTTTTCCAGGCCCGGTCGCTGGCGAAGAAATTCAAGATGAAGGATGGCATCACGCTGGCCTCGCTTCTTCCGCTGCCGGACGCGGTCAAACGGCTGGACCATGAAGACGATATCGAATTGGTCTGGGCTCGCGCCAAAAATGCCGTCAGCGCGGCGCTCGCGGATTTCAACGCCATGCGCGAACGAGAGGGTCTGGCGCTGGCCGCCGACGTGCGTGTGCAGCTTGCGCGGCTGGGCGAGCATCGTGCCGCGATCATCGCCGCTGCGCCGGAGGCTTTGAACGCCGCGATGCAGCGCTTTCGCGACCGCATCGTAAAACTGCTCGATCAGTCGAACGTAACGGTGCCGTTGAATCCGGACGTACTGGAGCGTGAAACGGTCCTCTTCGCCGATCGCACCGACATCAGCGAAGAGCTGGCGCGATTGTGGAGCCACTTCGAGCAGATGGAAGCTTCGCTTTCTGGCGGCGGAGAGACCGGCAAGAAGCTCGATTTTTTGACGCAGGAGCTTTTCCGCGAAACCAATACGATTGGGTCGAAAGCGCAAGATGAACGGATCACGCATCGCGTCGTTGAAATGAAGGGATTGATCGAGAAAATTCGCGAGCAGGTGCAGAACTTGGAATAAGTAAAAAGTTAAAAGTTAAAGGTAAAAAGACTTAAGGTTGTTTTTTTACCTTTAACTTTTTACTTTTAGGTGGGGATCGATGGCACGCGGGATTTTTTTTCTCGTTGCCGGGCCGGCGGGCGTAGGCAAGACGACGCTGCTGAAGCGGCTGGTGGCTGAGGAAGCCGGGCTGGTCAAGGCTGTCTCGGCTACGGCGCGTCAACCGCGCAGCGGTGAAGAGGACGGCGTATCGTACTTTTTCTGGGATGAGGCGCGCATAAAGGCCGCGGTGGATCGCGGTGAATTTCTGGAACATGCGTTTGTCCACGGAAAACTCTACGGTACGCCGGCCCGATTTGTCGAAGAGAAACTGAGCCTTGGTGTGGACGTGGTGAAAGACATCGATGTGCAGGGCGTGGAACAGATTCGGCGACTGGAGCGTTTTCGGTATCCGGCCAGCGTCGCGATTTTTTTGCTGCCGCCGTCGCGCGACGAATTGCTCCGGCGCATGCAGGGGCGGGGGACAGATGAAAGGCGTTCGGTGGAGTTGCGCTTGAAGAATGCGGAAGCCGAGATGGCGCGAATCGGGGAGTTCGATTACCAGATCGTCAACGATTCGCTCGACAACGCCTTCGCGCAACTGAAGGCAATCCGGACCGCGGAACATTGCAGAATAAGGACTAACCTGTAGTCCGGGCGTCCCGCCCGGTCAGGTACAAAGAAAGCACAGACCGGGCGTCCCGCCCGGACAGCGAAAGGCGGAAGGAACAAATGGAACCGAGAGAACTGGAGTCGTTGTTAAACAAGGTAGGCAGCAAATACAAGCTAGTCACGCTCTTTCAAAAGCGTATGCGCGAACTGCAGCGCGGCCTGCCGCGGCTTGCCGAAAGCGAAACAAACAATACGTGGGAGATTGTTTCCAAAGAGATCATGAGCTCCAAGGTCGATCTCGTCATGGGCGACGAGGCCGAACAGATGCGCAAGGAGCTGGCTCTGCGCGAGGCCGAAGAAAACGCCGACTCGGACAAGAAGGGCAGGCGTTCCGAGGCCAAGGCTGCGGAAGCCAAATCGTAGCCCGGGCATCTCGCCCGAAGTAAGCCGTTACCTCAAGTTCGCCGGGCGGTTTTCGTGCGCATTTCTGTTCCCGAAAGTCACGCCGGGCGGGACGCCCGTTGAAGCCCCAACGGGATACGATCATGGCGAAACTCACCGACAAGAACATTATCCTTGGAGTGGGCGGCGGAATTGCCGCGTATAAGTCCTGCGATTTGGCGTCGCGATTGGTCAAGGAAGGTGCGCGCGTGACGGCGGTGCTGACGCCTGGCGCGCGCAAATTTGTGACACCTTATGTCTTCGAAGCGCTGACCGGCCAGCCGTGTCTCACACGCCTCTTCAAACGCATCCGGCCGGGCGAAAATGCGTATCCGCATATCGAACCCGCCCGTACGGCAGAGTTGGTCGTGATTGCGCCGGCAACGGCCGATCTGATGGCCAAGCTTGCCCACGGAATTGCCGACGAGCTGCTTCCAACGCTGATGCTGACCATTCGCTGCCCGGTCCTGATCTGCCCATCAATGAACGTGCAGATGTGGGAGCATCCGGCAACGCAAGCCAACGCGGCCACCCTGCGAAAATTCCGCTACACTCTCGTGGGTCCGGAGAGCGGCAGCTTGGCTTGCGGAATGGAAGGCGCGGGCCGGCTGGTCGAACCGCCGCAAATTATCGAAGCCGTATGCAAAGCGCTGAAGGCAAAGTAAATTTCGATTCCAATCCAAACGCCTTTTGGACGTAAAGCGCCAGTCTCACCAGGCGCGTGCCTTTTACATTCTCGGTCACATAACGATGAGATTGTCCCGTGCGCGGAGATGAAAATGATTCTTGAAGTCGCGATCCTCGATGTAAAACCGGAAATGTGCGGTGAATTTGAATCCGTGTTTAGGCGCGCGTTGAGCATTATAGCCTCAATGAAAGGATACGTGTCGCACGAACTTCAGCGATGCCTGGAAAAGCCGTCGCGATACATTCTGCTTGTGCGGTGGAATACGCTTGAAGACCATACGATTGGATTCCGGCAGTCGAAGGAATACCTGGAATGGAAGCGGCTCCTGCATCATTTCTACGACCCGTTTCCGACGGTTGATCATTACGAAAGCATCATCCGCTTTCCGGAATAATACCATCCGATCCGGACGGAACTTTAAAGACGTGAAGAGCAGTCATTCTTCATTATACTCTTTACCCCGTTACTGGTTTGTGAAAAGTCCATGGGCGTCGGTCAAGGGGTTTGCGAACTGAGATTTGGCAAGGGCACCGGGTCGAATTTGCTTGAAGAAATCCACGTTCTTCAACAGAACTTGGCTTGGCTGAGCTTCCCAGCCGCTCGTACACGTCGACAAAAACACTCTGGGTAATGTCCTCGGCATCGTGAAAATTACCCACGCGCGCAAGAGCGATCCCAAGCACGACGCTGCGATACCGATCCAATATCGGTTCGAACGCGTCCGGCCCTCCCGAAAGCGCCTGGCGCACAAGATTCTCATCGCTCACTTCATCATTCATGTCGAAATGACGCCCAAAAAGGTTCGCTCATATTTTCAAATTCATTGAAAATTTCAGGAAGGAATAGCAAATTAACAACGTTCCTGCGAGATAAGGCGCCGTACGCTTTCGTACAAAGCTCGAGAATTGTATTACCCATAACTACTTCGCAGGCCCGATTTCCAGGTGCCACGCCGCCTTCTTCCGTTCATACGGCGGGAGCATCGTTTCTTCGATACGGTCGACGATGCGATCCAGAGGGCGACGCAGTTCAAATAGATTATCGATAACCGTCTCGGCCTCGCCGGCGATACGCGAATCGTCTTTCTCCGGCGCCGCTGCGGCCAGAGCAATTTCGTGCGCCCAGGCGCCGGCCTCGCGGATACGCTGGTCGGCAACACAGATGTGCCGGTAGATGCTCAAGGCAGTGTTGTACCGATGTTCGCCGGTGTCGGAATTTGAAATCATCAGGTCCTTGTTCTCTTCGGCGGCCATTCGGGCGTAATTGAAATTCGTCATGGCCTTTTTCAACGCCAGCTTGGATTGCTCTAGATCGTCGGCGCTCTGCTCGTAAAGCCCCCCGGCAGTGTCGCGGATGCCGTCGAGCTTGAAAGAAAGCCCGCCCAGGTTGTCGTAGACTTCACGGACGTTTTTCTTCATCTCCTCGAAGTTGGGCCGCGAAGAGTCGATAATGCCGCGAAAGTCGGCGCGCAATTTTCTGGTGTCCGCCGATACGTCGCCGATGGCTGTCTCACTTTCGGCGCGCGCGGATTGGATATGCTCTTGCATTTCCTTGAGATGGCCGCGAATCGCATCAGTGCGCTCCGTGGCCAGTGGGCGAAGGTCTTGCAGTGTCTTTTCCATGCTGTTGAATGTCGTCTTTGCATTTTTCCCGGTTTTTTCCACGTTATCGAGCGTCGTTTTCCAGCGCTGCTCGGCCGTTTTTTTCAATCCCTCCATTTTCTCATCGATGTTCCTTAAGCGGCCCTGCGCGCGCTCGAAGCTTTTTCGTTCTTCGATACCCACGACATCGGTGACATTGGAGAGGATATCCTTCACCTCGCCCATGCTTTTGGCCAGGTTGGTAAAAAAATCACCGCTGGTTCCCAGCATCAGCTTGTTTGCGTTCGCGCCCAGGATCGGGCCACTGCCTGAGACGATCTCGACGGCCGCATCGTGGAAAAAGGTTGAAACGATGTGGGCCTGGTCGTCAGCGCGGAAACGGCTGAAGTCGCCCTCCTGCAGAACTTCCATGCACAGCTCGATCATGGTGCGATTCTTGAGCTTATCGCGGCAGACACTGTCAAAGTCCGTGTCGGCGACGTCGCGCAGATCATGAACCAATGCCGGTGGCCAGAGGGGTAGGTTGTCCAAATCGCGTTTGGTCAACACCGGCAGCCGTTCGATATTCGCGTCGTCCAGGTGAATGATACGCAGCCACTTGACGCGTCCGATCTCAAGCCCATTGTAGCGGACCGGAGCATCGGCGGTCAGACCACCGACATTTTCAAACGCAGCGAAAATCTCCTGCCGCTCACGCCACACCGGCGCAATGCGCCCGAACGTGAAGAGCATCGCCACGAACAACGCCAGACTGAAGGTGAGGAAGAACCCCATCTTCACCTCGATGCCAGTGTAGTTTAGTGAGCCCATTTACTTTTTCTTCCCGAGGTTAGGCTGCGTGCCGTCCGGCAGGAGTGTAGATTCAAAGAAAATATCCGATTCGCGAATTGCTTCGTCAATTCGCGACAAACGAGATTTGTCGGACGCATCCGGAGCGTCCAAGCCAGCGCGAACTCGCCCAATCTCACCGCGCAGTTCCTGGTAATTGCGCTGGGCTAGGTCCTTACGCCAGGTGGTGTCCTGGACCTGCGCCGCGGTTTCCTCTGGCTCCTGTGCCAGGCTCCACGGCCACTTCTTCAGGCGATAAGTCAAAGCTTCGAACGCAGCGGCATAGCCGAAATATTCGCGAAGCTGTGTGCGCACATTTTCGATGTTATCGATTAGGTCGGCGTTGGAGCGAGTGACGAAACCATCGATTTTATCCACTGTTGGAATGAAGCGCTCCGTCCATGCCCGCGCATCGTGAACCTGACTTGGGATAACGTCTTTGTAGTCCGCGGTCATTTTGCTCCACTCTTTGGCGTTCTCCATTGTGTCTTTACGATACGTGGCTACCTGGTCCTGAGCTTCCTGGATAGTCTCCACTGTATTTTTCCGCAAATCGTCGATGCTGCTATTGGCGCTTTCCAGATCCGCGTGGACTTTGGGCTTGAACTCCTCGATTTTACGGCCCATGTCCTCGATCGATGCCTTCGTGTCGTTTATCCGCGCATCAGTCGAATCCCAGACGCCCGGCAGATCTTCACTCATCGTCTTTGAAATGGTGTCGAGACGACTGGAGAACTGATCAAAATTGCCAAGCTGGCCTTGAATGCTCATGCGCCCCGCTTCTCCGCCGACCATCTCGGCCATTGAGGCGAGTATATCCTTGACCTGTGCGATGCTCTTTCCCAGATCGGTATACATGTCGCCGCCGATGCCAAGAATGACTCTGTCATAGTTCCGGGAGACGACCGGTCCAATTCCGGCACGGATCTCTACTGAATTATCGCCGACCAGGCTGGCATCGATACGGTATTCGTCATCAGTGTGAAAGCGCTGCGTGTCATTCTCGCTCAAAAGATCAAGCGACAGCAACACCATCGTGCGGTTGGCGATCAACGCTCGGGCCGCCCCGTCGATGCTCTCGTCCGGCACAGAGTTCAATTGATCGCGTTCGTCTTCAGTAAGCGGAAGATTGCCCATGTTGCGCCTGGTAAGGGCGGGCAAATCCGCAAGCAGCTTCGCGTCCAGACGCACGATGGCGACTTGCTTGACGTGCCCGACTTCCATGCCGTTGTATTGGACTGGCGATTCGGGCCGAATTGCGTTGATCCGCGTAAAGGCGACGCGAATCTCCTGGCGCCCCCGCCACACGCGACCAAACTTTCCAAGCACAAATAGCATGGCAATAAACAGCGCCATGCAAAATGTCAAAAACACGCCAGCTTTGATTTCGGCGTTAGAAATGCGCGAGGGAGGTTTGCGGTCGGCCATTTCTTGCGCTCACCACACAGACACAAAGGCACAAAATCGGATGGTCTTAAAAGAAGCATCAGACGGCAATCTAAAATCCAAGATCCAAAATCCAAAATGGGTCATAACTCTTCCCCAACTCGGCTCAATTCCGGCAACCCACCCGGAGATGCGCCCTTGTCCATCGCGCTCTTCGGAAATACAGACGTCTTTGCTTCGACCGGTCCCTGAATGAAGCGTTTGACGAATGGATCCTGGCAGGTCTTGATCTCGTGCGGCATCCCTTCGGCGACGATCCGGCCGTTGTTCAAGACGACCATGCGGTCGGCTACGCGAAATGCGCTCTTCAAGTCGTGTGTGACGACTACCGACGTGACATTCATGGTGCGGGCAAGGTCGACGATCAGCCCGTCGATAATGCCGGTCATGATCGGATCAAGCCCCGATGTCGGTTCGTCGTAAAAGAGCAGTTCCGGATCGAGCGCGATGGCGCGTGCCAGCCCCGCTCGCTTGGCCATTCCACCTGAAATCTCCGATGGCAGTTGATGCTCCGCTTGCCGTAAGCCGACCAGTTCAAGCTTGACCTTGACCATTAGATCGATCATTTCAGCGCTGAGATCGGTGTGTTCTTTTAAAGGCAGCGCCACATTTTCGCCCACTGTCATCGAGCTGAAAAGCGCCCCGGATTGAAAAAGAATCCCGAATCGTTTGCGCACCGCGTCCAATTCTTTGGGCGGGACCGTCAGGATATCGTTTCCAAACAGCTTGACCGAACCCTCTTCAGCCCGGTGCGCGCCGATCAGGCAGCGCAAAAGTGTGCTCTTCCCACATCCCGATGCTCCCATGATGACCAGTGTCTCGCCACGCCTCACGCGCAGATTGATGCCGTCCAAGACTTTGCGGTCACCAAACCGTTTGACCAGATCGACAATTTCGATGATTGGCTGGGCGTCCGGATTGGGGATCGCCTTGATGACCATCGTGGTGCCAGCGTTGAGGTTGTCGTTACTCATGTATGCCCCACATTTCATTTCGGATTTCGGATTTCGGATTGCGGATTGAAACCACCATAGCCCAAATGAATGCATTGTCCTCTCGCGGCGCCGGTGCGATCAGGCGTCGATTTGTGTTATTCCGCAATCCGCAATCCGCAATTCGCAATAGCATTAGGGTCCTGCCAGCGTCCAATTAAACAAAATCGCATACAGGAGATTGGCCGCGATTATGAGCACAATCGAATGCACCACCGCGGTTGTTGTCGCCCGGCCAACGCCCAATGCGCCGCCGTTGGCCTTCAGCCCCTGTCGGCAGGCAACGATCGTGATGATCATCCCAAACGATGCCGCCTTTACCAGGCCTTTGGGAATGTCCGGCCACTTGACTGAATAGTTATTAATATCGATGTATTTGAGCGATGGAATATCAAGCATAAACACACCTACGATGTAGCCGCCGAACATGCCCAGCATGTCGGCGATCAGCGTCAGGCACATCATCATCGTCATTACACCGACAATACGCGGCAGCACCAGAAAGCGTATCGGTGAAAGCGCGCCGGCCTCCAGCGCCAGGATTTCCTCGTTGACATTCATCGTTGCGATTTCGGCGGCGATCGCGGCGCCGGCGAATCCGGACATCACCAGCCCCGTCATTAACGGCCCCAGTTCGCGAGTCACGGCCACGGCCACGATCTGAGCCGTGCGGCTGACGGCATTGAGCTGGATCAATATCACAGACATGGAGACGGCGACGATCATGCCAATGAACAAGTTGACGATGCCGACAATTGGAATGGCACGGATGCCAAAGCGGATCATCTGCACCGCCACAGGCTCTGGGCGGATTTTGGGCACAAAGGCGAAGGTCTTTCGTACGAGCAGGCCCATTTGACCGATTTCGTCGGCCCAAAGAGCGCCCTTTCTGCCCAACGCGCCAAGTAGTCCTTTTACTGCATCCATAAAATCGGCAAC
>Ga0206991_10183_pt1 | contig 19535 bp, 24 predicted proteins | sample Alteio_BWMinCont_9_FD_153286 | JGI IMG/M metagenome (GOLD analysis project Ga0206991, IMG submission 153286) | Enriched cells from forest soil in Barre Woods Harvard Forest LTER site, Petersham, Massachusetts, United States -... | ecosystem: Environmental > Terrestrial > Soil > Temperate forest >...
AGCCGCTTTGCGCGGCTACAATGCCTCCCAACCACCAACCTCCGGTCGCCTTCGCAGCCAAGTTATCGCCCTTCACATTTGGAATCCGGTACAAAGCGTTGACGCGGAGATTGTGTTTGGTGTTGTAGGGCGTTGGACCCCAATCGAGTTTCTTATTGAATTGCGAATCCGTGACCTGGCCGCTTCCGTCCGCCAGAATCCCCGTAGAATCATCCAGGGACTTCGAGAAGACGTAATTCGCCTGGAACTGAAGTCCATGGCCAAGGCGCTTATTGACTCCGATCTGGAGGGCGTTATAGAAGGATTCCCCGTGAGTTTCGATCTGAACATTGGCGGCGAAATTCGGATTCAGGCGGCAGGTAGGCGCCACCGACAAGCAACCAAATGCTTCTTCCTGTGCTAGAACCGCCGGATTCCAGTACGGAAGTCCGTTGACAATCGATGTAGGAGCCACGGGATTGACGTCTTCACTCTGCCAAAGGTGTACTCCGCGCGTTCCCACGTATCCCATCGTCAAAACAGTGTTCCCCGGAAGCTTCTGCTCGATCGCCAGGTTCCACTGCGCTAAGTACGGCTGCTTGGCATGGAAATCTAGAGAATCGACACTCGGAGCGGCGTTTCCCGGAGGAAACGTGAGAGGCGTTGTTAGGGTCGGACAGAAAGTCGGCGGGCCACAGGCGAGGGTGTTGATACCTGCGAGCGGCGGCATGCCCACCGAACTCCACTGCAACACATTTTGAATCGACGCGATGTCATAGAAGATACCCCCGCCGCCCCGGATCGCGGTCTTGCCGTTACCGAAGGTGTCCCAGGCAAATCCCAGCCGCGGGCTGAAATTTTTCAGAGACGGATTTTGCAGGTCCGCACCCTGAGAGGTGCAATTAGGCAGGCCGGGAGTCGCGCAGAGCGCCGGAGTGGCCAGCAGGTTGTTGTAAAACCCGTAATCGCGATTGTTCGAGTCATGAGGCACAGTGAAAAACTCGTAGCGCAAGCCCAGATTCAGGGTGAGGCGTGAGGTCACGCGATAATCGTCCCCACCGTAGAAACCGGCGGTATAGTAGGTGTAATTGCGGTTCTGCGCTATGCCGGGATCCACGGAAGATATCTCCTGCACCACAGGATTTCCAGTGAGGAAAAACGGAAGCGCCGGAAACACCGTCAGGCCGACTTGAAAAAAGTTCGACTGCATGGGGATGGAGAAGCGGTTCCCCAGAACCCCAAACTTCAGCGAGTGTTTTCCCTTGGTCCAATAGATGTCGTCGCTCAAGGTATAGACATTTTGCTTATCGAAGAGCGGGACAATACTCGTATTGAAAGAGGTGTACCCGGGAATAATGATGTTTCCCACCGAGACATTGGGATCCCCGAACGACAGGCCGGGGCCCTTGATACCGACCGAGCCGTCCTGGTAACTGATATAGGTGTGGCTAAATGATGCGCGCGCCGTGTTCAGCAGGCTGGGAGTGAAAATGTGGGTCTCCGATAACGTGGAGAAGTTGCTGATGGAGACCCAATTGTTCACGATGCTCGGATAATCCCCCGGCGTGGGCTTGGTTTCGTTGTCGGCCGTGAAGCGCGCAAACATCGAGTCGCTATCCGAAAACCGGTGGTCGACACGCATTTGACCGTAGTACTCGTTGGTCCTTACCGGCGACGAGCCAGCGAAGTTGTTAATGGCTCCCGGCAAATTCGGAAGAGGGAACAAGGCGAGCAGCGGCCGAATGGAGGGCGCCACGGTTGTTGTGGTACCGGGAGGGCCGCTTCCACACGCGCCATTGTCGACGATTCCGCTTGCCACGTGGCAAGCCGCAAGCGGCACCGTGGCTATGATCGGCTGGTTCAGGTTATCTTTCAATTGTTCATAAACCGCGTAGAAAAAGGTTTTGTCTTTCTGGATCGGGCCGCCGAACGCGCCGCCGAATTGATTGCGCTGGTAGAGCGGTATACGGCGGCCGAGGATGGATTCGGGAGTATCGAAATAGTTTCTGGCGTCCAACACGCTATTGCGAAGGTACTCAAAAACGTCGCCATGAAATGCGTTGGTGCCGCTTTTGCTCACGATGGTCGTCACGCTCCCCATGACCAAGCCATACTCGGGTCCGTAGGTGTTGGTGAGGACGCTGTACTCGCGAATGCCATCCACCCCGAGGTTCGAACCGCCCACATATGTTACCTGGGAACCGTACGCGGTGCTCTGCCAGGCTCCGTCGAGCAGGATCGCATTGGATCGAATCGGAGCGCCGTTCACGGAAAACGTCGTGCCGCTAAAGCCGCCCGGGTTGGTTTGCTGAACGCCAGGTTGCAACAATGTGAGCGCAATCGGATTGCGGCCGTTCAAAGGTAAGTCTTCCACGCGCTGCTCATTGACCAACGATCCGACCGTGGCGTTGGTGGTATTGACCGCCTCGGCCTGCGCCGTGACCTCCACCGTCTGCTGCGCTGAGCCGACTTCCAAGTCGATATTGACGACTGCCTCCTGAGAAACATCGAGCTTGATGGCGGTGCGGTCCGCGGTCTTGAATCCTTCCCGCTGAACTTTGATTTCATAGGACCCGACGGCCAAAGCGTTGGCGCGGTACGAACCATCCGCGCCGGTGTCGAGATGCCGAGTAGCTCCATTTTCAGTATTGGTTATTACAACGTCGGCGCCTGGTACAGCGGCGCCCGACGTGTCTTTCACCACGCCCAGAATGGTTCCCGTGGGAAGTTGGGCAAAAGCAGCGCAGCAAATCTGCAGTACAAATATCGATCTCAGAAATCGTGACATCGTGGTCTCCTTTTCAGATCACCTTCTTCGCAAACGAAACCCGACCTGGCCCATGGCCGACAAGCTCTATGGCGGCCTACTTGTTGGAGACCGGCGGGTGATTGTAGTCCAGGGCACCTTCGCAATTGTGCTCGATGATCTCCAGGCGAGGATCTTTCTTGAAATACGAAATACTTCTCAGTGGTTGCGTAAACGCTTTCGGGTCCTCGTCGATGGCTTCTATTTCGAGAACGTTCCCGTCGAGCACGCGCCGAATCCGTTCTACGAGGTGTCTCTGATCGCTGTATGCCAAGGGAGGATTGTTGCTTCCGCCATGAGCAGGGGAGTCCTCGAAACCGACTGTATCGACAACCAGCGTGTCGCCTTCCCATCTCCCAATCGAATGACCCATGGCCGTTGGATTCGGGTCCTTCGGGTGTTCGCGGCCATCCATGTAAATCCTCCGTACCTCATGGAAATACTCCAGGAGCATCGTTATACGCCCTGGAGTCTGAAGAAACTCAAATGCGTACGGCGCATTGTAAGCTTGTGGACCCGGCGAAGCGCATCGCAGGATCGGGTCATTGTAGATCGTGTATTTCTTCGTGTTGTCGCGCCCCCAAGGCGTGAACAGTAATTGCGGGCTTTTTGTGTTGTCGATGAGGCCTCTCGCGGGCACGTTGTTAGGGAGGTTCCCCCGCGGTCCCTGTCTCAAACCCAGGTACCAGGCTCCTTGCATCCAAACCCCGGAAAGGTCTCGAGCTTCCGCCGTACTCAAGCTTGAGGGCTGAGTTTTTGCAGCCGGGACTGGTTCTTGTTTCCCGCCGAAGTTTCTGGCCAAGTAACCTTCAACGGCCTGCTCGTCGGCTGAGGTGAAAGTTGCTCCGTTCGTGATCATCCGCTCCACTGTCGCTTTCCATTCATCCGCGGACATTTTCTTAGTAACGATCCCGCCCAAATCATGACAAGTTGTGCAGACGCGACTGACGACGTCCTTTCCGGGACCGTCGGGCAATTCCTGGGCTGCCACCAAGGGAGCCAGAGCCATTAGTGCAATGATCAGTGGGCCGGCACTGTTTCTCGGCGGAAAACCGCACCGCGACGACAGGTATGAAAAGTTTGGACGCTTAACTCGCAAATGAATTCCTGACAGAGATGGATTGGATTCTACAGCCGAAGTGCGGGGCAGACAACGTTAAAGGGGTTAGCACTGGGTTTATCCTCCGAGCTAATGGCTTGAGGAGAGATCAAATGCCGCGCGTTGCGGCTCAAGGGCTTAACAGCTCGATTCCGGGCCGATCACGAGAACTTGGGCGTCGGCGTAAACGTTAATCGGGCGAAAGTACCGGGGAGCGGGGGTTACATGCTCGCCGCACCCGTTCAATGCTGCGGGACGGACACTCTAACGTAGCCAATCCCGCGACCCGCGATGACCACACCGGTCCACAGAATAAGTGAAACAATGGCGGCCCACCTGAGCGACAGCGGTGATAGCTTACGCAGGTCAGACATACGCGCGTCGGCATAAAGGCGGCGCGTCCCAATCGCATGCACAAGCAAAGCGGCCAACAAAGCCATCTTGATGCGAAACAACGGATTTGAGTAGTATCGAGCGGCATTTGACAAGGCAATCAGCAGGCCACACGTCAGCACCACCGCCAGTCCAAAGAGCTTGGGGATTCTCAGTTGGTGAACCATCTCATCCGCCGGATAGCTCCCGAAGGAAATCCCCATTAGACGCAGATCAGTCACCAGGACCATGCCGGCGGAGAGCGCGATCCCGCACAGGTGGAAAGACAGCAGGATCGGATAAGCGTAGGCGGACTCGCGAATTACGGAGAAGAAGGAAGTGTTCTGGATCGCCAGCAGATAAGACACTATGCTCACCCGCGGCCTCCGAAGCCTAGGCCAATGTCTACAAACCCGATGAAGATTCCGCCAAAGATGACGGAACACCAGAGGAGTAGGGAGAGGATGGCGACCAGCCTGGACGTGACGGTCGACGTTTCGGACATGGCGGCTTTTCGGCGGATGGTGTATTGCCAAATGATGGCCACCATGAGGCAAAGCATTTTTGCTACAAACGACAGATTCAGATAGTACATATCCGGATCGGTCGAGAACAACAGCAGACCGGAAACAATGGCGATCGTTAGCGCGGAAAAGGTCCACACGCTCGTATCACGCTGCAGTTGGAGCGCGCTGCGGTTGAGCAGACCCAGCCCCAACATTCTTAGGTCTACCAGGGCGATGGTTCCGATGGCCGTGGCGAAACCGATAATGTGAAACACCTCAAGCGTCGGAAAGGCGAGGGCCGATTGATTTAACGGATTTTCAATTGCGAGGAGCACTCCTCATTGACCGGCGGTCTTGGGGATGTGCGCAGAGTAGTCCAACTCGCCATCGCAATTATGTTCGACAATTTCGATCGACGGATCTTTCTTGAAAAAGTGGGTCTCCTGCAAAGGCTGTGTGTATGCCTTCGGATCCGTTTTCGTGATCTCGATCTCGAGAACGTTTCCGTCCCGAATCCGCCGGATCCGCTCAACCATATGCAGGTGATCGCTATACGGGAGACGCAGAGTCGGGCTGTCGTTAAATCCGACCGTGTCGATAACCAGCGTTTCGCCCTCCCAATGCCCGACGGAATAGCCCATAACGTTCGGATTGGGATAGTCCTTCGGAATTGGCCGATCCAGATAAATCCGCCGGACCACGTGATAGGCTTCCATAAGCATGTTGATCCTGCCAGGGCTTGGGATAATCTCAAACGCATACGGCAGGGAATAAGCTTGCACACCGGGTGAGTAACAGAAAAGAACCGGGTCCGTGTACATCGTGTACTTATCGGAAATGGCTTTCGCCCATGGGGTCAGGTAATTGGGGAAGAGCACGGAAGGATCGTTAATACCGTGCAGTTGAACGTCGTAGTCCGGAAGACCGCTTTTAGGGCCCATATTGAGTCCGGTATACCAGAAGGCGGTCATCCAAGTGCCAGAAAGATCACGCGCCTCCGCCAGAGGCAATTTTGCAGAGGGCTCTTTCGGACGTGCTTTAGATCCGCTCTGCTCAGCGGCTTCCTCCTGAGTGGGTTGCCGGCTATAACTTGTAGTCAAATATTTGACGATGGCGGCCATCTGGGCATTGGACCCAACGGCGCCGAAAGCGGTCATTTGTGCGACCACCTGTTGCCATTGCGAAGCCGTCCGCCGACCCTTTGCGCTGATCTGGTCGGTGCTGTGACAGGGCGTACAAACTATCTCGAGGTCACTTTTACCGGGACCATCGGGCAGGCCTTCCGCCGCAGCGGGCGGCCCGCACAGAAAACTGCTGCACAACGTCAGGAACAGGGGAGTGCTACCGTATCTGCCAAACACCTTCAGAAGCATTCTATTTCACCTCGCGTGTGCCAAGCCGGCTTACTTCTCACCCGTTGTGCCGGCCGAACCTGGTGAGAAGTCGTCACCGTAGAACTTTGTGCCATCCGCTTTGTTACCGCGCAGCAGCCGCATCATGTGAGACCCGTCCTTCATGGTCCCGCCAACCACGGTTATTTTATCTCCAGGCTTGAAATAGTCCTTCGTATATCCTCGGCGAAGCATGATGGCGGTGCTGTGGATCTCGATGACCCACTCCTCGGGTTTGCCTTCGGCGTTGGTAATATTCACATGCAAGTATGTGTGAGGATTCGTCCACTCAAAACTCGTGACCGTGGCCTCCAAAGTGGTCGGCTTGCCCATGTTGAACATCGAGGTGGAATGGTGCGCGAAGGCAAGCGCAGCAAAGGCCACGCTGCCGACGGCAATAAAAAACAGTCGACGATTTACCATCGGGGGAAGACCCGCCATAGAGTTAAGAACTCCTTCAGAGATGTGCAAACCAGTTTTGCTCCGATTGACTCCTCGAGGCAAGGCTAAAGCAGTTAAAAGGCGCAAGCGACCGCGAAAGCCCTGATTTCTTGAAGAGAAACCAGGCGACGTCGAGCGCTCGAATCGGTCTTAACGCGCGACGAAGCGCGTTAACGCCCACGGAACGGCACCTATTGCGGCGTTTGGTCGATTATTTCCAGGGCGTTGATGAACGCGTAGCCGGGGCTGGGGACCAATGACAGTACGATTCGCCCCTGAAAATCGGGCTCGACACGATCGAACGGCAGAACGACGACATGCCTCAAGGTCCCTGTTTTGCGAACATTGAGCTGCCGCTCCAGCGCGACACCGTTGCAGAGAATATTGAATCCACCGCTATCGGGATTCCAGGTTTCCGACGTATAAAGCCTCAGTCCGTACCGGCCAGGTGGCACAGGAACGGTGTAGGTGATATTGCCGAACCGGCCGCCGGCGAAGACCCCCGGATCGGGGAAGTCGGCGGCCTCCCTACCCGGCCTAACGAGTTGTCCTCCCGAGGCATAGCGCGCGTCCGGCTCCCAATAATGTCCGGTTTTGTCGATATAACCCTGGGCTTGGGCCACCATGCGGATGCGCTGGATCCTTCCGGGCAAACCGGGCGAGATCTCGATTGCATTCAGGAAAGGAACCCACGAATGCGGGACAAAACCCAAATGCAGGTACCCATCGAGCGCCGGACAGACATCCTTAAACATCTTTATGCTGGCCGCTCCCGCTCCGGATTCGCAGATCACGTCGAATTCTTTCAGGGCGGCGACGCCGTTGATCAAGATATCAAAAATGCGGGTTGCTTCGCCGCCGAACCCGGCCGCGCCGGTTTCGCCGAACATCGTTTCTGCGAAGTACAGGCGTAATTCGTATACACCTGGCGCGAGCGGGATGTCGTAGCTGAAGTTGCCTTCACGGCCGCTGCGGAAGATGCGCTGCTCGCGCGTTCCAAAGATTAAATGTGTTGGCCTCGAGAAGACGACCCCGCCTTGGAAATACTGATCTCGCTGCCAGACGCGCCCCGAGTTGTCGATGTATTCACCCTCCGTGAGACCCGCCAATATACGAATCGAGCCTAAGGAATTGGGGCTGACTGCCGCTGCCGAGTGCCCGTTTGACACTGCGGCTGCCTTCTCGGGTCGGTTCGGGATTCGAAAGACAGCGAACCATCTCCGCCACCCGCCTCGCTCTGTACCGTTTTCACTCGCGTTGGGCAACGCAGGGAGGGGAGGCGGCGGCAGGTCGCGATGTTCCGTTTGCGAAGTCGGCGAAGTGACGGAAACAAATTTAGGCGCGTATTGGCCATTCGGGATTGTAATTTGGATCGGATGATCCGCGCCCTCGGTCGCGTAGTATTCCGTTAGGCGTTCCCGCAGGCGCCGGGCCTGAACACGGACTATGGAGTCGCGCTTTTGGTCGAAGTCCGGAGCCCGTCCGAAGGCATCGACGGCGATGCTGTACTCCTTGAGCTCCTCTGCCGCACCCTCGAAGAATCGGCTTGTGATGTAAACAAAAAGTTGTTCGAGGCCCGGCGCCCGACTCAGAACCCCAGAGTTAAGGATCGCCTGGACTTCTTTTCGCTCTTCCGCAAAGGTCCGAGCTGCTAACATGGCACACCCCTAGTATGCTGAATTATATCGGCACGCTCAACAAGCGGTCAAGCTGCTCGGAACGGCTTGAACAAGCGGGAGTTACGCTTTTCACCGGGGCTTTTACGCTGCTCTCTGCGGGCTTCCGGCGAGAGCGTCTGCGGAACCTGCCATGCGTAACCGGCACTAACCGCTTTAACGTTGCTCTCGCCGCCGTTTTTCTCCAAACTAATTCCGGCATTGTAATTCACAGCTTTCATACCCCAGCGCGCAACCACTCATGTCTTCCATATCTCAACGTGTACTCGTCTTCTGTCAATGGCTTCAGACCACCTCAATAGGGACCGCGATTCGGGAGTCCGTGTGGCAGTTCGCCGTCATCGAATCCGTTCATATTCTGGCGTTGGTGGGCGTGGTGGCTGGGGCGGCTGTACTCGACTTACGGTTGCTTGGGATCGTGGCCACCGACCGGCCGGTCAGGCAGGTGGCGAACCAGATGATCCCACTGATGATCTTTGCCTTCGCAGTGAATGCGGCCACCGGTGTATTGATGTTCTGGTCTGACCCCCTCCGCTTTTACCGCAGCATCCTGTTCTGGGTGAAACTGGCCTTGCTGGCCTTAGCGGGCCTGAACGCTCTCGTTTTTCACTTTACCCTTTACAGGCGGCTTGATCAGTGGGATAAGGTCGGTTCGAGGCCACCCACGGCGGTAAGGATTACGGCGGCTACATCTTTAACACTCTGGGTGCTCATAGTCTTCGCGGGACGAGGCATCGCATACCTCTAACTCCGGTCTACTTGAGGTCATCAAAATGATTAGCCACACAGGCTGGTTTACTTTCGCCGGTTTTTCCCTGGCTGCGCTCCTGCCAAACGTCCCGCTTTTCGCGCAACACGACATTGTCGGCGAATGGGACAACCGTTTTGATGAAGATTTCCTGGAGCGTCTGCCGGGGCCCGATATCGGCGACTACCTCGGTATTCCGCTCAACGAGGCTGCCCGATTGCACGCCGATAGTTGGGATGCATCGCTGCTGACGTTACCGGAATATCAATGCAAACCTCATCCTTCCGATTACGGAATCCGAGGGCCCGCTCAAATGCGTGAGCACGGCGTCGAAGGTGAACTCGTAGTCGTCACCGACGGCGAGAAGGCAATTCTGTTCATTCAGGCTATAGAGGATCAGGCAGCCCAGTGTCCCGATCTCGCCATCGTCGATTCGAGTCTTCCGAAGAAGCCCGGCCGCGAGGTTTTGGAACGCATGCGCCTGAGTGAGAGGTGCCGTCCTATGTGACCTTCTCTGGATGCAACGCGTTCGCAAACGCTCGTCCAGGGCCAGGAAGACGCATCCAGGGCTTCGGATCGATTCTGCTTTAGCTAGCGGCCGGTCGCAGATGCGGGATCCCTGGCCCGGCCACGGAACACCGGAGATTCAGATACGTCCGAGCAGCGCGAGTATTAGCAGCACGACCAATACCAGTCCAAGGCCTCCGCTGGGATAATAACCCCAGCCGGTGCTATAGGGCCAGGTTGGAAGAGCACCGAGGAGCAATACGATGAGGATGATAAGAAGGACTACGCGCATAGTAGTCTCGCGTAGAGATGGATCAGACGGTGTTCTTCGATCTTCAACGCTTGCAGCTCGGCGATGATGCCTTCAAAATACTGACCGCGAATGGCAATGGATTTTTGTATTCTCACGCTAAGTGCCCTTTTCGACATCGAATCATTCGAGTCAAAGCTGTGTCTAGGTTCGGCGGACTCCCTTTGAGTCAAACGTGAGCCGACCTATTTCTCGAATACCTTCTCAATTTGGCCGACCTTCTTCTGGATCTTGCCCGCCACCTTTTCGTCCTGACCATCGCCCTCCAGTTCCAGGTTATTGGTGAGCTTACCTGCCTGCTCCTTGATCTTTCCTTTCGTCTCGTGCAGCTTGCCCTGGATCTGATCTTTACTGCTGTCCTTCATTTGTTTGGTTCTCCTATTCTTTCGTTTAATCCACTCCAGCACTCAGCACGTAGGGCACCGAACTTCGAAGCTGAAGGATGTCCAATTTCCGGCTTTTAAAATGACGCCGGCCCGGTTGTAAGGTTGAGGGAAAGGCAGCCCGGAAATGCATTTTACAGTCTCGTTCGCGCAAAAGTTACCTGACTCCACGAAGCAACCGTTGACAATCATTTCGCATTCGCATGTACGTAGGTTCGGGGCAAGGAGGACCATTACGTGCAAGCTAGGGCGGAGGACTGGCAATTTTTCAAGAAAGGGGGGGGAGTAAGACTAATGAGATACCTGATTGCGTGGGTGTTGGGTGTTCCAGGGGTGGTGATTGTCATCTGGTTTTTGATGAGTCATCACTAGGCAAACTCAAAAGCCTTTGAATCGCCAACCGGGCTCCCTGAAGGACTTTCTCAGCCGCAGGGAGCCGGCTGGTTGCAACACCATTGATTGTCAACTGGAGAAACTCTTTTGGTCGAATTGCGTTGCTCTTTAGGGGCAGCTTCCAATCAATTCATTTGCGTCTCGGTTTGCAATTCTTGGCGCCACTTTTTGTGCCTCACTAGCGGCTCCACTGTCAAGAAAATAAGGGAGGTTGGAGAATCGTTTGATTCGCCAACCTCCCAGCAGGACGAAACTCTCCTCCGAATAACTAGCGGGTGACGGTCTCCACCCCGTGCGTGCTGACGCTCTTTTCGCCGGCCGAAGCAATATCTTCGGCTCCGGTCGTTTTCAAAAGATCCTTCGCCCGAGAGATCTCATTCGACGTATCGCAATGGACCGAGAGCAGCACTCCGCCCTCTTTGACACGACCTTCATAGCGCTTAGCTTCGTACTCGGGGATTCCCATGCCCACGAGGGCGCCGATTAATCCACCCACTGCGCCGCCCGCGCCCAAACCGGCGAGTGCGCCAAGAATGGGACCGGCTGCAATAAATGGCCCCACGCCGGGAATGGCGAGCGCCCCGATTCCGGCCAGAAGACCGAGCGTCCCGCCGACCACGCCGCCGGTAGCCGCGCCAGTGGTGGTGCCTTCCGGAGCCTTGGTGTTCTTCTCGTGAGCGAACTCTTTGGAGCTCCGACTATCGGGGAGCAATACCGAAATGTCGTTGTTGGAAAATCCCGATTGAATCATACGATCAACCGCGCGTTCCGCTTGCTCTACGCTCTTATAAATGCCGAATACTGCCGTGTTTTTGCCTGACATGTTATATCTCCTTATAGATTTGGATTGAAGTTCGAACTTACTGCTTGACCGAGATCTGGTCGGTTACCTTGTCGGCACCGCCAGCTACCGCTGCCGCCTTCGCGAGAACCGAGTTCTTTTCGTCTTCGGATTTCACCGGCCCCTTTAACGTGACCGCTCCGTTTTGACTAATGATTTTCACGTTGTGCGCATAGCTCGATAAAGATTTGTCGGCCATGATCGAGCGGCGAATGTTCTTCGTGAGCTCGCGGTCGCTGCTATTGTTCTTCTGCTGATCAGCTGTGGCCTGCCCAGCGTCGCGATCCCGCTTGTTCACTGCTGTGTTGTCCGGCTGAGGCGATGTGTCGGACGTTTGCGCGTTGGCGGCGGGTACAACAGCCGCGGATATCGCGCAGATCGCAACTGTTAAGAAAGTACGTTGAATGCTCATTGTGAGGTTCTCCTTCTGATCACGCCTTTTGGAGGCGCTTTCCTCCCCGCTCGAGCTTTTCGCCCGCGTTATGAACGGCGTCTTTCGACTTGTCGACCACTTTATCCACCACTTTCTTCGTGGCGTCGGCCGCATCATCAATCTTGTTTTTCAGCTTTTCTTTAACCTCTCTCATTGGCCTGTCTCCTTTCACCCTCGACAGAGAATCTCGCTGGTTAGAGGGCGTGGCGGGTTTAGCGTTACGCGAAATCGTCAATCGAGACTGGAACTGCGCGTGCTCGTGACATCCCAGGAGAGTGAGGCAGAATGAAAGTTGTCAGGCAGTCCCAATCTAATAGAGCGCCGCTCGATGAGCTGGTCAAGTCTCAGCTGCAGGCAATTCTTACTTGCGAAGAGCAACTGAAACATCGGCATCGAATTCTTCTGGAAGCATCGAGCTTGGATGATCCCCAGACTTGGGCAATTGACGTACGGAACCTGTGGTTGCGCGCCGACCGGCTGGCCCGCGTGTTGGACGCGCTTGAAGGAAACTACGGTCCCGTGGAGCAGTTTGAACAGGGAACACCGTGCGCGGCTTGATGGTCGATTGCCGCGAATGAGTTTTGCAGATTGACAGATCAAGCTACACGGAGAAACCGATGCTATTACTTATCTTGATTTTGATTTTGCTTCTTGCCGGCGGCGGAGGTTACTACGGATACGGCCGTTGGGGTTATGGGGGAGGGGCTGGCGTGAGCGTGGGCACAATCATCGTGATTCTTCTGGTCGCCTACTTGCTTGGCGCCTTTCACTGAGCCGAAACACACGGATGACCTGGACCTTCGCGCATTGGTCACATTTGGCGCGAATGGTTCGAGGATACGCAGATTCTCCGCCGCTGTGCAGAAATTGCCTGATCGAAGCGGTTTCTGCAACGATGCGGAGGAAGTGGCGCAAGCCGCCTGGGCTAAAGGCTGGGAGCGGCTGAGCCAACTGCGGAACGAAAGCTTCGTCGTGATATGGGTAAATACAATCGCGCTGAATGTCTATCGTAGCGGTCTACGTAGGAAGCGCCTCAGTTCAGCCGCGCAGGAATTTCGCCATAAAACAGCGGCCATTGACGTGCCGTTGATGTCGCTCGGATTCTGAGATCTTGTCGCGCGCATGCGATCGGCAACTCTTGGAGCAATCCATGACGGGCGTTACACTAGGTGAAATCGCCGATGAGGAAGGAGTCACGGAAATCGCAATTAGAATCCGGCTCTTGCGCGCTCGCCGCGAGGCCCGTTCTCGGGCGGAAAGGACACCGTTCCCGTGCGGTGGAAGGAACGCATCACAAGCGTTGACCCACGGGAAGGGCTGATTAGCGTATCCTGAGACCGAAAGAGGCGTTAAATGAACGCAACTGGGGCTTTGATTCTGACGGATCCACATCCATGCGCGCATATCGTTTATCCTTACACGGACGAAGCGCATGTCACCGAGGTGGTCTGTTTGTTCGCTAGTGCGGGTCTGCGAAAGAGTGAAGGAGTGCCCCTGATTATGACGAAGGGTCATCGGGATGCGATCCGACTGCGCCTTGCGAAGGACGGGTTTAATCTCGCGGCGCTGGAGAGGACGGGGCAACTTCGATTCATTGACGCAGAAGAACTTTTGTCAACGTTTATGGTGGACGGTGCTCCGGATTCGAACCTTTTTGAGAGTAGCGTCCGTAAAATTATCGATCAAGCGAAAGTCAGCAGCGGTAGCCGGCCGCATAGAAAAGTGCGCGTCTTTGGAGAGATGGTATCGCTGCTGTGGAACGTGAGCCCTGGCGCCGCGCAGACGTTAGAAGAACTTTGGAATCAAGCCATCAAAACCCACTCCGTGTCTTTGCTATGCACCTACGCGCTGGGGGGCAAAGCGATCGCTGCATTTCCCCAATCGCTGCTCGCGTGTCATTCTCATAACCTCGCATGAAAGCGCTATAGAACATTCAGGCCGGCCCGTGGCGTATGTGGAGTACACGACGAGCTTCTGATCGGCGCGAGTACTCTGCGAAAGAAAATTTTAGAGAAACAGCAGGACCGGATCTGGGTCGAATTAGACGAAGGACCAGGCGCAACCCTCAAATCCGCCTTACTGAAAATGAATACCGCCGCGGTGGTGCGAATAATGTTGGCAGAGGACAATGACGCGGATGTGTTGCTCTTCAAAGAAGCTCTGCGGACGTCAGCAGTGAATTTTGAGCTCGAAAGGTACGTGGATGGCGAGGCTTGTATTAGGAGTTTCGCTGCACATACCGCGCCATTGCCAGACCTCATCGTGATCGACTTGAATATGCCGAAGATTGGCGGATTCGAAATACTTAGGACAGTTCGCGCGGACCTCCGTTTTGACGGTGTGCCCGTGGTGATTGTCACATCCTCAAGCTCGGTGAGCGAAAGGTTGAAGGCGCTAAGCCTTGGAGCGAACGCATTCATCGTCAAATCCATGAGGCTCCGCGATTTCCTCATGACCGTGGGTGGGTCAGTCAAAGCGTTGCTGCATCAATAGCCGGCCGCGCCGCAAAGCCCTAATCAGTAGCGGTGCAGTCTATCGGGTTGCCAAAAGCTGTTTGACCACCTGCCCCAGCTCCATGAAGGATTGCAGATCAGTTGACTTCCGAAAATATACATTTGCGCCTAACGCGACCATCGAATCCCGGTCTGCAGGCGAATCCGAAGACGTAAGTACGATTACTGGCATTGCGGCTAAGGCTTGCGTTCGGCGGATGTGCGACAAGATTTGACTTCCGCCCACCTTGGGAAGATTCAGGTCCAACAGAACTATCTGCGGTACATCGGCAGCTGGACCTTTTTCAGCCTGGTGCAACATTCGCAGCGCCTGTTCGCCATCGCGAGCGACGATCACGTCGTGCTTCAGACCGTGCTTTTCCAAGGCTCTCCGCACCAGGAATATGTCACCTTCGCTATCCTCGATCAATAGTATGCTCACAACTTTCCCTTAATGCGCCTTATGTAGCGGGCAGAGTGAAGACAAAAGCTGTGCCTAGACCTACCTGCGATTCGACGCGGATGCTCCCCTCATGTGCTTCCACAATTTTCCTGCAAATTGCCAGACCGAGGCCAAGGCCGGGTATCTCGCTCCCATGAAGCCGGCGGAAAGGAACGAAGAGACCATCCCAGTGCTTTTGGTCAATGCCAATACCGTTATCTTGAACTGAGAAAAGCCAGTCATGCGAATTCTGGCTGGCGTTAATCTCGATGCGCGGAACGTACGAACCCTGGTATTTCAGGGCGTTGCCGACCAGATTTCGAAACAGCTCGGTGAGTCGCCTGAGATCACCGACGACACTGGGAAGCACGCCATGGACAACAACCGCGCCAGTTTTCCGAATCTCCGGTTCGAGGCTTGCGAGTGCTAATGTCAGCGCCGTTTCGACGGCAACCGGCCCGAAGGAATAACTGGAAACCGACGCACAGAGGGCGTAACTGCTGACACCACTCAGGAGTGCATTCATCTTGGCGATGCCCGTCTGCAGCTCGCGAACAGCATACGCGGCATCGTGGTCGAGTTGGGAGGGAAGGCCGCCAATCAGAAGTTCCGTTGAGATACTAATCGCACGATGGGCCCCACGGAGGTCGTGTACCGCGCCGTCCAAGAGCCGTTGGGTGTCGCGTTCCGAGCGGTCCAATACGCACGGAGACGCCGGATCTCGTCCAGGGGGACTCGGACTGCATAGTTGAATCGGAGCCGCCCACATCGTATCCGTGGGGTCCGTTGACTTCGTTCATATTAGCAAGTGTTGCCGAAAACCAACCAGTTTGGGCGGGCGTAGAACGCCATTCCAAGGCCCTCCGAACAAGAACTAGCCTGAGATGATAACCTGTGCCCATGGGAGCTTTCGCGCCCGAACCGCCAGCTCGTTTCACTCTCTCCTCACCCGTGTCGGCCGTCAAGCTTAAGGAACATCCTGGAAGTAGCCTCCGGAGCCCGACGGAAACATTGATCCAAATCCCCAGCGGCGCCACCATCGAGCTGGATGGCGCGGTCTCGAAGTCGGGCCTCGTCAATATTCGTTGGAATGGCGAGGTATTCTCCGTTTTCTACGATGACGTCGCAAGAACCCGAAGCTGACTAGGGAGCTACGCTCGCTAAAGCCGGCAACGTGAAGCAAAATTGTGATCCCGCCCCGCGCGTGGGCTCCAACCAAATACGGCCGCCATACCGTTCCACGATACGCTGACATATTGCTAGCCCAATGCCGGTTCCGGGATAGGTCTGATCATGGAGCCGCTTAAAGACGCCGAAGATCTGCTGCGCATATTCGTGCGGTATCCCGATGCCGTTGTCCTCCACTGAGAACAGCCATTCGGTGTCGCGTCTGCACGCGGAGATGTGAATTTTGGGGGCGTCGGAACTCCGGTACTTGATCGCGTTACCGATGAGGTTCTGCAAGAGCTGGACTAATCGGACCTCATGCGCAGGAACCGTGGGCAAATCGGTCCACGTAACCGACGCACCACTTTCCTCGATCGACGCCTTGAGGTTGAGCAGCGCTTCTTGTATGATTTCCCCGCAATCCACCGGCAACGCCGGGCCCTCATCCGGGGATCCGGCTTGAGAGTATGCCAAAAGATCCTTTAGCAGCTGCTCCATCCTTTGCGCTCCACCAACGACGTACGATATATACTCATCGGCTTCCTCACCGAGCTGGCCCACGTACGTCGATTGAAGCATCTGACTGAAAAGCGCGACCATCCTTAAAGGCTCCTGAAGATCGTGGCTGGCGGCATAGGCGAACTGATTCAAGTCGTCATTCGACTGACGGAGGGCCTCATTCGACTGGAGAAGTTCCTGGGTCCGCTGGGCCACGCGCTGCTCAAGGCTTGTATTCAGCTCGCGAATCTCCTCATCCGCCCTTTTTCGCTCGGTAATGTCCCGAATCGCCGAGGTGAGCAATAGACCCTCTTCAGTCTGCAATGGACTAAGACTGATTTCCACAGGAAATTCCAACGCGTTCCTGCGGCGCGCCAGGAGTTCCTTGGGCGCAGCAGGAGTAGCGATGGAGCGGCCGCTCCAGGCTGGCACCAACAAGCGGATGTTCTGGCCAATCAGGTCCTGACGCTTGAGCCCGAACATCACTTCCACCTGCGAATTTACCAGCGCAATGGTGCCGTCATCGGTACTGATAATCATCGCATCCGGAGCCGCTTCAAGCAGCGAGCGGAATTTTAGTTCCGCCTTGCTTAAAACTTCCGTCTGGCGCTCGAGAAGGGCGGTGTTACGGCTGAGTTCAACGAAGACCCCTACTTTGGAACGCAGAATCTCCGGAACGATCGGCTTGAACAGAAAATCTACGGCGCCAAGGTCGTAGCCGCGAAACAAGTGCTCGTCGCTCTTGTAGGCAGTGAGAAAGAGGATAGGAGTGTGGCGCGACCGCTTTCGCGCGCGGATCAACTCCGCCGTCTGAAAGCCGTCCATTTCAGGCATTTTGACATCCAACAGAACGGCCGCGAAATCATGATCCAGGAGATGCCGCAAGGCTTCCATGCCAGATCGCGCCGTGATCAGTTGCTGTCCCAACCCATCCAGCGCCGCTTCGAGGGAAACGAGATTTTCCGGGGAATCGTCCACCAACAGGATCTTGACGCGGTCCTGGGCTAACCGCTGCTCTCCGCTCACGACACTTCCGAGTGCGGTCGCCATGGCATCAAATCCTCATCAAGAGATTTCACTTTACACACATCACGATGCTTCTCAGATCGCCATGTGTGCGAGTTCAGTGCTGCGGCTGATCCAGACCCGGAGCACCGAAAAGAGCTGCTCTAGGTCCACCGGCTTCGTAATGTAATCCGAAGCGCCGGCCTCCAGGCACTTGGCACGATCTCCCTTCATCGCTTTTGCGGTTAGCGCGATGATTGGCAGAGATCGGAATTGTGGAATTTCGCGGATAGCTTTCGTCGTTTCATAACCGTCCATTCCCGGCATCATGATATCCATCAGTACCAGGTCGATGCTGGGGTTGCTCCTTAACAAATCGATGCCCGAGCGGCCATTTTCTGCGTGCATGACGCGCAGTTTATGATCCTCCAGAAGGCTTGTAAGAGCGAAGATGTTGCGTACGTCATCGTCCACTACCAGCACCGTCTTACCGATCAGCGCCGAATCGGTCTCGCGCAATTGTTGAAGGATACGGCGCTGATCCGAGCTGAGACTCATTTCGTCGCGGTGAAGGAGTAAGACGGATTGGTCAAGAACATCCTCCAAAGTACGCGCCCACCGCAGGACACCGGCGCGCGCAAAACCGGAGAAATCCAGTTCCTCCGCCTCAGACATGACCCGCGTGCTCAGGATAACCATGGGGGGGACGGACGGGCTGACGTCGGCCTGAATGTCCTCCACAAGTTGCAAGGAGCCGCTATCGTCAGGCGATAAGTGAATCACAATTCCGTCCAGGTGCTCCTCGGTGGCCGCCAGTGCTTCCTCTCCGGTTGCGGCTTTGATAATTTCGAGATCAGGACCTGCCAACATGTCACAGATGCCCCCTCGCTCCACTTCATCCGGGCAAACTACGAGCAACTTCTTAACCCGGGTTTGAGCGGAGTGCTCGATCTGGGCGAAAGCTTGGAGAAGCGAATCATTGGGGACTGATTTTTCAAGATAGGTCATTGCACCCAGCGCCAGCCCGCGCCGGCGATTCTCATCACCGGAAATGATATGAACCGGAATGTGCCGCGTGGCCGCGTCATGCTTCAGCCTATCTAGAATCGTCCATCCGGCGATGTCTGGAAGGTTGATGTCTAACGTGATCGCGCCAGGCTTGAACTCGCGCGCCAGGGAAATGGCGCTGCCGCCGCGCAACGCCACCAGTGCCTTGAGTCCGCGATCATGAGCCATATCCAGCAGAATGCGCGCGAAGGTAATGTCATCCTCCACAATTAATAACGGCGAATCACCGGGCTGAAGTATGTTCCTGTCATCATCGATGACCAAGTCCTCCACCAGTTCATCGTCCGTAAGAGAAGGCGAGCGCAGAATCATATCCACTTCCTCGGGCTGAACCACGGCCGCTTGCTCCAGCATGACGGGCGTGGTCTTGAGGGCCTCGCTCTTGGGAACCTGCAGGGGAGCGATATATGTCTGGGGCAGATAAAGAGTGAAGGTGCTGCCAACGTTCGGGACGCTCTGCAAGCGTATTTCGCCACCCAAAAGCCGCGCCAGCTCGCGGCTGATGGAAAGCCCTAATCCTGTTCCGCCGTACTTACGGCTGGTGGTGCCATCGGCTTGTTGGAACGCCTCGAAGATGATCCGCTGCTTGTCGGTATGGATCCCGATTCCGGTATCGGAAACCGTGAAAGCGATTACCGACTTCGTGCGCGAAAGGGTTGGGTGTCCGGGGGTCCATCCCGAGCTGGCCCGGTCGATGTTGAGATACACCGACCCGTGATCGGTGAATTTAAGCGCGTTCGAGAGCAGATTCTTTAGAACCTGCTGCAAGCGCTTGGCATCCGTGTGCATGACCTCGGAGGCGAGCATGCGGCCAAGGTCAATTGTGAACTCCAAACCTTTGCCATCCGCTACGTGCCGGAAGGTCTTCGAGCAGTAGTCCTGAAGTTCCACGAAACGGACGCCACCGATCTCGACGTCCATTTTTCCAGATTCAATCTTACTGAGATCGAGAATGTCGCTAATCAGTGCGAGTAGGTC
>Ga0206991_10184_pt1 | contig 19517 bp, 25 predicted proteins | sample Alteio_BWMinCont_9_FD_153286 | JGI IMG/M metagenome (GOLD analysis project Ga0206991, IMG submission 153286) | Enriched cells from forest soil in Barre Woods Harvard Forest LTER site, Petersham, Massachusetts, United States -... | ecosystem: Environmental > Terrestrial > Soil > Temperate forest >...
AAGCTACTGGTGTACATGCTGGACGGCGCCGCCACTTTGCCGGAGCCTCCCAAGCCGCAGCCGGCGCCCGAGCCGGCGAAGTAGTTCTCGGAGCGCGGTCTCGTGGTACATTTGAGCTTTCGCCAAGTCGCTCGAAAGCCGCATGTCCGTACAGATCCTATTGCAGGGCAAGTTATTGGGTGTCGAGGAGTTCTTGCCATCCGGCCAGCCCGCGGAACTCCTCCTGACAGGCCGCCTGCGCTGGGTCAGCCTGCTCAGCGAGATTTTGCCTCGCGCGCTGATCGCCGAACTGGGGCTCTCCAAGATGCTGCTGGGATCGAGCGGCGGCGAACAGTTTCTGGTGGTTCTTCCCGAAGAGGTCCGGCCGCAGACCGAAGAGTTTCTCGCCGCCGCGCGCGCGGGCATCCGCGAGCTCAGCCAAAATCGCTTGGAATTGTTCTGGGCCATCACGGAAAACCTCGGCGATTGGACCGTGGTCCGCAAGCGTTTGAACGACGAGTTTCAACGGAAGCAAGGGACGCCGCTGGCTTCCACTGGGCTGGGGCCGATCCAGGCGCCGTCTCCCATGGAATCCGATCCGGCTTACTTCGAAGATCTGGGCCGCACACTGCGCGACGCCGTGAGCGTCGGCTGGTCGCCCGAATCGCCCGCGATCATACTCACGACAGGCGGAAAGCATTCCTGGACCATCGGCACTTCACCCGATTCGGTGCCGCTGGCGCGCCACACCGCGCTGACGGACGACGGACGTGAAACCGCGACCGCTCCGGTGCTGGCATCCCGGGCCGAGGGCCTTCCGGTTTGGGGCGTCCTTAGGGGCGATGTGGACGGCTTCGGCATCCGAGTGCGGCGGCTGCAAAGCATCGAGGAGTACGTGCAGCTTTCTGTGCTGTACAAGCAATTCTTCGCGGGCGAAGTGGAAGTGCTCTGCTCGCTGCCCGAGTTCTGGCGCAAAGTGAATTTGCTGCACACCGGCGGCGACGACTTTGCGGTGGTGGGCGCCTGGGACGCCGTAATCGGGTTTGCGCGCGAATTGCAACGTCTGTTCCAGCGCTTTACAGAAGAGCATTTGAAAGAATTTCCGGGGCCGGAAGGCAAGACGATCACGATGGCTTTGGCGCTCGCGCCCGAGCTCGATACGCCGCTGGGATCGGTGTATGGGCGATCGCGCGACCGGCTGGAAATCGCGAAATCGGCCGACAAGGATTGCTTCTATTTGCTGGGCAGGACACTGGAATGGAAACAGCTCTCCGACGCGGCCGAGCTGAAGGACGAACTCACCGCGATGGTGCGCGAATTCGGCGTGGCGCCGCAATACATTCGCGATCTTTGCGGCATCTATCGCGAGACCCGCCGTGCGCCTGGCGCCAAGCGAGTGGAGCGTCCCTGGCGCTTCCATCGCCGCTTGTTTCGCATCCTGGGCAGTTCGCGCGCCCGTGATTTTCAAAAGGCGCGCACCAGCTTGATCGCGGACCTGGTGGGAAAGAATCCCGCCAACATAAAGTTGCGGCCGTCGGGGCGCGTAGCGCTAGAATGGGCCAGACTGTCCACCGCAGGTTCGGCAGAAAATTAACGTACAATACAGAGGTTTGGATGGCTGATATCGAGCAGACAGAGCAAGAGTCGCGCACTCCCGAGGCTGAAACGGCGCCCCCGGCGGCGGAGCCCGCGCGCGCAGAGCCCGCACGCGCAGAGGCTGACGCGCCTCGATCGCCGCGTCCCGACAGCAAACCGCCAGGCGACCGCCCGCCCCAGGGACCACGTCGGGAAGGCGGTCCGCCGCAACAGGGCCGGGGGGCTCAGGGTGGCCGCGAAGGTGGCCGAGGACCGGGTGGTGGAGATCGCCCCGGTGGAGATCGTCCGCAAGGACGCGGTGGTCCGCAAGGTGGACGTGAAGGGGGCCGAGGCGATCGGGGTGACGACCGGCGCGGCGGCGATCGAGATCGTGGCCGCTTCGAAGGGCCGCCTGAAATCGACATCGAGAAATTGATCTCGGACCCTTTGTATCTCGACAATCAGGCCCACGGCGTCGTCAGCCGCATGCGCGACATGGACTCGGGCACCAAGAGCCAGTTGCGCCGTCTCTACAATGCGGTCCGCCGCGCCGTCCGCGCGCCGGAGAACGAGCGGCAGCAGCAGTTCGTCATGTTGCGGGCGCGCCTGGCCTACACCATCGCGCGCCATTCCTTGCGCAGCCTGGATTCGCTCGAGAAACTGTTGCTGCAGGTGACGCGCAAGAACGACGCAAAGGGCTACGAGCGCTTCCGCGATCTTTTCGAAGCTATCGTGGCCTACAACGAATAAACCAACGAAAATCCAGGACACCCGCCGACAATGAGTTCGCATACCGCGCAGACAGAACTGAAGTTAATTGGAAAGTTGATTGTGGAAGGCGACATCGCCTGCCAGACCGGGCTGCACATCGGGGCGGGGAAGGGATCGCTCGAAATCGGCGGCGCCGATAATCCGGTGGTCAAGGACGCTTTCGGGCTGCCCTACATCCCCGGCAGTTCGCTCCGAGGCAAGATTCGTTCGCTTCTGGAACAGTCCTCCGGCCTGGCCGTGCCGTCCGAGCTGGTCTATATTTCCAAGCGCAAGGGTCAGGAGGTTCGCATTCATCAGAGCGAGCGGCCCGACGATGAAGTTTGTCTGCTGTTCGGGCGCAATCCCGGGCGCATGGAGCGCGTGGCAGGCGATTCGGTGGAGTCGAGCGCGGCCACACCTGCGCGCCTCACCGTCTACGATGCACCGCTGATCGCCGAAAGCATCACTCCGCAGATGCGCGAGAACCTGGACGACGAGCTGACCGAAGTGAAAAGCGAAAACGCAATCGATCGCATTACTTCGCAGGCCAATCCGCGCACGTTGGAACGGGTTCCGGCCGGCGCGCGCTTCCACTTCCGCATCGTGATGGATGTTCTGTGTCCCGAGGATCGCGAACTGCTGCCGCGCCTGGTGGAAGGTTTGCGATTGCTCGAAGACGACAGCCTGGGCGGCGGAGGATCGCGGGGCAATGGACGCGTGGCGCTTTCGAGCTTGAAACTCACCTGGCGCGGGCGCAGCTTCTATGCCACAGGCGCTGCGGAACAGGAGCTTTTGACTGGCTCCGACCTGGGCGGCGTGCAATCGCTGGTCACGGCGTCCGATTTCGCGGAAAAACTCGCCGAGTAGGCATGTCATTTGGCATGTCAGGGGTTCCTTCAAACTTGAGCTTCGCGGTTCGATTCCGTCCCGTGGGTCCGTGGCGCTTCGGCCCGGATTCCGGCGCGCGCGATCGCGTGGACTTGATCTATCACAGCGATGCACTTTTCTCCGCGGTCTGCTCGGCCATGTCGCAGCTCGGTCTGGCCGAAGAATGGCTGCAGGCCACAGCAACGGCTGCCAGTGCGCCGGCTGTGCGTTTCAGCTCCTTTTTCCCGTTTTCAGGCGACACGTTGCTGGTGGTTCCTCCGCGCAGCTTGTGGCCTCCGCCGGAATCCACGAAGATTCGCTACAAAGGCGCGCACTTCGTTCCCCTGCCGGTGATCGAGTCGCTGCTGTCCGACAAAGCGATCGATGAAGACCGCTGGACCGTGGATGGCGAGAGCGAGTGCCTGGTGCCCTCGAATCCAGGCCGCGGCCCGTTTCGAGTGGCATTGCGATCCACCGCTGGAGTGGAACGGCTAAACCATGCGGCAGTCGAGATTCACTCTACCGCTTGTCTCGAATTCGCGCGCGGGGCCGGCCTCTGGACCATTGTCCAGTTCGCGGACGAGGATGCCGCGTCGCGATGGCAAGCGCCGGTTCGGAGTGCGCTGCTGCTGTTGGCCGATTCCGGCTTGGGGGGCGAACGCTCGCGCGGTTGGGGACGCTCGGAGCGGCCGGAATGGCAGGCTTGGACGCCGCCCGAGTCCGCGGCGACCGACCAGGCGCACTGGCTGTTATCTCTCTACACGCCCGCGCAAACGGACGACGTCGATTGGAAGCGCGGCAACTACGCTACCGTTTTGCGTTCCGGACGGATCGAGAGCGTAGCGCGTTGGGGGGAGCCGAAACTGTCAACCACGATGATCGCCGAGGGCTCTGTGCTGCTCGCATCGAACGAGCTGCGCGGGGCGGCCAGCAACGTGGCGCCCGAAGGCTTTCCGCATCCGGTGTATCGCGCCGGATTCGCGGTCACAATTCCGATACCCTGGCGGGTGGCGGCATGATAGGTGGCGCACGCACTCCTGCGTGCCGCGTTCACACTCGTGTGAACGCCTTGGGGGTTCTCGCATGAACTACCGCCTCACGTGCCTGACCCCCACGCTAGTCGGCGACGGCCAGAGACTCTCGCCCATCGACTACATGGTCTGGAAAGACCACGTCAACGTTCTCGACCAGTGGCGCATCTTCCGGCTGCTCGCCAAAGGTCCGCGCCTGGAAAGTTATCTCACCCAACTGAAGAAAGCCGACAAGCTGGACTTCGCTTCCTGGGGCGGATTCGCGCAGAATTACGCCGGCCGCCGCATCCCGTTTGAACATTCGAGCTCAACGCAATACTGGGAACGGACGCACGCCGAGCACCTGTTCATCCCCACCTTCAGCACCGGCCCGAAGGGCCCGTATCTTCCCGGCACCGCCATCAAAGGCGCGTTTCGCACGGGCGTGGTTCACGGCCGGTTGACGGAGCGCTTCGTCATCGATCTTGCGGCGCGCATCGAGTCCGAAGGCCGAATGCCGCGCCGTCCGGCGATTTCCGTCGAAGAATCTGCACTCGGACCGTCCGGCGCCGACCCCTTGCGCGTCCTCTCCGCGTTCGATTCGAAAACCGTCCCGGCCAGCACGTTCAAGATCTATTTGCTTCGCACTTCGACGCTCGAAACGCGCGGCGCAGGCAGGTTCGAAGTGGCCTGGAAACAGATTCCGCGCGGCAGCGTGAAGCGCGCCGAGGATTCGACGCCCGTGTTCGCCGAGATGGCCGCGCCGGGAGCCGTGTTCGAAGGCGAGTGGCATCAGAACGCGTTTCTATCGCAGCCTGAAATCGGCAAGGCGCTGCGCCGCCGCGCGCCCCTGAACGTTGGCGCCCTGTTCGAGCTGGTGAACGCCTATACCGAGCAGTTGCTGGGCATCCAGAAGCAGTACGCGGAGTGGAGCGGGCTGGCGTTGCTCAAGTCGACAGTCGAGCAGCTCGAAGCGCGGCTCACGACGGTGCGAGAAGCGCAACGCGGCTGCGTGCTGCCGCTCGGTTGGGGCGCCGGCTTTCTTTCGAAGGTCGCGATTCTCAACACGCAAGACGAGACCTATCGCAGCATCCTGCGGCAGGTCGGTTTATACGCCCGCGCCATCCAGTCTGGCCTGCCATTCCCCAAAACACGGCGCATCGTGTTCCTGGGCAATCAACCAGCGAGCTTGCCCGGTTTTGTGCATCTGGAAGTGACAGGTTAAGCCTCAAATCAACCCCGCTGCGCCGTCGCGGCATAGACTGGCGCTTGAGACTTCGCGGTAACAAGCGCCAACCCGAGGCACGCTGCGATCAGGATCTCTGCGATCACCGGCCCCACGAAGATGTAAGCGAACGAGTTCACCGATAATGCAACATACGCAACTAGGAACGTAACCAGAATCGGCCGCAGCCGCCGCGCGTCCGTTTTTGCCAGCGAGCTCAGTTGCCAGAAAAGAACCGCCTCAGCCGTAAGGAATATCGTGATTGCCAACCCGAAGCCGCGATATAGATCCCAATAGCTCCGCATGTTTCCCACCAGCAGAAACTGATTCATCTTCATCGCGGTTGCGGCAACGGTAGCTGGCCCCGGTCCGAGGTCGCCAAAGACTCCACCTATGGTGTGCAACCCCGCGTGAATCAACGTCAAAACCGCTGCGATGCGAAGGAAGAGGGCGGGCTTCATGCCGATTGGCCTCCCTCTGCCGCTCTGGCGTATAGCGCCAGGATGTCGACCCAGGCGCCCGGTCCGTCGAAGATCGCGCGCAACTGCTCATAGCCTTCGCCATGGCGTTCCAGTTTGCTATGCGTCAACTCCACCAAGGTGGTTCCCGGTCCCTCGGCTGAGAATCGAATTTCGACCTCACTCGCTTTGGCGGGATCCGGGTCAACCTTCCAATCCGGTTGATCGTGTCCAGGGCCAACATGCCACGAGAAGGTGACGCGATGCGGCGGGTCCCACGCCAGCACGGTGCCCCAGTCGCACAGCTTGCCTGCGGTGTCTCTCTCGTACCACCGGCCCCCGACACGCGGTTCCACGAAGATCGCCACGAATGGATTCTCCCCGATGTGATGCGACGCCGGCCACCACGTCTCCATCTGTTCCACGAACACGCTGAACGCCCGCTCGATCGACGCCTGTACTCGCACAGTCTTACGTACGACGGCTGCTTCCACGGTGTTTGCCATGTTTCTCTCCCAATGGTTGTTTTTCCGCTGTTGCTTGAAAGGCGCTCAACGCCTTGGTCCACATCTGGTCGAAGTGGGCACGCAGCCGCGCCACTCCTTCTGGATTCAACTGATACAGCCGCCGCGTTCCAGCCTTGCTGTCGGTAACCAGCCCTGCATCCTTCAGGACGCGCAGGTGCTGCGACACCGCGGGACGGCTCACCGGCAGCGTTCGAGCCAGCTCGTTTACGGCAATCGGTCCGCCGGCAAGTTTTTGAAAGATCGCCATGCGCGTTCGATCGCCCAATGCGTCGAGGCCGGCTTGTAGGTAAGCGTCCACGAACGGTAAGTTATCACGAACCAATGTGGCTGTCAATCTTTTTGTCATCGCGACCCGTGTTCAACAGCCCACATTGTGTGTCTGGATGGAACGCAGCCATATTCGGAAGCCTTCGAGATCAACAAGCTGACTTTGGACCGCAGAGTGCTTTGCGGCCTATATGCGTGTCCGAATTGCCGCCATAACTTTCATCCTTGCTTGCACCAGCGCCGCCTGGTTTATTCTGGCCGCCACGATCGAACATCGCACTTACCAGTCAGACGATCGGTTGCGGCCCGGCGTCGCTTCGGTGTGGGGCTCGCCGCAGGAGCAAAGGCCGCCATCGGCGTCATATGAAATGGTTGGGCCAACGGCCACTATTCACCTGCCGCTCGAATCCAGCCGAATCAATGTCGGACTGAACCTCGACTATCGCCAGAAGGGGCTGCTTTGGTACAGCACCTACGTGGTCGACTTCGATGGCCAGTATGCTTTCCGCAACCCCGCAGACGGGCCACAAAATCATCAATTTCTGGGTCAATTTTCCAGACGAGCACGCCATGTATGACGGGCTGGCGATAGAGGTGAACCGGCGGCCTTTGCAGATCGTCTCACACAAGGAGGGCGTTAGCGCCGCGGCTCAACTCGGCCCGAATGAGGTGGCAACGCTGCGGTTAGCGTACAAGTCCCACGGTCTGGAGAGTTGGCGATACCGTCTAGGCGATGATGCCAGCCAGGCACACGACTTCGTGCTCATTGTGAAAACCAATTTTAAGAACATCGACTTCCCTCTGAACACTCTGTCGCCCAACGAGAAAGAGGAGACTCCAAACGGTTGGAACCTGGTTTGGCGCTACAGCAGCCTGATCAGCGGGTTTCAACTCGGCGTCACCATGCCCGAGCATCTGCAGCCGGGACCGCTGGCGGGGCAGATCAGCACCTTCGCTCCGGTATCGCTGCTGCTGTTTTTCTTCATCTTGTTCATCATTACCACGCTGCGCGCCATCGATCTGCATCCCATGAACTACTTCTTCCTGGCTGCGGCGTTTTTTGCATTCCATTTGCTGCTGGCCTATCTGGTGGATCACATTTCGATTCATGTGGCGTTCCTGATTTGCTCGATGGTCTCTGTTTTCCTGGTCACGAGCTACCTCAGGTTGGTGGTCGGTCCTCGGTTCGCCCTGGTGGAGGCTGGATGCGCGCAATTCATTTATCTGGTTCTGTTCTCCTACGCGTTCTTCCTGCACGGGTTCACTGGACTCGCCGTCACGATTGGCTGCATCGTCACACTCTTCGTGGTGATGCAGATGACGGCCAAAATCCGCTGGGCCGACCAGTTTCGAGGCCCCACTATTTGATGGCGATAAAATTGGATGTGGAATGAGCTCATTTCGAATCGCGCTGGCCAACATCCGGTACCCGGCGACTCCCGAGGAGTCGGTGACCTTGACTGAACAGGCCATCGCTCAAGCCGCCCTCGAGCGGGCCGACATCACCTGCTTTCCGGAATGTTTCGTTCCTGGCTACCGAGTCGGCAAGGCGGTGCCGCCTGCTGACGCTTCATTCCTGGAGCGTGCGTGGTCTGCGATTGCGGCGGCCGCTGCCAAGGCAAATGTCGCAGTCATCCTCGGCACCGAGCGAATCATCGATGATGCCTTGTTAGCCACCGCACTGGTAATTCATCGCGATGGGACGATTGCAGGCTTCCAGGACAAAGTCCAGCTCGATCCTTCCGAAGAAGGCACCTATTCGTTCGGTTCCGGGAGGCGAGTGTTCCAAACCGGTTCGCTGACGTTTGGCATTGCGATTTGCCACGAGGGCTGGCGTTATCCGGAAACGGTCCGCTGGGCAGCACGACACGGCGCACACATCGTATTCCACCCTCATTTCCACGAAGCCCAACCGGGCGGCTACGTACCTTCCACTTTCGCCGATCCCGCGAACTCGTTCCATGAGAAGGCGGTCTTGTGCCGCGCGGCAGAGAACACCTGCTATGTCGCAACCGTCAACGTCGCGAGCCCCGGGTCGCCGACCACTTCGGCGGTAGTACGCCCCGACGGCACGCTGCTTTGCTACCAGCCGTACGGTAAGGAAGGGCTGCTGGTGGCGGACATCGACATCGCACAGGCCACCGGCCTGCTCGCGGCACGCTGCAAAACGGCCTAGTAGTGCGCTAAATCTGTGCGCCATGCGATTTTGGTGGTTGGCCCGCGGAGTCGTCGAGATCGTTTTGATAGAATCGCTCGCGGATGGTCCCGAAGCGCTGGCTACTGGTTTTCACGTTTGTCGCCGTTCTTGCGCTGGTCATCTTGTACATCTGGAATAACGGCCCCGAACCGCCGCGACTGGTGCCTCAACTTCAGATTCCCAGTTCGAAGCCGGAAGTTGCGCCGCCACTCCCTTCCGAGGCAGCAAAACCGGCTCCTCCACCGAAACCTATGTTCGGCGCTCCGATTTTAGGAGCCGATTTCTACGTTAACCAACTCGTCCGCATGGTGCGGCCTCAATACACAAAGGCCGCGCTGGACGCCCACTATGAGGGGCGGGTGAAGGTCAAGTTCAGCCTTGGAACAGACGGGATGGCTCACGATATCGAGATCGTGAATTCGCCCGGCTATGGGATGGACCAAAATATCATTGAGGCCATGAAGCAGTGGCTCTGGATTTCAGTACCTCACGAGGACCAAAAATTCACGATAACGATTGTCTTCAAACTGGACCACTAGACCTTGGACAACGAGGTTCGCCTTGACGCCACTCCCGTTATGCAGCTTCTAGAGATTTAGCGCACTACCAACGGCCTGGGACGTGTCGCGCGAGGTACGATGAGTCGATGACCCGTCCCCGTGTCTTACCGTTCTTCGTAATTTTCGCAGCAACGCTCGGCGCCCAGGGCGGATACCATGTGATCAAGAAGATTCCGATCTCTGGAGATTACGGCTGGGACTATTTGACGGCCGATAGCGAAGGCCGCCGGCTGTACGTATCGCACGACAAAGAAGTGGTGGTGATCGATCTCGATTCCGAGGCGATCGTCGGGACGATCCCCGGCAGCGATGTTCACGGAATCGCCGTGGTCCGGGACCTGGGGCGCGGCTTTATCAGCGCCACCGACCCTGGTTCGGTGACTATCTTCGATTTGAAGACACTCGCCGTGATCGGCAAAGTGCCGGTTGGCGATGACCCCAACGCGATCTTCTACGACCACAAAACGAAGCGAGTATTCACTATCGATCGAGGCAGTAAGCGGCTCACCGCCCTCGATCCCAAAACCGGCAAGGTCGCCGGTACGGTGGACAATCTCGGCGGCAAGACAGAGCATGCGGTGTCCGACGACGCCGGACACATTTTTCTGAACATGCAGGACCTGGGCACTTTGCTCAGGATCGACGCACAAGCCTTAAAAGTCACCGATACCTGGAAGCTCGCTCCCTGTGAGTTGCCGAGCAGCATGGACATGGATCGCGTGAGCCACCGCATCTTCATTGGCTGCAGGAGCGGCGTCATGACCGTGGTGGACGCCGGCACGGGGCGCATGGTCAGCATGCAACCGATCGGCCGGGGCGTGGACGCCACCGAATACGATCCGGGCAAGGGACTGATTTACTTCTCCAGCGGCGGCGACGGCACCATGTCGGTGTTCCATCAGGACACACCGGAGAAATATTCGCTGGTGGAAAGGGCCAAAACACAGACCGGGGCCAGGACGATGGCTCTCGATCGCAAGACCGGAAGGGCGTATCTGTCGGTGGCGGAGCTGGGCCCGCGTCCGGAGGCCGCGCCAGGCAAGCCACAACCTAGGTCGCCCATGATTCCGGGCACCTTTTCAGTATTGGTTCTCGGACAATAGCCTATATTTCACAGCGTTTCCTGCCGATCTAAGTGGCAAGAGTGAGCGTGGACACTCGAAGGAGAACCAATGAGCCCGTTGTACTTCATTCCCATGGTGGCGCTGGCGTTCATCGCGCTCTACATAATTTTCGGCAGCTTTTTCACCGTAACCACGGCCGAAGTGGCCATTATCACGAGATTTGGTAAATTCCTGCGTATCGCCGAGCCAGGTTTGAATTGGAAAAGTCCTTTCTTCGACTCGGTGGCCGGCATGGTCAGTCTGCGCGTGAACCAGATCACTTTGACCATGGAGGACCAAGACCAAAGACAACGTGTTCGTCACAATTCCCATTTCCGTCCAGAATCGGGTTCGCCCGGAGAGAGTCTACGATGCCTACTACAAGCTGGCCGATCCCGATGCGCAGATTAAGTCCTATGTCGAGCAGGTCATCCTCGGTCATGTCCCCGGAATGACGCTGGATGAAGTGTTCGCCAGCCAGTCTAGTATCGCCGCGGCGGTGAAGCAGGAGCTGGATGCGGACATGGCTGGATTTGGGTATGAAATTGTCAATGTGCTGGTCACCGATATCATGCCCGATGCGAAAGTGAAGTCGGCCATGAACGATATCAACGCAGCCCAGCGCGAACAAGTGGCGGCGAATGCCAGGGGCGAGGCCGAAAAGATTCTGGTGGTGAAGAAGGCCGAGGCGGAAGCCGAAAGCAAGGCTTTGCAAGGGCAGGGCATCGCAAACCAGAGGAAGGCCATTATCGAGGGGCTGCAAGTTTCGATCGAACAATTCCAGAAGGTGGTGGAAGGGGCGTCGGCGAAAGAGGTCATGCAGTTGGTGATGGTGACTCAATATTTCGACACCCTGAAGTCCATTGGAGAGAGCGATAAGACCAACACGCTTTTTCTCTCGCACTCGCCGATGGCTGTCAAGGACGTTTCCGAACAGATCCTGGAGTCCATGCTGGTGGCAGGCCACGCGAATAGCTAGCGCGCTTTCCTCATCGGCTACACTCGACGCATGCTCGTGTGTCCCGTCCGCAATTGCCACTTGCCTCTGATCGGTAGCGACCGGCGGCTGGTTTGTGAGCGCGGCCATTCCTTTGATATCGCTCGCAGCGGCTATATCAACCTGCTCCAGCCGCAGGATCGGCGATCGAATCAGCCCGGCGACACGGCTGCAGCGGTGGCTGCCCGGCGCAGGTTGCACGATCGGGCTGTCACAGCGCCCCTGCTCGATGCCATCGCCGGGATGGTAGCGCCAACGAAGGGCGACGTCGCTCTAGATGCCGGCTCCGGCGATGGATTCTACCTCGGCACGCTGGCTCGGCAGGCCGGATTCGGCGCGCATGGCGTCGACATATCGGTTCCTGCGATCGAAGCCGCCGCGCGGCGCTACCCCGAGTGCCAGTGGATCGTGGCCAATGCCGATCGTTTTGTGCCGTACGCCGATCGCTCATTCTCGATCGTCATGTCGATCACGGCGCGGATGAACGCGAGCGAATTCCGTCGTGTGCTGCGGGACGACGGACGCCTGCTGGTGGCCATCCCGGCTCCCGACGATCTCATTGAGCTGCGCGGCTCGGGCCACGATCGAACTGAGCGAACCATCGAGACCTTCGCGGATCGCTTCACGCTGGTCGACAGACGCCGTGAGACCACCCTGGCAGAGCTCGACGCAGCCGGCGTCGAGGACGTTCTGTTTTCCATTTATCGGCCGATGCGATCGCGGCCGGTGGAAGCAATGCGAGTGACGTTCAGTCTGGACATGCTGCTGTTTCGACCCGCGTAACCTTATATTTATTCCTTCTTTTTTAATCTCGCGTCGTTATCGCGGATAAAATTGCGGATCTCATCCGCCATTGCCAGCAGCTTCTCCCATTGCTCCCGGTAGAGGGTGACGGGAAAGCGTCCCAGCCCATATACGGAAAGCGCGCCCTTTTCGCTCACCTTCAGCGACATCTGTCCCCGCGCCGGCTTCTTCAGCGCCTCATTCTCGGCCCGCAGCCGCTCGATCTCCGCCTTCAGTTCCGCATCCGATGTCATGAGTATCACTGATAGCACAATCCAGGCTTGCCGTCGAGGGCTTCGCGAAGCCGTCTTCTCATTCCCACCGTTCATCCGGTTTTTTGACCCCTCATCCGAACCTGACTCGGATTCCGCTCCTACGCCCCTATTCTGTACTTGCAAGGAGCTACATATGAAACTGCAAAACACCACCATCGCCGCCGTGATCATCCTCACTTCAGGCGTCCTTTTGAGCCAGGACCGTTTCGATTTCAAGGTCCGCAACTACTTTTTCGCCGGTCTCGCAGGCGACGCCGCTTCACTCGAAAAGGGCATGAAGATTTGCGAAGAGATCCTCGCGAATGACCCCAAGCAGCCTGAAGCGTTGGTCTGGCATGGGACCGGGCTAATCACCGAATCGCGCGAGGCGTTCCAAAAGGGCGACGAGAAAAACGGCGCGGCCCTGTGGCAACGAGGGCTGGATGAAATGGATCAGGCCGAAGCCATGGCCCCCAACGATCTGGGTGTCCGCATCGTTCGCGGCGCCGTGCTGCTGGTGGCGTCACAATACTTACCCGGCGAGGCCGCCCGCCCTTTAATCGAGAAGGGCCTGACGGATTACGAGAAAGCGTATTCCGTCCAGGGCCCTGACCTCAGCCGTCTCGGTACGCATAAGAGCGGCGAGCTCATGATCGGTATGGCCGACGCTTACGCCCGCCTCGGCCAGCAAGACCAGGCGCAGCAGTGGTTCGAGCGCATTCAAAAGGACCTGCCCGGCACGCCTTACGCGAAATCCGCGGCTATTTGGCTCGAAACCAAGACGCTCGCGCCTCGCCAAGCTGGCTGTTTGAGCTGTCATACCGGCGCTGCGGAAGTAAAATGAGAGAGGCTGCCATGACTATGCCCTCGGCTCCAAGACGTATTCTGAACGCCGTGCTCTGGGATTCAGCCTTCGCCCTGATTCCTCCGATCCTGCTTTTCACCATGAGCCCGGGTGTATCGTGGGCGCGTTTGCTGGACGATTTCGAGTTCTCCTTGATCTATTCGAACTGCATCGGCGGGATCGCGTTCTTTCTGATTACCAAAGTGTGGATAACAACTTGTGAGCGGCCGTCCTGGTTCGGCTGGAGCGCCCGCGTGGCGGCCATGTTTGGCGCCTGCGTCTCGGGCTCCTTGATCGCCGGCCTTTTCTTCGTGGCATTGCGCTGGCAGCCCCTGAGCGATTATTGGCCGCAATTTTTGGGTTCGCTGAAATTCGCCGCCTTTTTGACGATCGCTGCGGGGCTCACCATCGGCATCTACACCACACTGCGCGAGCGCCTGGACGAGACTACGTTGCAGCTTCGCACCAAGGAACTGGAACGCGAGCGCGCTCTCAAGCTGGCGACGGAAGCACAGCTTGCTTCGCTTGAATCGCGAATTCATCCGCATTTCCTGTTTAACACGCTGAACTCCATTTCCTCGCTGATTCCCGAAGATCCCGCCCGCGCCGAACGCCTGGTGGAGCAGATGGCGGCGTTGCTGCGCTTCTCGCTGGACGCCAACCAATCCGGGTTGGTGCCGCTCGCGAGCGAGCTCAAGATCGTGGGCGACTACCTCGACATCGAGCGCGCCCGTTTCGGCGACCGCCTGCGCTACCAAATCGATGTCCCCGGCGACCTGACGGATTCCCGCATTCCGCCGCTGGCACTCCAGACGTTGGTCGAGAACAGCGTCAAGTACGCCATTGCTCCCGATCGCGCAGGTGGCGAGATTCGCATCACCGGCGCTCGATCGAATGGCGCCTTCCGTCTCGAAGTGTCGGACTCCGGCCCGGCATTCCAGCTTGAATCGGCGCCCGCCGGCCACGGTCTCGACAATCTCAGGGGTCGATTGGCGACCTTGTTCGGAGATCGGGCGGCACTGCTGCTACAGCGCGTGGGCGGGCGGAACAACCTGATCCTGTCGGTCCCTCAAATTGTTACGGCCTCTGCGGCAAACGGACATGCGGGCATTTCTGGTTGATGACGAAGCGCTCGCTCTGAAGCGCCTGCAACGGATGCTCGCCGCTACCAAGCGGGTGCAGATTGTAGGCGCCAGCAGCGATCCGGTGGAAGCCGTGCCGGCGATCGTGGAAGCGCGGCCCGACATCCTCTTCCTCGATATCGAAATGCCCGGCATGACCGGTTTTGAGATGCTCGCTCATCTTCGGCCGCAGCCTTGGGTGGTGTTTACGACGGCCTACGATCGCTATGCGCTCGAAGCCTTCGGGGTCAACTCGGTGGATTACCTGCTTAAACCCATCGAGGCCGCGCAGCTGGATCGGGCTCTCGACAAGATCGAGCGGTTGCGCGGGAATGGCGCACCGCCAGACGTCACCGAACTGATTCGTCGCCTGAGTGCTCCCTCCTATCCGGACCGCGTCGCTTCCAAAGTGGGCGAAAAAATCGAATTCATTGAGCTTGCAGAGGTAACGCACTTTTTCGCCGCGGACAAGCTCACGTTCGCAGCTACGCCCGCCAAGAACTACGCCGTGGATTACACCATCCAGGAGCTGGAGCAGAAGCTCGACCCGGGCAAATTCGTCCGTGTGCATCGCGCCACACTGGTCAACGTGTCGCACGTTCAGGAGCTGCACACCTGGTTCGCCGGGCGAATGAGGGTGCGTTTAAAGGATCTTAAACACACCGAGCTTACGGTGTCGCGCGATCGCGTGCGAGCCTTGAAAGAACGCCTGGGAATCTGAAGGTGGGCGGGCGCCCTTATCTGCGCGCGACCCATTGGCCTCGCTCTTGTTATTCTAATAGTTCATGCAGTCTACCGTCAGCCCGGTTCAGACCGATGCGCCGAAACAAACGGCCGAGAAACTGGTTTTATCCATCCTGCTCGCCGCTGCTTTTTGCCACTTCCTGAACGACATGGTTCAATCGCTGATTCCGGCGATTTATCCCATCCTCAAGAAATCCTTCCATCTCGACTTCGCCCAGGTGGGGATGATTACGCTGACCTATCAAATCACGGCATCGCTCCTGCAGCCCCTCATCGGCCACTTCAACGACCGCCATCCGCGGCCATATTCGCTCGCGGTCGGCATGGGGTTCACCCTGGTCGGCTTGGTTGCGCTCTCGCGCGTTTCCACCTACCCCACGCTTCTGATGGGCGCGGCGCTGGTCGGCGTCGGCTCCGCCGTATTTCACCCGGAGTCCTCCCGCGTAGTTCGCATGGTCTCGGGCGGACAGCACGGCTTCGCCCAAGCACTGTTTCAAGTGGGAGGCAACGCCGGATCGTCATTGGGTCCGCTGCTGGCAGCCTTCATTATTGTCGGCGCTAACGGCCAAAGCAGACTGGCGTGGTTCTCAGTAGTTGCGCTGCTCGGCATCATCGTGCTCGCGCGAGTGGGTGCCTGGTCGAAGACGAATCGGCCGCCGGTTCGAAAATCTGCCACCGGGAACACCGGATTGCATCCCTTCCTATCGCAGGGCAAAGTCTACTGGTCGGTTGCGGTGTTAATTGCTCTGATGTTCTCTAAGTTCTTTTATCTGTCGAGCCTGAACAGCTACTACACATTCTTTCTGATTAGTAAGTTCCATCTTTCGGTGCGCGACGCTCAAATCCACTTATTCATGTTCGCGGGCGCGATCGCTGCGGGTACGATTATTGGCGGACCCATTGGCGATCGCATCGGGCGCAAGTACGTCATCTGGTGCTCCATCCTGGGTGTGCTGCCATTTACCTTGGCGCTGCCCTACGCGAATCTGTTCTGGACCGGCATCCTCAGCATGGTGATCGGCGTGATTCTTGCGTCGGCTTTCTCCGCAATCCTGGTATACGCGCAGGAGTTGATGCCAGGCAAGATCGGTATGGTCTCGGGGCTTTTCTTCGGATTTGCCTTTGGCATCGCGGGCGTCGGCGCGGCATTGCTGGGCAACCTGGCTGACCATACCAGCATCACCTTCGTTTATCGATTGTGCTCGTTCTTGCCGGCCATCGGTCTGCTCACCGGATTCCTGCCAAATCTGGAGACCAAAAGGCAGCGCACGCTGAAGACTGTCTCAGTCGATTAGCTGCTATCGGCCGGCCACAGTGCTTCTGCGTTCCATCAACACCACGTCGCGCCAGTGGCCGTTCATTTGCCCCAGCCGTTCTCGCCGGCCGACGATGCGGAATCCCGCGTGTTCGTGGAGCGCGATGCTCGCCAGGTTCTCCGGGAAAATGCCGGCTTGTAGCGTCCAGATGCCTTCAGCTTCCGAGTCCGCGATCAGCCGCGTCATCAATTGCCTCCCCACTCCACGGCCTCGCGCGCGCTCTGCGACGTAGACGCTGACTTCGGCCACTCCGGCGTAGACGCAGCGACTGGATACGGCGCTCAGGGCCGCCCAGCCTACGACTTCGGCATCGGATCGCGCCACGATTCTCGCGCCCGGCAAATGGCCCGCGGCCCACTTTTCCCAGTCCGGCGCCGTCTGTTCGAAGGTCGCATTGCCGGTGGCGATGCCTTCCAGATAGATGGCGCGAACCGCTGGCCAATCCTGCGGCTGCATCCGATCAATGGATAACTCCGGCCCCACCCGTCGATTGTAACCCTTCCACTTCCGCCAAACGGCGACTCAGATAGCGCCTCTCCGGGTCATTGGCGACCATCGCCAGCGCCTCACGATAAGCGTCGGCTGCCTCCGGCCACCGGCCCTGGCGTCGCAGCAGATCCGCTCTCGCGGCTGGCAGCAAGTGATAGCCGGCCAGTTCGCCCTTGGCCTCGATCTCGGCGATCAATGCCAAACCTTTCGAAGGACCTTCGGCCATGGCCACCGCCGCCGCCCTATTTAATTCCACCACTGGCGACGGCCGCTTGCGAAGCAGAGCGTCGTACAAGCGCGCGATCTGCGCCCAATCGGTGTCCTCCGCTCGTTGCGCCCGCGCGTGCAGCGCCGCAATCGCGGCCTGCAGTACATATTCGTCGTTGGCGCCGTCGCGCAAAGCCGATTCGAGCAGTGGCACACCTTCTGCGATCTCTTGCCGATCCCACAGTCCACGATCCTGTTCCTCGAGCGTAATGATTTCCTCGTCCGGTCCCGAGCGCGCCATCCGCCGCGAATCGTGCAGCAGCATCAGCGCCAGCAAAGCGCGCAGCTCCGGGCTCCGCGGAATCAACTCGCAGAGCAATCGCCCCAGCCGGATCGCCTCTTCGCAGAGTTGACGGCGCATCCAGGCCTTCCCCGACGTCGCCGCGTAACCCTCGGTGAACACCAGGTAAACCACCAGCTTGACCGCGTCCAGCCGCTCAACCAGCCTGTCTCTCGGCGGCATCGCGAACGGAAGACGGGCATCGCGGATCTTGCGCTTTACCCGGACCAGGCGCTGCGCCATGGTCGCCACCGGCACCAGAAAGCCTCGCGCGATCTCTTCGGTCGTCAGACCGCACACGGTCCGCAACGTGAGCGCTACCTGCCCATCCACGGCCAGCGCGGGATGGCAGCAAGTGAAGATTAAACGCAATTGGTCGTCGACCATGGCAACATCCGATAGATCCACCTCGGATTCCTCCAGTGCGGCAACCTGCTCCAGCTCATCCTGTTTTTCCTGGAAGCGGGCACGCCGGCGCAATTGATCCACCACCCGATGGCGCGCCGTCGACACCAGCCATGCGTACGGGTTGCCTGGCGTGCCCTCGCGCGGCCACTGTTCCAACGCCGCTACAAACGCATCCTGGACCGCCTCCTCGGATAAATCGAAATCGCCCGTCAGGCGCAGAGTGGTGGCCAGCACGCGCCTCCACTCCTGGCGATAGAGCGATTCCAGATTCATCTAGGGGTATTCTAGGCCTGGCCTGCGTGTTGCATGGCTGGCACCAACGGCCTCACCTCGATGGACCCGATCCGCGCCGACGGCACCCGCTCGGCAATCGCCAATGCCTCGTCCAGATCCTTAGCCTCGATCAGATAGAATCCGCCCAGTTGCTCCCGCGTCTCCGCGAAAGGTCCGTCGGTCACCGCGCGCTTGCCGTTCCGCACCCGAACTGTGGTGGCCGTCGCCACCGGCTGCAGCTGCTGGCCGAGGCGATGATTGCCGGATTGCTGGATGCTCTGCGTAAAACGCCCGTAGTCCGCGTATATCGCCGCCTGTTCTGCTTCGCTCATTGCGGCGATGCCCGCCTCGCTGTCATAGATCAGTAATAGATATTCCATGTTGCTCCTTGTACCTCCGCCCAATAGTCGAACGGCGTTGCTCGAAATCGACACTACCGGGAAAATCTTTTTGAGCGCGATCGCACCCGCGCCACCAGGTACCAGACGATCAGGACGTTGATGACTGTCACCGCTAGCTTGACCATCGTAAAATGCCGCGCCAGTTCGTAGATTTCGAGCGGGATGAACAGGCTGGTGGTAATGATGGTGAAATACTCCGCCCAGGGCTTGCGCAGCAGCAGGCCGGCGCCTTCCGTCAGGAACAGCGCTGCGTAGACGAAAGTGCCCAGGCTGAGCTCCTTCAACTGCTTCGGCGTCACGCGGAAAATCCTTACCAGAAACCCGTGAATATATCGGTTGTCGGAATCCAAGTGGAGCACCTGCACCCAGTGCAGGACGCTGCTGGACAGGTCCTTGTGCAGGAACTTGACGGCGCCGATTCCGACGGCAATCAGCAGCGCGGCCTTGAACAGCTTGAACAGCCCAATCAGGAATTCAACGAATGAGAAAGGTTCTTTCGACGATTGCTTCTTCGATGCTTTCCTGGGTACCGTCGCGCGAGCCACGATCTATGGTACACAAGACCGGTCAGGGCGTCGCTGGTTTGACCTGCGGAGTAAGAGCGGGCGCCAGCGGCTCACCCCAGATATAGTGAGCGAACCAGTTCTCGTTCTCCTCCATCACCGCGCGCTGCTGCTTGGGCTTGTCGATCGGGTGACCGAAGCCATCGTACACGACCATCTTTACCGGTACATCGTGGTCCTCGAGCGCCTGGCGGAGTTCGAAGGCGTTGGCAATTGGCACGCGGCGGTCGGAGCCTCCGTGCTGAATCAGAGTCGGCGT
>Ga0206991_10186_pt1 | contig 19338 bp, 12 predicted proteins | sample Alteio_BWMinCont_9_FD_153286 | JGI IMG/M metagenome (GOLD analysis project Ga0206991, IMG submission 153286) | Enriched cells from forest soil in Barre Woods Harvard Forest LTER site, Petersham, Massachusetts, United States -... | ecosystem: Environmental > Terrestrial > Soil > Temperate forest >...
CAGCTATGAGGAGCCGGTCGGCAGCAGCCAACGCGTCATCGGCCGCCGCTTTATCGCCATCGACAAAAAACTGTGTTAAGTCGGTTTCCAAGGTGCTCGTTGTTGCGGCGTTCGCCGCACTGGAAGTAAGAGCCCCAAAAGTCAGCAGCACTACTAGCCATCTGTTCGCGCAGCGAATACTCATGATTGGATTCCTCCGCAAGAGTTTCGATTCAAAAATTCGCCTTTCCGCAATCAACGCCCAATTCATGGGCGTCGCTTTTGTTCATTAACTCGTGCATTATACGATATGGTAAGTTTACTTTTTCCCGATTTTGATGGTTCGTTCTTAGGCGTTATTTGATACCGACTCGGGTGTTTCTCCCCATGGCAGCCCCTTTGCTCCCACTCTTGTCAGAACGCTCCAATAGCATGGCGACTTGCTTGATGACCCTCAACAGGCCCTCATAACGTTACGCGCGGCAGTATAATCCCGGCCTGCTGTCAAATCTAATACTCCGTAATACCTGCGGGGACGATGCCATTTTACTAGGAATAATTAAATGGGTCAGGGCACTGCTATTCAGACCAATTCAAAAAACAATTTTCGCGCTTTTCTCTCCCACAACGGCTTTTGCCGATTCTCCTTACCACCGATCAGAGTTTTGTACAGGACGCTGTATATCGGATCGCAACCAGATTATTGCGCATCGTTCATTTTCACATTGCCAATGGCGAATTTGATTGTGTTATTCTTTGGCATTGGAACCCAATTGTAATCATATCCCGAAGACGTGAATGCACCACGCACGAAATCGAATCCCGCGATACTGTCAGGATACACAACGATGTTGATGAGGACCTTATCTCTTGGCAAATGTTCTCTAACCGAGCGCGCCCCATCTTCGGCCTTGAGCCAGGCGGAGACTTCAGTGCCTTTTTCCGGACGCGGCTTGAATTCTTTAAAGTTTGCATGTGTCACAAGCTCAAAGTCCGAATCGTTGTCTTTGGCCAGATTTTCGACTCGTATGGGCAGATACACCTTGCCGTTACACAGGACGATATAATAATTCTGCTTCTCGACTTTGTGCAGACGCGGCAGGCGCGTCTGCCGGACATCGACTGCACTCTTTTCCGAATTGGCTATCGCTATTTTCAGTTCATCGCGCTCACGCAGCCGGGCTTGTGCCTCTGCTTCGGCTCGGGACACATCCTGCTTCAAGTCGTTGCCATCGCGCTGCTGCAGGCCGGATTTTTCACGAAGCGCTTGTTCCAGCTCTTTCAGCGACGTCCATTGACTCAATTGCGCTTCCAGCTCCGGCAGTTCGCGTTTGATCTGTGTTATTTTCTCGCGGCTGCGCTCCAGTTCCACAAGCGCCTCGGTTGCACTTTTGGCCGGCAGCAGGCAAACCAGCAGGGTAATGAAAACAATTCCGCCAAAAGAATCGCACGACGTGCTTAGAAACAGGTCAAGGCTGTCTTCTGGTGCTTCGTTTTGTGCGCGCCTGGCCATGGCTCACCATTTAATCGCCGTGCGGTCTTCTTCCAATGGTTCGATGCCGGTCAAGTAGGACTTGGATCGGATGAATGCCACCAGCGCTCCAGCCCACTCAAAAGCGGACGGTTTAACGACCACCAGAATGGCGATCTTCTCCGCATTCAACGCGGAAAGATCCTTCAAAACGCCATCGGTGCACGTTCGGCTGTCGCCCTGAATAATGTGCGGCGGAACGCTTGTTCCAGGAATCTGAACGACAAGCCGTTCCGTGGAGCATTCGATCACTACCACGTCCCGGTCGGAATCCTGCTGCCCGAATTGGAACGCGACTTTCTTGAATTCATTGAGATTTCCATTGCGGTGCTTGAGCTCCTCGATTTCGGCATTCAGCTCGCGCGCCTTCTGGCCGGCCTCCTGAAGGCGCTTTTTCAGCACAGGAGCATCGTCCGCGCCGCCGCCGAGACGGCCGATTGTTTCCTTCAACTGGGCGGTGGTTGCGGAAAAGTCTCCTGCGCTCGCAAGACTGCGTTTCACCTCGTCCAGCCTTGGCTGCAGGGTTTCAATCTGTTCCCGAAGCGCTTTGTTCTGTGCCGTCGCTTCTTTCACCGAGAGTTGGCCGGGGACGTGAACATCGGTAGGCGAAAGATCGAGAATCAGCATCATGATGACGAAGAGCATCACGCCGCTGATGGCCATGATGATATCGATAAAAAAGAGAAAGGAGACTTGAGCTCCAGCTTCGTTGCCGCGCCTCATGACTCGCGCTCCGCCTGGTTGGGAACCAACCGCAGCTTGCTCACGATATAGCGGTGACAGTAGTCGTCGCAGGATTCGTGAAACTCCTCTTCGGCTTTTCGAAAGAAGCTCAAAACGATTTGCAGTATCAGCGTGGTGATCAGGCCTTCGAACGTCGTTCCAAAGGCCACTGACAAGCCGCCCACGACCCCACGCAGCGAATCGCGAAGTTCCGACATTTCACCTCCAGCGGCAAGCACCGAACCGAAGCCTCCGATCGCAACGGACAAGCCAAGAACGGTGCCGATGAAGCCCAGCACCGGCATGGACCAGATCATGCCCTTAAGAATCGTGTAGGAACTGTCCAGGACGTTGTGATCCATGTCGGATTGTGCGCGGATGATCACTTCGACATCCGACACGCGGCCCATATTCTTGAGATTCGATAGCGCCCGCAAAATCCGGTTGAAGAGCATAAACCGTTCGGGATCGTGGACGCTTTTGTACAGCTTTTCCAGAATCTGGTCGGCCGATTGCGGCGAGAGAACAAATCCGTAATCGAGCGGGACGACGCGCACGTCCAGAGCGCGCCTTTGCAGCACCAGTTTGCGCCACTTGATGAGTATCACCGCAAGGCCCCAGAAAAACGTCAGAGCAATGGCGTACGGAACCCAGCCCAGTTCGCGCCATATCTTGGCAAAATAGGCATGTGGAAAAAGCGATAGAATTCCGTAAAACGCAGCCACGAAGACGAGGCCGAAGACGAACGACAATAGTGGGCTGACGTTGGTTTGTTTGCCGCCTTTGAGCCAGAACTTTCGCTCGATGTCTTCCAATTCCCACGATAGGGCACGATCTTGATTCTGTGCCGATGCCATAAATGGAATCCTTCAAGGACGCATTGTCCGGCCGCCTGAATGTGAAACATACCACGCCATGTATTGCGTGCAAATTTACCGTTAGCCACTCTTATACCAAAGTAGCGCGGCGATTGCGCCGGCAAGTCCCAACGCTCCAGCCACCAGCAGGACGCGAATCGCGCGACGCTGGCGCTGTTCGACCAGTTCCTGATGCAACAGAAATGTCGTCGCGCGCTGGCGCAACAGCGACGGAAGCTGACACCCAGAGCCTTCGATATCCTGGATTTCGCAGCGTACCTGCCGCGTGTTGGCATGATCGTCCAGCAAGCCTTCCAGCGTGGTCAGATGCCGCCGGAACTCGGCTTGTGCGGCGCTATGCCAGTCGCGAGCGCTGAGTATGGCCGTAGCGCAGGTTTCTGGCAATGGCGCACCTTCATTCGCTGCGATGCGGTCCAGTGTATCTAGTATTTCGCCAGTCTCTTCCAGATTCTTTGCGTCGAATGCGGCTTGCAACCTGGCGGAAAGATTTTCAAGCGCCTGGCGGGTATTGCGCTGCCTCAATTCGGTCCGTAATTTCACAGCGGCAGCCGCTAATTCCGGCGCCGGAGGACTCGTTAAAGCTAAATCGGAAAGTTCCTGAATCATCGCATCGGCTTCGTACCCGGAAATTCGTTCACGCTCAACTTGCAGGGTCTTCTCGATCTCTTCTTTCCGGTGCGCATCGAGAACGCCCAATTGAGTTCTCCATTCCTGGTTTTCCGGTTCCAGCACAAGCAGCCGCCGCAACAGCCTGATTTGTTCGGCGGCGCTTGCGCCAGAACCACGCAATGAATCATAGGCATTGTACAGCGATTCGAGCGCTTCAGGTTTTGAATATGCTTCTTCCAGCATCTGTGCCTGCCGCGGGTTGAAGGCCGATGGATCTGGAAGCGAATGTTTTTTGAGCACCGCGTTCCACTCTTGGAGGCCGTCAAATTCGAGAATTCGCAACAGATTCGGCAGCGCTGGAATTGTTTCTGCCAGCTCAATCGCTTGCGCGGTGTGTCCGGCAGCAAGGAATACGCCGCATTTGCTCAGGCGCCGCGCGGCCTCCTTGCGTAACGCTTGATATTCGTTCGCCAATGCCGTCAGTTCGGTGAGTTCGACATTTTCGTAGCGGACGAGAATGTCTTTAATTCCACTGACGACAACGATAGGGTTATCCAAAACTTAACTCCGTGTTGTTTACAACATATATGTGCACACCATTGCCCAAAATTCAAGATTCTGTTCCAGCTCAGCCTTTTCCCAGCCCATCCAGACCGACCAAATGCGTTGAATTCAAAAAAAAAGAGCGCCGAAGGCCACTCGAATATTTCGAAATGAAGCGGCTTGGCTTCCGCAATGCCCAGTGATCGCGTGGGATACACGTAAGGTGAACCGGCTGGATAGTGGCGTTTTGGCTGTCGGAAGCGCTCCGTACCCGCTGATTGACTCAGACACGGAAGGAAACCCGTGTTTGCTGGAGGTTTGCGATCTGCCGGACTCGTTAAGGAAGGTCTATCGGGGCGACAGGATTTGTCCTGTTGTTAAAGTGTCGGTCCATAGAGAACTCGTTGAACACCTCAATGTGCGCAAGACCGCATAATCTCATCTTCTATCATAAAGTTCGGGCTTTCCCGCGAGTTCCGGAAGTTTCACTTTTCATGAAACGCCGGAATTTTCAATTCTGTTCGCTTGCGGCGCACGCTCGTGCGGGAGATTCCCAGTTTATCGGCGACATATTGGTCTAAGTGGCACCCCAGTTGGGCGATCCTCGCGGGTGTCCATTTGAATACCTTCGTTGAAAAGTATGGCGGGATTCCGCGAGCTTTCCTCATTTGAGCCACGAGGTTCTTCCGTATACCAAGTTTCTTTCCAAGAGCCGCGTCGGACAGTTTGCCCAGCCATCTTTTCGCTCGTCTCATTCGGTCGGATGGCCGGGGTTTTCTTGCTTGAATAGATGGTCTGCGATGTCTCGGTTTGACAACTATCGCGCGGCTTTAGGTCCGCGACGATTTTGCGACGAATCTTTCGATGCCCAGTCGCCGCCGCTTTTGTCCGACCATCCGAACCGGTAACCCGTATTTCCCAGCTAGTTCAGTGTCGGCGATCTTTCCAAGCGATTTCAACAGACCCTTGGGCCAATGTGGCCTTGTAAAGTATGCCGGAATTCCCAGTTTCGTTCGCTTCGCGTGTACGGTGGTTTGATTCAATCCTAACTTTCTGGCAAGTCTGTAATCAGGCATCGTGCCCAGTAATTTTCGATCTTCTGCAGTCCAAGGGGCAATCTTTTTGCGCGAGCGAATGCCGAGTTTATTGCGGTGGTAGGATATGGAGCCCGGGCTCAGGCCGTATCTCGCCGCGATGGTGGCGTCTGGCTCCTTGCCCAACCGTCGGCGAATTCCATTTCTCAACTCCCTCACGTAGCGCTTGATTCCAAGCTCCCGCCGCTTGACGTGCATCCTGTGAATACTAATTCCGAGCTTCTCGGCCACGATCCTGTCTGGAGCGCTGCCGAGCATTTTCAATACGGCCGGCGAATTCCACGCGACCTTCGTCACAATCAGCTTCGGTATCTTTAACTCCTGCCTTTTCCTTAGTACGACGGCCTCACCAATCCGATACTTCTTGGCGATTTCGCGGTCGGTCCTTTGCCCAAGCTCGGCCAAGATGTTTCGGGTCCACTTCGTCTTGTTGTAACGCCCCTTGTACTCGGGAATTCCTAGCGACCGCCGTTTGAGTGCCGCCGTATGCGGATGCATTCCAAACCGCCGCCCGAATTCTGCATCCGAAATTTTTCCAAGAACATTCAATCTCCGCCGCGACCACATGATTACGCCAGGAACAGAACGATAAGCGGGAATGTTCAGCAACACCCGTCGCTTCCAAACTAGTGAACTACTGAGTCCCCAGTCGTCCGCGAGATGGGAGTCCGGCTCGTCACCAAGTCGTGCATCCATGTCCGCTGTCCAGTGCGTTCCCCGACTCAACGCAGATATCCCCATCCGCTTTCTGATTTTTAGAATTGTTGTATTTGCACACCCGCATCGCCGTGCCAGTGCGCGGTCGGTCACCTTGCCCAATAGCCGCAAACATTCGTCAGGCAATTTGATCGGTTTGAACAAATCGTTGCCCCTCGTGCTTCGCGTTTTCATTTCGAAAATTTTAACTCAAGACTTAATTATATTGTGCAACCCATTTACTGCGAATAACCCATATCCTTCAATTGCTGGATCAAATGTTCGTCCAACACCGCCTTTTGCTGATCCTCAAAATCCTTTTTTCCCTTCGCGATGAGTTTCGACCAATCGTCATACCGGGTGCGCAGGGCCCTCGACCATTCCGCGGTGGGTTGGAGCACTTCGGTTTGCTCGTATGGGTCCGCCGTTAGATCGAAGAAGTGGTAACCGTTCTCTTTCCGATCAAAGATGAGCTTGCCCTCCGAACTCCGGACCGACCTCAAGTGTTTTGCTTCGACTTCAGTTTCAGAAAACACGAGTTGAGGTGCAAGCGTGCTCTTTGCGGATAGGATGCCGAATAGGCTCGGACCCTGACATTCGGGCGGAATCTTTGCTGCAAGCATATCGAGAAGGGTGGGCATAATGCTGATGTTGCTCACCTGATTGGGGATGATTCGTCCGGCAGGAAGAATTCCTGGCCAGCGGATAATGAACGGAACCCGAATTAGCTCGTCATAAAGCGAATGGCCGTGCACTATCCCGCCGTGGTCCCAAAGTTCTTCGCCATGATCGGCTGTCGCAACGACGATGGTTTCTTTCGCAAGACCCAAGTCGTCGAACGTCTTGAGAATCTTTCCGACGTGTTCGTCTGTGTAACGAATTTCGCCGTCGTACAGAGCTTTGATATGCTCCTTGTCTTCCGCGCTGAATTGGCGCTTCGGATCGTCGTACATGTTGCCACGCGCCGTACCTTTGTAGCCAGGATCGAACATCGTGTCGTAAGGTGCCGGGGGGATATAGTCCGCATGCGGATCAACATAGAGCAGAAATAGAAAGAATGGCTGGTCCGGCTTCCTGATTTTCTCAAGCCAGTTCAGCGCCACGCGATTGACGGTAGCGCTGGTCCGAATTGTGCGAAATGACTGTGGCGTCGGATGCTCGTTGAACAGATTTAAATCACCCGAAAGCATGACGGTATAGTCGTCGTAAAAGTCGAAGCCTTTGTTAAAGCCGAACGCCGCACCAGCCGAAGGGTTCGAAACAACACCTGCGGTCTGATACCCAAGCTTCTTCAATTCCTGCGCCAGCGTCGTTAGGCCGGGAACAACCTTATTTTGAGAGGACGTGGCATTATGCAAGGACGGCGGAAGCGACGTGAAGATGCTCATTAGGCTGGGAATCGTCCAGCTCGCAGTGGCGATCATCTGATCGCATCGAACGCCCGCTTTTGCCAGCTCGTCCAAATGGGGTGTGGTATCGCGCTTGTATCCGTAGCAGCCGACATGATCGCGGCGCATCGTATCGATGACAATGAGAAGAATATTAGGTTTTTTTTCCCCGTCGGTCTTTTCAGCCGGCGCATCGCCCGCGCAACAAATTGCAGCGAGGCTCAATATCAATGACATAAAGAATGCCGCCGGCAAACAGGCAGACGCACGCATTGATTCCGTCTCCATAATTCTTACTTCGGAAGTCGTTCCATCAAATCTTTAGCCTTCTTTGCATATTCGCCGTCCGGATAGTCGCGGATAAGGGCTTCCAGCGATTCCTTTGCTTTGGCGGAATCTTGATTGAACAAGTACGTCCAACCCATGAGAAACTGGGCCTTTTGGGCGATTTCGGTATTCAACTTTTGTTTCGCGAGCCTATCGAAAATGACTACCGCCTTGTCGTTCCGCTCAGTTCGAGAATAGACCAGGGCTTCGATCAAGTCCGCCTGGAGTCCATTCGCGCTTCCTGGAAATTGTTGACGGTACGAGTTCACTTCGTCGAGTGCCTGCTCAAATGAATCGTCTCGAAAATACACCTGTGCGACAAGAATGCACCCTTCCTCGGCGATTCCGTTATCAGAAACATTCTTCAGGACGTACCCAGTGAACGCGGACGCGGCCGCTGGAGTCAGTTTTGTGTCTCCCGATTCGCTTACGAATGACTTCAACAATGCGTCGAGCAGATCGGCTTTCTTGTCAGAATATGTCCGGATTAGATCCACGTATATGCTGCGAACGCCACTCCAATTTTTTGCACTCTCAAAAGCGCGCGCTTCTTCGAGGTAGTTTTCATATAACAGCTTATCGAGATTTTTCGATCCGTTCAGTGTCGCAGGCTTGACGATTGCGCATATATCGGGTGCCTTGAAGAACCCAGGCTGCATAACTGGCAGGTATTCGATTTCCAATGTTTTCGCAAACGGCTCAAGAAAAGGCTGAATCTCGATTGGAAAGCCTTTTTGGCGGCTTCGCAATTCAAGGGCGGCCTGCCTCAACGCTGGACTTCCCGCGTGTATGTTACGCGCCAGTTCTGCCGCACAAATAGAGCGGAATTTATCGGTTACATCCTTCAACAACAGATAACGTTGATACTCGTCTGCCCAAAGACTGCTGACCTTGGAACCGTTGTCGAGCCGCGCTAGCGATTGCAATGCAACCGTGCGAACATTGAGCGGTTTACGATTGTCAGCTATGATTTTGGATAGTGCGCTCCGCAATGGGCCCGTGTCTGGCAGGATCTCTTGTAAAGCGGCCACGAGGTCATCGGCATCCGAGGCGTGGAGTAAGGGCGCAAATGCGGAAGCTGTGAGCACAAGGAACATGGTCCGGAAGGGCTTTAATGAGAACATTTCAATAATCCTTTAGCGGGTCGACAAGGTCCGATTTGCCATCCTTGCCATTTGGCCCGTACAAGAAGAACTCGATGAAGGAATCCGTCGCGAACAAGTGTCCGTTAATCGCCTTTAAGCCAACACTCACGTCGTTGGCGGCCGCCTGGATACTCTTGGCATCAACAGGGCAGCTCAAGAGAGCCTGTTTGAATTCACTCATTGCTTGTGCCGGTCTTCCGAAGAAAAGATTCAGGAATCCTTTTGCTCGGCGGTCCGCCAATGTGTTCCCGAATTTTGTCAGAGCTTCATCAAGAGCTTTCAATTCATCCGCATCGGGGCTGACCGGTACACCGTTGAGTGCCGCAAGCGGGTTCTGTAGATCGTCACCTGTGCCCAATTTTCCATCTTCACCGGCTGGACCATATTTTTGGAAGCGGAGGAAAGCATTGGCGCGCGAGAGATTCATATCGAGACTTTTTAGGGCCTGCGCGACGCACTGAATCGAGTCCTCCATTGTCTGAGGCGTACTCGCCGCGTAAAAGTAACGAATAGAGGCGGCGGCGGCATGCGCTAAATCCCCGGAATCCTGGCACGCCAAAATAATGGCCTTTTGTGCGTCAAAGCAAACATTTAGATTTCGAGCATTCTCCAGAACAATCTTCCGGTAAGCCTTTATGGCGCCTTCGTATCGTTTGGCATTGGCCAATCCTCGCGCGGCTTGGAGCTCATACCCAAGACGAGTTCCAGCATTGCTGCTTTCCTCTGCCAGACCGCTGTAAATGACCGAGGCGCTTTCAAACATTTTCGTTTTAACGAGAGTCCCCGCTAAACGAATTTTGAGTTGGGTGACTTGGTCGGCGTTAAGCTTGCCCGAATAGTTCGTCAAAGTGTCTTGATAATGTTTTATGGCCGCGGAGAAGTCGTCTCTTTGAAGCGCAAGATCTGCCAACCGTGCAACGGCGTTCACGGCAACACCTATTTCAGAAGGGCACTCGGACGCGATTCTTCCTACGACTTTAGCAGCTTCGTCGTAGTTGCGGAGCGGCTCGGCGTACAGTTGCATTTTTTGAAAGAGAATTTTGGAAAGGCGGTCCTTGTCGTCAGCAGCCTCTGTCGCGGCATTGTCTAAATATTCCGCAGCCTTGGCGGTCCGGTTAGCCTGGGCACTAGTATCCGCAAGAGCAAATGTTACCGGGTCCCGTTGCTTTATGTCCGCGCTCTGCGTTCGCGACTTTTCAAGATCGGCGATTTGCGCATCGAGTTCTGCGATTTCGCGATCCACGATGAACGTTTTAACCTGCTTCAGTTTTTGTATGGTTAGCCAACTTCGCAATAAATAACCAACGTTTTGGGCGGCGGCTCCGGTGGTGTGTGTTGCAGGATCGCCACCGGTTGCATACGGATTGCTTGCCGAATTGAATTCACTGCTATGGTCGGTGAGTCCGACTCCTGATTGAACGAGCGTGTTCTGCCAGGTCGTCTCTGGCCGGCGCGCCAGAATCTCAGCATATTGGTCTATAAGCGGGAGCGCATTCTTTCGTGCAAGATCTCGAATCGCGATATTATAGGAGCTTACGAGAGTCGCTGCTTCCGGTTTTGTGAAATCCGGATCGGGCGCAAGAGTATTGAGAATAACAACGATGTGGTTCTTCTCGAAAGCGTCTACAATTCCCTCAAGGTTTGAAACGAAACCTTGAGGATTGCGATTGGCGGCGATGTCTTTGGATCCAATGTTCAATACGGCGAATTGAGCATCCGGAAAGGCAGCACAAACCGTGTCGACTTGAAGATTATCTGGGTAATTTCTGCCATCCTCAACGACGCCGCGCGCAACAAGAGAATCGGTGTAAGCCGGAATCGCTGTACTGTTACTATTTCCACCGAGGAATCCCACCGAATCCATGTTTGCCGCCGTCATGCCGCGAGGCCACCCAGGAGAAACAGCAAGAAACCAGCCGTTTTTGTTAGATGAATCTATCGCATTATCGGTGCTCCATGAGGTCGCGGAACACCAATCGCATATGGCATTGTCTTCTTTAGTCTTTCCCAAACCGCTGCGTGGCCAACTTGCGTTGGCGTTAACGTGCGCGAATTTGTCCCCGATCTGAAGGACAAACCCCCGCGTCTTTCCAATTACCCGATAAACCGACCGGCAATGAGCAATCCAAGCTGGTTGCCAATCCTTGTCGTAGGAATTTGCCTGTTCCATGTCGTTTGCGGCAAAAACGGAGGAGCTAATTACGGCCAACCAGAACAGGGAGTGCAGCCTAATTGCCATTGGATGAATCTCACTTTTCAATTAACGATTTTCCGCTCATGTGTGCCGGAGGATCAATTGCGAAGCAATGCAGGATCGTCGGCGCGATGTCTGACACCTTTGGATTACTTGAAAGTATCTTTTGGTTGCTAAAGAGAATCCCCGGAACGAACGATGGATCGATGAGGTGGTCGCCGGACCAGCGTTTCTTGTTATCGTCAATCAATTGCTTTGGAGCGCCCCCGAGCGCGGTTTGCCAGGATGCGCGGTAGCCGGGCATCAATCCATAAACGAGGTCCGGGCTTTCCGGTGAAGCGGGTCCAACGTACAAATCTGCGCCAACGTATACGTCTTTGACAACATTTTCTCCGTTCGCGGGATCTTTCAGTTCTCGCAGCTTGCCTACGATCTCGTTACACAACGTGCGGCAGTCGGCATTCTTATCGACGATCCCTTCGCGCTCACGCCCCGCCACGTTTAGATAGATGCTCGCAAAGCCAACCGCGTATGCCTTCGTTCGAGACCAATCCACATCGCGAAAAAGTTCCTTCCCATCCTTTTCGTTTCCGTCTTTCAAGACCATGTAACCGTTGTCAATCAGCCAGCGATTCATGTGCACGGCCCGGCGAAATGAATTGAAGCCGTGGTCGGAGAGGACGAAAAGTGCAGTTTGCGAATCCGTCTTCGCCACCACTTCGCCCAGGATTTCGTCCATTTCGCGATACATGTCCGGAATCACGTTTGCGTATTTTTCAGCTAGTTTGGAGTCATACGCGGGGTGTTTGTGATCCCGCATTGACCAAAATGCGTGCTGGATGCGGTCGCTCGTATCGAACACAAAAGCCAGTAGCCCGCTTGTGAATCTGTCCAGCTCGATTTGAAGCATCTTCCGGCGCTCGGAGCTCACCGCTCGGCATTCTCCCAAGAACGCGTCGTAATCATAGCGTTGATGGCTTAATGGATGAACTTGTTCCGGCATTCCGAGCGTATGGAAAGGCCCGATTTGTTCTTGAAGCTCCTGGCCGAAACACACCGGGCAGGTGAATGCAAATGCCTGTTTTTCGGGGTCCATTTGAATCGGCGAACTGGTCAGGCGCAGATTCGGATCGGTCTCTGAAAGCATGAACTTAACGATCCCAGACACTTCGCTGAAACCAATTTTGAAGCTCAGTTTCACCCAGGACGACCATTCGCCACATTTTGCGATTATCGGCTTCTCCCCGTCGATTTCGATGCTCACGCTGTCGGCGGTGGCGCGCTTTATTTCCATGTCGAGGATTGCATAACTATCCTTTCCCTTTGCAGGCCCCTGTATCGTTGTAGTGGCCAGCTTGCCGTCCCATTTGACTTGAACAATGTTCCGCGGGCTTGGATCGTCAGCAGGAATTGGTGCGCTGGTGAAGTAAGAATACCGTCCTTCGCCACCCAGCAGGTCCGGCACTCCAAATCCAGACAAAAAACGTCCTGTGACCGGCTCGGCTGGAAACGCCACAGGCCATCGAATAACCGTGGTTGGAATCTTTGCGGCAGACGTGTACGCCCAGAATCCGTCGCGTTTGCGGGCCTTCTCGTATTTTGTGCCCATCATGCCTTGTGTTGGTTTGCGTAGTGATAGAAAGGGCATGTAGTTCTTCGGATCGCGATGGAGGAAATCGAAAATACCGTGTTCGCCGGGATCGCATCCAGTTGCAATCGACGACCATGCAACCGGACTTTCGGGCGGATTACTGGTTTGAAATCGATGATAAGAGCCCGATGCCGCCAAACTGGAGAAGTTCTTGAGCTCCCCCTTCGACATCATTTCTTCCACGATGTTCGGATCGAGCCCGTCCATGCCAATCAAAATCACGCGCGAAAACGTTCCACGTCCGGCCTTGGGCAAATCCTGCTGTTTTGCAACCATGCCGTTACCGCCGCCTTTAAATGCGAGCGCTCCCAGGCTTCCCGTGCCGAGAAAAAGCAACGCTCCCAGCACGATGGCAAGTGTCTTCACCGGCCTTGACTGCCGTTGATGCCACAGCCTCAGCCGATAGTACATGAAGCGCACCGGCCACGCGATAAATCCAAGTATCATCGCTAGTACGGCCCATATCCATGCGCCAAAACCGCCAAAAACGTGCTGAACGGTCTCTGGGTCGATATAGGCTATTGGCATTGCCGGCTATTCCCAAGCAAAACTTGTGTTCTACAGGGGAATGCTATAGAAAGGAAGCCGAATCGCTTGTGAATCGATTGAATAATCTGCTTATGCGAGTAGTTACACTTATTGCCTCGGCCGTCGTTTTGGTCGGATTGTATGGCATTCTCCAGCGCAATGCGGAATCCCACGCGCCGCTTCCAAACTTCGTAGAACCCCACCCGTCAGATAGTGCACCTGGCAAACCCAACGCACCCGTCTCACTGAATTTCGTCGATCTGCCGAACTTCGTCTACTCCGACGAAACGCGCACGGTGAGCGTCCAGGTCATAAACAAGACCAGTGAGAAACAGCAGATAGCATTGTGTTTTGCGCCTGGTCTGGCCGCGCCAATAAAACGCACGGTAGCGTTGGAATCTAAACAAGACGCAATCGAGTATTTCGAATTTTGCATTCCAGATACCCGCAAAACATTCGTAAGCGCCACCGCTGCCGTTGGAATGGAAACGGTAGCCGAGAACTCGTTCGAGATTAGGGATGGCGAATTAGAAGAACTTTCGAATTTGAAAAGCAATGGCCGCTCGTTTCAATCAAAGTCTGGCCGCAACGTTGTTTTATCTGTCCAATATCCCAACCAGTCTGAACTTCGCGAGTGGGCGCCACTGAAGAAGGTATTAGGAACAACCGCTTCGTCTCATGTCATTATTTTTGCTCCCACCCTTCAAAACAGCAGTTCCGAGGAAAGCTTGGCGCAACTATTGCGCGATTGCATGCCAAAACAAAGCATCGCGGATATAAATTACACGGGGAATCCGATTGAAGCACTCTTGAAAACCGATGAAATCGGCCCTCAAAGCGAGCCAACGACTATATGCCTCATGTGGGGCTTTGAAGAAGCGCTGCAACATTTCCCGGTGTCCGACTTCGAGCGCGCTCTCGATCTGGCGGTGCAAAGAATTCACGCGCGGAGCCCTTCTACAGCAATTGCGCTTGTAACGCCGCCCCCGATTCCGGATACAGAAATCATCGCTTCTCCCTATATCCAAGCAATAAAGAAAGTCGCCTCGAACCGCGACGTCAGGATCGTTGATTTGAATGCGCGCACGCTCGAACTGCCCGAATGGAAACGGTGGTACTCGCCAAACGATGACGCGGTGAGTACCCTCAACCCCAATTCGCAGGGACGAAAGCAATTGGCGACGTGGATTGCGGAGGCGCTTCGATGAACCCGCGTCTACTGCCTCTACTTGTTCTGGCATTCTGTCCGATAGATCGCCTTTACGCGGAAGACGAAAGCGTTTCCGTCCCGGAGTTGTGCTACGACTTTAGCAATTCCACTGAAGATTATAAAGCAACGTGCGGTGAGCTGAAAACGATTGCTGGACTTGGAGCACACGGAGAATCTTGTCTGTCCGTAAACTGGTCGTGCCCAGGGGAGACACGCATTGCCAAACAAGTTTCATTACGGGGAAAGCAAATCGCTGAAGCAGCTCTTGAACTCTTCGTTCCCGCCGACGCGCCTTACGGCTTGCAAGTTTCGCTTTTTTTCGCGGACAAAGACGGCCTTTGGTTCCAGGCGATTTCCGATCAACGCTTGAAGCGTGGAACTTGGCAAACGATGGATTTCGATATTGCACCGAGCTCTATTCAAGTAAGCCCAGTACATCACGAAGCGGTCTGGAATTCGTATTATTCCAACCGCATAACCTCAACCGGGATTCAGTTGTTTTCTCCCTCTGACTGGAAGGGTAGCGTGCTCATACAGAGCCTGAAATTCCGCAATCGTTCGGAATCCGTGTCGGCGATGCGCATTCTTCATCTAAAAACTCCTTCGGCCACGCCGCATGCCTTTGAACAACTGGAGCTGGAGTTCGAAATCTCAAAACCCGTTGCGAATCCCTGCAATCCAAACGAAATCAGCGTTGACGCCGTTCTCACTCCGCCGTCTGGCATTGTTGCTCGTGTTCCATGTTTCTACTATCAACCGTATCGCCGGGAACTCACCGAAAATCAAATTGAGGTTCTAACGCCATCGGGCCGGGCTGGCTGGCGGCTGCGCTATACGCCCGTCGAATCTGGAAACTACCGATGGAACCTTGTCGTAACGGCTGGAAAGGACACGCTGAGTACCAAAGAACAAGTGCTTGCCGTCGAGCAAGGCAAACCATCAGGATTCGTCCGTGCATCGAAAAAGGATCCGCATTATTTCGAAACGGCTGATGGCGAATTTTTCTATCCTATTGGACAGAATATTCACGCCCCCTTTGATCGGCGTTGTGCGGAAATGCTTCGCGTTCCAGTTTTGCCAAATCGCGGAACGTTTGCTTATGACGATTATTTTCAAAAGATGGCCGCGCATGGCGAGAATGCCGTCGTTATTTGGATGTGCAACTGGTGGCTGTCAATTGAATGGACGGATAAATGGAAGGGCTACGGCGGCCTTACGGATTTCAATCTCGCAAACGCCTGGCGGTTGGACCAACTTCTTGAATCGGCAAAACGAAACGGAATCTATGTCCACATCGTGCTGGATAACCACGGAAAACTGTCAAAGTTCGTCGATCCGGAATGGGCGGACAACCCGTACAGCAGCGCGCTCGGAGGCCCTTGCTCGCAACCGGAGGGCTTCTTTTCGTCGCCCGCTGCATTCGAGATATATAAAAAGCGGCTGCGCTATACCGTTGCGCGATGGAGCAGTTTTCCGAATTTGCTCGGTTTTGAGTTGATGGGCGAGATGAATCTCGTCGGATCGGATCGCCGATTCACGGGAAATCCCGAGGAGTCACTTTGGTGCAAGCGCGCGTGCGCCTTTCTTAGAGAAGCCGATCCATATCGACACCTTGTCACCGTCCACTACTCGAACGATTTCTCGACTGTGGACTCCAAGGTCGCGTCGCTTCCAGAAATTGACTACCTCGTCGGCGATGCGTACAAAGCCGGTGGATCGATTGTTCCACTGATGGTGAAGACCGCCGAGGAAAACAGCCGCTACGGGAAGCCCACCTTCTCCACGGAGTTTGGCGGAAATTGGAACGGAACCACGCCAGCACGCCTCCACGCGGACTTGCACGCGGGCCTTTGGTCGAACGCGATGACCGTCACGGCAGCCGCGCCATTCATCTGGTGGTTCGATTATGTGGACCGGTATAATCTCTATTCTGAGTACCAATCGCTGGTCAATTTCATGAAAGTCGAAGACCGGCGAGGATGCAATCTGAAATCCTTATCGGCGGCGGCATTTGAAAATGGAAAAGAAAGCACAAGCGTCCGCGTTGTTACACTGAAGAATAACGAACGCGCATCGTTTTGGGTATACGATACGCTCGACTCCGAAATTATGCCCGAAAATAACTTCACGCGGACTCATTCAGGGCTTTCATTTAATTTGGAAGGGTTATCACCGGGTTCATACTCGCTTGAACTCTGGGATACCTTTAAAGGGATTATCATCGAACGTAGAACGATCTCTGTTAGTTCTGAGCCAATCGTTGTAAAGCTGCCGGACTTCAAGATCGATATTGCTGGCAAAGTTTTGCCTGAAAGGGAACCACGCTAAATGGAGCAAAGAAGCTCAAAGAGAGTTTTTATCGTGCTTGCTGTGCTGCTGTTCGCAATCGCGACGTTTTTCATACTGCGGCGCCACCAAGAAAATGGCTCGTCCACGCGTGCGATCAGCACAAGCGATTTCTCACACGCAGACAAAGCGACAGTTTCAAACGACGCACATGAAATTCTGGACCACATATCCTATCGCAAGACATCCGACTTCGATCCAGGCTCGATTGTCGTATACATTCGAAATACCACTGGGGAAAATCTTTCTTTCAGCCAGGTGCTGCTGGACAAATTGCCAATTCCTGTGTGGGGAATCGATTGGAAGGCCGATCCGTCGGACGGTTCGTCTGAAGATACATCAAGCCATACGCCCGTCGACGACAATAGTGGCCATATCGATATGGCATCGCGGCAGCTTTCAGCAAAGCGCGTGGTCTGGGCGCGCTTCGATCCACCCATTATACCACCTGGCGTCATTGGCGAATTTAGAGCGAAACTCTCCAACGCCATGACGCGCCCCATGAAGATTGAATTTGTTTCCGGTGATAAGACCATTGTGTCGACAGTTGCGCGGCCAATTCCGCCAAGCCTCACCATTACCGCGATAACTTTTTCAGAAAAGCTGGACGCGATCTACGTTTATTTCGAAGGCTATTCCGACGCGCCGCAAACGATCACTGGCATTGAAGTCGATGGGCACCGGGTGCCCAATGCGTGGCTGTCATCGGCCAATCTCCTTAAAGGAGAGAAGCAACTTGCGATTGTCTCGCCGTCAAAGCCGCTGGCTAGAGGTAACGCGATGACTGTCAAAGTCCTAGCGGCGGATGGACTGGCGGCTGAAGAGCGAGTGCGCGACTTTAGTGGCTTTCCGATCAACTTCGAGCACAATGGTCCCACGCCAGATGAATTTGGGTTGGACCCAGAACAGTACACGCGCGATCCATCGTACTTTGAAACGGCCGAGTCTGAGCAAGGCGCAATCCAAGTGCCCCCGGCAGATGCTTTGACAGCCAATTACATTTTCGACTGCGCAATGCACCGATACGCCGGCGACAAGACCCGCTGCGCGCAGGAGATTTTCAAACGTTACGATATTTGTCGGCTCGTGGATCCGGCTCATCCGTCACTGGTACATCTATGCCGCGTCCGGCCGGAGACTGGTTACGCACTCTTCGGTGAGACGGCCGACATTCTCCGCATCAATCCGGATATCGATAACGGATTGTCGGAACATCCAAAGAACGAAACACCCAGCCAGACCGTCGCGCGAATAACTCGCTACGCCATCGACGGCGCTCGGCCAAAGCCGGTGCAGGCGCTCGCCGACACGGCGAAATTTGGTCAAGAAAAGGGGCTTGCGGACCCGGCAGAATTCCGGCGGCGAACTTACGCGATGCTAGGCCAAGGCATTAAAGGGATTCTCTTTCGACATTCAGGTTGGAAAGCGACCGATTCTGCCTCGGTCGCCATCAATTCGGAGATTAAGCGCTCCATGAACGAGCTGCGTTGGATCAGGAAAGACCTTGCCATCGCCGAAAATGTCCCATGGGTCAAAATTGAAGGCAGCATGGATGTAGATGCGTACACACTCCTGGTCGGCAAGAGTAGGTTGCTCGTTTTCCTTGTAAGACATGAATCTGGAGCGGCCACGGTAATTGATCCGGTGGTCAAACTTCAACTGCCATCGTGGGCAAAAGCCCGTTCGATCTCAATCGTAACACCTGAAGGGCTCACGCCCGGACCTGAATTGCACCGAGACGGGACGGATTGCCAGTTTTCGGCGTCGAAGATCGGCAATGCGACTATTTACGCTGTGAAATTCGATAGTGGAAATTAAATTGCAAGCCATTTAATAGAAACGACTTGAAAATAATCAGTTCATGCCGTCCTCCAATTCATATTCTATAAATGTTGACATCAGCATGCACATGTGTACGCTTCTCGAAACGGAAAAATAGCCATGAACTGTGCGAATTGTGAAAAAGCACTATTAGATCCTACGTTGGGCTGCGATGCATCGGCACGGGCTGAGGTCGATGCCCACCTTGAAACGTGTGTTACTTGTTCGAAGCGCTTTGCAGATTTGAAGCGGTCGCACGAAACCGTACTTCAAATCGATCATGTGCAAGCCGGTTTGGATGCATCGGTACAGCATCGGCGAGTCATGCCGCCAGTCCGACTAGATCACATCAGCAATCTCGCTCCCACCGTATATTTCGCGCCTAAGCACAAAACTCCTCGCTATTGGTTCGTGGGAACAGGCATCGCGGTCGTATTTCTATGCGGCGTACTTGGCAGCCGCGTGTTTTTTGCCAAAACGATTCAACCCACGGCAAAATTGCAAGTCGGAAAAGATGCGCCGAAATCAAATCAAGTTCGGCCGGGACAAGCCCCAAATATTTCCAGCCTCAAAGACACGTGGGCTTCATTGCAAGATCGCTTTGTGGCTGCAAAGACCAGCCACGATTTAGACAGATTGAAAGAAATTGCGGACACTCTGAACGAGCTGATCGAA
>Ga0206991_10188_pt1 | contig 19302 bp, 17 predicted proteins | sample Alteio_BWMinCont_9_FD_153286 | JGI IMG/M metagenome (GOLD analysis project Ga0206991, IMG submission 153286) | Enriched cells from forest soil in Barre Woods Harvard Forest LTER site, Petersham, Massachusetts, United States -... | ecosystem: Environmental > Terrestrial > Soil > Temperate forest >...
GATGCCAAGCTTGTTGAGCGCCTCCCATGGTCCCTGGCCGGCGACCGTGAAGTCAGGGTCCTCGTACCCGATGGATTTCGCCGCGAGGAGCGCTTTTTTGACTGCGGCGGGCGTGGAAATATCGGGCTTGGGCCGGCCCTTTGGCACGCCGACAGCCGTGAGAATGCTCGCAACGAGTGTCGCGCTGCCGGGGATGATGGTTCCTGAGGCGATCGCTCCCGGAAAGGGCGCAATGATGAGCGACACGTCCAGGGGCTGGCCTTTGGCAACTGTTTTTCTGGTTTCCGACCCGTTGCCGTATGTCACGTTTACCTTGTAGCCTGTTTTAGCCTCGAAGTTCGCGACAATTTTCTGGGTTGGCGCGCGCATGGGGCCCACGGCCAGGAGAGTAATCTCGCCCTGGGCATGAGCGCTGGTCCAACCACCGAACGCGATCGCGACCGCAAAAATCGTCAAATAAATCTTCCGCATGGGTGTCATGAATCGCTCCTAGCGAAAATCTGCGTTCGCAATCAGGCCGTTTCACTGACTGCGCTTATAGTGCACCGTGGTCGTGCGAGGCGCGACCTTCATGGTTTTCATTTTCTTGATGTAGTCGGGAGATGTCTCTTCCGCGCCCCCCAATGCCGCCTCGAGAGGTATGCCGTACTCTACCGCAAAATCGCTCAGAAAATCGTTCTGCCCAGGCAAATAACTCGGCACCTTCCCAGCCGGAATGATGGTTCCTTCCGGACTGGTCTCGCACGGATAGGGAGGGATCACCTGGTCAGGAGTGTACACCCAACTGTACTCACGAATATAAGGCTCCGTCAAATAAGCTGGATCGTTAATGATAAAAATTATGTTCAGATAATTGCCGTAGCGGTGGATACGCGTCGTCACCGTGGAGAAGGCGCTGCGCGGAACCCCGGTGCGGGTCAGATAGGCTTCTTTCAAGTGGTCGGTTGTGTACACCAGCGTGTTGCCTTCCCAATGTCCCGTCGAAAACCCCGACCATTTGTGAGCTGCATTGGGAGAAGGATGCGAACGCCCATCCGTATAAATCACTTGCTCACCGGCCTGCCAGGCCACGTGAAGGTGATACCCAACTTCCTGACCAGTTTCGTTGTCCAGTTCCTTAGCGATATATAGCTGCGAAACGGAAACACGCAGTCCGATGTCAACGGGGTGCGGCCTGCACAAATTCTCCGGCAAATCCGGCAGATCCGGGTGCCAGCTCTCGGCCCTCAGTCGCCCCGCTTCATTGATCGGGATGCCTGTGTAGTCGCCGACATCCATACCGTCGTTGTAAACCCTAGGGGACCATTCGCCGGTGATGTCTACCTGGGCCCACGCTAGACGGCCCGGTAGCATCAGGAACAGGAAGAGGAGCAAGAAACACCACCGTGGCTTCACCTTCCGGGTCACGTTCCTGAATCTCATCTGTTCATCCTCTCGGGAAACGCACTCTCCCAATGAACACGCATAGAGCGCCAATGCCAGACGTGAATCAGCGTGGCACGTCGGTTCGACATGGTGTCGGATCCCATCCGGAAGCATCCGGAATTTTCTTGAAATGAGCATGAGTAAAGAAAGGTTCGACGAGGTACTGAGGATCGGTGACGACGGTGGTGACGGTCAACCAGGTATTGCCGCTATAGGGGTCCTTAAATGTGTCGTAGAATTCTTCCAATGCGGCGTTGGCACTATACGGAATTCCGTTCTTCTGCAAATAGCCGGGACGTATCCGGCTGGTAACCACCTTGAGAATGTCCGCCTGCTTCAAGACTCTTCTTGGCAGCCGCTTACCGGTTGAATCGAGCACGGGTCCGCCCTGGCCGTCACGCGTGTCAACAAATTCGTTGCCCTCCCACGAGGCCACCGAATCTCCTTGCCAGGTCGGCGCTTCACTCTCGGGCGATGAGCCCGCGAAATGGAACAGTCGAGTCTGAGTCCCGGAATCCACGTCGATACGCAGCGTGCTGTCGTCCTGCCAATAAATGTGGAGCCGCCCGGGAACCTCCATGATCGCGGGAGCCGCGTATGCTTTGCATGCTACGCCGGCCGCTTGATCTTTAGCAGGATCCCAGGTGTCTGCCGCCTTGCGCCCTTCGGAGTTCAGCGGAACAAACTGAAAATCATTTTTGTCCGGCACCATCATCCGATAGCGCCACCGTTCCGTAACGACCGATACCCAATAGCCTGTGAGGTCCTTCGGGGCCGCTGCCCGAGACGCTTTCGAAGGCAACTCTTGGACGCCAGCCTGGTCTCGTGGAATCTGCGCCGCGAGACGCGCGCCACAGAGCAGCGAAAATGCTGCCGCGGATATTAAGATCCAGCCATCTCGCCGCAGGATTTGTCTCCGGCACAATTCCATTTTCATCTCTCGCTGGCTCCGGCCGGGTGGTCATCTTGCTTGCTGGTGAGACTCTTATACGCCGCCTCAATGAACATATCCGTCGTCCAATTGCCATCATTTTTGCCATAAATCGGATCGAAGTCCGCGGTCGGCCGGGCTTTCTTCACCTGCTCCAGTGTCATGCCCCTCTTGATCATGTCTTGCAAGCGGTCTCGAACGATGGTGACCATTTCCTGGTAGAGAGCCAGATCCGCCTCGTCACAAATCCTTCCGTGCCCGGGGACGATCATCGTGCCACCTTCCTGGTGGTCTCCCGGAATCGCCATAAGTTTCAGACGATTCAGTCCCTCGATTACTGCCTGAAGGCTTCCGCCACTCTTCAGGTCGATGATCGGGTATTCCGTGACGTCGAAGATATCGCCCGTGCTGATGACATCGGAGTGCCGGAAAAGCACAATGCTGTTGCCGTCCGTCGTTCCTGGCTGGTGATAGATCTCGATCCCTTCGCCATTGAAATAAAGTGTTTTCAGCGGTCCTGAATACGGGTCGTTTGGCCACGCCTGTTCGGGTACCGCCGTGGTCTGTCCGGTCGGGGCGCTATCGGATGATGGTGCCGGACAAAAATGATTTTCAGTTTGTTCCGCTGAACTCCGAAGCGCTGAGCCGGTCCAAAATCGTGTCAAACGCCACGATCATGACGTTCGCCTGGGCGGCTCGGCCGATGGCTAAGGGCTGCCCGTTCTTTGCGAAGATCTCGTTACCGCCGATATGGTCGCTTCTGTCGTCGGTATTAACGATGTATGTAACCTGGCCTTTAGATAGTCGCCGCAGCGCCTCAAGCACCTTGTCACTCATCGTTGCCAGGCCAGTGTCCACCAGCAGGATTCCGTCCTTGCCTACCTGCACCGTGATGTTGCCGCCCGCACCTGCCAGCATGCTGATATTGCCTTGCACGGGTAGAATTCTACGACACATTTAAGGACCCCTATAGCGGCAATACCTGGTTGACCGTCACCACCGTCGTCACCGATCCTCAGTTTTCGCAGCGGCGTTCTGGCGGCCTCGATTTTGACCTGCCTGCGCAGAGATGAACTCGGCTGATCCTGCCGCCGCAACGAAAACCGCACTGAGAACGATGCAGATCAGCCGCGCCTTTGGTGGGAGAAAATCCATATTCCCCTCAACTCCGCCAACGGGAACAAGCTGTAACTTCCCAGAAGGAGTGGATTTATCACGGCATGATCTACTCCGCGCGAATCGAATGTCAAGACGATAGATTTAGTTCGTGGAAACGCAACGAAGTTCAGCGAGTTGAGGTGCTACTTGACGCCCTTGAGTTCATCGTGGGATAAGATGCCCCATCTATGAAGCGGCAATGGAGACCAACCGTTGTTCGCGTCTCAGGAACGGCGGTTGCATGCCTACTGGGCGTTGCGGTAGCAGGCGGCCAAGGTCGGCCAGGCGGGCAGCCGACAGGAACCGAGAGACCGCCGATGGCGGAAGAATTCTTCAAGAACGTTCAGGTGCTCAGAGGGATTCCGGTGGACGAATTCATGGGCACGATGGGCTTCTTTGCGGCCGCTCTGAGCCTAAACTGCACGGATTGTCACGTCAAAGCAGCTAACGATGACTGGGCAAGATACGCAGACGACACACCGCTCAAACAGACTGCGCGCAAGATGGTCCTGATGGTGAGGACCATCAATCAGGCCAACTTCGGAGGCAAGCCCGAAGTGACCTGTTACAGCTGCCATCGCAGCGGCAATCGCCCCAAGGTTGTCCCGAGCCTCGCGGAGCAGTACGGCAGTCCTCCAGAGGATCCGAATGAAGTTGAGAGCCACGGTAAAGCTCTCACGCGCGACGCACCTTCCGTCGATCAGATTTTGGATAAATATATTCAAGCGGTTGGTGGGGCGCAGCGGCTCGCGCAGCTCACCAGCTTTGTCGCCAAGGGGAATTACTCGGGCTACGACACATCGGACGACAAGGTGCCGGTAGAGGTCTATGCCAAAGCTCCGAATCAACGTACTACCATCCTCCATGCACCCGTGGGAGACGGCGTGACGAAAGATGGCACGACGACTTTCGATGGCCGCGCCGGGTGGATCAACGCGGCAAACACACTGGTGCCCATGCTCACGTTGACCGGAGGAAATCTGGATGGCGCAAGAGTGGACGCCGCTTTATCTTTTCCGGGCCGAATCAAGCAAGCTCTCAGCGATTGGCGCGACGGCTTCCCGGAAACCAACATCGACGGGCGCGACGTTGTAGTCGTGCAGGGCACCAGCGGGAAATCTACGGTGAAGTTATACTTCGACAAAAAGTCGGGCCTGTTAGTGCGCCAAGTGCGTTATGCGCAGACGATCGTCGGGCTCAATCCCACGCAAGTGGACTACTCGGATTATCGCGAAGTCGAGGGAGTCAAATTAGCTTTTCATTGGATCGTGACTTGGACAGACGGACAATCAACCTTTGAGATGAACCAGGTGCAGCCGAACGTTGCATTTGCCGCGGCGAAGTTCGCGAAGCCCGCTCCCTGAGTGCCCACGCCTTCACTCAGATTTACCCTGCCACTTGAAGCCGTCTGACGGTCGTTCGATTTTCTCGAGCAGCATCCGATGGTCGTCTGCGACGCGTCCGGGTGTGCCTGTGACGATAACGTGATCTCCAGGGCGCAGCGAATTTTTGGTCACGCCGCCTTCGGCAAGTTGCGTAGGCGCGGCTCCCTCGATAAGCCAGAGCTGCGTCGTCCCTTTATCGTCTGGAGCCTCTACTTTCATGAAGGAATGTGGATTGCGCCATACGAACTCCTTTAGCGTTCCTTCCACGGTTATGGATTTTCCGTGCACGTAAGTCGCGGTAGCAGCATGATGCCCGAAGGCCCGGCTGCCGCCAAACGTCAGAAGGATCGCCATACCCAACACCGTCAGCACGATACGTTTCATACATCTCTCCTGTGAGACTTCAACTGAAGAGGTCGATTTATGCGGGAATGATCTACTTCACGCGAATCGAATGTCAAGACGATTAATTGGTTCCCGCTCGTCTTCGCAGTAACAAGTCCCCGGCTGCGAGTGCGGCCGGGACGAATAGACAAACTCCTATATATAGGACGACTCGGTTATAATGCCGCCAGCTAAGGACCTTCCTGGCAGTATGGCGTTAGTGAAAGGCCTCGGAATAATAATCTGGTGCTGTAAGAGAAGTCGAGGTCATTGCGGGTTGAACGCCAGGACTTTCTGAAACGAGAGACTGCAAAAGGATTCAGCCCCTGGGAACGCTCGGTGTGAGGAGATGGCACCCATGAAGAAATCTGAAAAGGCATTGGTTGATCGCCGCAAGTTTCTAAAGGGCGCGGCTGTCGGGGGTATGGCGACACTGGTGGCGGGCACCGGAACGGCAGGCGCGCAGACATTCATCGCAGCGGCGACGCCGCCCGCGGACGCCGCAACGGAGGCGTCCAATGTAGAAGTTCTGACCACAGATCGGCCGGGCTCCGATTTCATGGTCGATGTCATCAAGTCACTGGGCTTCGAGTACCTCGCCTCGAATCCGGGATCAAGCTTCCGCGGACTGCATGAATCGCTCATCAACTATGGTGGCAACAAGGCGCCCGAGTTTCTTACCTGCTGCCATGAAGAGTCGTCGGTCGCCCTCGCGCAAGGCTTTGCCGAGGTAGAAGGCAAGCCGATGCTGGTCCTGGCTCACAGCACGGTGGGATTACAGCACGCTGCGATGGGGATTTATAACGCCTGGGGCGGCCGCGTGCCCGTTTACATCATACTTGGGAACTCGCTCGATGCTACGCAGCGACGTCCGGGCGTGGAGTGGTATCACAGCGCCCAGGATGCAGCCGCGATGGTTCGCGACTACACGAAGTGGGACGATACGCCGATGTCTCTCCAACACTTCGCAGAATCCGCAGTCCGCGCTTACAAGATCTCCGTGACCTTGCCCATGTCTCCCGTCGTGCTGGTGGCCGATGGCGGCTTACAAGAAGACCCGATTCCGAAGGATGCAGCCCTGCGCATCCCCAAGCTAACGCTCGCCTCTCCGCCGCAGGGTGATTCGGGCTCGGTGGCCGAGGCGGCGCGACTTTTGGTCGCTGCCGAAAATCCCGTCATCGTCGCGGGGCGCGTCGGGCGCACCGAAGCCGGTGCAGCGCACCTGAGCGAACTTGCCGAAGCGCTCCAAGCTCCGGTTGTTGGTGCCGGTGGCGGAGAGGGCGGGGCGGTTGGCCAGGAGGTCCAAAACGCGGATGTGATCCTGGGACTCGATGTGCCGGATTTCTGGGGCGTAGTCAACTCTTACCGCGACCAATTGCAGCGTAGTTCAAAGCCGAGAACCCGCAAGGACGCGAAACTGATCACCATCAGCACCGCAGATCTTTATATAAAGAGCAATTACCAGGATTTTCAACGCTATGCGGAAGTCGATATCGCCATGGCCGCCGACTCGGAAGCCACTCTTCCTTCGCTCATTGAGGCCGTCAAGCGCCTGACGACCGATGACCGCAAGAGGGTATTCCAGGAGCGCGGAGCTAAGTTGGTGGATGCCCGCAAGAGAGCCTTGGACCGGGCGCGCACTGCCGCGACCTACGGTTGGAATTCGAGTCCCATCAGCTTGCCCCGGCTATCCGCAGAGGTTTGGGAGCAGGTGAAGAACGAGGACTGGGCAGGTGGATTGGGCGGGTATCCGTGGGTTTACAGCAAACATTATCAGCGCAACTACGGCGGAAGTTCGGGCGGAGTCGGCTACGCTTCTCCAGCCGCCGTGGGCTCCGCGCTGGCACACCGGAAATACGGCCGGCTTTACGTGCATCTCCAAAACGATGGAGACCTGATGTACGCGCCAGGCGTGCTGTGGACGGCGGCGCATCACCGTATCCCGCTGCTGGCCGTGATGCGTAACAATCGCGCCTACCATCAGGAAGTTATGCATATTCAACGCATGGCCGACCGGCATCAGCGTGGCATTGATCGGGCCGGCATCGGGACTACAATCACGGACCCCAACATCGACTACGCAAAGATTGCGCAGGGCATGGGCTGGCACGCCGAGGGACCCATCGACAATCCCAATGACCTCGCTCCCGCGATCCGGCGGGCCATCGCTGCAGTCAAGCGCGGTGAGCCAGCTCTTCTGGATACCGTCACTCAGCCGCGCTAACGGAGGCGAACCGTGAAGAACTTTCTTGCGAGTCATGGCTCCCGCGGCGCGAACGAAAGGACGCGCACTCGTTTGACGACGCGGTTGCGCGCATTGGGATCTCCAGCTGCCTTGGCATTGATCGCTATTGCCGCAGTGATGATTGTTGGATACTCAAGCGTTAAGGCTCAGGGGCCGAGGTCGAACAACTCCAGCGGAAACATTCAGAACGGCAAGCGCATTTTCGCAAGCCAGAATTGTACACAATGTCATGGAAGCGAAGGCCAAGGAGGCTCGGCGCAGGTAGCGGGGCCCCGAATCGGCCCGCCCAGACTTGCGCTGCCGATGTTTATGAGCTTCGTGCGCGAACCGATGCCGCCTATGCCGCCCTATTCCACTAAAGCGATTTCGGACGCAGAACTAGCCGACGTCTACGCCTACCTTAACTCGCTCCCGCCGGCCCCCGCGGCCGAAGCCGCGCCTCCCGGCAATGCCGAGAACGGGAAGCGGGTTTATATCGCAGACGGCTGCTACGAATGCCACGACCGCGAAGGACAGGGTGGAGCAGGAACGGGGCCGCGGCTCGCGCCAAATCCAATAGCCTTTGCCGCTTTCACTCGTCAACTCCGCAGTCCGGTGAATGAAATGCCACCGTACACCAGCAAGGTTTTGCCGGAGAAAGAATTGGCGGATATTTACGCGTTCCTGCAGGCGATTCCCAAAGCGCCAAGTCCGGACAGTATCCCGCTCCTCCGGTAACACGAATATTTTCGCAGAACTGGCACGGTGGAAGTTGCGCTCCGCGGCGGCTCCACCACAATAGGAATCAATTTCGCGGTTCGGAAATTTCGCGCCCGCTGATGTACTTCTTCAAATCTTTCGGACCGACCTCGGCGCCGTAGATGACGCCCATTCCATCCGCCGCCACGCCTTCCGCGGCGCTCGTTCCCTTATAGTTCGGATCCGTATTGGGGTCGGGAATGAACGCCTTCAGCGAGCCGTCTCTGGCGCTGCCAACTCGAATGCCTCTCTTCCAGGCGCCATGGTCCGGTGCAACGGAGCCTGACTCTGAATCTGCGACATATAGAACGTCGTTTTTGTCGATGAAGACGCCGCTCGGCCGGCTGAATTGGGACCACTGATCGATGAAATGCCCTTGCTGGTCGAAGATCTGGATGCGGTTGTTGCCGCGGTCCCCCACGAACAGCCGTCCCTGGGAATCAAAAGCCACGGCGTGCGGAATGTTGAATTCGCCGGGAGCCGATCCTTTCTTGCCCCACGTCATTACAAACTTTCCGTTCTTCGAGAATTTCACGATCCGTGCATTGCTGTTCCCGCCATGGCCGTCCGCGACGAAAATATCTCCATCGGGAGCGACCGCTACAGCCGACGGCATATTGAAGGTGTCAGGGCCATCGCCTGCCACTCCCGGCTTGCCCAGTGTGATCAAGATTTTTCCCGTGGGGCTGAACTTGAATACCTGGTGGCCCTTTCCTGCGGCTCCCTGTCCGTCGGTTACCCACACGTTCCCGTCTTTATCCGCGGTGATTCCGTGAGGGAACACGAAGATCCCCGCACCAAAACTCGTCAGAAGCTTGCCCGACGGAGAGAACTCGAGAATGGGATTAAGGCTCGAACCGGCGCAGGTGTTTGCTCCGCATCTTTCCGCCACCCATATGTTGCCATTACGATCCACGGATACTCCTGCCGTTGATCCCCACGGCCTTCCTTCGGGAAGTTTCGCCCAGCTGGAGATGGTGCGGTACGGATCAGGTAAAGTATTGGCGCGTTCGGCGACGGTCTGGCCATGTGGCATCGCTTCAAATGCGAGCATCATCGAAAGGGCTAGCAGAAACGTGAAGGTCACTCGGCGTAAACGCGGCATCGCATGCCCTCCTCTATGATTCGCCTTCGAGGTGCGCCCTGCGATTCTACCGCTTAAGTGGAGAGTACGACGGCTTGACGAAACCGAATCTTTTGGACGCGCTCAACCGACCAAGAACTCCGCGGAATTCCGGACTCAATTTGCGTCCGCGATAAACGCCAGCGACAGAAAAGGGAACAAGATTCTCCGACCTTACGATCGTTCCCTCGGTCGTTTCACGTTATTAGCCAGACCGACGGCCTCTAAAGCGTAAATCAGGTACCACCCGACGTCGGGTTGCCACCAGCGCAGCCCAAGGCGCGCCGAACCCGCGTTGGAATGGTGGTTCCTGTGCCAGTTTTCGCCCCAGGCCGTCAATTGCAGCGGACCCAGCCACCAGACGTTCTTGCTGGAGTTTCCATCCTGGGCGTGATCGAGGTGCGTAAGGCTATTGACGACACACTGCATGTGCAGTGCATACACCAAGCGAATCGCGCCGATCCAAAAGAAACCTTGCCATCCCAACACCGCGCCGCAACAGATCGATAGCAGCAGCACAGGGGCCTGGGCATAGGTCCAGAAGGTGTAAAAGGGCCTACGCATCTCCGGGCACCATTTCTGCTCATCGGGCGAAGGCGACTGATAGAGCCACCTCAAGTGCGCCCACCAGAAGCCACCCTGCTTTGGACTCGAGATGTCGTCGGGCGTATCCGTGTGGGAGTGATGATGGCGATGATAAGCAACCCAACTCACCGGCGCGCCGCCGGCGTTAAAAATAGCCCAGAAGATCAGGAATTGCTCGACGAACTTATTGAGCTTGAGAGTGCGGTGTGCGAGCAGGCGATGGTAGGAAACAGTGATGCCAAGTCCTCCCAACGCCACGAAAAGGAAAGCAATGCCCAGAACCTTGAGACCGGGAAGCGGGAAAAGAATCACGCCGATGATAGCCAGTACGTGAATAAGGACAAGAAAGAAGAGCACCGGGCTTTTGCCGCGTGCGGGTTTCCAAAAAGGCCGTTCCCACGGCCGAATCTCCTGAGAAGCACCCTCGCTCATCTTGCCTCCATCGTGTAGTTTCTCGCACTCATGGAGCCTTAAGAGAACGAGTTGATACCTCCGGCGTTCAGAACAGCGGGTGGTCCGTTAGGCCGCCCTCGCCTGTTCGTGACAAACCAGCACGGCTACGGGACAACCAGCGCGTCTAACTGCAGTCCTTGACAGTGTCAGACCATCAATCAGAAAAAGGAAGTCTCTTTCAGGACACTAATGGCGATAGCGCTTTTCTATCGGCTGCCCTTCCGTATCTCTGTCAGTCTGGCCCAATATCGTTCGCATCCTCTGACACATGGCTGTCTCAGTGGCGACAACGCCTTCGAGAAACTTCTCTCGATCATTTCGAGTGAGGCGACTTAATATTGTGGCTCCAACGCGGGAATTTGAAGTCCAGCTTCGTAAACTGCTTTTTGGCCTCAGGTCAGGAAGGGCTCAGCTGAGGATGTGGCCGGACACAGGGAGTATACACTTGCGGGGTGGTGAACCACTGGAGTTCTTAACGCTGGACGGTGTATGGATAAACAAGGGTAGATTTCGAACATCATATGAGGCCATAGAGATGGGTGCTTGACGGTAGAGCATTGGTAGCGCATCATTTCAGCGCTTAGCTGAAAGTCGGAATCTGAGTTTCGGACGAACGTAGAACAAACTCCTCGCGCCCCCAATGCTCATCCCCATGGTCATCGAACAGACTACGCGAGGCGAGCGCGCGTACGATATCTATTCGAGGCTGCTAAAAGACCACATTCTGTTCATTGGCACACCCATTGACGACCACGTCGCCAATCTGGTGACGGCTCAACTGCTGTTTCTCGAAGCTGAAGACCCGGAGCGCGATATCCAGCTCTATATTAATTCGCCCGGCGGCTCCATTACCGCCGGCATGGCCATTTACGACACGATGCAGTACGTACGTCCCGACGTGGTCACGACCTGCGTTGGAGAGGCCGCCTCGATGGCCGCTTTGCTCCTGACCGCCGGCGCTCCCAAGAAGCGCTTCTCGCTGCCGCACTCGCGCATCCTCATCCATCAGCCCTCGATGTCGGGACTTTCCGGCCAGGCCACCGATATTGACATCCATGCCAAGGAGATCTTGCGCATGCGATCGGTGATCAACAAGCTCATGGCTGGCCACAGCGGGCAGTCAGTCGAGAAGATCGGGCAAGATGTGGAGCGAGATTTCATCATGTCCGCCCAGCAGGCCAAGGAATACGGCTTGATCGATGAGATTATTCACAAGCACCACTAGTGAGAGCTAAAGGCGGCCCTGCATCCGATAGCGCAGCGGCTTGGGGAACGAACGCACGAGATTTGCAAAATCCAACATCAGGAGTCAGCCATGGGCAACCGAGACAGGCGCGGCCGGGAAGCAAAGAAGCCGAAAAAAGCGAAAGACCAACGGGCGCCCGCTAAATCACGTTACGAACGCACTCCGGCGAAGCAGCCGACTCCGTCACCTGGGAATGTACCGCAGCCGTAAGAACGACCTCACGAACGCGCCGGACAACATCGACAATCACGCCGCGCGCTACGTTTGGGCGGGCGATTAAAAGGCCCTCGTGCTCAGCAGCCATGCGCCAAAACTTCCATCCGATCAAGCGGGATGATCTCGGCTGACTTATTCTCGCCGGCCTTGGCTTGGTTGTACTCAATGGTGCCCCGCGAACGGCCACCGCATTGAAATCCGGGGTCAGCGTGCCGTCCCACTCTTCGCAACGGAAAGTACTTCTCCAAGATTCCGATCCGGCGTCAGCTTGAGAAACGGAATTTCAGGAGCATTCTGCAGGCCCGGCGCGAGTGGCGCTTGCTGAGCAAATGCCGGTACAGCGGAGGATACAAACAAGAGCGCGAGGAGCAGTCGTTTCATACGGCCTCCTGCATTTTTGAATCCCGAGACCTTCGGTATTCGAAAACGTACCTTAGACCCGATCTGGAGTGAAGAACAGCATTTCCTCTTGACGCCCACTGGATCAGCCCAAAAACGATCGATTCGCTGTAGAATGAGCCACAAATCTGTTACTGCTAAGGAGGTGCCCGAATGTCATTCCCACGTCAGGTGCCATTCATGCGCGTTGTGGCTTTTTTGGCTGCGGTCGTCGTTTCCGTAACGACCGCGTTTGCGCAGAGCAATCCCTACCGCGCCGTCGAAGGTTGGCCGCAGCTCCCGTCGAACATCCAGTGGGGAGCGGTGATCTCGGTTGATTGCGATGTCAAAGGGAACATCTGGGTCTTCCATCGAAGCCAGCCGCCCATCCTCAAGTTCGATCGGTCAGGCAAGCTGCTGACGAGCTTTGGCACAGATATGTTCGTGCAGCCGCACGGCATGACCATAGACCGCGAGGGAAATCTGTGGGTCACGGACGCACAGGATAAAGATGGCAAGGGCCAGCAAGTTTTCAAGCTCAGCCCGGAAGGAAAAGTGCTGATGAAGCTCGGGAAGGCGGGCGTTGCCAAGGAAGGCCCCGATACCTTCAATGGACCAACCGATGTGGTGATCGCCCCAAATGGGGACATTTTCGTCAGTGACGGCCATGTGACCAATAGCAACGGGCGCGTTGTGAAGTTCTCGAAGGACGGAAAATTTATCAAGGCCTGGGGCAAGAAAGGGACTGGCCCCGGAGAGATGGATACGCCACACAGTATCGCCATGGATTCTCGAGGGCGGCTGTTTGTCGCCGACCGTGCGAACAGCCGCATCCAGATTTTCGACCAGGACGGACGCTTCCTCGATCAGTGGAAGCAGTTCGGCCGCCCCAGCGGCATCTTCATCGACAAGAAAGACAACATCTACGTCGCCGACTCCCAATCCAATGCCATGCTTAATCCCGGCTTCAAGAGAGGCCTCAGGGTCGGGAGTGCCAAGGATGGCAAAGTCACCGCGCTGATTCCCTTCGTCGAACCGGACCCCGACAAGAACAATAATGCCGGCATGGAAGGTGTGACCGCGGATGCGATGGGAAACATCTACGTCGGCGAAACCACGGCCATGACGCTGATAAAATACGTGAAAAGCACAGATTAGACCGGCAGCGAATCCACCAGGGGTGAGGCGACTGGATTCGGCGCTGCAAAGTACCTGCAGCGTCTGTCTTACCTCTGGCTGATGACTGTTTTCCCGCTCCCGGGTTTCTCTTCCAATTGGCTGTAAGACCCGGCGGCGTAGACTATTTTCCCGCCGACCATCGTGAGTAGCGATGAGTTGCTCCCGATCTCTTGCACCGGCTCAGTCATGTAGTCTTTGGCCAAGACCGCGAGATCGGCAAATTTGCCTGCTTCAAGAGAGCCGCGCTTATCGTCGTCGTGCGCGACCCAGGCACTTCCCATCGTATAGAAGCGTAGTGCGTCTGCTCGGCTTGGGGTCTCCTCCGGCCCACGCAGCGCGTTTCCGCCCGCGGTTTTGCCATCCTGAAGCCATTGCAGAACCGTGAAAGGGTTGTAGGTGGAAACGCGATGCGCATCCGTGCCCCCGCTCACGACCACCCCGATCTTCTTGGCGGTCATGACGGGCGGCATGCGGCGAGCCACCTCGGCTCCTTCGCGCTTCACCACCTCGTCCCCGCTGTTATACATCTCGTCCTGCATCGTCCAGCCGACTCCGAGCGCCTTCATGCGCTGAAAAGTTGCGGCAGATCCGTCGTTGAGATGAGCGATGGTCCATCGCAGGTTCGATATCGGGAACTCTTTGTTCACGCGCTCGAAAATCTTCAGAAGCTGGTCGACGTTCTTGTCACTCCCCCAATGCATGGTGAGGGTCATACCACGCTGCGCAGCCCATCGGACGATTTCGTAATACTTGTCCAAGTCGGCTTGCGAGGCTTGCCCGGAGATGCCGTTCATCGCCCAGGTGATCCGTTCACCGATGCCGTTGAAATGCAGCATTTCATCCCCAAAACCCATGGGCATCAGGGCGAGATAATTCTTGTACTCTTCGAACTCAGAACCCGCAGTCATCCCGCACAGGCTATAAGCCACACGAATCGTTAGCTGCTTGTCTCGCCAGACCTTGAATAGCGCCTGATAATCGTTGGGGGTGACGTTGTTTCCTCCAGGATCCACAACACCGGTCAGACCCAGGCGATTCAGCTCACGAAAGAACTCTTTTGTACCCTCCACCTGCTCGTCGAAGGTCGGCTTCGGAAGCCGGTCAAATAGCTCGACCATATTCCCGGTAATGGCTCCAGTGGGATGTCCAGCGGCATCTTTTTCGATCTTCGCACCACTCGGCATATCGGCATCGCTCTTGATGTTCAGGGCCTTGAAGCCCAGCGGAGTCATCATGGCCCAACCGTAAGCGAGCTGCACATAGACTGGGTTGTTGGGCGCCGCAGCCACAAGCTCCGCCTGGGTTGGCCGCCGCTTTTCTTTGAACGTTTCCAGAGTCGCCGGCGGGGTAACTACCACGACCCACGCACCTGGTTTCATCTTCTCCACCGCGGCATGGATGCGCGCAAGCCCATCGGCCAGCGAAGATGCGCCAATCCAATTCACTTCGGTGCTGAAAGTCTGAGCCGCGCGAGCCGCATGCATATGGTTATCGATCATGCCGGGAATTACCGTGCGGCCCTGCAGATCGATGACCCGCGACTTGGGGCCAGCGAGCTTCTTCATTTCCGAGCTGCTGCCAAGCGCCATGATCTTGCCGTCGCGTATTGCCAACGCTTCACGCGTGGAAAATTGATCATCCACGGTCAGCACCTTGCCGTTCAGAAGGAGGGTATCGGCGGTTTGCGACCATGACGACGCGGTCGCGGCAAGCAACAAAAAGAAAAGCAGGAGTAGTGCTAATCAGTCGCCTCATGGATTGTTCCCTCCTAAAGCCGAGAAAGTGGCGACAGCTTACCATACTGGACGGCTCGCAAGGCCCCGCAGAAGTGCCCGTGAGTTCTGCAGTATGCAGCGAACAATCTGGTTCACTCGGAACGTCCTTGGGTGTATAAGAAAGCATCTAGGCGTTTAGAGCGGAAGCCGGTTCGTGCCAACCCGATTGTGAAGCGCCTTCATCGGAACGTCGTACAAGCCACACGAGGAGGTATGCCATGCGGAGTGCCAAACTTTTCTATTTCGGTGGCGCAGTCATCATCGGCATCGCGGGGTACCTGATCGCTCCGCGGCCCCGCCTCCATGCCCAGCAGGGCGCATCGGTGCAAGTCAGCGCGAACGACATCGGCGGCGTGGTCTCCAGCAGTAAGGGGCCCGAAGCCGGAGTGTGGGTGATTGCCGAAACGACGGACCTTCCCACACGCTACATTAAGGAAGTGGTCACCGATGATCGGGGTCGCTACCTGGTCCCCGATCTGCCCAAGGCCAAGTACACGGTTTGGGCGCGCGGCTACGGGTTGGTGGACTCACCCAAGGTGCAGACTGAGCCCGGCAAACTAGTCGATCTGAAACCGGGCGTGGCGCTGGATACGAAAACCGCGGCGCAATACTATCCGGGGAACTATTGGTTTTCCCTGCTTGAGGTGCCTGGGAAGAACGAATTTCCTGGCACCGGCGCTACCGGAAACGGCATTTCACCGAGCGTGCAAACCCAGGGCCAATGGATTCACCTGATCAAGACCGATAGTTGTGAATCGTGCCATCAGCTTGGCAACAAATACACGCGCACGATTCCATCTGAGTTCAGCAACCTCGATCCGGCACAGGCATGGATGCGTCGCGTGCAGTCCGGGCAGGCGGGCCCGCTCATGATGAGCGGGCTGGGGCAACTCGGCCCCAAGAAAGCCACGGAACTATTTGGCGATTGGACCACCCGGATCGCGAAGGGCGAATTGCCTACGGAAGCGCCCCCGCGACCGCAGGGAATTGAGCGCAATGTGGTGATCACCCAGTGGGACTGGGCCGATCCGAAGGCTTACCTGCACGACGAAATCTCCACCGACAAGCGCAATCCGAACGTCAATGCCAACGGCCTGATCTATGGGTCGCCCGAGGAAAGTCGCGACTATCTGCCGGTCCTCGACCCGGTGCACAACACGACCAGCCAGGTGAAGACCCAATATCATGAAGACACGCCTGGCCAGCCGAAGCCGTTGATGGCGTCACCGATCTGGGGCGATGAGCCGATCTGGGACAGCCACACTACGGTTCACAACCCGATGTTTGATGAACGCGGGCGCCTGTGGTTTACGGCGCGAATCCGCCCGGCCGACAACCCGGCTTACTGTAAAGCGGGATCGAGCTTGCCATCCGCCCAGATCGCTCCGGCCCAACGCTCTGGCCGACAATTAGAGGTGTACGACCCGGCGACCAAACAGATCTCCATGATCGATACCTGTTTTGGCACGCATCACCTGCTCTTCGCCGAGGATGCCAATAAGACGCTATGGACCAGCAGCGGCGGCGGTGGCGGAATCGTGGGCTGGCTGAATACCAAGGCGTGGGACAAGACGCACGACGCGGAGAAGTCACAAGGCTGGACAGCGCTGGTGCTGGACACCAACGGCAACGGCAAGCGGGACGCCTACGTGGAAGGCGAGCAGAAAGTGGCGACCTTGCCTAGCGGCGAAAGCCTGGGGACGGCGTCCGCCGTGAACGCTGTAGCCGATCCGACCAAGGACACGCGCCTTAACGCCGCGTTCTATGGGCTTGGAATAAGCAAGGACGGAATGGTGTGGGGAACGGTACTGGGATTCCCTGGTGGGGTCGTGCGACTCAATCCGGGGCCCAACCCCGCCGAAACCGCCCTGGCGGAATATTATGAAGTGCCATGGAATAACCCGAAGGCTCCGGTCTGGGGCTTTTCGCCGCGCGGAATGGATGTCGATAGCAACGGCGTCGTCTGGATGGCGCTGGCAAGCGGTCACCTCGCAAGCTTCGACCGCAGCAAGTGCAAAGGCCCGCTCAACGGGCCGAAAGCGACCGGGCAGCAATGTCCCGAAGGGTGGACTCTGTATCAGACGCCGGGACCGAAGTTCAAGAACGTCACGCTCTCGGGTAGCGCTGACTCGCATTACTACGACTGGGTGGACCGGTTCGATACGCTGGGGCTTGGCAAAGATACTCCCATCGTTACGGGCAACTCGTCAGACTCCTTGATCGCTCTGGTGAACGGGAAGTTTGTTGTCCTGCGCGTCCCTTATCCCATGGGCTTTTTTGCAAAGGGGATGGACGGCCGCATCGACGATCCCAAGGCCGGTTGGAAGGGTAAAGGGGTCTGGACGACATGGGGGACCCGCACTCCTTTCCACAGCGAGACAGGAAAGGGAACGTATCCGAAGGTGGTCCACTTCCAGCTTCGACCCGATCCGCTAGCGCATTAGTTGAGCCGTTTGACCGTGCTTCGCGCCGACGGCTATAATCATGGCGAAGTTAAGAATGCGTGCGCGCCTGATTTGACTTTGCTGCGCTGCGGGCGTACTCAAAACGCCTCGGCCGAATCAGGGTCTTCTGCGTGAAGTCATGTGCCGCCGATTCCGCCTGCCGCAACCCTTCTCGACGTAAGGGTGCACAATCAGGGTACTAATGAAGGGCGCCGGCCTCAGGAGCGACAAATGCTGAAAGCGACGCAACTGCGTCCAGGAATGATTATCGTTCATGATGGTGACCTCTACTCCGTCCAAAGCGTGGATCATCGCACGCCCGGCAATAAGCGCGGCGCCATGGCCACACGCATGCGCAACCTGCGCAGCGGATCAACGATGGATTACCGGTTCCGTGCAGAAGATTTTGTGGAACGCGCGGTGCTCGATGAGATCGAATTCCAGTATCTCTATAGCGATGCTGAAGGCTACAACTTCATGAATACCGAAACGTTCGAGCAGATTCACGTCAACGGAGAGGTGCTGGGGGACGCGGTCTACTACTTCATACCGAACCTGGTGCTGAAACTCGAATTCCACGACGGCAAACCCATTGGCGCTCTTCTACCCGACACTCTCGACATGACCGTGGTCGATACCGAGCCCACCGTGCAGAAAGCTACGGCGAGCGCGGTGATGAAGCCCGCCAAGCTCGAAACCGGTTTGACCATTCAAGTGCCGCCGTTTATTGCCAATGGCGACAAGGTTAAGGTAGATACTTCCGAAGCGCGCTACGTCCAGCGCGCGCAGTGAATCCGGCAAGTCGGACAAGTTATCGTCTTCTTATCCCGTTAACCATATAGTGGAAATCTGCTGACATGCTCGAATCGCCCATTGTCCCAGAAATCGCCCGAACTCTGGAAACTCTCCGACGATAAAGTCCGCGCGATCTTTAAGAACGAACCCGGCGGCGTGTGGATAGGCTTCCCTCGAACGAATGCATCGGCGCGGCCACATAACGCTCCGCCTTCCGGAGCCTGTGTTGAATCGCGTACACGAACGGCTTCGCGGGAAAGCCGCGTAACCGTTGCGCCGCACCTGTGCTATGCGCAACTAGCCGTACAACTTGCGGAACGGAAGGCCGGAGTATTCCACGCGCCGTCCGCGCCTTCATCGCCTCGGACCACAATCCTACGCTCCAGAAAACAGCATGCGGTTGAGGGATCATCGTGAGCGGGACCCGTCGATCCGCACGCAAGCACGGAGAAATTCGAGGATTACTGGATACCTCCGTCGCCCAAGGAATCGGAAATGGCAGAAGGACCACAAGCGTGCGTGACGGACTGCCGTGTGACGTCGCTACCGAGGTCGATAGTAGTGGCCGAACGGGTGCAAGGAAATGTTCATTCTTACCATAGGCGTAACTTTTGTGATAGCAATGCAGCATCATCAGAGGACTGATTAGAAACCACACGTGAGGGCACAACGGTTAACGGTGGAGCACCTTAGTCAGGAACTGGCAGCGAAGATGGCGGTTAGCTGCCGAACCAGAATTGCTGTCCAGGTATTTTTATTTCTCGCCGCAGCCGCAATTGTAACGTCTCGTCGTCCGGATGCCGTTCTCAACGCCCAGTTTTTCGCCGAAGACGGGGCAGTTT
>Ga0206991_10189_pt1 | contig 19278 bp, 15 predicted proteins | sample Alteio_BWMinCont_9_FD_153286 | JGI IMG/M metagenome (GOLD analysis project Ga0206991, IMG submission 153286) | Enriched cells from forest soil in Barre Woods Harvard Forest LTER site, Petersham, Massachusetts, United States -... | ecosystem: Environmental > Terrestrial > Soil > Temperate forest >...
CCAGGGAGGTGCCCATAGAACCGGACAACTTAGGGGGCGGCGAAGTCTTGAGCGCCCAGGAGGCAGGGATCTCGCACGACCAGGCCAGTACGCGTGAAAGACGCGTCGCGCTTCTGCGCAATTTGATGGCGTGACCGCAGATCCCAAGGGACGCTTATGGCGACGCCGCCCCTGACTCAGCTGTTTTGTTGAACCCGCTCCCGCGAAGCCTCTTTCGCCTTTTCATGGATCGTTTGCCCAGCGATGCTTTCTGTACCAGTACCCCCCTAAACACCGGCTCGCAAAAAACCGGGATGCATTACACTGTATGAAATGACGCCGCCAAAGGATGGGACCGCGTCTTCCGACCGCGCCGACGACAACGAGCAGGCGCTATCGGACTGGATGGTGTTCCTTTACTCCGAATTGCGGCGCTTGGCGGGCTTCTACTTGGGTCAAGAGCGCCCCAATCATACCCTGCAAGCCACCGCCTTGGTGCATGAGGCCTATCTTCGATTAGAGGAGCAGCATGGCGTCCGCTGGCAAAGCCGGACACAGGTGATGGCCATCGCGGCGCAAATGATGCGCCGGATCCTCCTGGATTACAGCCGCAGCCACCAGTCCGCCAAACGGGGCGGGAACGTGAATCGCGTCTTTATCGAGGAATCCTCGCTGGTTTCCAAGGAACAGGCCGCCGACGTGATCGTGCTGGATGAAGCTCTCACCCGGTTGGCGCTAGTAGACGCCCAGCATGCGCGCGTGGTGGAGTTGCGCTTCTTCGGCGGTCTCAGCATTGAGGAAGCGGCTGAAGTTCTGGAAATCTCGCCCGCCACCGTCAAGCGCAATTGGAACGTCGCCAAGGCCTGGTTAGCGCGTGAGTTGCGAGGGAATTAGGCCGGCATGCCCGGGAATTCTGAAGCCTCCTGGGAACAGGTAAGAGAGATCCTGGCCACCGCTCTCGAGATGCGCCCTGACGAGCGGGCCGGGTTTATCCGCGAGGCTTGCGGAACCAATCGAGCCTTGCTCGCCGAAGTGGAATCGCTCCTCGCACATCACGACCAGGCCGATACCCTACTCGAGAATTCCCCCACCCCCCGCTGGCTGCCTTTCGAACCCGCTGCTTGGATTGGAAAGAGGATCGGCGCCTATAAGATTGTTCGGGAACTCGGGGAAGGTGGGATGGCGGTGGTTTATCTGGGCGAGCGCGATGACGAACAATTCCGCAAGCGCGTGGCCATAAAAATGTTGCGGCCCGGCTTTTATTCCGCCGAAATTCTTCACCGTTTTCGGAACGAGCGGCAGACCCTGGCCGCGCTGGACCATCCCAATATCGTGAAGCTGCTGGATGGCGGCAGCACCGGCGAGCTACCGTACCTGGTCATGGATTACGTGGAGGGCGCGCCGATCGACGAGTATTGCGGCTTGCACCAGCTCTCCACCCGTGCCCGCTTGGAATTGTTCCTCAGCGTCTGCGCCGCCGTTCAATACGCACACCAGAATCGGGTAATTCATCGCGATCTCAAGCCCGGCAATATTCTGATCACCAAAGACGGAGTGCCCAGGCTCCTGGACTTCGGAATCGCCAAACTGCTGAATCCGGAATTCTTCCAAACGCCGCTGGTCACGCGAACGGAGTGGCGTCCGATGACGGTGGAGTACGCGAGCCCGGAGCAAGTGCGCGGGGAGCCAGTCACAGAAGCGTCGGATATCTATTCGCTGGGAGTCCTCCTGTATGAGCTGCTCACGGGCCGCCGGCCTTATAGCACCGCCGGTCGTTCTCACCTGGAAATCGAGCGGATGATTTGTGAGCAGGAGCCCGAACGGCCGAGTGCTGCGCTCACGGAGAACCGGGCGCCCGGATCGACCGAGTTGCGCCGAGCTCTCGAAGGCGATCTCGACACCATCGTCATGAAGGCGCTCCGCAAAGAACCCGAACAGCGTTATACCTCCGTGGAGGACTTTGGAGAGGATATCCGGCACCATCTGAGCGGCACGCCGGTCCGAGCCCGCAAACCCACTGTGTCCTACCGCAGCGGAAGATTTCTACGCCGGCACCGGGAATCTTTCGCTACGGCGCTGGGCGGCCTGATTCTCGTGGGCGCGATCGGCGCCTGGGAAGCGCACCGGGTGTGGAGCAGGAATCCCGCTGAGCAATCCCGCAATGCCTCGCTGATCCGTGCGCGCCCGTCGGTGGCGGTTCTGGGCTTCAAGAATCTTTCCGGCCGCGCCGACGCCGCTTGGATCTCGACCGCTCTTTCCGAGATGCTGACCACGCAACTGGCCGCCGGCGAAGAGCTGCGCACTGTAGCGGGCGACACTGTGGCACAAACCAAGCTCGATCTCAATTTGTCCGACATCGAAAGCGTACCCGCCAACGCACTGGCGCGAGTGCGCGGAAATCTGGGAAGCGGCTATGTCCTGGTGGGTTCGTATGAGGCCGGATCTCAGATCCGTCTCGACGCCCGCCTGGAAGATACGGCATCCGGACAAACCGTGGTGGCGGCTTCCGAACTGGGTTCCGAGACAAGCTTGCAGGATCTCGCTTCCAGGACCGGCGCACGCCTTCGGGAGCGGTTGGAGCTGTCGAAGATTTCTGAACTGGAGTCCCAAGCCATCGCCGCGTCGGTTCCATCCAATGTGGAAGCGCTGCGGCTCTATTCGCAGGGTCTGGCCCGCCTCCGCGCCTTCGACGCATTGGCGGCGCGGGATCTTCTCACGCGCGCCGTCGCGGCTGACCGCTCTTATCCGCTATCGCATTCCGCTCTGGCCACGGTCTGGCGCACGCTCGGCCACGATCCCGACGCCCGCGAAGAAGCCAAACAAGCCTTGGACACTTCTGGGAAACTGTCCCGTGAGGATCACCTACTCGTGGAGGCCCGCTATGATGAGACCGTCAAAGACTGGCCCAAGGCGATAGAGACCTATGAAGTTTTGGTGAGCGTCTTCCCCGATAGCCTGGAATATAGGCTGGATCTAACCACTGCGAAGACTTCGGGCGGTCACGCCAAGGAGGCCCTGACCGATTTGTCGGAGCTCACCCGGTCCAATCCGCAAGCCCAGGGCGATCCGCGGGTTGATCTAGCGATCTCGCAAGCCGCCTCCGCTACCGGCGACAGCAAACTACGGCGGGATACCGCCGAGCAAGCCGCATCCAAGGCGGAGCGTCAGGGCGAACGGTTGCTCCTGGCGCGAGCCCGCAGTTTGGAGTGCCGCGCTCTGGCGAACTTAGGCGAAAACACCAAAGCGGGTGCGGCCTGTGAAGAAGCCCGGCGAATCTTCACCGAAACCGGAGACCGCGGGGAACTGGCGCGCACGCTGCATTCGATGGCCGAAGTCCCTCTCAATCAAGGCGACCTGGCCACCGCCGGAAAGCTGTACCGCCAAGCTCTTGCGATTCTGCGCGAAATTGGCGATCAGCAAGGCATGGGAAGCGAGCTCGCAAACTTGGGTTTGGTCTCCGTAAAGCAGGGAGATTTTGCGGCGGGCCTCAAGATGTACGACGAATCCTACCGCATGGCGGAGCAAGCCGGCGACAAGCCCGGTATGGCGGCCGTAATGGGCAATACCGGTAATCTTCTTCGCGATCAGGGGAGATTGGCCGACGCGGTCGCTGATTTCCGCCAAACCTTGAACCTGTCGCAGCAGCTAGGACACCAAAGCTCTGTCGCTCTGTCCTACGAGGCCATCGGGGTGGTCCTGCTGGAGCAGGGAGATCTGCCGGGCGCCACCAAAATGTTCCAGCAGGCCCTCGCGATTCAGCGAGACACCGGCGAGAAGAGCTACTACGCGACGACATTGTACAACTTGGGCCGTGTATCGATGCAGCAGGGCGACCTGCAACAGGCCCGCAAGCTGTTCGGCGAAGCTCTGTCGACCCAGCAACAACTGGGCGAGACGGAGGACGCCGCTGAATCCCGTCTCGGCTTGGCCGAACTGGATTGTAATTCCGGCGAAGCGTACGAGGCGGAACAACTGGCTGGCGCTGCCATCAAGGCTTTTCAAGAGCAAAAGGAATCAAATGAGGAAATTCTTGCCACGGCCTTGCTCTCCAGATCGCTGCTGGAGCAAGGCAAGCTGCAGGAGGCCCGGCGAAGCCTGGAAGCCCCGCTGAAACTCGCGGAAAAAAGTTCGGATGTCACCACTCGGCTGACTTTGGCTCTGACGGATGCCAGGGTTCTGGCGGCCACGAACCACCTCGACGCGGCCGAGCGCGCTGTTCGAAAAGTACTCGCCCGAGCGCCCAAAGATCTCTTCCGGCTGCGGTTGGAAGCTTCGCTGGCTCTGGGGGAAATTCAAATCAAGGGGCGAAACGCGGCGCAGGGCCGCCGGAGCCTCGAGGAAGTATCTCGAGCAGCCAAAGAGAAGGGCTTTGAACTGATTGCCCGCAGAGCTTCAGCAGCATACTCGCGCTAAAGAGCATGCGAGCTGCATCCCGGATTATCATAAACAGGTCAGACTTACTCCACTGCTGACAGGATTGCGGAGGACGAACATGAGAGCGTTCCATCGGATCGCGTTACTTTCGACGTTGGCGGCGGCCGCCTTGGCCCAAGGGACCCCACCAGCTCAGGACAATCCCATGTCCACCTGGCTGCGCGATGCCTACATGCGCAACCGAAGCACGATCGCGCGAACGGCGGAGAAGATGCCGGAAGAGTTCTATGATATGCGTCCCGGCGCGCAGCCGGAAGTTCGCTCTTTTGGACAGCAGGTGGGCCACCTTGCCAACTACAATTTTCTCTGGTGTTCGCAGGCCAAAGGAGAAAAGAATCCGAACACGGCGAATCTCGAAAAGCTGGGAACCAAGGCCGAGTTCATGAAGGCGCTGAACGACGCTTTCGCCTATTGTGACGGCGTCTATGAGGCGCTCACCGACGCATCCGGTGCGCAGACGATCGACATCACCCAGGAGAGCGGGCGTCAGACGCGGAATCTGCGCATGGGCCTATTGACCCTGAATTACGCCCACAACAACGAGATTTACGGAAGCATGGTGGTGTACCTGCGCATCAAGAACCTGGTGCCGCCGGCTTCCGAACCACGCCCGCAGCAGAAAAAATAGCCTCGAGCGGTCGGGAGTCTCAGGCGTTTTGATTCCAAATATCAACGTGCCATTTCCAGCGGGCGTCTTCTTGCCGCCAGTACACCACGTATTTCAGCTCCATCTCGGTGACGACCTGACCTTCGGGCTGGATGGTTAGGAGTGCGCTCCCAATCTCGACTACCCCGTCACCGGAGGGCATGACGTTCACCGACGTCAGCACCGCGGATTTCGCGTTAACGGCCTGAATCAGGTCCGACCAAAATTTCTTGATCGCCGGCCGTCCCGAAACCATGGGCCCGCCCGGAGGAAGAATATGCGCATCCGCCGTGTAGATTTGATCCAATGCGGCGAAATTCCGGTTCCCAAAAACCTCGGCGTTGAAAAGTTCGTTGGTGCTCGCCATGGCGAGCCTCATCTGATCGAGCGCTGCTTGCGTTGGCGTTGCCATGCGACTGAATTTAACACACGCAGCCGATCCACGGGCGAGTGCGCCCAATGCTCCGGTCAGGCCTCCGCGAGTTGCCGGAGCCTCATGGGCTGCCGCTTCCAATACGTCAGCGAGCGCCAGCACCATTCGAGCGGGCCAAAACGGAAATGGTTGAGCCAGATCGGGCTCCAGACGAGAGAGAAGATCCACATGCCGAGAACCACGTAGTAGATCTGATAGCGCTGAAGTTTGTCGAACAGGTTGAAGCCGTAGCCGTAGAAAACGAGTCCGTAAATCAACGAGTGGGCGATATAGTTCGACAGCGCCGTTTTGCCGACGGCGGCCAGGCGCACGCGAAGCCCTTCCCAAACGCCATACTTGCACAGCAGCAGGATGACCGCGGCGTGGCCCAGCGTCATGCTGACCCGGCCCACCTGGTAGGTGCTAAAGGTGAAGACGGTTTGTAGCGGGTCGAATCCCTGCTGCCATGATTTCCAGGCGGCGAATGCGCTGATGGGTAAACCAATGGCATACGACACGGCCAGCAGGCGCCAGTAGAAGGTGAAGGATCGCTCGGCCGACAGGACTCCGGCCTTGATGAAGGCAATCCCCACCAGCATCATGGTGAGCATATCCCAGTTGTCGACATAGAATGGCTTGGAATGCATCTTTACGACCACAGGGGCTCGCTTGGCGACCAGGTTGAAATAAGAACCGCTGTACATTTCCTTTTCTTTTTTCAGATCGTCGGCGGAGGGGCTGAAGTACTGCCTGACGTCCTCCCATTTCGTGCGCGCACTCTTTTGGTCGTCGTTGACCGGCTTCTTGGCGGCGTCGGCTTGATCGGCTTCTAGGGTGAGTTTATGAATCTTTTGAAGCATGAAGCCCTCACCGATGGACTTCGCTGTCATGAGGAGCAACACCACTCCGGCGGCGATCAGCAAGTTCCTGGGGCGCGCGCGCAGCAGAGGGAACAGGATCAGGCCGAGCAGAGAGTAAGCATAGAGGATATCGCCGTGCCAGATTAAATAGGCATGGACCAAGCCGATGAGCATCAGCCAAAGAATACGGCGATAGTAGGTTTCCGCGGCGCGGATTCCGGCTCCGCGCCCATCCAGGCGGCCGACAAGGAGATAGGCGCTGGCGCCGAACATCATCGAGAATAAGCCGCGCATCTTGCCGTCGAACAGTATGTACTGAACAAAAAAGGCCGCAAGGTTGAGGCCGGTGGCTCCGCCGGCTACTTTGGGATTCCAGTCGGCGGCCATGGGGAGCGCCGAGAACACGATGTTCATGAGGGCGATGCCGAGCAGGGCCACGCCGCGCATGACGTCGATGGAGGAGATGCGTTCCGCATCGGCCACCGGGTTGAGGATGAGTGCCGGTTCCGCAGGCAGCGCGGGGGAGGGTGGCGCTAGAACGTCGGTGCCCATAAGATTCCTCCAAATTGCTAATTTTGGAAATTATCATAGCATGTTTGGCCATATTCCCTGGAGCGCTGTGATTTGAGGAATTCGGTCTAAAAGCGAATGCGGTTCCGGGATGATTCCGAACCGCATTCCGGGAAGAACTTGCTGCTAGATAAAGTCTTTACTGAATTCCGTCGACCGATCGGTTGTGGGGACTTATTATGATCGCTATCAAGGCGGTGAGCATGAAGCCGTGTGGGCCGACCTGCTTGCTTTGGGAAATGGAGTCCATGAGGAACCTGTTTACCCAGATGCGCTCGCCGTCGCCCGCGAGACGATGTTGCGCGCGCGGACGAATATCGAGACGTTGATCGTCCGCCTCGATAACATTGGCTACCGGTTTGAGACCGCGCGTGACACTCCTCCCGAAGTCTTGCAGAAGATAGTCGAAATCCAACGCGCAACGGCCGAACAGCTCGAAGGCCGATTTCCGGGGCTTCTCGACGGCTTTAGCCGCAGCAACCCGGTTTTTGAGCAGCTTCTTTCCGGTTTCGACAAACGGCTCGCGCCGGCCAGCACGCTGGATGAGAGAAGCGTCTATGCCCGAGCCCAGGAGTGGTCCGGGAACTGCATCTCCGAACTCGAAAGCTACCTTCAGGCGCCGCTGCCGCTCTCGTTAAGAGCTTGGTATGAGTGCATCCAACACGTCTCATTCATTGGGTCGCATCCCGTGCTCAATCCCGCGAAGCTGGAGCCACCAATAGCAATGACCTCGAAGAGCCCAAGCGCGCTTCCCGATCCGTTGGCACTTATGGGCCTTCCTGACGCAGTTGACTACCAGAGTTGGGAAACGGATGAGGGTTACCCGATTGCTGTGGATGAATTCTTCAAAGCGAATATCAGCCGGGATCATCGCTATTACATGAATTTCCGCGACTCGCGCGCCGATCTTCGCGGACCGGCAGAACGACTACTTTGTCGCTTATCTGCGCCGAGTATTCAAATGGGGTGGGTTTCCGGGATGGGAGCGCCACCCGAATCCCCCGTCGAAGCTAATCGTTGAGCTGACAGACGGGCTGGTTGCAATCTGAGTCGCGGTGCTTTCGCCCATCGCATCGAGATGCGGGGGATTTGCCGTCAGGGCGAACAGCGGTCGCCGCCCCACAAATGACTGACGCTATGATCATTTCACGCATCTATTCCCGCAGACGATCCAGAGCGGGTCGCACGCGTCATCGCTGAGGTTTGGCGCGGCGAGTACTTCCCCTTCCTCTCTCCGCAAACCTTTCTCGTCATGGCTGGGAACGATCGCGGCAGCACGATCGATGTAGCCCCGCGCGGGAACGAGGTAGTCCCGGCAGAGACGAGTATGCCGTTCCGAATCAATGCGTCTCCTTCGCCGCACACGGGAGTGCATCTTAACATCGCTACTCCGCTCAGCGTGGACGAAGCGCTAGCGATCGCGGAACGCGAAGGTTGGACGGCTCGGGTTTGTGATCGCGGTGGCGTCGTCAACGTTATCGAATTCTGGCTTGAAAACAAGTTCATGCTGGAGCTCATGACCGAAGCCGAGTCGAAGCGCTACAGGGTTTTATGAAACCCGCAAATGTGCGCGCCACGATCGCCAGGGGACCATCGCCAGGGCCAAAAGCCGGGTAGCTTTTCACGCTGGCACGAACAGATTCATCGGGAGCGAAAGAAATCGTCTTCACGAGCTAATGGACCACCCCGGCGTAATTCGCCACGTGATATGATCGCCAACTAGAACCAGAAGGAGCTTCTATGAGGAACCTGTTCGCGGTTTTGATTATTGCTGTCGCCGCTGTGCTCGCATTCGCTGCTTCCACTGAGCCGATTCCGTGGGCGTACGCCATTCCACCCGCACCGCCCGCCGGGGCCGCGGCGCCGGCTCCGGATACCAGCGTCAAACACCTTCCTGGCACCAGCCTGGAGTTTACCCGCGCGCAGATCTCGGATCGCTTCGGCCCGGCCGATTGGTTTCCGGGCGATCACCCGTCGATGCCCGATGTGGTCGCGCACGGCAAGAAACCGAACGTTTTCGCTTGCGGCCTGTGCCACTATCCCAACGGAAAGGGACGTCAAGAAAACGCGGGCGTCTCAGGCTTGCCGGTGTCCTATTTCATCCAGACGATGGACGATTTCCGCAGCGGCGCCCGCAAAAGCGCCGAGCCGCGCAAGAACAACACCAACCTCATGATCCAGTTCGCCAAGAACATGACCGATGACGAAATCAAGGCGGCCGCGGAATACTTTGGCTCCATGAAGTGGACGCCCTGGATCAAGGTGATCGAAACCAACAGCGTGCCGAAGACCCACAACGCGAACGGCATGTTTCTGGTCGAAGGCAATGAAAAGGAGCCTCTCGGTAAGCGCATTCTCGAGACGCCGGAGAATGCCGAAGCCACCGAAATCCTTCGCGATCCCCACTCCGGCTTTTTCGCTTACGTGCCTCCCGGCAGCATCAAGAGAGGCGAGGCGCTGGTGACTAAGGGCGCTGGTAAAACCACGCAGTGCGGCCTGTGTCATGGAGCGGACCTCAAGGGTCTGGGTCCGGTCCCGGGGATTGCCGGCCGTTCGCCCAGCTACCTGGTTCGGCAAATGTACGATATGCAGCAAGGCGCTCGAAACGGCACGTGGACTCAGCTGATGAAGCCGGTAGTCGCCAATTTGAGCGACGAAGACATGCTCGATATTGCCGCCTACACGGCATCGCGAATGCCCTAAGCGCGCTCCTGGGTGGCTTCTGGTTCTTAACGTTCCGTAAAGTTTGCAACGAACGCTTCCGCCGCGCGTCGGCAGGTTAGTAGAATAGGGAGACGCCGTTAGCGGGGGTTCCGCGTTTCCGTTCCAAATTTGCATGACTTCAACCCATCTAACCTTGCCCGTGCTTTTGCTCGCGTGTAGCTTCGCGGCGATGGGCCAAGACGCGACGCCGGCACCCGCAGCGGACCCGCCCCCGCTGCAACCGGGACAGATTCAACCGCCTCCCCCCGACAAGCGTATTTTCGGTGTGCTGCCCAACTATAGGACCGCCAACGCAACCCTTGTCTACATGCCGATCAGGCCGAAACAGAAGCTCACCATCGCGGCCAAGGATTCCTTCGATTATCCGCTGTTGGGCTTGGCGGCCGTCCTGGCGGCTGAGCAGCAATGGGCCAATACCAATCCGTCCTTCGGCCAGGGATGGGCCGGATACGGGCACCGTGTGGCAGTGGAGTATGCCGATCAAGCTATCGGCAACATGATGACGGAAGGTTTTTTCCCGATCCTGCTGCACGAGGACCCGCGCTATTTTCGCCGAGGCTACGGCAGCGTCTGGTCGCGGACGTGGTACGCGGCCAGTCGCGTCTTCGTGACTAAAACGGATGCCGGCGGTACTCGTTTTAACTTTTCGGAAATCGTAGGCAACGCCACCGGTACTGCCATCTCGAACGCCTACACTCCCGACCAGCGTAACGTGGGCGATAACGTCCAAACCTGGTGGACGCAGATCGGCATCGACTCCGCATCACAGGTGCTGAAGGAATTCTGGCCCGACATCAAGCACAAGCTTTTTCACGGCCCGAATCCGAATCCAACCGCCGCGGAATTGCGGCCCTGATCTAACTCACCTTTTTCTTTGGCGCGGGGCTCTTCCCGGTTACCGCGCGAATGCGCGCTTCAATCTTGCTCGCATCGGCCTTGCGCTTCATCTTCTTTAGCAATTCGGCGTAATCGAGCGCCGTCTGCGCCAGCAAATCCAGGTTATCCTCACTGCTGCCCAAGAGCGGGGGCCGTTTTCCACTCAAAAGGCCTTTCTTATCCAAAATCGTCAGTGACAGCCGGTAGAGCGGCTCTGCCTCCATCAAATTCTGTTTGGTCACATAAATCGCGGCCAGCGTATTCAAGCTCGCCACCATATCGCTCTCTCGCGCGGTCAGCACTTGCTGCACCAGCGGCTCGGCGTCCACCGGGCGATCCAGCGCTGCATAGAGTTCGGCCAGCTTCTCATACCTCTCGGCCAGTTCCGGGCTGCCCGGTTTCAGCTCCTTCATCCAGATGAACAAGGCCCGCTCGCTTGCCTTTTGCGCCTCCTCAAAGCGCTTCTGCTCGGTATAAATCGCCGTCAGCTTGTCCAGATTCTTCGCCACGTCAATGTGATTCGGTCCCAGGTTGCCTTCCCGGATCGATAGGGTCTGTTTCAGCAGCGGCTCGGCGTTCTTGTTCTGCTCCAGGGCGAGCGCGGCAAGCGCATCCATTGTCGGCAGCAACTCGGGACTATTGGGAGAAAACTTGTTCTGCTGGATCTTGAGCACCCGCTGATACAGCGTTTCCGCATCCGCCCAGTTGTGTTTCGCCACGTTCACGCGCGCCAGTTGGCTCAAGTCCGGTGTCAGTTCGGAGCTCTCCAGGCCGGACGCCTTCTCGCGAATCGTAATCGCCCGCGCCAGAAACTTTTCCGCGTCGGGATATTTGGATGCCGCCTCTAGCACTCTGGCCACTTGCTCCAGAGACGGCACCAGCTTCGGATCGTCGTCCCCATACTCACGCTCCATGATCCGCAACTCCCGTGCGATCAAGTCCGCGGCTTGACCGTATTTCATCTGCGCGAAGCTCACCCGCGCCACATCGTCCACTGCCGGAATGATCGCCGGGTTAGCCCGCCCCAGCATGTCCTCTTTCAGTTCCAGCGTCTTTTGGTAGACTTTCTCCGCTTCGGCATAGCGCCCTTCGGCCGAATAGTAGTCCGCCAGATCTTCATGAGCCTTTGCCACGCGAGGGTCCAGCGGCTTCCACTGCCCCGCTTCGCTCAGCGCCGCCAGCAGAGTCTTTTCTCTCAGCGCAACAGCTGCCTGCGGCTTGTCGAGGCTCTGACCCGTGGCGCCTCCCTGGACAAACCCAACGAGACTCAGTACTAGAACGAAGTTGACGATCGTTATACGCGGTCGAGGCTTCATGGTGCCTCTTCAATCGACAAAATGGACGTGGCTATATAGTCGGTACAATCCACTAGGGCCCAAATGAAACTATCCCGGTTGAAGTTGGGTATCTCAGCGTAGTCGCAACAACAATCACTGCGAACTTTCGCCGCCTCGGCCACTTCTTCCTAGGTGATCCCTGCTCTATCGTCCTGGTGGGTGTTTCTCGTCGTTGGAGCCTCCCGGTGTGACGTCGCGGTCGCGCTCTGCCTGTTCCCATTGGCTTTGATCATCCTTATTAGCGGACTGGACGACCTGGCCTTGGACGCCATTTGGCTGTGGGTCTGGCTAAGGCGGCGGATGCCCGGGGACCTGGCCCTAGCCTCAAGCGGCGGCCGCGAGGAAAAACGGATCGCCATCTTCGTGCCGCTGTGGCACGAACACGCCGTAATCGCGGGCATGGTGGAGCACAACGTCTCTGCAATCCACTATGGCGCCTATCATTTTTTTATCGGCGCGTACCCGAACGACGACCCTACGCTCGACGCCGTCCGCGATCTCGAAGCGCGTTTCCCGCAAGTCCATCTAGCGGTCTGCCCGCATAATGGGCCCACTTCCAAAGCCGACTGCCTGAATTGGATCTACCAGCGCATGTTGCTTTTCGAAGAGCATCACAGCACGCGCTTCGACATCGTGGTCACGCACGACGCCGAAGATCTGATTCATCCCGAGGCCTTCTCGCTGATCAATGCCTACGCCGACGAGTACGACATGGTGCAGATTCCCGTGCTGCCGCTTCCCACGCCGCTGCGCAAGATCGTCCACGGCATTTACTGCGACGAATTCGCGGAATGGCAGATCAAGGACATGCGTGTGCGCCAGCTCATGGGCAGCTTCGTTCCTTCCAACGGCGTGGGCACCGGATTCACGCGCCGGGCGCTCGAAAAGCTGGCTACCGCCGAGCACAATCTTATCTTCGAGCCCACCTGCCTCACCGAGGATTACGAGAACGGCCTCCGCCTTCACAACCTCGGCTGCAAGCAGATGTTCGTGCCGCTGATCCTGCTTGGCGGGGGCCTGGTGGCTACCCGCGAGTTTTTCCCCCAGACCGCGCGGTCCGCCATCAAGCAGCGCTCCCGCTGGATCCTCGGCATCGGCCTGCAATGCTGGGAGCGCAACGGCTGGCGCGGAAACTTGGCGGAAAAGTATTGGTTCTGGCGCGATCGCAAAGGGCTGGCGGGAAATCCACTCAGTCTGCTGAGCAATTTGGTGTTTCTCTATGGCGCAGTCACGTGGATCGTGGCACTATCGACGGGCTCGCCCTGGGGACTGGCAAAGTATTCGCTGCACCCTTGGCTGCTCATTGCGACGCTCACCATCCAGGTGGTTCAAAGCAGCATGCGCATGAGCTGCTGCGCGCGGCTCTACGGGCTAAAGTTCGCTCTCGCGGTCCCCCTGCGCGCGGTCTGCGGCAACTGGATCAACACCGTCGCCACCTGGAAAGCCGTCAGCTCGTACTTCGGTGCCCGCATTCGCCATGAACCGCTGGTGTGGATAAAAACCGAGCATGCTTACCCCTCGCGCAGTGCGTTAGTGGAGCATAAGCGTAAGCTCGGCGAGATCCTGATTGCCTCGGGCTACGCGGAAGAATCCAGGGTCCGCCACGCAATGGAGAATCAACCGCGGGGAATGCGTCTCGGCGAATTTCTGGTCGAGCAAAGTGTAATTACCGAAGACGAGCTCTATCAAGCGCTCAGCTTGCAGCAAAGCCTGCCCTCGGGACGTCTGGAGCCTTGGGTTATCAGCAGCCAGGTGGCGCGCGCGCTGCCCCGCCGCGTGGTTCGCGATTGGCGCGTGCTCCCTTTCCGCATCTCCTCCGGCAATATGTTCCTGGCCAGCCCTGAAATCCCCACCGACGATCTCACGCGCGTCCTCCGCAACTTCACCCGCCTGTCGCTGCGCTTTCATTTGGTGACGCCGCAGAATTTCGAAGAGCTGGCGCAACGCTTGCTCTAGCTCCATGCTTTATTATGAGGACGTGCGCCGTTCCATCCTGATTGCGACCCTGGCGGCCAGCGCTCTATTGCTTCGCGGGACGCCCGAGACGCCGCTCACCGCCGATCAGATCGTTCAAAAGCACATCCAAGCCCTGGGCGGCGCGGCTAAGCTCAATGCTATTCAAACTTTGGTAGTCACGGGTAAAGCATCCATCCTGGGTCAGACCGAAGCGCCCCTCAGTATTCAGGTGAAGCGTCCCAACTTCCTGCGCCTCGAGATCACTTTCCAGGGCCGAAAAGTTGTGCAGGCCTTTGACGGCGTCACGGCCTGGACCATCAACCCGATGATCGGCGCCGATCCAAAGCAATCGAGCGAAGAGGACACGCGGGCCGCGCAGGAATCGTCCGACTTCATCGGTGGCAATCTGGTCGACTACAAATCGAAAGGCAACGCGGTGGAGTTGGTGGACCAGGAGGACCTCGATGGAGTCGCCGTCTACAAACTCAAGATCACTAAGAAGAGCGGCTCGGTCGAATACGACTATCTGGACGCCAAGAGTTTCCTGCCCATCAAGACAGAAGGAAAACGCAGCCAATTGGGCCAGGAGATTTTGTACGAATCCAAGATCGCCAACTACAAACCCGTGGAAGGTGTGCTGATGCCTTTCAACCTGACGCAATTGGTGAACGGCCGCATCGCGATGGAGATTACGGTGGAGAAAATGGACGCGAATATTCCGCTGGATGCTTCGGTTTTCAAAATGCCGGAGAAACCCGCCCCTTAAGACACGCTATGCGGCTCTACCGAGCAACCGTCAGGACAGTAGATATCACGGCGATCCTGTAAGTGGTGGAAATCGTCACGGGAATTGAGGCGCGCGTAATCCGTCCACAAGGGGCATGCGCAGTTGTGGCGAACGCATTCGTGCGTGCCGCGTCGTCAATCGTGACGACGCCCGGCTTTTGTCAATTGGTGTTCACACGATTGTGAACACGGCACGCATGAGTGCGTGCGCCACAAATTCCCTCCCACCAATCGGGTGATGATTACGGGGCGCTGACCGCAGTGGTGTGGATCGCGAAGTGTAGGCTCGGCCTGCGGTAACATGCGAAAGTGTCAATTCCCGTAAAGCAGCCCCCGCCGGAGATGACCGTGAAAGCGGTTTCGCTCGGCATCTTCCTGGCCTTCGTTTTCGGATCGGCTAACGCATATCTGGGAATGAAAGCCGGCCAGACCGTCGCGGCTACCATTCCCGCAGCCGTCATCGCGATGGCGCTCTTCCGTATCCCGGCGTTTCGCGGCGGCATTCTGGAGCAGAACATCACGCGCACCGCGGCGTCGGTGGGCGAAGCGCTCGTAGCGGGCGCCATTTTCACAATTCCCGCGTTCATGATGGTCGATATCGGCGGCCAGCGCTTGTGGACCGATCTGCGGTCGCATTATTGGGAAGCGACGTTGATCTTGCTGGTGGGCGGACTGATCGGCGTGTTTTTCATCATTCTCCTGCGCCGCCCTCTGTGCGTCGACGCGCCGCTGCCCTGGCCCGAGAGCGTGGCTAGTTACGAGATTGTCAAAGCGGGCGAAGCCTCGGCCAGCAAAGCCCCGCGCTACATCTTCGGCGCACTGGGATTCGGCGGTCTCATCGAGATCCTCACCGACGACAAAGGCGCGCAGATTTTCCGCGAATATATCGACGGCTTTCTGAAATTCCCACGCTCGGTCATCCAGCATTTCGACATCGAAAAGAAACCCATCGGCGATGTCACGCACTTCGGCGGCGTTCCCTGGTCCACACCCAGCCTCTCGCCCGCGCTCATGGGCATCGGCTATATCATCGGACCCGAACTCTCGTCGATCAATGTTTCCGGCGGCATCATCGCCTGGTGGATTCTGATTCCGCTGTTGCTGTTCTTCGATCCCGATCTTCCGCGCCGCATCGGAACCAATGATCCGGCCGTAGCTGCCAATACAGTTTGGTTCAACGTGGTGAGGCCCATTGCGGTTGGCACCATGCTGGTGGGAGCTGCCAGCACCATGTACTCCATGCGCGAGTCGCTGTGGACTTCACTGCGCGGAATCTTCACCGCTTCGGCCGCCGCGGCGCACGAAGGCAAAACGCTCGATCCCACCGAGCGCGACATTCCGCCGCGCTGGGTGGTGCTGTCGACGGCTGCGCTTCTGATTCCGATCACCGCCATCTATTACTACTACACGCACGGGATCGTCTCGGCTATTGTCGCCGCCGTCGTCATGAGCGTCACGGGATTTCTGCTTTCGGCGATTGGTGGATACTTAGTCGGACTGGTTGGCAGCTCCAACCAGCCGCTCTCAGGCTTGACGCTGGCCGCACTGATCATCGCCGCGCTCGTGATGCTGACCATCGGCGTCACCGGGCTCTCCGGAGTGGCCGCCGTGCTCGGAGTGGCCGCTGTGGTCTGTGTCGCCTGCTCGGTTTCGGGTTCCCTCATCCAAGACTTGAAGGCCGGCCATTTGCTCGGCGGAACGCCGTGGAAAATGGAAGTGGTGGAGATCATTTCGGTTATTTTGCTAGCGTTCTTTTTAATGGGACCAATTATCGCGCTGCATCAAGCCAATCTGGACAGCGGTGGAATCGGCGGACGGGCACTGCCTGCGCCGCAAGCGGGACTAATGGCCCAACTCGCCAAAGGAATCGTCGGCGGACAGATGGCCTGGGGACTACTCGGCATTGGCGCGGCCTTTGGGATCGCATTGCTATTGTGCGGCGCGCGCTCGCCGATGCTGATCGCCGTTGGGATGTATTTGCCGTTCAGCACCTCGTCGGCGATTTTCATCGGAGGCCTCATCAAGTGGGTTCTCAATCGCATTTCCGATAGACGCAGCGCTGAGCAGAAGCTCCTGATCGAAGAACGAGGTACGCTGCTCGCTTCCGGATTGATTGCGGGTGAAGCGATCGTCGGCATTCTGCTGGCCGTGGTGTTTCTCACCGGAATTCCGGCCATCGCCACGTTCAGTTTCTATCCGGCGTGGGGAGGATGGCTCTCCCTCATCGGATTCGCTGCGATCGCTTATGTATTGATCCGCATCCCGGCGACCGCGGAGTGATTATTCTTCGTCGACGATGACGGCGTAAATCTCGCCCGGGCCATGAACGCCCCGAACTAAGATTTGTTCGATGTCGGCCGTGCGGCTGGGGCCGGTAATCAAGACCATGGAACTGGTTTGGTCGGCGGGGCGGGGAAGAATGCTGAGCAGTTCGTCCAGGTTCGCGAGAATGCGTGAGCGCGGAAAGATGGCGATGTGGGCCGGCGGCAAAAGCGAAACCAGGCGAGCTTCGTTGGGGCTGGAAAGCAACACGAAACTTCCGGTCGCTGAGAGCGCATAGTCGACACTGGTAATCCCGATGTCGGCAGCGGCGCACGCTTCCTTCAAATCGTCGCGTTGGGTGAATCCGGCGTGGACCTGAGCGAGTCCCGTGATCCCACACTTCCGAAGAAAAGGCGAATTCGAAGCCACGGCGCTCTTTTGCACCAACAATTCGGCGATGGCCGGAACCACGGCCGAAGTATTGCGCACCCGGAATGATTTTCCGCCCAAGTTTTCGAACTTCTGGACGAAGAGATCGGCATAGAGATTGCGATCCGACAGAGGGATCCGCAGTGTGGGGGCCGGAAGTTCGGGTGAAGGCAGTCCCGCGGCCCTCCTCAAAGCCTTTCGAACATCGTCCAGGATCTGTTCACGCGCCGTCATTGCCTTGCCGTTCGGCTGGCCCACCACGCATGGAAGCTCTGCTTCGCCGGCTCGGGTACAGTGCGCTGGCTGGCCCATTTCTTCAGCGGACCGAGGTGCGGCACCAGCGGAAAGAAGATCGATCCCAGGCTCGCCAGTAGCAGATAGATCTTCGGATGAGTGGCCACCCAGGCAAAAAACTGAAAAGCGAATCGCTCTATATCGTCGGTGTCTTCTTTTCTTTTGACTTCGGCCACCTCGGCGCGCAATTTGAGAAGCAGCTTCGGAATTTCAATTTTGACCGGACAAACTTCGGCGCAAGCGCCACACAGGCTGGATGCGAACGGCAGCCAGGTATCGCTGTGAACGCCCTGAAACTGCGGCGTGATAATGGCACCGATCGGTCCGGAATAAACCCACGGATAATTGTGGCCGCCGATCTTGCGATACACCGGGCAATGATTTAAACAGGCGCCGCAGCGAATACAGTACAGCGACTGGCGTTTCTCCGGATCGGCCAGCAACTTCGTCCGGCCGTTGTCGAGCAGCAGCAAATAGAATTCGTCGGGGCCATCGATTTCGTTTTCGCGGCGCGGTCCGGAGAGAAACGACGTATATACGGTGAGCGGCTGGCCGGTGGCGCTGCGGCCCAGCAGATTCAAAAAGACCGCGAGATCCTGCGCGCGCGGAATCACCTTTTCGATGCCCGCGATCGCGATGTGAATCTTCGGCGCCGACGTGGTGAGCCGGGCATTGCCTTCGTTCTCGACCACCACCACGGCTCCCGAGTCGGCGATCAGAAAATTCGCGCCGCTGACGCCGATCTCGGCTTCGAGAAATTTCTGGCGCAAAACGCTTCGGGCCATTTTCGTTTGCTTCTCGATCGCCACTTCATTGGGGACGCCGAGCTCTTTCGTGAACACATCGGCGACGTCGTAGCGAGTCAGGTGCAGCGCGGGCGCGACGATGTGATAGGGGCGTTGGTGGGCGAGCTGAAGGATATATTCGCCGAGATCGGTTTCAACGGCTTCGAGCTGATGCTCTTCCAGGCGCTCGTTGAAGTGGATCTCTTCGCTGGTCATGGATTTCGATTTCACCAGCATGTGTGCGCCGCGTTTCTTCGCGAGATCGAGAACAAAATCTGCAGCTTCCTGACCGGTGCGGCAGTACACGACACGGCCGCCGTGCGCGATCAGGTTCGATTCCAGCTGCTCCAGATAGTGATCGAGATTCTCGATGGTGTGCTTCTTGATCGTATTAGCTACATCGCGGAGAGCCTGGTAATCGGGCAAAGCGTCAGCGCTCACCACGGCGGCGCGATGATCCATCAAACGGCCGGTGGCCGTGTAGATCGCTAGCTGTAACCGAGGATCGTCGATGGCTTGCTGAATGTCTGCTTCTGGAGCATTCATGTCGACGCGAGGACCTCGGCCAGATGTAGCGTTCGTATCGGGAGCCCGGCGCGATCGATAACGCCTTGCAGTTGCATCAGGCAACTGGAATCGATGGAAACGACGGTGGAGGCGCCGGTCTTCTGGATGGAATCGATCTTGGTGCGCGCCATGGCGCCTGAAACCTCGGGGAACTTGATAGAGAACGTGCCGCCGAAACCGCAACATTCTTCGGCCGCGCCCATTTCCGCGAGCGTAAGACCCTGAACGTTCGCCAGGAGTTTTCGCGGACCGGCTTTGATGCGCAGCTCGCGCAAGGCGTGGCAACTATCGTGGTACGTGACCACGCCATCGAAGCGCGCGCCGACATTTTCCACGCCGGCGACTTCGAGCAGGAAGCGCG
>Ga0206991_10190_pt1 | contig 19269 bp, 13 predicted proteins | sample Alteio_BWMinCont_9_FD_153286 | JGI IMG/M metagenome (GOLD analysis project Ga0206991, IMG submission 153286) | Enriched cells from forest soil in Barre Woods Harvard Forest LTER site, Petersham, Massachusetts, United States -... | ecosystem: Environmental > Terrestrial > Soil > Temperate forest >...
GGGAAGTGCCATTGCGGGAAAATTTGGCGAAAGGCCGCCATACTCTTGTGATCGAATCGTTAAGTCGGCAATGCGCTTTGGAAGGATTTCATTTATCATGTGTTTCAATGAATTGTATCCATGGAGTCATCGTAACAAATGAATATGCGGAGTTGCTGACCGATGTGCGAGTGGAGCTGTACTCCGAAAAGGCATTAATCAGAACCGAATGTGTCCGCAACCCCCATGACGGACGGTTTGAGGTTTATGGCGTAGCCGCCGGAAATTATCGTATGTCGTTCCATGCATCTGGTTGGAAATCCGTTGAGATTGGAGATATCAAGTGCGGCGGGGACAACGTGAATGTGGGAACCCTACTTCTGGTGCGAGATTCGCTCGTTGCAGGGCGGCCTTTTAAAGACGCGCATGGCTACGGATGCTCCGCGTCGGTGCTGCCCGGCCGGTATTTCAAGAGCTCCTTTCTATGGCATGGAAACCTGATACGCGCGGAGTTGAGCAGTAGTTTCAAGACCATCGCTTTGAAATACTCCGATCCAAAGAAACTTGATCTGGGTCGTTGGAACTCTATTGGAAGAGGAACATTTCAACTCCCAGCATCGACGCCATACGGCATGTACGATTTGAATCTAACGTTTGAGATGAATGGAACAATCTGTCCGTACCGAATCAGACAGGCAGTCTGCGTGCGCGGAAGCATTCCCGAGGAATATTCGATCGCGGCTTGCGGCCATTTAAATACATGGGGTCAGGAGACAAGCGAATATCTTACGAAACTTTCAGAGACCGCACAGCTTGCTGGCGCGCGAACATTATTGATTGCCAATGAAGTCAACGCCGCTTATATCTCCGGCGCCTTGACCCAACTTTCAATTCCGTACGTTGTAACCAGCGGCAACCATAGCATGCCCAGATGGGAAGAGTTTTTTGGTCCTAAATCGATTGCGGTGGACGATGGTGATATTCGGATTGTAGCGTATGGCGGGTGGGCTCACGAGTCGTGGAGTGAAGTCGATCGGCTCTTCTCCGAGCGCCCCAAAGCCAATCGCGTTTTACTTTGCTATGAAGGCTTTGCTCCCATAAAACTCATCCGGAAACACCAACTTGCGCTCATCTTCGACGGACACAGCATGGATGAACATCCGGATCGTTGTCGGTTTCCGAAGAAAACCCGGATGTATACGGCTTCGAGCCCGGAATGCCTGCATTTAATTGCCGTAAATGGGAAAGCCTTGAGTCGTCGTCAACCCATTCAGCCATCAGTCCTTTGTATCCCCCGGCGTGGCCCATCGCCACTGCGAGTTTCATATTCCCAATCGAATAACGGAGCGGCAACGTCATTGAGTGCTACGATTACCAATGAATTCGATGAAAACTTTGGCAACGCACGGTTACGCTTCGTCTTGCAAGCTGGGCAATACAAATTATCTGAAAATGCAAGAGTCTTGCAGATATTTGGCTCCGATGACGGAAGATATACAATCATAGACGTTTGCGTTTCGGTCCATACGCAATCGACTGTCAACGTAAGCGTGACGCCTATCGCCTTATAATGACAAATGAACATTGGACATTGAACAATGGTCAATGTCCTCTGCATTGCTATAATTTGGCTTTTCAAATTACATTCTGCTCGAATCCCGATTAGGGGGAAGCAATGCCGCTGTCGGCGCGGTCTGCGTCAGCCATTCCGTGGTTACAGACTTGGGCCTGAAGATGGGTTGCATCAGCGCTCGATTCCAGATCGCCTGAGCGCAATAACCAAGGGTCCGCGAGACGCCGAAGAGAACCGTGTAGTAAATTCCCTCGGTCAAACCGTAATGATAGATCAGCGCACCGGACGCCGCGTCGACGTTGGGGTATGGATTCTTAACTTTATGCAGATGCTTGAGGACATCCGGGACGACTTCGTAAACGGTGGAAACTGTCTTAAACACGGGATCGTCAGGGCAATGCGTCTTGCCAAAATTGTAGAAACACGTGAAGCGCGGATCGGTGATGCGCAAGACTGGATGACCGTAGCCAGGAATGACTTTGCCCGCGGCCAGTGTCGCCGTGGCATGTTCACGCATTTGATCTTTCGTTGGCGTGCCGTTGAATTTCTTCATCGCCTCGAGAGTCCAGCCCAGGCATTCCTGATTGGCCAAGCCGTGCAGCGGACCGGCCAGGCCGTTCAATCCAGCGGAAACCGAATAGTAAAGGTCGGAGAGCGCTGAATTCACCGTCGATGCCGCCATCGCGCTCACGTTGCCGTTCTCGTGGTCGCAATGCAGTACCAAGTACAGATTCATTAGCTCAGCGAACGTGCCCTTCGGATCAGGGACGCCTAACATGCGGGCAAAATTCGAACCCCACGACAACACTGGATCGTTAGGAATGCGCGGGCCTTTGTTAAAGCGTTTTCGGTAAATGCCAGCGGCAATGGCTGGAACGCGTGCGATGATATTAAGCGCGTCTTCGAGGGTCGGCTCCCAGAATTCCTCGCGCCGCAGCCCGCTGTCGTAGCGCTTGTGGAAAACGGATTCGCCTTCCATGCAAAGGATCGCGGTGCTGAGCATGCACATTGGATGCGCATCGGCGGACATCGCGTTCAGAACGTTCCAGACGTACGGCGGAACCTCGGCGCGCGAGGTCAATTCGTTATGCAGGCTCTTCAAGCCGGCGGCATCCGGCAGCGATCCCGTGAGCAGCAGCCAAAAAATTTCTTCCGGCAGGCGATCGGCAACCTCGGCAATCGGTTTACCGCGTATGATCAACCCGCGCTCCGGAGGCACTTTAGACGTGTCGCAGACGAGGCAGTTTACACCGCGCATGCCCCCGAAAATTTGCTCCAGGGTGACTTGGTCGATAATACGTTGGCCGTGCTCTTTGGCCAGATCTTTGATCTTTTGGCGAGCGGCCGGGATCTCCGTTGCTAACGTTTCCTTCAGCGTCGCCACCACCGCCCTCCTCTATTTTTAGAACCACCTGTACACATGGGTCAGCACCCAACGCTCAACCCCCTATGGCGAGTGTAGCCGTGAGTCCGAAAGCGTCTACGCAAAAACACGAGGCGAGTGAATTGTCTAATTCCGGAGTAAAGTCGCGATCGCAAATCGCATACGACGTACATAAGGCGACGTGTTACTCTGTGGAAAACGGTGTGACCTTCGAGTATCGTGTCCAATGTGTAATCGCCAGAGAATACAATAATGCCCGAAGCCCTAACCGCCTCCCCTCCCCTCACTCTCCCCGCCCTGCAAGGCGAGCGCACCGGGAAGCCCGACTTCGCATCAGTCGACTTCAACCGCGCACCGTTCATCGTTATTTGGGAGGTCACGCGCGCCTGCGATCTGCGCTGCGTGCATTGCCGTGCCGAGGCGATCGTACAGCGCCACCCGCTGGAACTGACCTTCAGAGAGAGTTGTAAGCTGATCGATCAGGTTCGTGAATTTGGCAAACCGCTCTTTGTGCTGACCGGCGGCGATCCGCTAAAGCGCCCGGACATTTACGATCTGATCCGCTACGGCGACGAGAAGGGCCTGCGCATGGCGCTGACGCCTTCCGGTACACAGTTAATGCAACCGGCGGTGATCAGAAAATTCAAGACGTCGGGACTCTCACGTTTAGCCGTTTCACTGGACGGCTCCTGCAAGGAGATTCACGACACATTCCGCAAAGTGGACGGATCGTTCGATTGGACCGTGGAGTCGATCCGGGAAGCGCGCCGCAACGATATTCCCGTGCAGATCAATACCACCGTCTGCAAACATAATCTGAAAGATGTCCGTGCCATCGCCGAACTTCTCGCAGCATTGGATATCTGTCTCTGGTCGGTCTTCTTTCTCGTACCGACGGGGCGCGGTCTGCGCAGCGATATCGTCAGTGCGCGCGATCACGAAGACGTTTTCAACCAGCTCTACGATCTGAGCAAAACGATGCCCTACGACATCAAGACGACGGCAGCTCAACATTATCGCCGCGTCGTCGTTCAACGCCGCAGACAAGAAATCGCCGCGCTGGTCGGGCAGGGCAAATCACAGGACGAGGCGGCGCGCATTGTTCAGTTGAACTCCGTACCCAAGGCAATTCCGAACTACAACTACGAACCGGGCGGATGGAATCCCGCCACGCGTAGCACGGGCGTCTCGCCCGTGAGGACCGACACTGGCATGAATCATGGACACGATGCCCATGCTACGATGGGATCGGAAGCCAAAGGAGCGCCGCCGCGCGCGACTGGTGAAGACGCCGCAATGCTGCGCGCGAAAATCGAGCGCATGCGATCCGGCGGAGCGCCCGAATTTGTCATCGCCAAGATCGAAGCACAATTCTATGCCGCGGAAGGAAAAGGCGCCGACGGCGCAAGCGCTCCAATAGAATTTCTCACACGCCAGGACACGGCCCGCTCGGATGCCGCGTTGGATATCGGCCGTGCCGCCAAGGGCGTCAACGACGGCAACGGTTTCGTGTTTATCGATCACATCGGACTGGTTTATCCGAGCGGCTTTCTGCCGATGGTCGTTGGCGACGTGCGCAAACAAAGCCTGGTGGATATTTACCGCGACAGCCCGATCATGCGCCAGCTCCGCGACTACCCAACGCTTAAAGGCAAATGCGGTTGGTGTGACTTCCGCGACATCTGTGGTGGTTCTCGCAGTCGATCGTTCGGGGTCACTGGCGACTTTCTGGCCAGCGAACCATATTGCAGTTACTTCCCACAGAAGCCGAAAGGCTGGAAGCCGGGTTGATAATTGCACGGAGGAAAAGAAAATGCCCAAGATCGACTGGATGTACCACCGCGCCGGGTGAACGTCGTGCGGCCGAGCGCAGGAGTTTCTTGCGCGCAACAATGTCAACACGACCACGACCGTCGACGCACGGAAGACGGCAATGAAAAAGAACGACGCGTTGAAGCTTACCCAGGCAGTCGATGAAATCTACGCCGCCAAAGGAAAGAGCGTCGTCCATTTGGATTTGAAGGTGAACAAACCGGCACCGGCGGCCATTGCCGAACTGATCGTCGGGCCCACGGGCAATTTGCGCGCGCCCGCGTTTACAGTGGGACGGACGCTGATCGTCGGATTCAATGAAGATGCGTACAAGAAAATACTGAAAACTTGATTCGATTATGCCGGTTGGCTCGGAACCAAAACGTAAAACGTCGACCCACGTCCCACTTCCGATGTTGCCCAGACCTGACCGTTATTTTGATTGATCATCGTACGAACGATCGAGAGTCCCAGCCCGGTGCCTGGAAACGTCGCGCCAGGGTGTTCCACCTTGTAAAATTTTTCGAATATTGCGTCGAGCTCTTCCTTCGGAATTCCGATGCCTTTGTCCTTCACGTACAAGCGCGCCGAAGTATTGACGCTCGAACGCGATCCGGATTCGGTCGCGGGGACCGGATTTTTCGGAGTGATCGTCACGAATTCAGCGCCGATCACAATCGGTTGTCCGGCGGAGAATTTTTGCGCATTGCTGAGTAACTGCCGCAGAACCTCAATCATGGCTTCACGATCGGCATAGATCGTTGGCCCGTCCGGCTCCGGTGAAATACGCTGCGTGACTACCGGCGGATTTTGTAGGTTGGAAAACGAGTTCGTCGCATCGGCGAAAAGTTCGCGCGCCGTGAACTGCGTGGGCGTTCGCCGCGCGCCGCTCGATTCGATCTCGGCAAGATCGAGCACATCCTCAATCAGCTTGCCCAGCCGTTGGGATTCCTGACTGACGATCGAGAGGAATTGGCGGCGTGTTTCCGGCGAAACCATCTCAGGGTTGGATTCGGTCGGCCCACTCGTTTCCATCTTCAGCAGCGCGCGGGCAAATCCATCGATCGACGCCAACGGAGTGCGCAGCTCGTGCGAAACATTGCGGATGAAGCGTGCTTTCAGGCGTTCGACGTCCTCGAGCTCATCGCGTATTTGGCGCAGCTCTTTCTCATCCTGCCGGCTATTCTTCAAGCGCCGGGCGCAGACTTCCACCAACGACGAAAGGCCACCGATAACGTCGTCCAACGATTCAAGCTTTTCGGGAACTGTTCCACCGCCGATCGTGGCCAGACGCTGACAGATCCGCCGCAGCGATTCAAGTTGTTCGTTGATGGCCAAAGCCGGCTGTTCCACCGGCTTGTTGGTCTTTCCCGATTCATTGCTCACGTCGCTTTTCAAACCTCCTCCGCCGGCTCGATGATCGAATAGTCAAACAGGTGATACAAATGAGCCATGTGTAAGAAGCGTCCAACTTGCGGAGAAACTTGAACGAGCACCGTTTTGCCTTGCGTTTTCATCGATGTTACCGCGTCGACCAGCATCCCAATGAACAACGAACTGACATATGTACAGCGAGTTAAATCGAAAACCACCTGAGGTGCTTTGCATCGTGCCAGTACCTCACATCCTTCCTGGAATGAATTGAAGTCCGCACGTTGAAGCGTACATTGGAGTTGCAGAACCGAATTTTTAACTAACACCTTTTTTATAGGAGGTGCACCATGTTCGATCCGAGTAATGGGTTTGGATGCCATTGACTTCCTAACTGCAGTGCAGTTGCACAATAAATCAGATTACACGTAGAATGCTCAGAAAAATGACAAACTGGCGCACAATGCAACAGTTTGTCTCATAATGGAATAAACTGGCAAGGAAGGGGCCAAACGCGATTCGTGAAACGTGATTCGTGAATCAGAATTCGGATGACCCAGATTTCATGCGTAATTGCCAGCTACGAATTTGAATCAAATTTCCTCTTGGGATTCACGAATCACGAATCAATTTATCCCAACTCGTCCAGTCGTTTGGCAACGTCTTTGAATTTGACGTCGACCTCGTAAATCTCAGTGAATACTTTTTTGGCTTCGTCGGGGCGGTCGGCCTTTTGCAAGGTATCGCTCAACCAGTACTTCAGGTTTTTCCATCGATCGTCTTTTAGCTCGGGCAGGGCCTTAAGCGTCTCTTCCAAGCGCTTTATGGCGAGGTCGTACTGGCCCTTCGCAGAAAAGCACTGGCCCATTCGCAGTCCAGATTCAATTTTAAACTTAGGATCCTGGAGCGTGCTTTGAAAGCGCTCGATAGCATCGGCGTAGAAACTCTTCTCTTGTTTTTCAACGGCCAGATCCTGATAGATTTGCCCCAGGATGAAACGAATACTGCTGTCAGTTGAATATGCCTTCTCGCGCTCCAAGTACGACTTCAAGCGGTATTCTGCGAACGCCAATCGGTCCTTCTTGTACTGTGCTTGAGCGGCTGGATCTTTGGCCTTCACTTTCTGCTCCAGTTCTCGCAAGCTGTTCATCATTTTCCAAATTTCGAGATCGTGCAGTTTGAACAGGTAGGATCGATTGTTGGGATCCTTCTCTCGCGCCATCTCGTAGGCTTTTTTGGCCTCGGGGTAATTGCTGGAACGCTTATGGAGATCGCCCAGGGATTCGTAAATCTTTGGGTCGTCCGGGCGCTTTTCCAAGTCGGCCAGCTTATCGTCGATGGCCGCTTTCAGGTCGGCGTCGCTTTTTATATCACTGGCATCGCGCGATAAGCGATCGGTTTCTTTGCGTTGTTCGTCCGTTTGGGCCCGCCGCGCAACGTCTCCACGCCCACCACCCGCGGTCGCGTCGGTGATCTTTTTAGTCATGGTCTTCGCCGACAAGTCGCGAATCTTCAGAGTTGCATCGCGGTCGCCGGGATTGGCTTTAACAACCAATTGCCATACATCCATTGCCTCGCTAATTTTGTTTTCGGCTTCGTACGCATTGGCCAGTTTTCGGAACACGGTAGTGAGCTGTTTGGTGTTGCCGCCCGCGGCCATCGTCTTGATGTCCTCAAGTGTTGCTATGGCGCGTTGCCGGTAGCCGGCTTCCAGCGCCGCATCGGCCGAAAGAATAAGCGCGCTGACATATCCGGGATCGGTCTTGAAAATTTCTTCGCAGGCCTCCAGCACTGAATCGTACTTTTTCATTGTCATCAGACCTTGCGCCTTCGCATATAACCCCGCATTCCGTGTCTTCTGAAAGATTCCAGACCCTTTTTCCTTGGCCAGCCGAATTTCAACGGCGCGTAGTTCGCGCACAGCCGTGGCGTTGTCGGGAGAAAGTTTAAGCGCCTGAAGATACAACATAATCGCGATGTCGTAATTGCGTTTGTCCGCCGCATCTCTGGATTTTTCGAGCAGTTTCGAGACGTCCACCGAAGGGGTCCCCCTGAAAAATGAGACGACGTGAAGCGCAACCGTTCGTGGCGCGTGCACATGAATTCCATCATATTATGCCGAAAGAACCGTTCTTGGCCAGTCGAAAGGGCATTGCGGATTGCGGATTGCGAATTAAAACAAAACCGCGATTTCAATCCGCAATCCGCAATGGATCGGCATGGCTATCAATTCCCAGATTTTCCACGATAGCGCGACGGTTCTAACGCTAGTTCTTCTCGAAGGCCTCCTTTCAGGTGACAACGCGCTTGTGTTGGCCGTGATGGTCAAGCACCTTCCGGACGCCGAGCGCGGGCGGGCGTTGCGATATGGGCTGATTGGTGCCTTTGTCTTTCGCGCTATTGCTGTTCTCCTGGCCGGATTTTTGATCGATTTCTGGCAATTGAAAGCCATCGGCGCCATTTATCTGGGATTCCTCTGTTCGAAATATTTCTGGCGAAAATTCCGCCCTGCGCGGGCATCTGCGACCGCTGGCCGTCCGGCGCAGAGTTTCTGGAAGACCGTCTTCTGGATTGAATGTGTCGATCTGGCGTTCTCGATTGACTCCATCATGGCCGCCGTTGGTATGGCCTCGAATATCTACATCGTATATCTCGGCGGAATTCTCGGAATGATCGGCGTTCGCTTTATCGCGGGATTCGTTGTCAAACTTCTGGATCGCGTTCCAGCGCTGGAAAATTCCGCGTACGCGATCGTCGGATGGATCGGCATTAAACTCGGATTGGACGCCTTTCACATGGCACGGGGCGCTACTGAATCCGACGCCATGCCCAAATGGCTTTTCTGGAGCGTTATGGCGCTGATCTTTGCCGAGGGGCTGTTATTCAAGGAAAAGCGCGGAAAAGTTTAAAAAATCTCTGCGAAACTCCGCGATCCTCTGCGGCTCCGCGGTGAAAGAAGCCGGGATTTGAACTCGAAATTCAGCAGAAATGGCGGACAGTGTCGACAGCAAAATGGTTATGCGAGGTACTTATTCTCATGGTTACCGAAAAGCTATGTGTCGACGACATGCAGTGCGCCGGTTGTGCCGGGCGGGTGCGTACGGCACTGATGGCCGTGCCCGGCGTCGTCAAGGTGATCACGTCGTTGGACGATCACACTGCCGAGGTTACGTTTAATGAAAAATCAACCAACAGCCGCGCTCTTGTCGTGGCTTTGCAAGGCGCCGATTTTCACGTGGGTGAAAAATAGTGCTGTTAAAACGATTGCCCGCTCGATCGACAGCTCCATTTGCCTGACGTTGGTGGCGGTTGCCTGTGCTTCTTCTGGCCAGAGCGGAGAAGTAAAGCCCCCAATTTCTCCACAGGCCGCGCAGCCGTCCGCTCAACAAATTACCGATTTGGCTCCATGTTTAATCGATTTTCAAAGCAGCGACTTGGTCAAACGGCAGGCTGCGGCAATGGCGTTCATTAATGCCGGAAATTGCGGGTATGCGACTGTCACCACGTTGCTTAAGAAAAACGATGCGGAGCTTTCCAGGCGCGTCAAGGACGTCCAGCATCAGATCGAGCAGCGTTCGAACGGAATGTACGAGGCAGTTTGCGGAAAACACGTCCAGGTTTTGTCCCAGCCGCTCGACTCCCTTGCGCTCGAACAGCTCGCCATTGAGTGGGAACATTTTATGGCGTACACACCGGCCCCCCAACGCCAACGAGAGGCCTGGCAGTTTGCCAATGACATGCACAGGCGGAGCAAGAGTACCGATGCGGCAACGCAAAAACTCGCCGAGCTGGACAAGCAGCTCGCAAAGCAGCCCGAGCCGGCGGGGGTGTTTCGGGCATCAATTCTGATCAATCGCGCCGAAATGCTGATGACCTTGCAGCGCAATAAGGACGTGCTCGCCACCACACAAGATGCCATAACCGCTGGCGGTAAGAACGGGCGCATGACTCCCCTGGCGTTGAAAATTCAAGCCGAAACGCAACTTCGGCTTAACGACACCGAGCATGCGCGCGCTGCGTGCAACACGATACTCTCCGGCTTTCCGCGCAGTTTGGAAGTTCACTTTGCTCAGCAGGCAATCCTCGATTCCTACATCCAGGAAAGACGCTGGAATGACGCTCTCCAGCAGGTCAAAGTCTACTTGGCCGCATTTCCAATCGACGAAGACGCTCAACAAGCGGCCAACGGCCTGCTCAAAGTATTGATGGACGACGAGCACGATTACGAACATGCCACGGAATTGGCGGAATGGATGATGAGCGCGTTGCCGCTGGAGCGCATTTCGATGGATGTTCCACGCTGCTTCGGGGGGTGCAACGAATATGTATTCAAAGATTACAATAAGGCAGAGCGCGGCTATGCGATGTTACGAGATGACTTTTCGGACGCCATCGATATTAATGACATAAAGACGGTCATTGATCGCGTCAAAACGAAAGCGGGTGGAATGTTTCCCAAAGAGCCCGCCGAATCCGACGACGGTCCCGCCGGGGCTTTGGCGCATTTCCTGAAGGCCGTGCGCGCACGCGACAGGAAGGCCATCGGCGAACTTGTTCCGGCGGACTTGATGAAGGAATTTGCTGGCCGTATTGCGAACGTCAACGATTCACTCGTTCCCTCTGTGACGTTCGCGGATGTCATAGTAAGAAATGTCGAGATGTCGGGAAATAAGGACTCAGCGCTCATGTTTGTCGACGTGTATTCGTCCGCGTCGACGCAGCCGAAAGCGATGTTCGAAACAGCTATGGTCGAAGACGGTAAATGGCGTATTCGCTGGAAGGATATCGACGAGGATTTGCCGGCACCAGATCCAAAGACCGAAAAAGACGAATGGAATGCAAATAACTCCAAATCCACATCCAAATACACCGAAGATAAGCAGGAAGAGAAGAAGTAGCGCGATGAATTTCTTAACCGAACTCTGGAAGCACCTCTATGAGTCCTATTCCAACCGGGTGAGTGCTCACGCCTGTGCGGTGTTTATCGAGAATTTCTTCGACTCGCTGCTTTTGATTCTGCTGGGCATCTGTGTTTTGTCGCTATTTAACCGGATCGTCAAACGGGCACAATCGAGGGTCGATTCAATCAAATTTCCCGCCTACCGGCGTAAAGTCGATACGATCGGTTCGCTGGTCAACAGCACGCTCAGGTACACTGTTTATATCGTGCTGACGATCTGGATTCTTGCACTGTGGGGCATTGGCACCACTTCGTTGGCCGTCGGCAGCGCCGTGATCGGCGCCGCGGTGGGCTTTGGCTCGCAAGGCCTCGTTCAAGATCTTATCACCGGACTTTCACTACTGGCCGAAGAGCAGCTTTCTGTTGGCGACTATGTTGTGATTAACGACAAGGCCGGGGCGGTGGAAGAGGTGGGTCTGCGCGTCGTCAAGATCCGCGATCAGCTCGGCGCGCAGCATGTCATCTTCAACCGCACCATCGGCATGGTCAGCAACTACACCAGCGGCGCTGTGGCGGCCGTAGTCGATGTATCTTTGGAGAACAACGATGTGGGAATCGCGGCCGCTGAAGTCGCCAAGCGCGTCTGCACCGATCTCGCTCGGGAGATTCCCTATCTGACCGGCGTTCCATCCGTCGAGGGCGTCCTGCGCAGCTCGACCAACGATGTCTTTCTGCGCATTCACCTGAGCGTACTTCCACAGCAGCAGGAGATTATCAACTCGCTCGTTGTCGACCGTCTAAAACGCGCGTTTGCCGCCGAAAAGATCGCGATTCCCGGCGACCGCGTGCGCGTGATGATCTTGAGCGACTTGTTCAGGAAAGCGATTGATCGCATTAAACCCAACGTTTTGCACATCTCCGTTTCGCCGGAGTAGGTTCTATATACTACGCGCAGTATATCCAATCGGAGCTAAGCGAAATTAGGATAGTCTTCACGATGTTCTTTAACAGCAAGACTTTGCAAATGTCGAAATCTCTTTCATTATAGGGCTACCGGCGAACCGTCTTCTGTTCCCGGCTCATAACGCGCAACTGCGCAAGAAGTTTTACGCGCGCGACAAGCTCGCCAAAATCGATGGGTTTTGTGAGATAATCGGTGATGCCGTTGCGCAGCGCTTTTTCAATGCTCTCCGTCTTTTCGTCGCCCGAGAGCATCAGCACGCCCAGTCCGTGATATCCGTCCACTTGCCGCAGACGATGGCACAGCTCTACGCCCGTCATCTGCGGCATATTCAGATCGACGATGGCGACAGCCGGAGCTATCGTTTCAAGATCGCGAATCGCCCTAAGCGGATCCTTGATGCAATAAGCCTGAAAGCCTTGGCTTTCCAATATGTCGTGCTCCAAGTCCAGGATACTTCTGTCATCGTCCACGCAGAGCACCACGGGACGGCGAAGCGGCGGCGATTCTTCTTTCGCATGGCCGGACTGTTTTATATCGCGATGTCCGACTATTTTTCTCAGGAGTGGCTCGATCGCGTCCGCAAAGGCATTGCCATCGCGGTAACGATCTCTCGGGTTGCGCGCCAGGCTGCGCAGGAGAAAGTTCACGACGTCAGGATTCAAGTCGGGTTGGTATTCACGCGGATCGATTGGATCGCAGTGCATTTGTCGTGAATAATAGCTGTCGTCGGCCGCACCGGCATGAGGTAGCTCTCCGGCGATAAGTTCATACAGCGTAGCGCCCAACCCATAGACGTCCGCGGCGGGAGTCACATCTTCTCCCGCGACGACTTCAGGTGCGATGAAACCGGTTGTGCCTGCCATAGTCGAATGGCGTCCGCTCACTCTGGCAAAGGAACAGAACGCGCCGGCCAGACCCAGATCGGTCAACTTCACTTCGCCGTCGCGCGAACAGATGAGGATATTTTCGGATTTAACGTCACGGTGAACGATGTCGCGCTCATGCGCGGCACCCAGTCCTTTGGCGGCAGAGCAGGCAATCTCCAATGCCGCGACAAGCGCCAATGGGCGGTTATGCTGCTGGAGCCGACAATGCAGCAGTTCATAAGCACTACATCCATCGATGAACTCCATTACGAAGTAGTTCATCTTCGTGTACGGTTCGACGTTGACGTCGTAAACGCGAACCAGGTTCGGATGACCTATGCTTGCTGTGAGCCGGGCTTCGCGCAGGAACATGGGCAGGTCTTCAAGATGCTGCTGTTTCAGAATTTTCACCGCCACCGGAATATCCAGGCGCGTATGGAAACCCTTGTAGACTGTGCCCATACCGCCTTCGGCTATAATCGATTTGAGTAGCACCCCGCCCAGCATTATTCCTTCATGCTGTCTGCTTCTTAGAGCAGCTAGAGAAGGGTCATTGTCCAGGCTCTTGGACACATTTGTCTGGGCTTCATACATAGGAACGACGTCGTCAACCATTACCACACCTCTCGTTTTCATAAGTCTTTAGATTTGATGCTATTACACTTAACCCGGGTATTTGAAGATCAATTGGCGGGCCATTCTTATTGCAAATTGCGAATTGCGCGTGTGGCACTCAGATCGCCACGGGTTGCTGCCATTCTGGTGGCGGGAGTGGATAGCTAGAAAGGAGGTTTTCCATTTCGTCCAGCCTTCGCAGGTTGAAGGCAACGCTGGATTCAAGAAATTCACGCACAAACGAATCGTGGGTGAGTCGGCCGGCATGTTGGGTGAAATGGCGCATAAGCAGCGGAAGCTTGGTTTTGATATCCATCACCCGCCAGCGCAAACGCCCACAGTGAAACGGATCGCCGTGGCCGCCCTGGAGATGAAAATAATTTCCGGCAATATCGCCGGCAAACTGGTTGACGTAATCGAGAAACGAGCAAACGTTCGACCATGTGTGCAGAAACTCCAGCGTCTCCCGATTGCGCGACGCATGGCGCGCGCCTTGAGCGAAATAGTCGCGCGCTCGCCGGGCATGTTCGCGCAGCAACATATCAAAGGCACTCCACAAAACTGTCTGGTGCGAAGTGTCGTTTATACCGAACATGCGGGCAATGAAGCGCTCGGGAAAACTGGCACGGTCTGGTCCTTCCTTCAATCCCGACCAGGACCGCTCGGCCGCGTAGTACGCGCCGGGCCAGGCCGTTTCCGGCGGCGGTAACAGCGGTCCCAACGAATAGTCTCGTGTCCAGGCGGTCGTAATGAGACCGTTTAGGAATCCCATTTCTGCCGCGTCTATCCAGGCGTCGATGTTGTCGAACGAATCGTAACGTGCCGTCGGCGAGCGCGTTGCGGCGCCCCAAACCTCACGCCCCAGGCGTTTGTAGCGGTCGAGATTGGTGAGGATCTCCGGAGTAGCACGGCCGCCACTGCCTTCGTATTGCCAGAAAGTCAAGATAGCTTCTTTTGGCAGCCACTTGATCTGCTCGTCGCTCATCTTGCGGAACATATCATCCCAGATCAGCGGATACTTGCCGCGATGCAATAAGTAGCGCGATACGCGGCCGAGATACTCCAAATAGAGCGCCGCGCGTCCGCCAAGCTGTTTGGCGCGCTGATCGCTCGCAGGGTTGGATCCAAGCAGGCGCGTCTCATCACCGCCCATATGAAACCATTTTCCCTGGTGAACTGTGACCAGGTCCTCCATCATCGCGGTGACGATTTCGATCGACGCCGGATTGACCGGGCAAAATTGTTGGAAGTAGTCCGGATGTTCGCGCAGCGACGCATATTCCGGCAGACGCAACACGTGGCCCATATTGCCCAGGCACGGAACGAGCGGAATCAGCGTCACGCCGAGGTCCGAGGCGAAGACGTCCAACTCGCCAACTTCGTCAGGGGTCAGCGCACCGTGATTGGCTAATCCTGGTTGCGATGGAAAGTTGAATGCGGCTTCATATTCGAGAATGATGGCATTAATTTTCAGATTGGCAAACGTCTCGATGACCCCTTTAAGATAGTCGAACTTCGGCGGCCAGCCTTTGAAATCCAAATGCATCACACGCCAGGGCAGCAGAGGATGATCCTCGATCTCAAGGCCGGGAATCTCCGGCCCGTCTTCGATCAATTGCCGCAAGGTCTTTCCGGCGTTCATCAGACCATCGTCGTCGTTGCCATGAAGGAGGGCGCCTTCGCCGGTAACCAGCAGGCGATAGCCTTCCCGCGCGATGCTATCGCCGCGCAGCGGGCGATTCATCTGCTCCCACTTTTGAAACGTGGAGGAAGGCGTAAAGAGTGCCTGTGTGGGTAGAAGTGCCGGCGCCGCCGACAACGTAGTCCGGATCTTCAACACTTCCAGTTGGTTGCACAGTGCGTGGGCTCTGCGACGCGTACCGGCGGTGGCGTTGGCAGAAAGGTACAAATAACTGCTGGGCGCCGGGCGAAACGGAGCACCGCGCAACCCGACAACGCGAGGGTAGGGCAGCAAGTTCAGATCGGTATGCGAACGGGTTGACTCAAGCAGAGGACTGTTTTCGATTGTCATTAGCTCCCATATTGCGTCAGATCGAAATTAAGCAGCAAAGATGATAAATCCAGAGAAAATCGATATGCGAATCGCAAATTCGAGTGGCATTCAGGAGGATTTTGGCAAGTTAATGAGGAGAAGAAACGGCTGGCAGCGCCGGGATTTATCACTTACACTCGAAGTAGGAATTATGGGAAGTTTGTGAATCAATTTCTCTTCGGTACTCCGTGGCCCTGGTGGCCGATCCTGCTTTGCGGGGCCGGGGCAGGGGTGTTGACATGGCGCGGTTATACGCGGCGCTCGGCGGAGCTTGATTCGCATCGACTCAAGCTGCTCAATATTCTCCGTATTATCGGTTGGGCGCTGCTTTTCTTCTGCCTGCTCCAGCCCATGAGTCGTCAATATACGCGCGAAGAGAAAGCTAATCGACTCACGGTTCTCATTGACGACAGCGAGAGCATGTCCTTTGCCGATAAGCGTGACGGCCGGTCGCGCATTGACGGAGTCAAGATAGCATTGGGTGGATTAGCGGCCTTGTCGCCGGAAGCACCTAAAGAGCCGGCGTTAGCAATGGATAGTAATTCGCTGCTGAACAAGCTTTCGCAAAATTTTAGGCTTCAGCTCGAGGCCTTCGGACCGTCAACGCGCACGATCGCCAATTTGCAGGAACTGAAAGCCGCAGGCGAGAGCACGGACATTGCCAAAGCTTTGACCGAGTCGTTCGGCCGGTTGAAAGGTCCCGACACGGGCGGACTGCTTTTGGTGACTGACGGCGCCGATACGGCGCGCGGCGACATCGATCGCATTGCCGTTGGATATAAACGCGCGGGCATACCGATCTATGTTCTCGGCGTTGGCCAACCCAATATGCAAGATCTCGCGATCGAGCAAGTGCGCTGCCGCCGCACGGTAAGCAAGGATACGCTTGTGCGTGTCGAAGTCGATGTGCGCAAACAAGGCATTCCCGACGGCGTTCAAAGCGTATACATCAAGCATAACGGCCGGCAAGTTGGCGAGAAGAAGGTGCTGGATATGAAAGGAGAAACGGGCACGGCGATCTTCGAATTCCTCCCGGCCGATCAGGGCTTTCTCGAATACGAAGCTACGGTCGAGCCTTTTCCGGGCGAACTGGTTATCGCCAACAACACGATGGCATTTGGTTTGGTGGCGCACTCCCGAAAGCTGAAGGTGCTCTACGCAGAAGGAAGCATGTACATTCATCGCACGTACAACAGCTTATCGAAGCGGTTCTATTACGATAATCCCATGCAGGATTGGTGGGAGACAGATTTTTTCAAGAAAGCTCTGGAAGAGGACACGGACGTTGAAGTCGATGTACTGGCAAAAGATGCATTTGTATCGCCCAGAAACGTCGCGCCACCTAACGTGCCGACGGTCGACGAAGGGTGGCCGAAGACCAAGAAGGCTCTGTATCAATACGACGTCATTATCAGCTCAGATATTCCTATCACACGTTTTAGTCCCGAACAAATACAGGCCCAAGTCGATTTTGTCGCCAAACACGGCGGTGGGTTTTGCATGGTCGGTGGATACACCGCATTTGCCGAAGGACACTACGCCAAGACTCCGATCGATCGCATGTTGCCTGTCGAAATGTTGGACGAAACGCACGTCGACGGCGAAGACTTCAACTGGAGGATCACCGACGACGGATACAACCACGAGATCATGCAAATCGAGAAGGATCCGGAGAAAAATCGCGTCGCGTGGGACGGCCTCCCGCAGTTCCACGGCTTCTCGCGCACGACCCACAAAAAGCCGGCGGCGACGGTGCTCGCGGAAGTCGCTGATGATAAATTTGACACCGCCTATGGTCCCGCGGTGTTAATTGCCGTTCAAAACTTCGGATCCGGACGATCAATGGCCTTCACCACCGACATGACCGGCAGTTGGGGCACCGAATGGGAAGATACTTGGGGACCAGAAGGTAGCGAAACCGATCAAGATCATCGTAACGAGTACTACAAAACGTTCTGGAAGAATGCCATTCGCTGGCTGGCAGCCGTGCGGATGAAACAGCCCAATCAAATCGTCCAAATAGAGAGCGACCGCCTGGTGTACGGCCGTGGCGAGCAGCCCGAGATCCGCGTGAAAGTTATGAACGAAGATTACGAATTGACGCACGATGCAAAAGTCATGCTCACGATCATCGGGCCAAACGACCGACCGCAACAGGTTGCTGTCTTCCCGCGTTACGAAGAGCCTGGAATCTATGAACGAAAATTGGAATTAAAAGAGGTTGGCCGCTACGAAATCGAAGCCGCGGCAATGCTGGGCAAGGAAGAGCTTGGCCGTGATAAGACCATTCTCCAGGTAAGACCCGCGTCGGCCGAGATGCGGGAACTGAGCCAAAATGTGCCGCTGCTGAAGAAACTGGCCGGCGACACCGGCGGCAAATACTTGCCGTTGGAAAACGCGAGCGAACTACCCCGCTATCTGCGTGAAGCGACCCATGTCATCGAAAAACATCGCGACATTGACCTATGGGACAACGGCTGGATCTTCGTCCTAATTGTGTCCTTGTTGTGCGGTGAGTGGTTCCTACGTAAGCGGAGCGGCCTGCCATGAACTACATCTACCACAGAGGCACAGAGACACAGAGAACAGCTTTTTTAGGAGTTGTTTTATCTAGTCTTGTCTCTGTGTCTCTGTGTCTCTGTGGTAGAAGTTTCGGTGCCCTCGCGGAAACTCCTCCCAATCCCGGCCTGATCATTTCGATTCGCGCGGCCGATGTCATCGTCGACGCCGATATTGTCGCTGGCGGCCCGTTTCGGGCGGCAGTGCAGGTGCGCAAGGCCATCAAGGGCGATCCGCCCAACGTTTTCGAGTTAGAAGGCTACAACAGCTACAATTGGGACACCGTTCACCAAGGCTTCGCTACAGGGGCGCGCTACATTCTGTTTCTTTCGCGCACCGGCAAGCCGGACGTGTATTCCACGCTGACTCCTTCGGCGCCGCGATTGAGTATCCAGGGGGAGTCGGCGCTGATCGAATTGGGCGATCCGCCATTTCGCATTCCGGTCAAACGTAGTACCGTCGAAGACGCCATTAAACTACTGCTGGAATTCAACGACAGTGGCACGATTCCGGCCCGTGCGGAAGAATTTTTGCGCAGGCTGTGGGACGAGGGTGAATTGGAATCTCGTTATCTAGCGGTCGCTGTTGCCGGAGCGTTGCGTGACCGCCGCGTGCAGCAGCTCGCAATCGACGCCAGCAAAGACAAGATCCTCAAATTGCGACTAACCGGTATCGAGGCACTCGGTGAAATTGCATCACCGGAGAGCATCAATGCGCTCTTGATTCTTCTTAAGGATGAAAAATCAACCATCTCGCGCGAAGCCGCGCGCCTGCTAACGGAATTGCACCAGGCCGACCTGCTTCCGGATCTGCTTGAGTGGGCACGTCGCGCGGCTGTTGCCAAAGTTACAGCGGGAAAGGCGAACGACAGTAATCGAGTCAAGAATGAGGCTGTCGCGATTGAGATTATCCGCCTTTCGGCGGAAGCCGGCTTGCTTTTGGATTCCGCGCTCGTCTCGCGTCCGCTCTTCGACATCGCACGAAGTGGCACCGACGCATTAGAGCGTGAGGCGCTTTACACGCTCGGAGAAATCGCCAGGGCTCCGCAAATTTCGGGTCTTTTGGAGTTAGCTGAAGATCATATCTACGATCTTCACTCCGAGGCGCTCAATGCCTTGCGCCGCTCTACGCTCAAAAATTACGACGACGAAAGTGGCTTTAGGTCATGGTGGAACGACGCCAAAACCGGTTTC
>Ga0206991_10191_pt1 | contig 19157 bp, 13 predicted proteins | sample Alteio_BWMinCont_9_FD_153286 | JGI IMG/M metagenome (GOLD analysis project Ga0206991, IMG submission 153286) | Enriched cells from forest soil in Barre Woods Harvard Forest LTER site, Petersham, Massachusetts, United States -... | ecosystem: Environmental > Terrestrial > Soil > Temperate forest >...
GACCAATACGGGGGAGACATACGCGGGAGACTGGCGCGGTCGGTCTTACCTTTTAAATAGCGATAAAACCATTCGACCATTTTGTCGCGGCCGTCGGGATTGGAAACGGGATTGATCAGAACCACGAGGTTGCTGCGAATGCCCTGGATCATGGGAGTTTCCGAGGCTGCGAGACGATACGCGAGTTCTAACATCGCTTCCGTGGAACCGGTTTCATCGGAATGCAGAGCAGCGTTGAAATAATAAATGGGCCGAGCCGTGGAGATGAGTTTCTCCGCCGCGGGTTGATCGGTGCCGCGCGGATCTGCGAGAGCGGCGGTGGCGGCTTTAAGGCGATCGAGATCGCGGATGCCGGATTCGTCGGCGATGGCCAGCATCATGATGTCGCGACCTTCCTCACTGCGGCCGATGGTGAAGGCACGCACCCGAGGGGAGGAGGCGGCCAGTGCACGGCAATAGGCGTACGCTTTGGCGCTGTCGACGAACTCTCCGGGCGCTCCGGGAATGCGCCCGAGAAAGGCGCGAGGGGATACGGCGATGGAGGATTGAGGTAAGTAGGAGACCCAGGGCGAGAGAAAATGCGCGTCGGTTGTTGCTTTGGCGATGGCTTCGGTGGAACCGGGTTCGGGGACATCTGTTCGATTTGTGGGAGGTGGTGTAGCGAGGGTTTGGAACAGGGTTAACACTGCAATCAGAAAATGGTTCATGAGCTCTCCGGAGTGCTAAATGAACAGAGTCGGTTGGGTCGAATTGAGAGCGCGGAGTTTAACACGAGGCGGGCCACAGAGAGTCAGGCGATAGCGGCGATAGTACAGAACGATATCAAAGAAAAAGGCCGCTCGGGGGGCGTTCGGACGGCCTGCTAAGCGACAAAAATATGGTTAGACGGCTAGCTGGATTTTCGTGGAACTTTGGCGCCTTTTTTGCGCGCCTCGGAAAGACCAATGGCGATGGCTTGCTTGCGGCTGCTCACCGTGCCACCTTTCCCACCCTTTCCGGATTTCAGCGTGCCGCGCTTCTCTCGGTGCATTGCGCTTTCGACGCTTCTGCTGGCGGCTTTGCCGTAGCTGCGGCCACCGGATTTTCTTCGCGAACTCGCTGCCATTTACCCCTCCTATAGTTAGGATGTGGGCTCGGACGGGGTTGAGTGTAGCGCAGCGCGGCAAAAAGCGTTTCAGTAGAATCGTGCAGAGCGAATACGGAATTCTTGTAGGTTGAGTGTGCGGTGCGCGAGTCCCAGATCGGGATCCACTGGGAAAATCGACCGTCGAAGATAGCAACTTTGGAATGTCGGCCAAGCGAGGTGGTAATTGGGCGGCTCACTTCTGCGATTGCGCGCTGGCCCTAACGAACGATAACCTAATGCAAATCTACTATTGACCCTTTGGCGTGGCGCGTGGGATGGTACGCTGAACTGACGTAAGTTAAGTGTTTTCTGTTTAAAGGGGAGAGTCCATGGCTGTGTCCGCTGCGAGCCTCGCCAGTACTCACGCACACGTCTCTGGTGACTCGATTTACGACAAGCTGAATTCAAAATGGCATAAACCGGCGCTATTGGGACTCATGGCCATCGTGCTAGGGCACTGGGGTGAGCACCTGGTGCAGGCTTACCAAATTTATGCGATGGGCTGGCCGCCGGCGAAGGCGGGCGGGATTTTAGGTCTGTGGTATCCGTGGCTCATCAAGTCGGAAGTTTTACATTACAGTTATGCGTTGGTGATGCTGATTGGCATCTGGGTACTGCGGAAAGGTTTTACGGGAACTTCCCGCAAATGGTGGACTGCTGCACTGCTTATTCAATTCTGGCATCACTTTGAACATCTTTTGCTGATCACGCAAGCGAGCATGCATCACAATTTTTGGGGCAAGCCTGTTCCGGTAAGTATTCTGCAATTGGTAATTCCGCGCGTTGAACTCCACCTTTTCTATAATTCCGTCGTTTTTGTGCCGATGGTGATCGGTATGTACTACCACATGTTTCCGCCGGTGGGCGAGGAGCGAGCGGCGTGCAACTGCTCGTTGCACCAGCACAGTCTCGTCGACGCCCGAGCCATATAATGAAGGCTCGGCGGTGCGCCGTGCGGAGCAATTAACCTGAAGTTATCCAGGCGGAGTAACACGTTGTCGACCCCTCCCACGCATGGGCCTGTAGGACGTTCTCTAATTTCTTCTGAATTCGATTTATTGCGAGTGCCGGCATTGGGTCATTTTTTCAAATGGCGGCATTCACGCACGGTGCTGCAGATTCCGCTACTGTTGATCAGCATAGTTATGATTCTGCAGGGATTGTTTGGGCCAACGCTGGCACCGAAAAATCTTGCCACGGTTTTGTCCTGGGTGCATTTTCGCGGCGCGCTGGTGCTGGTGCTGCTTTGCGCCGGCAATTTCTTTTGCCTGGCATGTCCGTTCATGCTGGTACGCAATGCGGCACGGCGATTTTTTAAGCCGTGGATGAACTGGCCACGCGCGCTGCGCAATAAGTGGGCTTCCGTCGGATTACTCGTAGGTATTTTGTTTCTCTATGAAATTTTTGGCTTGTGGAATTCGCCGTGGTGGACGGCTTGGCTCATTGTCGGCTATTTCATTGCCGCACTGGTGATTGACGGTGTTTTTAAACACGCCACCTTTTGCAAATTTGTTTGTCCCATCGGGCAATTCAATTTTGTCGCTTCCACGGTCTCGCCGCTGGAAGTAAAAGTGCGCGACCTTGACGTTTGCGCGCACTGCCACACCAAAGATTGCATTCGGGGCCGACGCGACCGCCCGGCTGGACCTGATTTTGTGGTGCTGCAACGCGGTTGCGAGCTGGCCCTTTTTCAGCAACTCAAAGTGGGCAACATGGACTGCACCTTTTGCCTCGATTGTGTGCACGCCTGTCCCCATGACAACGTAGGAATGCTCGGCCGGGTGCCTGCCGCGGAACTGATGACCGATCCAATGCGTTCTGGAATTGGCTTATTTTCACGCCGGACGGATATCGCGGCGCTGGCGATGGTGTTTTGCTTTGGAGCGTTGGTGAACGCGTTCGGCATGGTCAGCCCGGCCTATGCAGTAGAAAAATGGCTGGGTGGAGTCCTGCATGTGCAGGCGCAAGCCCCCATTCTCGGAGTGATCTTTGTATTGTTTCTGATTGTCGAGCCTGTCGTGTTGCTGGGGCTCGCCTCTTGGCTTACGAAGATTTCACATGGTAGCTCGCGGGCAATGCTGCCGTTGGTCGTGAGGTATTCGTACGCCTTGGCGCCGCTCGGTTTTGGAATGTGGCTAGCGCATTACGGATTCCATTTCTTTAGCGGGCTTTATACCTTTATTCCTGTGGCGCAAAACGCCATCACCAGTCTGGGCTGGCCGATCCTGGGCACTCCAGCCTGGCGCTTGACGGGCATACCGGCGCGGTTCATTCAGCCTATGGAGCTCGGGTTTCTGTTGCTCGGGCTGGCGGGATCGCTGCTGGTGATATTCCGGCTGGCGGAAGAAGATTCGCCGGGGAAAGTTATGCGCGCGTTCGCGCCATGGGCTTCGGTCAGCGTGATTATCTGGCTCGCTTCTGTGTGGCTCATGTATCAGCCGATGGAGATGCGAGCGATGCTGATGGGCGGCTAAGGCAAAAAAAGATTTGTGATGATGAGTCTATCGACAGGGTCGCAACGAGGGCGATTGTTAACAGCGCAGCTCAGGCATTGCCAGATTCCCATGCTGCTGCTCGCCGGGTTCACTGCGCTGTATGCGCCATTGGCGCACGGTCACAACGGCCCGCCATTTCCGATCATTGTGGATCAACGCGTTGGGCCCTGTGTTGTTTCGTTGTGGACGCATCCGGATGTTGGGGTCGGAACCTTTTTTGTGATGGTGGATGCGGCGCCGGGAAGTGTGATTCCCAGTGATTTAAAAATTGACCTCGGGATACAGCCGGCGAGCGGGCGGCTCGCAGAAGTGATTTACCCGACGCGGCGCCAAAATCTGCGCGGCCAACTGGAATACCAGACCGAAGTGAATTTCGATCGCCAAGAATTTTGGCGCGCTCGACTGATTTTGCATAGCTCACAGGGTGACGGCGAGTCGACCGCGAGCGTTGAAGCCACGCCCGCGGGATTTGGCCGTTGGGACTTGCTGTTGTACTTGCTCCCCTTCGTGGGCGTCGGTTTTCTATGGTTCAAAGCCGCCACCGCTAAGCGCAGCTACAGAAGAAAACAACGGGAAGTGGGGAAGCCGCCGGTCGCGGTTTGCGTCCTGGCGATTTTATGCTGTACCAGCTTGATGCTTTCTTCCGGGTGCGGACACAACAAGTTGCCGCGAAAATCGTCACATGAATATGTCGAGTATGTGTCAACTTTTTATACTGGGCTGGCTGCGCTACAAGTGGGCGATGACGTCCGGGCTGAAAACAAACTTGGGCAAGCAACGCAAATTGCTCCTGGGGAGCCGGCGGGCTGGGCTGACTGGGGAATACTCGCGCTGCGGCAGAGAAACTTTGACGTTGCAGCCCAGCGACTTGGTGCGGCGCGCGACCTGGCGCCGAAGAACGATCACATCTATTACCTCCTCGGACTTTTAGAAAGCAACCGCGGACGTTCTGCAGAAGCCATCGCCGACTGGCGCAAATCCATAGAGCTCAATCCACAAAATCTGCGCGCTACGTATCAGTCGGCTGAAGAGATTGAACGCCAAGGTGGCGTGGGTGGCGCTGAGGAATTTCAAAAACTGGTGGAAAGAATTCTAGCGGTGCAGCCGGATAATCTGGCGGCATTGCTGGAATTGAGCCGTATCGCGGCAAAGCGTAGCGATGCCGCCACACTAAGAGCCACGGTTGATCGCATTGAGAAGCAATCTGCCAGCTGGGCGCCCGAAGCGAAGCAACAATTGGTGGCGTTGCAGGTGGCTGTTGCTGGGCAGGATATTCGTCCGGCGGCAACGCGGACAGCATTTTTGCGAAATGTATTGATGCGCGATTCGAATTACCGGCAAAGCCTGGCCGTCATTAAAGCGGCGGCGGGAGAAGAGGCGGAGCCGTTCACACATTTTGTGCGATTGGAAACGCCGGTGTTTACGCCTGCTGCTGCGGACATGACCTTGACGTTCGAGACGAAACCACTGGAAATAATGCCGTCCGATCAAAGCGCTGGCGAGCGCTGGGATTGGATTGGGACGGCCAGCCTGAGCAGTGAAGCGGCTCCGACCGTTATCGTGGCGAACGCGAGGGAGGTGCGGATAGGGAGCGTGGCAAGATTTGCTTTTCCGGGAGGAGCGTCCCATGAGCCGCCGCTTCCCGAAGGAATCTTGCCGCTTGATTTTAATTATGATTTTAAGACCGATCTGCTGGTCGCCGGTGCGGGCGGAGTGCGGTTCTGGCGGCAAGATAGTCCTGAAAAGTTCACGGATGTGACCGCGCAGACAAAGTTGCCGAGTGCGATCATCAATGCCCGGTACCTGGGCGCGTGGGCCATTGATATTGAGGCCGACGGGGATCTGGATGTGGTGATGGGCTCGAAAGAGGGCGTACCGTTGGTTTTGCGAAACAATGGTGACGGCACGTTTGCGCCGATTCATCCATTTGCGAACGTGATTGGGGTGCAGGGTTTTGCATGGGCGGATTTGAACGGTGACGGGAATCCTGACGCTGCAATTATCGATGGGGCAGGGCAATTGCACGTTTTTATGAACGATCGCGCGGGGAAATTTCACGAGCGAGCGCTGCCTGGCAATTCGCCGCACATCAAGACCATCAATGTGGCGGATGCAAACAAGAACGGGGTTTTAGATTTGGTGGCCGTACAAGAGGACGGAAACATTATCCGCTTGGCAGACCAAGTAGGCGACTCCGAAAAGAACGATGGATCGGATTGGGATGCAGCGATGATCGCACAGGTGCCCGACCCGGCGAGCAATTTGGCGGGCGAAATACGATTGCGGGTCGCGGATCTGGATAACAATGGAGCGTTCGACTTATGGTTGGCGCGGACTTCCGCTGATGCCGCGAAGACAAATCCTGGCGCGCTGGCGTGGCTCGCGGATCAGAATGGGAAATTCGCGCTGATGGCAAAACCAATGGGCCCGCCGCGGGTGTTTGATGCTGCCGATCTTGATGGCCAGGGGCGCATGGATATGTTGGGGCTTTCCGCGGATGGGCAAGCGATGCGCGGCGTGAATCGCGGAACACGAAATTATCACTGGCAAACCATTCGGCCGCGCGCAAGACAAGCTACCGGCGATCAGCGCATTAATCCATTTGGTGTTGGCGGCGAAATGGAGATTCGCTCGGGATTGTTGGTGCAAAAACAGCCCATTACTGGGCCGCAACTGCACTTCGGGCTGGGCGAACAGAACGGCGTGGATGTGGCCCGCATCGTGTGGCCTAACGGATCGGTGCGCGCGGAATTTGATTTAAAAGCGGATCAGCAAGTGGTTACCGAGCAGCGGCTGAAGGGTTCGTGTCCATTTCTTTTTGCATTTGATGGGCGCGGAATGCGTTTTGTGAAGGACGCGGTGCCGTGGAGCTCCGCGCTGGGCTTGCGTATCAACAACACCGGAACGGCTCGCATTGCGACGACCGAGGAGTGGTACAAAATTGGCGCGGACGAGCTTGTTCCACACGACGGTTTTTACGATTTGCGAATCACCGCGGAACTCTGGGAAACGTATTACTACGATTATTTGGCGCTCATGACCGTCGATCATCCGGCAGGTACGGATATTTTTGTGGATGAGCGTTTTGTGGTGCCGCCCTCGCAGCTGGCGATTAGGACCGTCGAGAAGCCTAACAAGATTGCGCGAGCCACTGATGACGAGGGGCGCGACGTTACCGACATGGTAGCCACGCTTGACGGCAAATATCTGGATACTTTTTCGCGCGGCCAATATCAGGGTGTGACGCGGGATCATTATGTGGAGGTCGAACTTGGTGACGACGCGCCAACCAGTGGCCCGCTGTATTTAATCGCCCGGGGCTGGATGCATCCGAGCGATTCGTCTATTAACGTAGCGATCACGCAGGGTCAACATGAGCAAGCGCGAGGGTTGAGCTTGGAAGTGCCGGATGGCCGCGGGGGCTGGGCCGTCGCGCGTGACAATTTGGGTTTCCCCGCCGGCCGCAAGAAGATTTGCTTGATCGACCTTAGCCATGTCTTTCGTGCTGGGCAGCCGCGCAAACTCCGCTTGAGAACGAACATGGAAATTTATTGGGATTCCATTGAGTGGGCGCGCGGCGTCAGTGGCGTGTCGATCAAGACTACCCGGCTCGCTCCCGAGTATGCTGATTTGCACTATCGCGGTTACTCAGCAATTCATCAAGTCGACGAGTCTTCACCGGAAACACCCGATTACGATCACCTGGAAGCATCTAAACAAAGATGGCGCGACCTGTCCGGCTATTACACGCGATTCGGGGATGTGCGAGAACTTTTGGCCAAGGTTGATGACCGCTACATCATCATGAATGCCGGTGACGAGATGACTTTGCGGTTTGCGGAGCAAGCGCCGCCGCCCGCAGGTTGGACGCGCGACTTTGTGATTGTGGGCGATGGTTGGATCAAGGACGGCGATTACAACACCACTTTCTCAAAGACCATCATGCCGCTGCCGTATCACGCCAAGCAGGAATATCTCACCCTGCCGCGCAGGCTTGAAGATGAGTGGGTGTACCAGCAACATCCCGAAGACTGGCAAAATTATCACACTCGTTATGTGACGCCCGAGATTTATCAAAGCGGATTGAGAAGCGGAACACACCAGTGAAACGCGGACCAATAGCGCGAATAATCTTGGCGCTATTTTTAGTGGCCATGGTCTTGAGCCCGGTGTTTATCAAGCGAACGGCTGCGCGGCGAGAGCTTGCCAAGTCCAAGCTCGATTTACAAACTGCATTGGCGCGGCATGGGTTTTATCTGCAGGAGGTTTCGCACGCCGCGGGAGTGAATTTTGTTCACCAAGGCCCCACATTGGATCACAAACTCGACCATATCATGCCGGAAGTGGCGTCCATGGGCGCTTCGGTCTCGATTGTGGATTTTGATCGCGACGGATGGCCGGATATTTATGTGACCAACAGTGCAGAAGGTAGCCATAACGCACTTTATCGCAACCAACACGATGGCACGTTCAAGGATGTGGCGCCCGAGATGGGTATAGCCGATGTAAATCAACCCGGCACAGGCGTTTCGATGGCGGCAGTGTGGGGCGATTACGACAATGACGGCTACGAGGATTTGCTGTTGGTGAAGTGGGGGCGTCCGGAGCTTTACCACAACGATGGCGGCCACGGTTTCACGCGCCTGACGGACACGGGGTTGCCTGCGTGGGTGAACGCGAATTCGGCAATCTGGCTTGATTACGATGGCGATGGACTGTTGGATATTTTTATCGGCGGATATTATTCGGAAGACCTCGATCTCTGGCATTTGAACAACACGCGCATTATGCCGGAGAGTTTTGAATATGCGAAAAATGGCGGCCGAAAATACTTATTTCACAATCTGGGCAATGGGAAGTTTGAAGACGTTACCGAAAAAATGGGGATTAATTCGCGGCGATGGACGTTGGCCACTGCGGCGGCGGATTTACGCGGCACTGGGCGGCCCGATTTATTTGTGGCTAACGACTACGGCGTCTCGGAATTGTATTTCAATGATGGAAAACGGTTTCGTGAAGTAGGCGAGAAAACGGGTGTAGGGTTTTCGCCGAAGAGCGGAATGAACGTGGCGTTTGGGGACATTGAGAATCAGGGAAAATACGCGATTTACGTGTCGAATATCTCCGAAGAAGGCGTGCTGATTCAGGGCAATAATTTGTGGGTTCCGAAGGAAGGATCGGCGGGGGACGAGCTCAAGTACGAAAATCTGGCGCGCGATATGGGCGTGGAGCTCGGGGGCTGGAGTTTTGGCGCGCAGTTTGCGGACCTGAATAACGATGGCAACCTGGATTTGTATTTGACCAATGGGAACGTGTCCCTCGATCATTCCCGGAATTACTGGTACGACTTTTCCAAAGTAGCCGGCGGCAACACCGCTATTATTGGCGACGCCAAAAACTGGCCGGCGATGGAAGGGCGAAGTTTGTCGGGCTATCAACAAAAGCGGGTGTGGATAAACGATGGCGCCGGGAAATTTTTGGATGTGGCTCAGGCAGTGGGAGTGACGGACACCTATGACGGGCGATCAGTGGCGATGGCCGATTTCTGGAATCGCGGGGTGCTGGACGTGGTGGTCGCCAATCAGCGCGGCCCGTTGCTGATTTATAAAAATACGGTTGCGCCCGAAAATAAATGGATTGAGTTTGAGCTTACCGGCACGAATAGCAATCGCTCCGCGATAGGAGCACAGCTCACGGTGTTCTGGAATGGGCAGCGGCAGGTGCAAGAAGTTTCCGGGGGCAGCGGCTTTTGCGCACAAAATCAACGAACGCTGCATTTTGGCTTGGGGAAAACGCCACAGGTTGAAAAAGCGGTGATCCGCTGGCCCTCCGGAAGAGTGCAAACCATGGAAAAGCCCAACGTGGATGAAATTCACAAAGTGAAGGAGCCCACGTGAGCGCCTCCAGCGCGGGGCCTTTGGAAGTACCGCGGTGGAAACAGTTCGCGAGCCTGGAGAATCGTTATGTTGCGCCGATTTTCATCACTTTGATTTTGCTGGTCGGGCATTTGTCGTTTGGAATACTCGAGAGTTATCAGAAGACGCTGTTGGCGATCGCAGCCGGCATTGGCACCGAACTGATTCTTTCTCGTTTATTTTTCGGGAAGTGGCCGAACTTGGCCAGCGCGTATATCACCGGCATCAGCGTCGGAATTTTGATTCGCTCGCCGGCTTATTGGCCCTACGCGGTGTGCAGCATCGTGTCGATTACCTCCAAATATGTTTTGCGCGTGAAGGGGCGCCACATCTGGAATCCATCGAATTTCGGCATTTCGGTGATGTTATTCCTGGCGCCCGAGACGGTGGCCAGTCTGAGCATCCAGTGGGGAAATTACCTGTTACCGATGGTGGTGATCTGGGTGCTGGGTTCGGTGATTATTTACAGGTTGAAGCGATTCCATATCAGTGGGCTTTATGTGGCTTCGTTTGTGGTGTTTGCTTTTGTGCGGAGTTGGCTGACGGGGAGTCCGTGGCAGGCGGAAATTGCGCCGATTACCGGGCCGATGTATCAGCTTTTTGTATTTTTCATGATCACTGACCCCCGGACGACCGTGCGCTCAAAGACGGGCCAGTGTATTACGGTGATTTGTGTAGCCCTTTTGGAAATGGTGCTGCGACTATACCAGGTGGTGTATGCGCCATTTTATGCGCTATTTATCGTCGGACCGTCGGCCATGCTGATCGAGATATGGCTGGATTCGCGACGGAGGAGTGCTGCCGGTGTGACCGTTGGCGCGTGAACTGTTCCTGATTCGGGCCCGCACCATTAAGTTGTCTTTCTTGCTTGCGTCGGTCGTTGCGGTCGCGGGCTGTAAAACTGGTGCGCCGATTTTGACAGCCATTGCCCTGCCCGCGTCAGTCACCCAGAAAACATCCATAGCCCAGGTTTTGCCGGCTGCAGTTGTGTCGAGCACTGCAGTTACGGCGAGGCCCTCTAATGAAGCCCAGGCAGCCGGAAAGTCGCGAGCCCCGCTGCGTCCATCAGGACCCATAGAATTCGTTGACGTTACCGCACAGGCGAGCATTCATTTCAAACACAACAGCGGAGCATTTGGGAAAAAATATTTGCCGGAAACGATGGGGAGCGGGGTGTGTTTTCTTGATTACGACAATGACGGTTGGCAGGACATTTTATTCGTGAACTCCATGGATTGGCCGGAGCACAAAATCAGTAAATCGTTTCCGGCGCTGTATCACAACAATCACGATGGCACATTTACGGACGTGACCCGGGCTGCGGGGCTCGCGATTGAAGTGTACGGGATGGGATGCGCGATCGGGGACTACGACAACGACGGCTATCCGGATATTTATATAACCGCGGTGGGGTCGAATCATTTATTTCACAATTTGGGGAATGGAAAGTTCAGTGATGTTACGGCGAAGGCGGGAGTGAGTGATCCGGGGTTTTCTACGAGTGCGGTGTGGTTTGACTACGACAATGACGGGAAGTTGGATCTATTTGTGTCGCATTATGTGGATTGGTCGGTCGCGAAAGATCAATATTGCTCGCTGGACGGGAAGAACAAATCGTATTGCACGCCGCAAGCGTACAAGGGGCAGAGTTCAACGCTGTTTCACAATAAAGGCAAGGGGACATTTGAAAACGTCACCAAACGCGCGGGGTTGTACGATCCGACCAGCAAATCGTTGGGTATTGCGCTGGTGGACTATGACAACGACGGCTGGCTGGATCTTTTTGTGGCCAACGACACGGAGCCAAACAAGTTATATCGGAACAATCATGACGGAACTTTTACGGATGTAGCCGTTCTGTCCGGGGTGGCATTGAGTGAAACGGGGCGGGCGCGTGCGGGAATGGGGGTGGACGCCGGAGATTATGACGGCTCCGGCCAGCAGAGCCTGATCATCGGTAATTTTACAAATGAAAGTATGTCGCTGTATCACAATGATGGGTCCGGACTTTATACCGATGAGGCGGCGTCGTCCGGAATTGGACAGATGTCCATTCAATCGCTGACATTTGGGTGTTTCTTTTTTGACTATGACCTGGACGGTTTCCAGGATATTTTCGCGGCGAATGGACACGTATCGGACGACATCACCGTAGTGCAGCCCAATGTGAAATATGCGCAGCGGCCCAGTCTTTTTCGTAATAAGGGCAATAGGAAGTTTGAAGCGGTGTCTGGCAAGCTGGGGCGAGCGTTGCAAACCGAGGTTGTGGGACGCGGAGCAGCATACGGCGATTTCGATAATGATGGCGATCTGGATTTGGTGATCACTTCCAATAACGGCGCAGCGCGATTGTTGCGCAATGACAATGGAAATCAGAACGATATGGTGCGCGTGAAAACGATGGGAACGCGTTCGAATCGCGATGGCATTGGCGCGAAAGTCACGGTGAAAACCAACAAAGGCATCTCCCAGACGCAGATGGTGAAATCGGGATCGAGTTATTTGTCGCAGAGTGAAATGCCGCTGACATTTGGGCTAGGGAAACCGGAGGAAGGTCGAACGTTAACGCTGCAAATTGTTTGGCCAAGCGGAAAAACCGATTCGATAACCGCGATCAAGCCGAATCAGTTTGTAACCGTACAGGAAGGGAGGGGGATCATTTCGGCTCAACCGATTATTTTTACGCAAGGGAAGACCCCAAGCGGGAGACAAGAACCACGCTAAGATCGAGGGCGAGTCACCCTCCGACTGTTTTGGTTTGTTGCGGATCATTTCCAGAAACCACATCTGTCCAATAGTTGCGATATTTGATGTTTGGTTGATTTGAGTTTGGCCGCGGAATTTAGAAGATCGTTGGCGTCCACGGGATACCAATTTCGTCGGTTAGGATTGCTCAATCCTGCGATGTTTATGGGCTCGATGACTTTGTAGACTTCGTCGGCTAGGTTGTCTAGCCCCAGTTTGGCGCGTTTGTTCGTTGCGCGTTCACAACACCGGCGCATCGCGGGACCGAAGTGCGGGTCATCGTGCAACAGAAATGACGGAGCGAGATGACGTTTGCCGAGGCGTCTTGCCGCTTCCGAAAAGCTGGCTGCCGCGAAATAGAGCATCGAGATAGATGCGAAGGTTGGAAACTTATCCATCGTGGCGTACAAAGCTCCGATCAGACCAGCTGCAGCGACTAATTCGTTATCGGTCTGAGAGGCGTAGGATTGCAGACTGGCGGCGAATTCGCGTTTCTCCCAGTCGCGTTCGATGATTTCGGCAAGCCGCGAGACGCCTAGTAACGTTAGCGGGAAGCCGGTGGAGAGCAAGGGATCGACAAATCCTGCGGCAGACGGGAGTAACGCCCACCGTTTACCGGCGATGGAATTGCTGCGGAAAGAAGTGCGCGGCATGTACGTGAAGGGCCGGGTAGCTTGGGAATTTGCGAATTGATTCTTCAAGGCGGGAATTAAATCCAGGAGCCGCTGCCAGGCTGCTGGCCCTTCTGAGAGGCGCAGGCGAGCAGCGAGCTGGTCAGTGGCAGCCACACCCGCACTGGTGATCCCGTTGTTGAATTGCAGCACCCAGATCCAGCCACCGTCGAAAATATGATGAACCGCGGCATCGTCTACTGGATAAGGCGGTAGCTCAGAGGCATGATTTGATAGCTGTTCCGCGAAACGAGCGACGCCGGTGAAATGGCTGAACAGTGCCTGGGTGGCAGGAAAGTCAGGTAGCGGGGACTCCGGCAGTGCGAGAACATGGTGGAGAAAGCCGCGCGGACCAGTAGCGTCGACGACAAATTTGGCGCGAACAGAAAAGTTTTCATTGTTGCGACGGCCTTGCAGGCGAATCTCGGTGTCCGATTCCGAAACGCTAGGTAGCGTAACTTCGTCCAGATATTGCACTCCAATTGTTTGCGCTTCCTTGACGAACAGATGATCGAGTTCGGCGCGATACCAATGCGTGTCGGCGATTCGATCGTGCGGGCTGGCGGCGACGAGGAGTTGAAGTTGACGATCAGGGTCGCTCGTAGCTGGTGCGCCGAGGATATGGTGATAAAAGGTGAAGCCGCGTTTGAGACCGCATGCCACGTGCGGATAGTTCTGTTGCCAACTGCCCCATTTGCACAGGGGCGCAATGCTTGGAAGGTCATAACCAGTCGCCAAACCTTCGAGCAGGATATTAGACAACGGCGTGGAAGATTCGCCGATGGCAAAGCGTGGATGCTTGTTTTTTTCGAGCAGGATTACAGAGCGGCCCAACCGGTGAGCAATCATGGCCAGCAGGCTGCCGCCAAAGCCTGAGCCCACAACGGCAATGTCGTAAGTTTCGTTCAATTTGCGGGGATGCAACTGTGGCAGCGGACCGGCGCTAGATTAATTTGAGCAAGGTTCATGTGACGCAGACGCGCTATGCGGGGAATTCGGCAAGCGGGGCAGGCTGTAATTTTCTGTGCGTCCCACAAATCCGCAAAGACTCGCCCGCGGTGCAGGTCCAGGCCATAACTGCAGGACGCCTCCAAAGTCTCCAATCGAGGCGGTAAAAATTGGTGATCAGCAGCCAAGACTTCCAACCCCCCGTTGCCGCCGCGAGTTGGAATGAGGGTGACTGCGGTCGCGCCACAATCGAAAGCGAAGTCGACGGAGCGCTGCGCCCAAAGAACAGCTTCGTGAGGGTGCATGAATGGCGGCTGCACAAGAACGAAGACACGCAGGTCGATATCGTGCACGCGCAAGAAAGTTGCAGCTGTTGAAAATTGGTCCAGGGTCATGCGCTTATTGAGCTTAGGCAAAATATCTGGATGAATCGTTTCGAGGCCCATAGCGATTTCGAGGCGGCATTTCAAGCGATCGCGAAAGCGCAGACAATCGTCATCGACGAGCGCGGGATGGTTTTCGACGATAACGCGGTTGAAGTTGTTAGCTCTTTCTGCGATCGCGGGATGGTCTTCGACGGGTATCGCGCGAGAGTCGAAAAAGCTGCCGCTATTGTAGAGCTTCACTACGCGGGCCGCGGGAAGTTGCGATAAGGCGAAATCAATCTGGGCGGGAATTGCGCCTGGAGGAACGGAAGTCGTCAGGGTATGGCGCCATAGATCGCACATCACACAACGCCACGGACACTCTCGATTGGTCAAAAGAATTGTGGATACCGGAAGAATTTCGCCTGAAGCGGATAATTCCTGTTCGACAAAAAACAAATATGGTTTCTGCGGATCCAGGGATTCGCGCGCGGGCCGGCGCTTGAGAATCCACTGGTCGCGTTTCAGATTGGTTGAGGGATAAGGCGCGGTCACTTGGCTGGTCGACAAGATGTTCCCTAATACAGCGACAAAAATTGCTTGCGGTAGTCCGGTTCCTGAGAAGGTAGTTGGCGACGCATATCGTCTTCCGGCAGCGCGCCATGTTGAAATCGGCGCTTCGGAAAAACCGGCATGCGCATGCCGGTTACGGCTTGGACTCCGCGTGAGACGATCTGGCCTTTTAGTTCGTAGAGACGCGCCACGTCATAGCCGGTCAAATCGATAAAGGGGATCGCTTCCGCCACGGCGATGACACTGGGGCGCGTGAACGGACTGAAACCCGAGAAGCCGTAATGATGTGCCGGCGCATACGTGCGTGTGCACGAACGGCTCAACCCGCCGCTATAGGTCAGGGAATGTTTTATTTTGCCGACCCCCCAGCCTTCCTGGTAAAGCATCTGGTTATTCACCACACTGCGGATGGTGAGCTCAGGATTTTCCTCGATGGGATAATCCTTCAGGTTTTCGTCTCCCCCGTCGCCGTCGAGGAGATAACGCCAGTCCGGATAGCGCTCGCGAACGCCGCGGCACAGAGCCAACGCCATGGTGGCGGACTGGATATCGAGAGGTTTGTAGTCTTCGATGATGCGAATCGTTTCTCCGGCATCCAGTGCGGACGGATGGGCGTCGATGGGCTCGAGAAACAATCCAAGGGTAAGAGACTGGAGGAATGTGCGAGATTGCTCAAGATCAGGTCCGCGGCCAAAATCCAGCACGAAGGCTTTTAATCGCGACAGATTCATGCCGAGTTTGCGCATGACGTGATAGGTGGTTAGAAATACGCTGCCACTATCGATTCCGCCCGAGAAACAGACACCAATCGGTTCGGTGGCAGGCAGGTGACGCAGCCAAAGTGAAAGCTCTCCAGCCAGCGCGGAAATATACGTTTTTCCGATTTCGTCGAGATTTGATGGTAGGGAACTGCTTAGCGGCGTAAAGAAGCGGGTATACACCGGATCAGGGTCGGGGCAGCCGATCAGTTGAAGTTCGACGACGTGATGGGCGGGAACCATCCTTGTATAGCTGGGATGAAATTGACCATCGAGCTGCTCGCTTTTTAGCCAGTTGTATATGACGTCGATACGATGGGCGACGATGAGGACCGGGCCCTCCTGCCGTTTGGCCAGAAAGTAACGCATGGGTCGATCCAGCGAACGCGCCATTTTTACGGTCTTACCGCAGCGGGCGACGAGGGCGAAAGAGCCGGAGATTTTATTTACTTCCTTAGCTGGGGAATTAAGGATGATATCTCGCGCCGCTTCGGTGGTCAGTCCAAAGAGCTGGTTGGCTTGGGGTTCGGTTAAGTCCACGACTCTTTCTACGTAATGATCAGGCATGCGGCCTCGCGAGAAAGATGAGCGATATGCTGTGGGAAAGAGAATTATACGTCAGTAGCTGGGGATCGCAAGGGATTCGAAGGTAGTTCCGTGAGGCGCAGGCGGTGGGAACGAATCAAAAACGGGCCATGCGAAAATCGCATGGCCCGTTTTGAAGTGCCATGAGCTAAATGTTATGGCTTGCCGTGTGGATCGTGCTCTTTAGCTTGAGGCTTGCTTTCCTGTCGGGGTGCGCTGTTGTGTTGCGGAGGAGGCGCAGACCTTTGTGACGTTTGCTCGGGTCTGATGGTGCTGGAGTGCGGGGTGGTCTGGTGATCGGCCGTATTCGTATGAGCATTGTAGGGCCGGTCGGAAGAAACGCTTCGCGCGTTGTCATGCGACGTATTGGTTGGTTGGGCGGTATTCGTACGGCTCGCGTTGTTCGGACGGTCGTTGCGAGTCCCGTTGGGACGCGTATTGTTCGAATTCACGGAATTGCCGGCGTGAGTATTTGATGCAGCGGCGGCATTAGCGTGGACCACGCCGCGATCGTGGAACGCGGCTGGTTTTGGCGTAGCTGCAACGTTGGGTTGCCCGTGATTCACGGAAGCGAATTGGGAGCGATCGGATCGCGCGGCATGTTCGTGTTGAGACTGAACACTGGTGGCTTGGATGTGCTGTTCTCGGGCCGCTTGTCGTTCCTGGGCGGTCTCTTGGGCGCGCACGCCGCCATTTCCACCGTTGTAGCTGACGCGCGTCGAATTGTTATAGTTGTTGATGACCGTGGTGTTGTAGGTATTGTGAATGACGGTCACATTGACGTTGTTCACCGCACGATTGTAGGCAAAGTGGCCACCGTCCCAGCGTCCGCCTAGATAGCCGACTCCAACGTAACCAAAGCCATAATTCACGCCGCCATAAAATCCCACGTGTGGTCCCCAATAACCGGCGTGCCAGAAATAGCCGCCGTCGCCCCAACCCCAGTAGCCGGGCGTCCAAAGTACACCTACTCGAGGCGCCAACACCCAGGTGCCAGGAACCCAATAATAATCATCGTCGCCGTAAGCCCAATAGCCGGGAGTCCAGATATAACCCTCGCCAGGGCATAGTGGTTGTTGGTACACCGGCAATACGGGCGGAGCAATCCGTACCGCGATGCCTACGCTGATTTGCGCGAACGAGGCCGCCGGTATAGCAAACATGATCGCAGCAAGAAACGCCGTTCTTATGGGATGGGTTGTACGCATAGTAGTCCTCTTTCTAATTATGCTTTCGGCTGCGGGTGATTCGATAAAGATATGAAGCTAGAGCACTGTAAGGATAAACCCCGACGGGAACCGAAAGTCGCATTCGCGGACGGGCTGGTTTCGGGGCCTCGCGAGGATGTAGACAAATTGTTAGTTAACATATACAACACGGAAATCGCGTTATGCTGGCGACAAAGCGAGTAACATAGGATGTAAATCAATAAGGGATCCTAGCGGTCCTAAAATGGGAAGGGGCCCCATTCTTGAGAATACTTATTGCTGATGATCACGAAGCTGTTCGAAAAGGTGTGTGCGCGATCCTCTCCTCACGTGCAGACGTGGAAGTGTGCGGCGAAGCCGAGAATGGCAAGGAAACGATCGAAAAAGCAAATGCGCTTAAGCCTGACCTGATTATTCTAGATATAACCATGCCAATATTGAGTGGATTTGAGGCCGCGCGAGAAATTCGGAAAACCATGCCCAAAGTGCCGATACTTATTCTTTCAATGCATGAGAGCAATCAATTGATCGGGGAAGCCAAAAAGATAGGCGTCCAAGGGTACGTCACCAAGACTCAGGTGGGGAGCACGCTTTTGGAAGCGGTCGATAAACTACTTCGCCAGGAAACTTTTTTCCCAGAGCGGTTTTCTCCTTTGGAGTCCGTAGTTCAAACGGTTTAGGCCAAACATCCTCTTTGAGCCGGTCGTTCGAGGCGTGCCGGTTGGTTCGACACTCACATAAGTGCTATAAGAGAACTGGAAATAGGGACTTAGTTTGGTATTTGAAAGGGTAGGCTTAGCCGTGGATAAACCACCTGTTGGAAGCGAACTGAAGTCGGTCAGGCCGCGTGGAGACGCGATGCAAATCCTCGTTGCTGACGATCACGACATCGTTCGCCGCGGTCTAAAGCAGTTGCTTAATTCGAGGCCGGGCTGGGAAGTGTGCGCGGAAGCGAGCACTGGGCGCGAAGCGGTGACGCTCGCTGAGCAACTGAAGCCCAAAGTGGTGGTGATGGATATCAGCATGCCGGAGCTGAACGGCTTGGAAGCGGCGCGGAAGATATTGAAGATTTTGCCCAAGACCGAAATTGTGATTTTGACACTGCATTTTTCAGATCAGCTGGTGCGCGAAATCCTCGCCTCGGGTGCTCGTGGTTACATTATGAAGTCAGACGCTGACCGGGACCTGGTGGCCGCCGTAGAAGCGGTCTCTAATCACCGCTCGTATTTCACGGCCCGGGCCGCGGATATGGTTTTGAACGGGTTCAACGCTGGTAGCCATGCACCCGACCCAGGGACGGTGCTACGAAACCGGTTGACGCCCAGAGAACGTGAAATTGTGCAGTTGCTCGCCGAAGGGAAAAGCAGCAAGGAAGTTGCTGTCTCGCTGAATATCAGCGTGAAAACGGCGGAAACCCATCGCGCCAATATCATGAGGAAGCTGGAACTGCATTCGGTCAGCGAACTGGTGCGCTACGCAGTGAAGAATCAAATTATCGAAGCCTGACTTGTGTGGTTTTTTGTCTTCTGCCTTGACATCCCTTAGATTGTTCCTACATGGCAGCTTCGCCGCTATTGATGGTCCTTTGTGAAGTTGCGTTATCCTAGAAAAATGCATCTGATTCAGTGATTACCAAACAAGGAGCGTGGGCGGATGCTTTGTAACCTTCAAGTGCGCCAGACGAAGACTTATGCGGCTGGTGTTGCTACGGCCGTGTTGCTGGCTGTGTCCTCCATGTGTTGTAGGTCACTCGGAGCGCAACCACAAG
>Ga0206991_10170_pt1 | contig 19120 bp, 16 predicted proteins | sample Alteio_BWMinCont_9_FD_153286 | JGI IMG/M metagenome (GOLD analysis project Ga0206991, IMG submission 153286) | Enriched cells from forest soil in Barre Woods Harvard Forest LTER site, Petersham, Massachusetts, United States -... | ecosystem: Environmental > Terrestrial > Soil > Temperate forest >...
GTTGCAGATACAGTTGTGTTTACTGGCACTCCCATGGCCAGAGCCGCGGGGACCGTGGAGATAACAGTCGGCGGACCCGTTGTGAAGCTCCACACGTAATTGGCCGCCAGCGCGTTGCCGCCAGGGTCTTGAGCTCCGATTGTGACTGTGGCGACGTATAGCGTATTGACAACGAGCGAGACCGCCGACGTGAAGGTGGCCGTCGTCCCCGCGTACGTCACTGTTCCCGAAACTGCACTTGCTCCGGGCCCTACTAATGTGAATGTGGTTGAGTTGATCGTGGAAGAGGCCATTATGGTACTGAAACTTGCGGTCACTGTGGCACTAACGGGCACACTGATAGCTCCGTTTGCGGGCGTTGTGGCAATCACTGTGGGGATAGCTGGGCTGGGTGCCTGTTCTCGCCCGCATCCCGCTGCGTAAACTGTCATCAGGAATGCCACTATCCAGATCTTTCGAACCGTTAGCTTGCGCATCTGCTACTCCTATTCAAAGGGTTCATTGGCCCCACTCCCATGACCACATCGAGCCCTTACGAAACAGGCTGGGATGAAGCGGGTAGCTTGCCGGAGACAAAAACTCTCGCTTTCACCAAGCGGGGCGTGAATCACATAAGGCTCGGGATGGTACCGGAGTTCCCTAATACGTGGTTTCTCGCAACTTCCGCTGTGATAAGCAAACTGCGATTTGAACTCCCAATTTCGTTGTTACTCAATGCGCGGGAATTAGAGGCAACACGCGGGCCAAAAGGAATTCAAAATTTCTAATTTTCAGAGCTAGAAGTAAATTGAGGGCAGGCTATTGATTCCAAAAACAATAACAGATCGAATCGACTTCAATCCTTGAGAGTTGCTTCGCTCCGCAATCTAAATTTGTTCTGAATTGGGAAGAAACGAGAGCCATATAAGAACGACTTCCTGCCTAGGTTATATACTAACCTCCTCAGAGGTTTTCCTCTCTCGCAGTGAATAGGAAATGGTGCCAATTATGGTGAAGAATAACTAGCCTGTGTAGCGGTAAAACCCGCGCCCGCTTTTTCGTCCGAGCCAGCCCGCGGCGACCATTTTCCGCAGCAGCGGGCACGCGCGATATTTCGAGTCTCCGAAACCGTGTTGAAGGACGTCAAGGATGTGCACGCACGTGTCCAGGCCGATGAAATCGGCAAGTTCGAGAGGACCCATTGGGTGATTCATTCCCAGTTTCATGATGGCATCGACGTTTTCCGCTGTGGCAACACCTTCCATTACAGCGAAGGCCGCTTCGTTGATCATCGGCAACAGAACGCGATTGGACACGAAACCGGGCGCGTCATTCACGGCGACCGGCTTTTTCTCGAGGCGTTCGCACAGAGCCATGATTGTGTGAAATGTTTCATCACTTGTTTGCAGCGCGCGGATCACTTCGATCAGGACCATCACGGGCACGGGATTCATGAAGTGCATGCCGATGAAGCGGCCGGGACGGGTCGTGGCCGCGGCGAGTGTCGTAACCGAAATCGAAGAGGTGTTCGACGCGAGGATCACTTCGGGGCGCAGAAGTTTGTCCGCATCGCGCAATACGGAAAGCTTGAGGTCGAGGCGTTCCGGCACGGCTTCGACAGCGAAATCGGCGCGCGCAATTTCAGGCCAGGCTGTCGTCGTTTGAATGCGGCCGAGGATTTTGGATTTTTCGCTCTCTTCGATCTTCCCTTTTTTCACTTCGCGGTCGATATTTTTCGCGATCGTGTCGCGTGCGCGAACGAGGAAACTTTCCTCCACGTCGCGCAGAATCACGTCGTAGCCGCGGCGGGCAAACACGTGTGCGATTCCGTTGCCCATGGTTCCCGCGCCGAGGACGGCTACGGTGCGAATGTCGTCTAGGATCATTTCGTCTCCTCGCGGTCAGGAAGCTGAGGAAGTGTTGGTAGCACAGGCTTCAGCCTGTGGGGGTGCGTTTGTAATCCCTGTGCTTGCGTGCTCGCCAAAATCAAATGGAGAGCCACAGACTGAAGTCTGTGCTACTAAATTCATTCCAAGGGTCTTGCTTCCACAACTTCGCGGACAATTTCTTTTGCCCGAGATTCCTGCTCCGGACGGACTACGACGCGCCAATGATTTCCCTCGGAAAATTTGCGCGATGCGATTCCAACTTCACGGAAGCATGCAATCAGGCCATCCGCAAAATCTTCGTTTTCGCCATTCCAGGCTTCGGCAACGGGTTCGTCATCGTACCAATCTCTGGATAAATCCTGCAGTTGGGTGGATTGCGCATCACTGTCCGCGAGATCCGATTCAGGAAGTTCAAGAGATGCGCGTTCCGCTTCCGTCATTTCCTCAGGAACATCCGAGGCTTCCATGTCAGCAACAATTTTTCTGGCTTGCTCAGCGTGCGCGCTGGAAACACAAATCTCCGTTTTAGGCCGCATCGAAGGAAAAATAAAGTAGCCTGTCGAACCTCGGGCAAGGACGGGGATTCCAGCTTTTTTGAATGCATCCTCTACCGCTGCACCATCCCCCGGATCGTCGCCTTCCCATACAGAAACGATTTCGTCGTCGGCTACGTGCGCCGATATGCCTGGATCAAGCGCGTCGATAAGCGGAACGCCGCAGTCGGCGCATTCGGTCACGCCGCGAATATATTCGCATTTGCAATTGGGGCAGATCATGGGCGGTGATTCTAACGCTGGTTCGGGCCGGAAGCTATCCCTGCGTGATCTCGCGAATGATATTTTTCGCGCGCTCCAAATCCGCGGGACGCACGCAGAGGCGGGCGCGATGTCCCGGTTCATCCGGGATGCGGCTGGGGATGCCATTTTCCCGGAGTGCGCTGGCCAGGTATTCGGCCATGGATTCATCCTCGCCGGACCAGACTTCCGAGGTGGCCTCCCGAGAATCCCAATTGTGAGGCAACGTTTGCCTGGCATCGAGTTGGTCATGCTCCCCGACCGATGAACCACTTGAAACCATGGGAGCGCCTTCCTTAGTCTCCACCCAATCCAAGGCGCCATTCGCTCGTTCCAGATCAGCGGAATGAACTCGAATTTCAAAGCCGGGAGTCGCTTCCAGATAATACGGGCGGGAAGAAAGAAAGCCGCCAGCGGGATCGTAGACCTGCGTCTGCCAGAAGGGGATGCTCTCGTCGCGTAGAGCCGCTTGCAGCGCGGTGAATTTGGCGGGATCGGAACCGCGCCAGAGAATCTCAAGAGAGTCGTCGGTCATGCGTCCAGTAGAACAGGCTTCAGCCTGTTTTCTTTTGAATTTTGCGGCAGTTGCGGAAATCAAAAACAAACAGGCTGCCTTTCTCGAAATTCAGGGTAAAAAGCCTGTCCTACTATCGCTCAACGGCCAGCGCTACGGCATTTCCGCCGCCGAGGCACAACGCCGCTATGCCTCGATGGACATTGCGGCGCTGCAATTCGTACAGCAGCGTTGTCAGAATGCGCGCGCCCGAAGCGCCGATGGGATGTCCTAAAGCCACGGCGCCGCCATTCACGTTTACTTTCGCCGGATCGAGGTGCAGCTCGCGCGTCACGGCGATCGCAGCCGCGGCAAACGCTTCATTCAATTCGTACAGGTCCACGTCGCGGTCACGGTCCCAGCCGGTTTTTTGGAGAATCTTTTCCACGGCGTAGATGGGCGCCATCATGATCCATTTGGGATCGACGCCGCTTACGGCTTGCGCGACGATCCGCGCCATCGGCGTCTTGCCAAGTCGCGCCGCGTTGCGTTCGCTGGTGACCACGAGCGCCGCCGCACCGTCATTCGTGCCCGGCGCATTCCCTGCAGTCACGGTGCCATCTTTTTTAAACGCCGGGCGCAGTTTGCTCAACGCTTCGAGCGAAGCATCCTCGCGCGGCGATTCGTCGTACTTGACCACCACAGGCTCTCCCTTTTTCTGCGGTATCTCGATGGGAACAATTTGCGATTCAATAAAGCAGGATTTCCGCGCACGAACGGCGCGCTGATGGCTTTCCAGTGAAAATTGATCCTGCTCCTGCCGGGTGATGCCGAATTTTTCCGCCACGAGTTCGGCGGTGATGCCCATATGGAAATCGTTGTAAACGTCCCACAAACCGTCGCGCACCATCGAGTCCACAATTTCAGCATTCCCGTATCGGTAGCCGGTGCGCGCGCCCGGAAGCAAATAAGGACAGTTCGACATCGATTCCATGCCGCCTGCAACCACAATTTCGGTTTCGCCGAGAAGGATGCCCTGCGCTGCGAGGCCGACGGCCTTCAATCCAGATCCGCAAACTTTGTTAATGGTCATGGCAGCAACTCGCACGTCGAGCCCGGCGCCCAGGCCTGCCTGCCGAGCGGGATTCTGGCCGAGGCCTGCTTGCACGACATTGCCCATGATGATTTCATCCACCGCTTTCGGATCGACGCCCGCGCGGCTGACTGCTTCAGCGACGGCTTTAGCCCCGAGTTGTGTGGCGGAAAGGGACGCAAGGCCGCCCTGAAATTTTCCGATAGGGGTGCGAACAGCGCTGAGGATTACGGCTTGGTCCACGGTTGCTCTCCCGGACAAGAATGGAACGGGGTGCGCCACTAGAAGAGTGGCTTCGCCATGGCCCAGTATAGGAGGGAGTCAGGGTCGGGTCAATTTCGGACGGTTCACGCCGCGCGAAACTGCCCATTCGCGCTGGCTCGCGGCGGGGGCTTGATTTTGCGCTTGAGATGAAAATAAATTCGTTCCTGCGAAGTCATTCTCCGGCGCATCACTTTTTCAAAGATGCGCTCAATCGGTGTTTCCGCAGGTGCACGAGCACGGATTCGATGAGGCATAAAGGGGGACTCCTTTTGTCTCGATCTACTTTCATGGCCTGTCACTTAAACGGTCTATCTGGAAATAATGTTTTTGCACATTACCATATTCTCAATCCCATAAAACAACTATTTTGTACCCTATCGTACGTTAACAGCTTTGTTACCTCTACTGGTGTTAATCCGGCCGATCGCGGCATGTGCTACTGTTGTTGCCTGGGATGATTCCAAATGGCGGAACTATTCGAACATTCCGGAGCTCCGGCCCCGGGCATTCAACTCAATCCTGAACAAAGCGCTGCGGCACAGCACGGCGATGGACCGCTCGTGGTGGTGGCCGGCGCGGGCACGGGCAAAACACGCGTCATCACCGAGCGCATTCGCTACCTACTCGAAACTCAGCCAGAACTCACCGGAAAAGAAATACTGGGCTTGACGTTTACCGACAAAGCGGCCGCGGAAATGAAACACCGCGTGGTCGCGACAGCGCGTGGTCGGGGAGAATCGGATGTGGAACGCGCCGAGGCGGTCACGCTGAGCACGTTTCATTCGTTCTGTAACAACCTGCTACAGGATCTCGATCCGGACCTTAAGGCCATTGACAATATCGACCACTGGATTCTGCTTCGCCGCAATCTTCCGCTGCTTCAATTGGAAATTTACCGCCGCCTCGCCGAGCCGGGACAATTTTTGGGCGACTTTGTGCAATTCTTCTCGCGCTGCCAGGACGAGTTGGTCACTCCAGATGAATATCAGCGCTATGCCGCCGAGCAAGCGGAAAGCTTTCAGCGCGTGTGCGGCGCGATGCCTTATGATGAGCGCCGCATTCGCGATGAAGAAATTGCCAAACTTCAGGAGATTGCCCGGGCATACCGCGCTAGCGATCTAATCCTCCGCGAGCGCAAGCTGCTTATATTCGGCACACAGATCATGGACGCCGTGCTTCATCTCCGCGCGAACGATTCTCTGCGCGAGTCGCTGCGCGCGCGCTACCGCTATATTCTCGTCGACGAATTTCAGGACACAAACATCGCTCAACTGGAGTTGCTCTGGCTCCTCGGTGGTAAGCGGCCAAATCTGGTCGTGGTGGGCGACCATCGCCAGGCCATTTACCGCTTTCGAGGCGCGTCGTTCGGCAGTTTCTCAATTTTCCTGAAACGCTTTGCTGCGGGCGTTGCCTCTACTCACAACGATTTATTGCGGCCTCTTACGCTGAATTATCGCTCCTCCGGGCGAATCCTGCGCATTGCCGGGCAAGTAATCCGCCATAATGAAAAGCCGACGAACATTCCTGAGTATCCGCTGACAGCGGTCCGAGAAGATGGCGACAAGGTGCGGATCGTCACGCACCCGTCGAGCGAAGCCGAGGCGCAGTGGGTCGCCGGCGAACTCGAGCGCTTGCATCGCGCCGGAGCAAAATGGCGCACGTTTGCCGTGCTCTATCGCGGCCACGCGCATCGCGACAAGCTGGTCAACGCGCTCAAGTCACGCAAAATTCCTTTCGTGATTAAGAATCTCTCGATCCTTTCGCACCGTCTCGTGCGGGACTTGATCGCGTATTTGCGGCTCATCGATCAGCCTTCGGATGATGTCGCCTGCGCGCGCGTGCTGGCGATGCCTGCATGGGGGCTTGAACCAGCTGACTTGGTGCGCCTGATCGAACGCGCAACCAAAGGCAAGGGCGTTTCCCTTTGGGACACGATGCAGGCCGCCAAGGATGAGTCTCCATTCTCAGGCGATGGACGCAATCTGGGAGCACTCGTCGAACTGGTTGCGGATCTCCGAAAGAAATGCCGGCAGTTGACGGCGGCGGAATTGTTTGATGATCTCGCCGAGGCGCTCGAAATCAGTTCTGCAGTCGCTGCCGAAGACCGCAAATACTTCGACCGGCTCGCGCAATTCGTACGCGACTGGCAACCCAAGAGCGAAACTCAGCGCCTGAAGGAATTTGCCGAGTACCTCGATTATTTTGAACAGGCCGGAGGATCAATTGACCTTGAGCAGGAATCCGGCGACGCGGTGCAACTCATGACCGTGCATGCGGCCAAGGGGCTGGAATTCGATCACGTCTACATCCTGCGCCTCGTGCAGCGAAGTTTTCCGGCTGGAGAAAAACCCCGGGTGCTCGAATTTCCCGTGGAACTGATGAAGGAAGAGCAGCCACAGGGGAGCTTTCACATTCAGGAAGAGCGCCGCTTGTTTTACGTTGCCGTGACGCGGGCGCGGCAGCGTCTCACCCTCAACACCGTTGAGAACAAGCGCTCGAAACCTTCGCCGTTTCTAGACGACATTTTGATGGATGCACAGATCAAGCGCCGTGACGTCGAGCAGCTGGCGCCAACTCCGGCGAATGAGCCTGCCCCTTCTTCCGCGGAGGCGGAGCCGGTCCTTTTCGAGTTGCAGGAGCGGCGCGCGCGAATCGGCTCGCGAATCGGCGAGTGGGCCGCGGCTTATCGCCCGCCTGTGCCGGAGCCGCTGCAGATCAGCCCTTCGGCGATTGGCACACTGGAATCGTGTCCTCAAAAATATTTATTCAACTATGCGTGGAAACTTCGCGGCGGGCCCGCCGCGGCCATGAGCTTCGGCAGCGTGATGCACAACACGATCAAATATTTTATCGGCGAGCTGGCTAAGGGACACACGCTGCCGTTCGAGGAAGTGGAACGAAAATTCGAGCTGGAGTGGAGCTCGGCCGGATTTGAGGATGACTACCAGGAGCAGGAGTACAAGAAAGACGGCCTGGCGCAATTGAGCGCGTTCCACGCTAGCACGCTTGCTTCTCCACCCAACGTCATTGCGCAGGAAAAAGTTTTCGAGCTGCCGATGGACAACAATGTCGTCCTCACGGGGCGCATGGACCAAGTGAACCGCATCGGCCCCGGCGAAGAGGAAATCATTGATTACAAAACAGGCAAGCCGCGCGACGCCGAGAGAGCACGCAAGGACATCCAACTGAGTGTGTACGCCCTTGCTGCGCGGGAAGTTTTCGACTGGAATCCCGCCAGGCTCACGCTGCACTTCCTGCAGACGAACCATCCCGTGAGCGCCACGCGCGACGAGAAGCACCTTAAAAAAGTGCGCGCGGAAATTCAGGAAGCCGCGGCTGATATTCGCGCGGGCGATTTTCCCGCGAAGCCGGGGTTTGCATGCAGGTTTTGCGACTACGAATCCTTGTGCCCGGCGCGCGAGCAGGGCGCGGCTGCAAGTGCTTCGGGGGAAGAGTAGTTGGACTGCCATTTCTCGGTGCGCGATTTTGTGCGTGTTCTGGGAGCCATCTTCACTTGCAACAATTGCGAAAACCGCACAGGCAGAGTGCCTGTGCTACTTGCGGTCAAATGAAAAGGGCGGCCACTAGTGTGACCGCCCTTTTTTTGGAAACGTTTTTTTCAGACCTGACTCGGTGTGTCGCGTTTCCCTTTTGTGGCCGCTTCGCGCATTCGCTCCGTGAACCGTTCTCCCCTCGGAGCAGCGAGCCAATCCTTCGCAGACTCGCTATCGTTCTTTTACGAGTGTGCGCGCCGGAAGTCAAGAAGAAATTCCAGAACTGCAAAACGGAAACGTGATCCGGAACAGAAAAATATTTCGTAGGTGGAGTCCGCAATGAATTACGCCTGCCAGATGCGGGAGAAACGCGCGTTGCATCGTAGCGCCGGCGTCTCGCCGGCATTTTCTACGCTGGGTAAGAATTCAAAAACTGCCGGCGAGACGCCGGCGCTACAAAAACTTGACGCGAATATTTTTGGGGCTACGGTGCCGCGTTGAGGTAATAGCCGTCGCGCGCTAGTAACGAGAGGCCTGGGCGTTTTACGCGCACTTCGATGGTGTGATATGGCTTGGAGCGGTCTGTATTGGCTCCCGAATACGCGATGGTGTACTGATTGCGAGCTTGTTCGGAAACACGCGCGTACAATTCTTCAAGGTTTTCCCTGCTCATGCCGCCGTAGAAAATATCGCCGCCCGTCGAATGCGCGTACTTCGACAAAATATTATTGCCAAGAAACGTGATGCCGCGATTCAGGTTCGCTTCGCCGACGCCAACCGCGTAGACGGAAATATCGGCGGACAACAGCAGCTTCAGAGTTTCGTCGTATTTGTGCGTGTTGTTCTTGGCATTCTGCCCGTCGGAAATCAGAAAAATGATCTTGCGCCGGTCGCGCGGCCGGTCCTGCAACTGTTCCGCCGCGGCATAAATCGCGTCGGTGACGTGTTTGGTATTGGGGTGCCCGTTGGCTTCGGCGGGAACCGTCGCCGGTCCCGGGGGTTGCGCAGTGTTGACGCGCGGCCCGTTCGTCATGGTGTACGAGCCAACCCCGGGAAATGAACTGCTGAGGTCGATGCGCTTGAGCTGCGTGAGCAGCTTATCGTTGTCAGCAATGAAATCTTCGGAGATTTGCTCGGGAACTTCATCGAAACGCCACAAGGATACTTCGTCGGAAGTGCTGAACGCACCCGCCAGAGTCTCGAGGGTCTTTTGGACTTTTTCCGCCGTGCCTCGCTTCAGGTCGTCGTCAATCAAAATTGCCGCGGAGAGGCGAAACGCATCAGCGGAAAAAACTGCGATCGGCTGTTCGATGCCGTCCTCGAATACACGGAAGTCATTTTGCTGGAGGTCGGTCACCAGCTCACCCGCGCTGTCCTTGACTGTCACAGGCACAACCACGAGGGATACAGCCGTCCGGATTCGAGCCTGAGGGTCCTGGGTTTGCTGTGATGGTGCCTGACCAGCACCCTGGCCATAAACTTCCTTCACCCGAAGTGCCAACAAGGCGGCCAAAGCAATGCCGATCGTCACGCTCACGGCCAGGAATTTTCGTGGACATTTCATGGGCATCCCGCCACTATTTCCGCGTAGGCAGCCAGTGGCCGCCACGCACCTTGCATCTTAATGTTCAGGCGCGGCATCCTACATGCCATCGCAACTGACGGAGATTATACAATGCGGATTCGAGCCATCCTTGCCTATCTGTGCGTCGCATCTCTCGCGGGAGGGCTGGCCTTCGCGTCGCCCCCTGGCCAGATCCGCGTGCAGGTGAACCAGGTAAACGTCTTTGCCACGGTGCGCGACAAACACAGGGCGATTGTCACCAACCTTAAACAAGATGACTTTGAGGTCAGTGAGGATGGCCAGCAGCAGGAAATAACCTATTTTTCTGCGGACACGAATCTGCCTCTAACCATCGGACTCCTGATCGACACGAGCGGCAGTGAAACTTACCTGCTATCCGCCGAAAAAGACGCGGGTTCGCGCTTTCTGACACGCGTAATGCGCAAGGGCGACCTGGCAATGGTTATGTCCTTCGACCTCGATGTGGATCTCCTCGCCGATTTCACGGAAGACCGCACGGTGCTCAACCGGGCCATCAATCGCGCGGAAATTAATACCGGAGGAGGCGGCATTGTGCAGGGCCCTCTTCCGCAAACGAGAAATCTCGGCACAAATTTCTATGACGCCGTTTATCTCGCCGCCCACGACAAGCTCGTCGATGAAACCGGGCGAAAAGCCATGGTCATCCTGACGGACGCGGAAGACAATGGAAGCAAAGTGAATTTGCAGGACGCGGTGGAGACGGCGCAACGCACGGATACGGTCATCTATATTCTGCTGGTAGCCGCGGATGGCGGTGATCAATTTGTTGCGAAGAAGCTCACCGACGAGACCGGCGGCCGGACAATTGCCGTACGCAGCGAAAAGGATTTGAATAAGGCGTTCGACGAGCTCTTCGACGAACTGCGCACGCAATACACGATCGGTTACACTCCTATCAATAAGAAGCACGACGGAAGCTACCGCAAGATCAAAGTGGAAATGAAGAACAAGGAATTTTCCGCTCTCGCCCGGAAGGGATATTACGCGCCGAACAACTGAGGAATTTAGTAGCGCCGGCGGGACGCCGGCGCCACGCTTCTGCTGCAAGGTTCTGATTCTTTAAATAGAAATCGCGGCCTAGGCTGGTGGTGCGGCGGGCTTGCCTGGCGCGGGAATCGGAACCGAATAGTATCCTTTGCGCGCGCGAACAATGACGTCTTTGCGATCGGTTTGGATCCGAATCGTGTGGTACTTTCCATCCGGAGAGCGGCCTGCGGGACTGTAGGCCAGCGCGTATTGATGGCGAAGTTCATCCCCGATGTCCAGAAATGACTGCCCCAGATCATCCACCTTGTAGGGAAAGAATGCGCGGCCGCCAGTTTCTCCGGCAAGCTGTTCCATGACCTTGTCTCCCTCGTTCTTTTCATACTTGCGGCTGATCCGCTTGGAGGGATCCTTTTCGTCCTCGGCTGAAACCCACTCCGTGCTTGTGCTGATCGAGTAAATAATCACGCCCGCGCGCTGGGCCATCTCGACGGCCTCGCCGCGCGAGTGATTACTGCTGTTGTCATCGCCGTCGGAGATCACCACCAAAACGCGACGCACATCCGCATTCAATCCGGCAGGGACCGGAGAATATTTTAATAAGTGATCGCTGGCCGCGTACACCGCGTCGTACAGGGACGTGCCGCCGCCGGCCCTTTGTTTCAGGATCGTGTCGCGAATTTCGCCGGTATCCCCCGTGAAATCCCTGATGATCTGCGCGCCGTCATCGAACGTCATCAGGAACGCCTGATCCTTCCCGCGCCGCAAAGCGTTAAAGATGAAATCAATGGCGGCGTCCTGCTCGAATTTCAACCGCTCCCGTATGCTGTTCGATGTGTCCAGCACCATGCCGATGCGCAGTGGAAGATCGGTCGGCTGGCTGAAGTCGGTAATTTCCTGCTGCGCGCCGTCGTCAAACACCTTGAAATTTTCCTTATTCAAATCGGTGACCAGTTTTTCGCGCTTAGTCACCACACTGAACAGGACTTCCACCAGGTTCACATTGCGGATGATGGCGCCCTGACGGCTAGCCTGCGCTGGAGTATCTGTGGGAGACTGCGGCGGCAAGGGAGGCTGCGCCTGCTGCGCGCGCAACGCAGCCACAACCGCGAGAAATCCAAGGATGGCAATCCAAAGAGCCCGTTTTTTCATGATGGTTATACGTAGGGCGCAAGCGCGGCCTCAATCTCCGCGGCGCGCCAACCCAAAGATGCACCCAACTGGTCGAAGTATACCCGCAAATCCCTTGGCAGCGGAGCGCGAACTTCCACCCACGCGCCGCTGGACGGATGCGAAAATCCGATTCGCGCGGCATGCAAAAAGTTCCGCTCGAGAAGGGGAAGATTGCGGGTGCCGGCGCGCAGGATTCGTGGCGCTCCGTAGAGCGTGTCTCCCACAACCGGATGAGCGATCGCCGCGAAGTGCGCGCGAATCTGGTGCGTGCGCCCGGTATGAAGCACGGCCTCGATTAATGTGCAGCGGTCCAGCCGCGCGATCACGCGCCAGTCGGTCCGCGCATGGCGGCCTTTAGTTGCCCGCGCCGTCATGCGTGTCCGGCGGCGCGGATCACGGGAAATGGGAAGAGTAATCGTCCCGGAGTCGCGAAGCATCTTGCCATGAACGAGCGCCAGATAAATCTTGCGGACGTTTCGCGAACGGAACTGTTCGGAGAGATTTTCGTGAGCTTTGTCGTTTCGCGCTACGACCATTGCGCCGGAGGTTTCACGATCGAGCCGGTGGACGATCCCGGGACGCAGTGCGCCACCCGCCTCGGAGAGTTTTCCAAGGCGGTGGAGGAGCGCGTTCACCAGTGTACCGCGCGAGTGCCCCGCGCCCGCGTGGACCACCATTCCGGCAGGTTTGTTCACAATCACGAAATCGTCATCGACTTGCAACAAATCGAGCGGCAAATCTTCGGGCAGCGCTTCCAACGCGGGCCGTTGCAGGATTTCGATCTCGACGGTTTCACCGGCCGCAACCCGGTGGGAAACCTTGGCAATCTTGCTGTCCACGCGAACGTGGCCTGAGCGGATCAGTTCCTGGATGCGTGTCCGGGTAAGCTCTGGAACATGTTGCGCGAGAAACAAATCCAGCCGCCGCCCAGCGTCTCCCGATGCGGCCGTGAGGGCTTGGGGTTTAGTAGCACACGCTTCAGCCTGTGAGCTTTTCTTTGGCGTATTCAATGTCGTGAAATTATGGCTTGAGTGAATTTTTTCTCAGCATCTGCGAAAATCCACAGGCTGAAGCCTGTGCTACTAGACCCGTCCCCGTTTTTCGGCTGTTGGAATTTCACGCGGCCGGGCGCTGAATAACAACTCGCAAAGCACCAGCACGGCTCCAATTGTGATCGCGGAATCCGCTACATTGAACGCGGGCCAGATGTACTTCCATAGCCGGACTTCCAGGAAATCTGTCACGCCGCCGTGGATCACCCGGTCGAGCGCGTTGCCTGCAGCGCCGCCAAGAATCAGTGCGAGTCCGCATTGCGCCATCGCTCCCCCAGCGCGGCCCGTAACAATCATCCACACCAGCAAAATCATCACCAACACGGAACTTGCAATCAATAGCGGGGCAAGCCATGACGATCTTGAATCAGAAAACATGCTGAAGGCGATGCCGGGATTTTGAGAATGAACCAGAACAATGATGTCCGAAACGATGGAATGGCGGAAGAACAGGCTTGTGCGCCGTTCGATGGCAAATTTGGTGGCGCGGTCCGCGGCAAGCATCGCGAGCGACAACCACAACCAGCGCGCCCCGCGCATCAGGACGCGGCCCCTAATCCTCCCGCATGGCCTGTCTCATCAATTTCGTTGAGCGCCTTTACGCAGCGCTCGCAAACGGTTGGATAGTCGGCATTCTCGCCGACGTGCGTGGAATAATTCCAGCAGCGTTCGCACTTCGCGCCGTCGGCGCGGAGCACCGCTACACTCAAACCGGGAAGCAATTCCGATTTCTGCGCGTCGGCGGGGGCTGCTGCGGAGAGATCAACCTGAGAAACGATAAACAAACCCGGGAGCCAGCTTTTGTATTGTTCCAGTACGCCGGCCAAATCTTTAGCAGCCCTTATAACAACTTTGGCTTCGAGCGCTCCTGAAATGGTCTTGGCATTGCGTGCGGATTCGAGCGCGCGGAGCACTTCCGTCCGAACCGCCAGCAATTTTTCCCAGTTCGCCGCCTTTGCGGAATCGAAAGGAGCGCCAAGTGCCTCTGGCTTTGGAAACAGAGCGAGATGCGCACTGTCGGGATCGCCGGCCTCATGAGGAAAATATTTCCAGATCTCTTCGGCAGTGAAGACTGTGATCGGCGTCAGCAGGCTGAGGAGCGCTTTCGCGATCCGGTAGACGGCAGTCTGCGCCGAGCGTCGCGATCGGTTTCGCGGCGCGAAAGTGTAGAGGCGGTCTTTCAACACATCGAAATAAAAAGCGCTGAGATCGACCACGGCAAAATCATGCAGAGCATGAAAGACGCGGTGGAATTCAAATGCCTCATACCATTTCCGGCACTGCACCACTAATTCCGCGGTGCGCGAAAGCATCCAGCGATCGAGCTCTTCCATTTCGGCTTCAGGAACGGTATCTCGCACGGGATCGAAACCCGCGAGGTTTCCCAGAGCAAAGCGGAATGTGTTGCGCAGTTTGCGGTACGCATCGGAAAGCTGCGTCATCACATTGTCGGACATGCGCACGTCCGCCGTGTAGTCCTGTGACGCGACCCACAGGCGCAACAAATCGGCGCCCCACTTTTCACACACTTCGGTGGGCAGCACGGTATTGCCAAGCGACTTCGACATCGGCTGGCCTTTGGCGTCAAGCGTCCACCCATGCGTGAGTACGTGCCGGTACGGCGCGCCATTGCGTACGGCGACGCCAACAAGCAGCGAGCTGTGGAACCATCCGCGATATTGGTCTGGCCCTTCGAGATACATGTCCGCAGGCCATGGAAGTTCCTGGCCTGTGGCATCGAGACGATTGAGCACCGCCAGATGCGAAGAACCCGAATCGAACCACACATCCAGAATGTCGGTTTCCTTGCGCCATTCGGAAGCGCCGCAACTGCAGCACGTTCCGGCAGGAAGCAATTCCTCAATCGGGTGCGTGAACCATGCGTCGGCGCCCTCCACCGTAAACCATTTCTTCACAAGCGCGTGCAGCGCAGCGTAATCATCAAATTGCTTGCCGCACTTGTAGCAATACAGAATCACCAGCGGCACGCCCCAAAATCTTTGCCGCGAGACGCACCAGTCCGGCCGCTCCGCAATCATCGAATAAATTCGCTCGGCGCCCCACTCGGGTGTCCATTTCACTTTCGAGATTTCCGCAAGCGCGCGTGAACGGATCGGGCCCGCACCGCTCCCCGCTCCATCTAAATCGATGAACCATTGCTCGGTAGCGCGAAAAATAACGGGATTGTGGCAACGCCAGCAGTGCGGGTAGCTATGCGAAAGTTTTTGTTCCCCGAGCAGCGCGCCGCGATCGCGCAGCAGCCCCACAACGATGGGGTTCGCCTCAAAAACCGTTTTTCCCTTGTACTCCGGCAGGCCTTCCAGATAGCGGCCGTGTCCATCGATCGGTGCGTACGCCTCAATCCCATATTTCTGGCCGGTCTGAAAATCTTCCACGCCGTGGCCCGGCGCGGTGTGCACGATGCCGGTGCCTTGATCGAGCGTGACGTAATCGGCCAAAACCGCCGGCACGATCAAATCCAGAAACGGATGCCTGAATTTCAGTTCTGCCAGATCTTTTCCCTTCCAAGGCCCACGCACACTTTGAGCTTCGACCTTCAATGCATCGAGCGCGGGGCCGACCAAATCCGCCGCAAGCAGCAGCGCACCTGCAGAAGTTTCGGCCACGACGTAATCGTAATCAGGATGAAACGCAAGCGCGCGATTGTGAGGCAGCGTCCAAGGAGTGGTCGTCCAGATCACGGCGCTTACGCCCGCGCCAAGTTTTTCCGCCGCAACTCCAGACTCGACGGCAAATTTCACCCAGATCGACGGGCTGGTATGATCTTCGTACTCGACTTCCGCCTCGGCCAGCGCCGTGGAATCAACGATGCACCAGTAGACAGGTTTGAGTCCCCGATAAACGTATCCTCTTTCAAGGAACGTAACGAAAGCGTCCGCGATTGTGGCTTCGTACTGCGGACTCATCGTGAGATACGGTTCTTCCCACTGCCCCAGCACGCCGAGTCTTTTGAAATCCCGCCGGTGCTGATCCACGTAGCGCGAAGCGAATTCGCGGCACATGCGCCGGAATTCGCCGGGCGGAACACTTCCCTTTTTCCCGCCCAATTCTTTTTCCACCTGCGTTTCGATCGGCAGACCGTGGCAATCCCAACCGGGAACGTACGGCGCGCGAAAGCCCGCCATCGTTTTCGATTTCACCACCATGTCCTTCAAAATTTTATTCAGCCCGGTGCCAAGATGGATCGTGCCTGTGGGATAGGGCGGACCGTCGTGCAGAACATACGAGGGCGCGCCCGCGCGAGCCTGCTGGATGCGGTGATAAAGTTTCTTCTCTTCCCACTCCGCGAGCATTATCGGTTCATTCTTCGGCAGGCCGGCCTTCATCGGAAAGTCCGTGCGCGGCAGGTTCAATGTGCTCTTCAAGTCTTCAAATTTGGCCATAAGTTAGATTCGGGTGCGGATTGTCCTTCTACGTTACGCTGAATGCCTTACCCCCGCGGGGGTTAAAAAAATCAAAGAGCTGCCCGCCCAAAAAGCGGGCGGCCGCCACAAAGGCAAACCTGGCAATACCGGCTTGGTTCTGTAGAGGCCTCTCCGTCCCATGATCTTCGGGATGGAGAGGGCATGTTTCGATTCCAGCCGACCTACGATCAGAAAAATCGGCGAGGCTTGGCAAGGACAGTTAATTCCTGTACTGCCTGCCTGTACCTTCTAGTCTGGAAACCATCTTCCTCGTGGTAACGTCCCAATGTTACAATGGATTTGGCGGTGTGTCAGCCCGCCTGCCCACTGGGCATCCATTCGCCTCGGGGGAGAATCGTACTGATAGAGACAATTTTCGGCTGCGTGAGGCAAAAAAATCATTGAGTACGATCGCGCCAAAATGGAGTGATCCAAGCACGCCGGCTCCCAAGGTGATTCTGCCTGAGGGAAAGACCGCGCCGCGCCTCGGTGGATCCCAAAAACCGCTTTCCCGCGGCTTTCTCTCGAACCTGAGGGACTTCCTCATGGAGCGCCCGGTGAAGGTCGCCAAAAATGTAAGGGGCGATGTCTTCACGGTCGAGAAATATGGCGGAGGTCTCGCCGAAAATTTCAAGGAGTGGTTAAAACCAACTCCCAAAGCAGTTTCCTCTCGCATGTCGGTAGCCTGGCAGGAGCCTTACAAAGTGATGTGGGAGAATCTGCGCGATCTCATCGCGCCTCCCAAGCTGCCGCCGCTCAAGGTGACCAGCCAACCCGTCAAGGTGAAAGAAATCTGGTCCAAGGACAAAGCCTTTGGACCTTCGCAGGCCATCGCGCTTGCAGTGCATATCGGACTTACAGCTCTGATATTTTCGCCTCTGCTTTATTCCGTGGTTACAAAGGCGACGGCGAACCCTGTCAATAATTTGCTGATCACGCCGATTGATATTTCCGACTACAAGGCGAAACTGCCCACAGGCAAGGATAAGGCGGGAGGCGGCGGTGGCGGCGGCGAACGGAATCCCGAGCCTGCGACAAAAGGCAAGTTGCCCAAGTGGAGCATGAATCAGATCGCTCCCCCGATGGTGCACACAAAGCCCGACTCCAAAATTGAAGCGACATTGCTCGGACCGCCGGACCTTAAAATCCCCAGCCCTAACATGGATAACTATGGCGATCCGTTAGCCAAGTTGATGAATGCTTCCGGGGGCCCCGGCGGCGGCAGCGGGATCGGAAGCGGCAACGGCACAGGAATCGGCAGTGGCGAAGGTGGCGGCTTGGGCCCGGGGGCCGGCGGAGGTACCGGCGGCGGGTTCTTCCGTCCGGGAGTCGACGGGGTTGGCAATCCTTCGTGCGTGTATTGCCCCGATCCGAAATACTCTGAGGAAGCTCGCAAGGCAAAGTATTCCGGTATTGTTGTGCTTCAGGTGATCATTACTCCGGATGGCCGCGCGACTGACATCCATGTCGTGAAGGGGCCTGGGTTGGGCCTGGAAGACAAAGCCATCGAAGCAGTAAAGCAGTGGCGATTCAAACCCGCGCCTGGTCCAAACGGAAAGGCTGTTCCTGTAATGGTGGAACTCGAAATTACATTCCGGCTGCTTTAATACTTTCCCTCGAAATTTTAGGTCTCACTGTTTCCCTCATTTGCCGTATCCTTTCGCAATGAATACGATTTGAATTCCAGGAGCATTCCGTGAAGCCGAAGATAACTCACATCGCAAGCATGTTTATCGGGGGCTCGCAATTTTTACTGGCGAAAGAGAATCTTCCCCACATCGTGGAATGCCTTCAGCAGCTTTCCGAAGAGGAGATTTGGTGGCGGCCTAATTCGTCATCCAACAGCGCGGGCAATCTGGTCTTGCATTTGTGCGGAAATGTTCGCCAATGGATTATTGCCGGCCTCGGCGGAGCGGAGTTCCGCCGGGAACGCGACCGCGAATTTTCTGAGCAGGGCCCGATTCCCCGCCGCGCTCTCATCACGCAGCTTCGCCGAACCGTCCGTGATGCGTGCCGGGTATTGGCGCGACTCTCCGACGATTCGCTTTCGCGAAAGTATAAAATTCAGGGCTACCACGTGACGGGGCTGGACGCGGCGCTCCACGTGACTGTGCATTTCGGCTATCACACCGGCCAAATCATCTACATTACGAAACTCAAGCGCGCCCGTGATTTGAGATTCACGCGCCTGCCTGTCGTGAAGGAGGCTGCTGGACATTGAGATGTGGCGCCGGCGCCTCGCCGGCGATTTTTCCGATCTCTCCAGACCCCAAAAACGCCGGCGGGACACCGGCGCTACGCAATAACTCTCGCGTGCGTGGCGGAAACACCACCTTGTTGAATCATTTCCAACGGCGTTCAGTCGAGGTACACTTCGCCATGAGAACAATGAAGATGAAATCTTGCAATCGCGTAGTGGCCCTGTTCATTGGATGCCTGATGATTGCGCTGCCCGCGCACGTCGCGGCTCAATCCACCGGGCGCATTGAATTTACCGCGCGCGTTGCGCCTGCCGGGGGCCGGCCCGAGCCGGTTCGCCAACTCACTTTTTATCTTCTGCGCAAAAGCCTCGAGGACATTCGATCCGAGGCATTGCAAGCGGAGCCTGTCACCGAAATTGACAAGTTTATTGACGGCCTTGTCGTTTCGCCCGAATTGAAAGCGTGGATGAAAAAGCATCGTTCCGTCCGCCTGTCCGGAGAAGATTTCACCAAGAGCCTGACTCCCGAAGATATCGTGGACATCCCCGAATATTTCAAAGCCTACATGACGCATAACGAGGCATATCGAGGAGCGGGATTCCCGGAAGCGAAATTCAAGGATAAGGACCCCAATTCCAATCCGGAAAGATACAAGGCGCAAAGAGCAGAATAC
>Ga0206991_10193_pt1 | contig 19102 bp, 17 predicted proteins | sample Alteio_BWMinCont_9_FD_153286 | JGI IMG/M metagenome (GOLD analysis project Ga0206991, IMG submission 153286) | Enriched cells from forest soil in Barre Woods Harvard Forest LTER site, Petersham, Massachusetts, United States -... | ecosystem: Environmental > Terrestrial > Soil > Temperate forest >...
TTTCAGAGTTGGCGGCTCAGGTTTTGTTCGAACCAAACGTTTCCGGCATGTAGAAGCCGGTATCGGGCAGGCCCGCGCGCTCAAATTGCACGGTCACATGGTGAATGCCAAACGTATTCGCCAGCCGCAAACGAATCTCCGTCAGAATCTGCTCGCTTTGCTCCATGTGCATATCGGGAATGCGAATGTGGCAAGAAAGTGCATGATCGTCGGCGCCCAGAGTCCAGATATGAATATCGTGCGCCTCCTGCACGCCCGAAACCTGCAAAATGGCTTTAGCTACGTCGGGAAGACACATCTCTCGCGGCAAACCTTCAAGCAATATGTGCCCGGACTCGCGCAGGATGCCTATGCTGGACCACAAAACCAGGCCAGCGATAACGAAGCCGAGCGCCGGATCGAGCCACAATTTCCCAGTGATACCGATAACGATCGCGCCCGCCAGAATGCCGACATTGGAGAGCGCGTCGCCAAGGTTGTGCACCAGTAGCGCGCGTAAGTTCAAATCCCTGCGGCCACGCACTAAACCCAGCGTGATGCCGCCGTTGATGACCAGCGCCAGCAGCGATAAGCCGATCATCCACTGCTCCTGCACCGCAACCGGGTGTCGAAATCGATCGAACGACTCCCAAAAGAGACCTCCGGCCACCAGGAGCAACAAGATGGAGTTGGCAAACGCCGCAAGGACACCCGCGCGGCGATAACCGAAGGTTCTCTCGGCGTCGGCCGGTTGACAGGCCCAGTGCGCCGCAACCCAGGAGATAACGATGGTGGGCACGTCCGAGAGGTTGTGGATCGCGTCACTCAAAAGCGCAACGGAATGACCTAAATAGCCGCCCAGAAATTCGGCAGCGACCAGCGCTAGTGTGGCCAGGAGCGCCGCAGACAGAAATCCGCTGGCCGGCTTTGAATGCGAGTGCGCATGGGCGCCATGGTGCACGTGCATCACGACCATTCTACTTTAAGAGTTCGGGCGTGTGCACCGCAGTAGCTCTCCGCCGGGCCAAAGCCTTGTGGCTCCAGTTTTCGGCATCACGTTCTAAGCAACGGGGCGTTGAAAGGCATTTGACTTCGCCGGAAAGGGGCGCCTACTATGCCCATTACCCTTGTGTTTACGAAGGTTTACCGGCCAAGGCGAATTACAGCGGCGCGATTCCAGGTCATTCTCCGATATGTCGGGCAAAGTAGCCAAACTCAGCTTCTGGGGCGTGCGCGGTTCCACTCCCACGGTGGACCGGGCCACGTGGCGGTATGGGGGAAACACTCCTTGCCTGGAATTGATCACGCCGGATGGGGGACGGCTGATCCTGGATTGCGGCACCGGCGTGCGCATCCTGGGAAATCGCTTAGCCGCGGCTGCGGACAAAATCGTTGACGCGCAGATTTTAGTCACGCATTACCATTGGGACCACATCCAGGGCATCCCATTTTTTGCGCCGCTGTATTCACCGCAGAATAAGTTTCACTTTTACAGCTTTCGATCGGAATTTCTGGGCAGGGAAAGCCTGAAACGCGTTTTTGAAGCGCAGATGGCCCACCCCTATTTCCCCGTGGACCTGAGCGCCATGTCGGCAACCCGCGATTTCACCGACATTGCCGGCGGGGATTGCTTCTCCATCGGAGACACCCGCGTGACCGCCTGCTGGCTGAATCACCCGCAGGGTTGCCTCGGCTTTCGAATCGAGACTCCAGTGGGCACGATCGTCTACGCGACGGACAACGAACCGGGAAATCTGGAATACGACCGCAACCTGCGGCGCCTTGCGGAGGGCGCGGACGTCTTCGTGAATGATGCGCAATACACGCCCGAGCAACTGGAGACTCATCGCGGCTGGGGTCATTCGAGCTGGCGCGAAGGTGTGCGAATCGCTGAGAGTGCCGGGGTACGAAATCTGGTCCTTTTCCATCATGACCCGGACTCCTCCGACAAGACGGTAGACGGCGTCCTGCGCGACGCGCGCGCGAAATTTGAGAATACCTGGGCCGCCGCTGAAGGCATGGTCATGACGCTGGGGGAAGACCACACCGACGTGGTGATCCCAGCGGGACGAGACGGCCTGCGGCGAGAGGCGCACTTCCGAGCCCGGGTCACCGGCTTTACACAAGAGGGGAAGGCTTTTGAGGAAGAGACCGTAATCCGCGATCTGAGCCTGCACGGCGCCTTGATTTATCTGGACCACAGCCCCAAATTACAGTCCGAACTGCAAGTGATGATGGAAAATCCTGGCAATGGCGATAGCCAGCGGCTCGCGCTGCGGGGATACGTGGTACGCATCGAACCCGGACCGGAGAAGGACCAAGTCGGCGTCGGGATTGTCTTTACGGAATAGATGACGCACACTGATTGCGCCATCCATGGACCCCAACGAAACTCGATCGACCCGCAAGCTGATCCGAGTGCTGATCGCTCAGGCTCCGCTGGCACTTAAAAACTTCCGGCTCTATTTCACCAACCTTTATCGGCGCAAGATTCTGCGGACCAATATCGTGGCGCCGTACGCGCTCATCTTTTACGCCACTCACAAATGCAATCTCGCTTGCAGCTATTGCACCCAGAAAGAGCCTGACGTCTTTAGCGACGAGTTGACGACGAAAGATACCCTGCGCCTACTGCGGCTGATCCGCCGCGAAACAGATTCCATTGTATTTACTGGCGGTGAGCCTACCCTGCGCCCAGATATCGAGGAGTTGGTCGCCGCGGCTCGCCAGAGTCTGCGATTTCGCTCGGTGATGCTCATCACCAACGGAACCTTGCTGGACCGGCGTCTGAGCCTTTTCGAGAACCTGACCGGCCTGGTGATCAGCCTGGACGCGCTGACCATGGACCCTACCAATGCATTGTCGAAGCCCGCGGCCCTGCCAAAAGTGATGGAGAATATCGCGCTGGCCAGGGCGCGCATGCCACATCCGCGAACCATCACCATCAGCACGGTCATTGAAGAGTGGAATATCGGCGAGATCGAACGCATTCTGGACTGGGCCGGCGAGCAGGGTTTCGTTTTCGCGACGCAAAGCGCGCTCAAGGAAAAACTTCCCAATCTTCGCTTGATCGAAAATCAACGTTACCTGGATCTCGTTCGTAAAATCATCGAGAGGCGCAAGCAGAATATTCAGCCCATCAATGGCACGCCGCGCTCGATCGAGACGCTCTTGCGCTTCGGCGATTTTCAGTGCTTCCCCACGATGTTTCCGCGAGTCTACCCGAATGGAGACGTTTTCTATCCCTGCGAGCCGCTGCGGAAGATTGGAGGCAACCTCCTGCGCGAAGGTTCGCTGGCCAAAGTCTTCGCGCGAGGAAGAAAGCTCTATGGCGACATTCCCGCCTGCCATGGAATCTGCCACCTATTCGGAAATGTGGTTTCGCATTACTACACCAACGATTTCTGGCGCCTGGCAGGCGAATATATCCGCTAACGAATGCTGCTGAAGAACCGCGATTTGCGGGCGCGCCGCAAACGGTGCTGTATGAGTCTGTGCCTGGCGCTACGGGTGAAGAGAGAGAGAGACTCCGTACGCGGCGGTCGCTGGATTATACAGAGGCGCCAAAGTGATAAACCGAGCTTTGGGCACGTAAAACTGCGAGTGGTGATGGTAGACGTATCCCCCGATGGTGTAGCCAATCACTGAACCGACCAAAGCGTCGGAAGGAAAATGGTCCTGTCCGGTGACGCGCGCGATGCTCACGCCCGAGGCTATACCGTACAGCAGAACGTGCAACCACGGATGGCCGGGAGTCTCCTCAACCATCACTCGCGCAACAGCCCACGTAGCGGCGGCGTGGCCCGAGGGAAACGAGCCGTTAAAAGTATAGATCTCGCTGTCATCGGGCCAGAATTTGCCCGTTCCTGGAGCCACAAACGGGCGCTGGCGATTCGTCGCCAGCTTCAGCGATTCCACGACGAGGGTAGCATCCGCCAGCGCTTCCAAGGACAGCATTCCGGCTTCGCGTGGCCCCTCCTTGTGTTCCAGCCGCCCGATTGCGTAGGTGAGGGCCGCGGCTCCGACCAGCACGTAACCGGAGCCGACATGCGTAAAGTCATTGCTGACACGGATGCGCGTCGGGGATGGACCGAGCGCGTTCATCGCCGATACGTCGTACTCGAACGCCAGCGCCGTCGCTCCGGCGATGGGCAGGAGCCAGAGCAATTTCCGGCCGCGAAGACGCGCCGGCGCAGTCCAGATTCCCGCCTGATCATGGAGCACGTCTTTGAGGCACCCGACCGGCGAAGCCAAATCACAGGCAGTCTGGGTAGATCGAGTAATACCGGGACCGATATGCTCGGGCGCTTGAGCTTCGCCTGGTAAGGATAGTGACGAACTCTCCGCCGCGGCGCCGGATGAGCTCGATCCAGCATCCACCGACGGAGAATCGTCAGATGTTGCAGGACCCTGAGCCGCAATCAAGGGACAGAAACCGATCACAAACATCCCTAACAAAAGCCCACAAATGCGGAGGCAAGGTAGTTTAAGGATTGTTTTCACAATGACTCGTGTGCGTATGAATTTTAGAACAAAACGCCAGGTCCGAAGGCCTAGAGAGGGTGGGCGCCGTTCGAAGGCCGCTACGTTAGAATAACATATGGCATTACGAAGCGCTTGCAAGCAGCCGTAGTCAGCGCAACACCGGCAGTTCGCGATAGAGCTGGCTGCGGAGTGTTTCATCCGCCACCCTCGCCAGGTGCTCGGCAAAACTGCCTTCATAGAGGAACTCCGTAGCAGAGTGATTGCAATCCAGCCGAAGCCGCCAGACCGCATCGGCAGGTTCGACAGTTAGCGCCCGAATCTGAATCAGCGGCAGTTCCAGCAAGACCTGCAGAGCGGCGCTCAACACCCACAAACGATCCGGACCGATAAAGAGTTTGGCGGGACGCAGCGTTGCAGTGCCATCGAGGTAACGACCACCATCCACGACGATCAATGCCCCCAACTGCCTGGCACGCTCGTCGATTGAAAAGTCGGCCCGTTTCGGCGCCAAAGCTAATGCCAGTAGCAGCAGCACGGCGCCTGTGACGAGGAGCACCAGGTGATGTCCGCCCGACGCTCCCCGCGCAACCATGGCTATTCCCGCGAGGCCCGTGATGAGGCGACCAAAATTCCACGCCCGTCTGTGCCGCCGTAACCGGTTCGTTTTCGGAATGATGAGGACCAGCGCGAAAATCACCCAGAGCACACCGCGGCGCAATCGTGCCAGTCCCGCACGCAATGGAGCGATTCTGGAATTCTCATTCATAAGGAGCGATGCCCATCTTCGATTGGAGTTCGTAGGATGTCAAATCCCGGCGGGAGATCAAACCTGAAAAGGACGCCCCCGATATTCGCTATTCCCTGTAAGGATCATAAAAATGACGCGATTCGGAGAATGGCAATGCGCCTGGGCTACAATATCGATGCATCAAAAGAAGTGCCATGGCAGAAACGGCGACTCCACCAGAACTGCGCGGACCGCGCGATGAAGATAACCGCCTCGGCTTGCGGAATACTCTGCGGGCGCTGCGCCACCGAAATTTTCAACTGTTCTTCAGCGGGCAGCTCGTCTCCCTGGTGGGCACCTGGATGCAAAACATCGCCCAGGACTGGCTCGTCTATCGACTGACCGGTTCTTCGCTGTTGCTGGGTGTGGTCGGCTTTGTCAGCCAAATTCCCATTTTCCTGCTGGCTCCTGTGGCGGGCATCGTAGCCGATCGTTGGAACCGCCATCGCATCATCATCGCCACGCAAACTACTTCCATGTTGTTGGCGCTGACTCTTGCCGGGCTGACGCTCGGGGGGGTGATTCGCGTCTGGGAGATCATGGTGTTGTCGTCCCTCTTGGGTGTAGTAAACGCCTTCGACATTCCCGCCCGTCAATCTTTCCTGATCGAGATGGTTGGGCGCGACGATCTATTGAACGCTATCGCGCTGAACTCCTCCATGTTCAATAGCGCGCGTATTATCGGGCCGGCGATCGCAGGCATACTGGTGGCCTCCGTTGGTGAGGGTTGGTGTTTTTTCGCCAATGGCATCAGTTACATCGCAGTCATCGCCGGGCTGCTTTCGATGCGCCTGACGCGGCAGGCGACGCTGCAGAAACATGGATCGCCACTGGAAAATATGGTCGAGGGGTTTCGCTTCGCGCGCCATACCGCCCCGGTGCGGGCTCTGCTGCTTCTGGTGGGCTTTGTAAGCGTCGCGGCCATGCCCTATACCGTGCTGATGCCCATTTTTGCGGGTCGCGTTCTTCACGGCGGAGCGCGTGAACTGGGAATGTTAATGGGCGCAACCGGCGTGGGGGCGTTGTTCGGCGCTTTGACGCTCGCCTCCAAGAGAGGCGTGACGGGGCTGGGGCGCTGGGTGTGGGTGGCCGCGACTACCTTTGGCGCGAGCCTTGTTCTCTTTTCACTGTCGCGGCATCTGTGGCTGTCGGTGGCTCTCCTGGTGCCGGCAGGATTCGGAATGATGCTGCAGATGGGATCGGTGAATACGCTTTTGCAAGTCATGGTGCCCGATCGCCTGCGAGGCCGCGTGATGGCGCTGTACTCTATGATGTTCATCGGAATGGGACCCATTGGCGCTCTGCTCGGCGGCTTGGCAGCGGCAAAATTCGGAGCGCCATGGACGGTGGCCATCGGTGGATCCACATGCATTGCTGCGGGCGTCATTTTCGCGCGGCGTTTGCCGGCGATGCGCGGTGAGGCCCGGCAATTGATCCTTGCGCAGGGAGTCGGCAGCGGCGACCCCCCGGGGCCTTTGCCAATACCACGTCCTTAGGGCTACAGCAGCGTAAGTGCCCGCCCCCAAAATGGGACGAGAAGCACCACAACACACGAGGAGCAAACAGATATGCAGATCGCAATCATCGGCCTCGGGAGAATGGGCGCAAATATGGCCCGCCGCCTGCTGCGAGCGAAGCATGACTGCGTCGCCTTTGATCGGCACCCGGAAAACGTCGCGAAAGTGGCAAAAGACGGAGCCAAAGGAGCAACGTCACTCGAAGATATCATTCAGAAATTAAGGCCACCCCGCGCGATCTGGCTGATGGTTCCAGCCGGAGGAGTGGACGCCACCATCGACCAGCTTGTCCCCAAGCTGCAGCGTGGAGACATCCTGATCGATGGCGGAAATTCTTATTACATCGATGACATACGGCGCGCGAAGCAACTCCAGCAGCGCGGAATTCACTACGTGGATGTGGGCACGAGCGGCGGCGTGTGGGGACTGGAGCGCGGCTATTGCCAGATGATCGGCGGACCGCGCGAGATCGTGGAACATCTGGATCCGATCTTCAAAGCGCTCGCCCCGGGCCGAGGCGACGCGCCGCGAACTGCAGGACGCGAGAAGATCGACGGCACCGCCGAGGAGGGTTACCTTTACTGCGGCGCCGCGGGCGCCGGCCATTTCGTAAAAATGGTGCATAACGGGATTGAGTACGGTCTCATGGCCGCATACGCCGAGGGCTTGAATATTTTGAAGCACGCCAACGTGGGTAAAACCGCAAATCGCACCGACGCGGAAACCGCTCCGCTGCGCGACCCCGACCACTATAGCTATGACTTTAATCTCGCAGACGTGACCGAGGTCTGGCGGCGCGGCAGCGTGGTTGCTTCCTGGCTGCTGGATCTGACCGCCAGCGCCCTGCTCAAGAAACCCGATCTCGCGGGTTTCTCGGGGCGCGTCTCGGATTCCGGGGAGGGGCGCTGGACGATTCTGGCGGCGGTGGAAGAAGGCGCACCCGCACCGGTGTTGAGCGCAGCTCTTTACGAGCGGTTCACATCCCGGGGCGAGAGCGACTTTGCGAATAAGTTGCTTTCGGCCATGCGTTTTGAGTTCGGCGGGCACGTCGAAAAAACCTGAGAACGCAACAAGCACGGACGAAAAGCCGAGAGCGAGCCTGATCTTCCTGCGAATCCACAGAGTAGCTGCATCAGGGCAAAGGAGTTCGTGATGAGCGCCACCTCCACAACCAATGTTTCCGAGCCGCGCCGTTTAGCCAAAGATGCCGCACGCTCCGATGCGTTGGTCTTTTTTGGCGCGACCGGCGACCTCGCATACAAGCAGATCTTCCCTTCGCTGCAACAGATGATCAAGCGCGGCAATCTCAACGTGCCGGTGATCGGCGTGGCCAAAGCGGGATGGTCACTCGAGCAGTTTCGAGCTCGCGCGCAGGACAGCCTCGCGAAGCACGGCGGCGTGGATCAGGCTGCTTTCTCCAAATTATTGGAATTACTGAACTATATTGATGGCGATTACCACGACCCGGCCACGTTCACGAAGCTTCGCCAGATTCTGGGCAAGGCGCAGCTTCCGACGCATTATCTGGCCATTCCCCCCAGTTTTTTCGAGACTGTAGTGAAGGGCCTGGCTGATTCGGGCTGCGCAAAGAATGCGCGCGTCGTCGTGGAAAAGCCGTTCGGCCGGGATCTTGCTTCGGCTCAGGAGCTCGACGCCACCCTTCATGCGGCCTTTCCCGAATCTTCGATTTTTCGCATCGACCATTACTTGGGGAAAGAAGAGGTTGAGAATCTGCTTTTCTTTCGATTTGCGAATACTTTTCTCGAGCCGATCTGGAATCGCAATTACGTGCAATGCGTGCAAATCACCATGGCGGAATCATTCGGAGTTGCCGGACGGGGCAAATTCTACGAGGAAGCTGGCGCGATCCGCGACGTGGTGCAAAATCATCTCCTGCAGGTTGTTGGCTTTCTGACCATGGAGCCGCCCACGAGCATGTACCCGGAATCGCTGCGTGACGAGCAGGTCAGAGTGTTTCGCACGATTCCTCCCATTCACCCGGAAAACGTGGTGCGCGGGCAATTTGAAGGCTATCGAAAGATTCCCGATGTCTCTCCGGATTCACAAGTGGAGACGTTTGCCGCTTTGCGCCTCGAAGTGGATTCCTGGCGCTGGGACGGCGTTCCTTTTCTCCTGCGCACCGGTAAATGTTTGCCCGTCACCGCAACAGAGGTTCTTGTCAAGCTCAAGCAGCCTCCCCTTCGGCGATTTCCGGGGCAGAACAACTATTTCCGCTTTCGCCTCGGCCCCGATCTCTCCATCAATCTGGGCGCGCGAATCAAGCGCCCCGGCGCGGACCTGACTTCCATGCCGGTCGAACTCTCCGCCGTGCATCTTGATCTCAGCGCGGAGCTGCTGCCGTACGAACGCCTGCTTACCGACGCGATGCGCGGCGATCCGCTCCTCTTCGTGCGAAAGGATGCGGTCGAAGCCGCATGGGCGATTGTGGACCCCATTCTGAGTCCACACGCGCCGCCGCTCTATCAATATCCGCGCGGAAGCTGGGGCCCTCCGGAAGCCGATCGTCTGGCCCAGGACGTTGGCGGGTGGCATAATCCCGAGCCTTCAACGGGGTCTGGCACATCACACCATATGTGGAAGTACGACGAGCATGAAGACAGCGGCAAAGATGGCACCTAGCCCAGTCGCGGCACAAGCTGAGGAGACTGGATTTGTATTTGCCGCCGCCGCATTCGCGGCGCTTGGCGGGCTCCTCTTTGGTTACGACACCGGAGTTATTTCCGGCGCCCTCATTTTCATTCGCACACAGTTTGGCCTCTCCACTTTCCAGCAGGAACTTGTGGTGAGTGTGGTGTTGGTGGGAGCGGCGACCGGAGCGCTCACCGGAGGCCGCCTGGCGGACCTCTTCGGCCGCAGGTTCATGCTGATCATTACAGCGCTGATATTCATTGCTGGCGCGATTGTCTGTGCCGGGGCGCCGTCATTAAACTTCCTGGTGATCGGCCGCTTGATTGTTGGCTTGGGAATTGGCTTCGCTACCAGCACTGTGCCGATCTACATCTCCGAAGTATCCCCGGCCCAGGCGCGTGGCTGGCAGGTCTCGCTGTTTCAGCTGGCCATCACCATCGGCATCCTTGCCGCGTATGTCGTCGATTACATCTACACGCAAAGTGGCGGCTGGCGCTGGATGCTGGGGTTAGCGGTTGTTCCCGGCGCAATCCTCGGGCTGGGCATGATTGGCATGCCGGAAAGTCCGCGGTGGCTTGCCGAGCATGGCCACTCCGATCGTGCCCGGCAGGTATTGGCCCGAGTTCGCGGAACAGAAAACATCGAGCCGGAATGGCTGGAGATCCAGCAGACTCTGGCCCATAGGGGCGAGCGGGGCCGCTTCGCTGACTTGTTTAGTCCATCGACGCGAACGGCGCTCTTGATCGGGGTTGGTTTGGCGATTTTTCAGCAAGTCACCGGCATCAATACCGTGATTTATTACGCGCCGCTGATCGTGCGGTCGGCGGGAATCCCCACCGCTTCGGGAGCCATTCTCGCAACGGCGGGCATCGGCTTAGTCAACGTGCTGATGACCATCGTCGCCATGTGGTTGATTGACCGCATGGGGCGACGCCCCCTTTTGCTCATTGGGATCGGGGGGATGATATTCAGCCTGGCGGTGCTTGGCTTCGTCTTTCGGGGGCCCGCCGGCGGCACGCTGGCTTGGTTGGCCGTGATCACATTAATGGTTTACGTCGCCTCGTTCGCCATCAGCCTCGGCCCCATTTTCTGGCTGCTGATTGCGGAGATTTACCCGCTACGCATCCGAGGCATCGCCGAAGGCACAGCGGCTGGCGTGAACTGGGCCTTTAATTTTCTGGTGTCGTTTACTTTCCTGACGCTGCTGGAGTCGTTAGGCACGAGCTTGACCTTCTGGCTCTATGCGGTGCTGGCAATCGCCTCGTGGTTGTTCTCTTATTATCTGGTCCCTGAGACCAAGGGACGCACGCTCGAAGAGATCGAGCAATCGTTCCGGCAAAGCCACGCAGCTTAAAGCCGGCAGCGTGGGAGCGTCCGCTACTCGTGCAGGTCCGCAACCCGCAAAAAAAAGATCTGCCGGATCTCTACTTCTCGATGACGCCGCAGGCCATCCGGTCTCCCGAATTACCAGCAGGGTCGGTCTTATAATCATCGGGACCGGCATGGACGACCAGCGCAGTACCCCCCTGATGAAAGAGCGAATTTGCTCCGTCGGCGAGGGTCACTTTGTCCGCCGCGATTGTGGCTTTACCTTTTCCGTTTTTGTCGACGGTGAAATTGGGAAGGTCACCGGCGTGCGGCCCCGCGGGGTTATCCTTGCCGTGCATTTTCATTTCCGGGTTGAAATGCCCGCCCGCGGAGGCAAAGGCTGGCCCTTCGCACTTTCCCACATTATGGATGTGAATGGCGTGCGTGCCCGCGGGAAGATTCGTAATGGTGAGGTTAATCCGGACGCCCTTACCCGTCTTCGTCAGCGTAGCTGTGCCAACTTTTTCTCCCTTTGCGTTGGCGAGGTCGGCGTGCGCCTTCGTAGTCTGTGGGAATGCCGGGGCGGCAATCAATAGAGTTCCGACAAGTAATATGCTTCGAAATGACATGGCAATGGCCTCCGTTTCGATCTAGTTATACCTGTGCAGCCGGGCGAAAAGCAATCGCGGGCCGACTGTATCAAAATGGATCAGCCGGGGCCATCGTGAGCACTTGGCACGCTGCGCAACGAAGTGAATCCAAAATGACCTTGGCAAGTGTATGCTTGGAATTTCGTGGGTGAGTCGAGATTTTCGGTCGGCTGGCCCGCGACGCTTCAGATGGCTATGCTGATCGACTGGAATTCACTCTATACGAGCGGAGGGGCCGCATGATTGTTGGTGTCCCCCGAGAAACTTTTCCCGGGGAACGGCGCGTGGCTATGGCGCCGAGCGTTATTCCTACTTTGGCAAAGAGCGGACTCGACGTCATCGTAGAAGCCGGCGCCGGGGCAGAGGCCGGATATCCCGATCGGGAGTACGCGGCCAAGGGAGCGAAGATCGTGACGGCGCGTTCCGATCTGTTTGCCACGGCCGATGTAGTCGTACAGGTGCTCTGCTACGGTTCGAACGATAAGACCGGGCAAGCCGATGTTCCCCTGCTGCGTAGCGGCCAGGTGCTCATCGGATTTCTGCGCCCGTTTGGCGCGCTCGGGCCGTTGCAGGAGATTGCCGCAAAAGGCGTGACCTCATTTGCCGTGGAATTGGTGCCGCGCAGCACCCGCGCCCAAAGTATGGACGCCCTCTCTTCGATGGGCACGATCTGTGGGTACAAAGCCGTCTTGATCGCTGCAGACACATTGCCGCGAATCTTCCCGATGCTTACAACGGCGGCGGGCACGATCACTCCGGGGAGGGTCTTAATCATCGGCGCGGGCGTAGCCGGTCTTCAGGCTATTGCCACGTCGCGCCGGCTGGGAGCTGTCACTTCTGCTTACGACTTGCGTCCCGCGGCGAAAGAGCAGGTGCAAAGCCTGGGGGGCCGTTTCGTGGAGCTGCCGATCGAGGCGAAGGACGCCGAAGACACTCGCGGATACGCAAAGGCTCAGGACGAGAACTTCTATAAGCGGCAACGCGAACTGCTCGGAAAAGTGGTGGCGGAAAATGACGTCGTGATCACGGCGGCAGTCATTCCCGGCAAGAAATCGCCTCTGCTGGTGACCGCGGAGATGGTCAAAGGCATGGCGCCCGGGTCCGTAATTGTCGACTTAGCGGCGGAACGCGGCGGCAACTGTGAGCTTACGCGGCCCGGAGAAAAGATCGTGGAGCACGGTGTGACCATTATCGGTTGGTTCAACCTGGCCAGCTCGGTCCCCTACCACGCCAGCCAGATGTATGCCCGCAACGTCAGCGCATTTCTTATGCACCTGATGAAGGATGGCAAGCTCCGGCTCGACACCAATGATGAGATCATCCGCGAAACGTTAGTAACCCAGAGCGGCGAAGTCGTGAACAAGAGAGTGCGGGAATTCTTTTCGTTGCCGGCCGCAGCCGGAAACCAGGAGGGTGGTTGATCATGAAGCTAGACCTGCTGACCAGCCTGTACGTTTTCATGCTGGCGGGCTTTATCGGCTTCGAATTTATTCGGCGGATCACGCCGCTGCTTCACACGCCGCTGATGTCTCTGACCAATGCGCTGGACGCTATCGCCGTCGTTGGCGCCATCCTCCTGGCGGGGGAACATAAGGGCACATTTACAACCACGTTGGGCGTAATCGCGATTGTCGCGGCCACCAGCAATGCCGTGGGCGGCTTTTTGATTACCGACCGTATGCTCCGGATGTTCAAGGCGAGCGGCGCAAAGAAATCATGAATATTGTGCCGGCGACTTCGTACATTATTGAGTCCACCTACCTGATCGCCACCGCTCTTTTTATTCTTTCCTTGAGATGGATGAGCTCGCCGGTTACAGCGCGCCGCGGCGTGCGCGCCGGAGAGGCTGGAATGGTTCTGGCCATCGCCGGGACGCTGCTCAGCCATGACATCGTGGACTACAGGTGGGTAGTTATCGCGCTGGTGCTCGGCACGATTATTGGGATACCTCTAGGTTCTGTGCAGATGACCGCCGTCCCGCAGAGAACGGCGCTGAGCCATGCCTTTGGCGCCCTTTGCGTGACCCTGGTGGGCACAGCCGAGTTTTACCTACGCGCGCCCACGGTACCCCGCTTCATGATGGCCGTGCTTTCTCTGGAGGTCATCCTCGGAGCACTCACTTTTACAGGCAGCCTGATGGCAGCCGGCAAGCTGCAGGAACTCCTGCCGCAGCGGCCGATTACTTACAAGGGACAGAATCTCGTGAATTTGTCCCTGTTGGCGGTGGCCATTGCCGTTGCGGTTGCTCTGGTCGTTCATCCGGAGATGGTGAAACTATTTCCGCTGATCGTAGCTATTCCGCTGATTTTCGGAGTGCTCATGATCGTGCCCATCGGCGGGGCGGATATGCCCACGGTTATATCTCTTCTGAATTCGTACGCTGGACTCTCCGCCGCTGCCATGGGTTTTGTGCTCGACAGCAAGCTGCTGATCATTGCCGGTGCGCTTGACGGCGCCTCCGGATTCATTCTTTCCGTCAATATGTCGAAAGCGATGAACCGATCGTTTTCGAATGTGCTCTTCGGCGCGTTTGGGCAGGAGCAGGCCGGCGCCGTGGCCCAGACCGAGGCGCGACCGGTGCGCAGCGCAACGGCCGAGGAAGCGGCGGCCATTCTCGGTTCGGCAAATAAAGTAGTCATCGTGCCCGGGTACGGAATGGCTGTAGCCCAGGCTCAGCACAAAGTCCGCGAGCTTTACGATGCTTTGAGCAAGCGCGGCATAGACGTCAAGTTTGGCATCCATCCCGTCGCGGGAAGAATGCCCGGGCACATGAATGTGTTACTCGCCGAAGCGGATATTCCTTATGACAAGTTGCTGGATATGGATGTCATCAATAGCGATTTTCCGCAGACCGATGTAGCACTGGTGATCGGCGCTAACGATGTTACAAATCCCGCCGCGCGCAACGAAACGGGCAGTCCCATTTATGGAATGCCCATCCTCGATGTCGACAAAGCTCGCACGGTTATGGTCATCAAACGAGGCATGAGTCCCGGCTTTGCAGGCATCGACAACCCGCTCTACTACCTCGATCGGACTCTGATGCTCTTCGGGGATGCCAAGGCTTTTGTTGGAGATATCGTGCGCGAGTTGGGTGGCGCACACCATTGATCGCAGACGCGATCCTATCTCCAGTGCCTGTGTTGAGAAGCATGGCTTAGTCTGTCCAAATCGACGGCGGCTACCGCACGAATATGACCGCGGCGATGGTTGTTCGTTTTGGAACAGCGCGGACTATATTGACACTTGTTCTATTCCCCCCTCCTATCCGCACTTCGTAACTGACTGATTCCACGAAGTTGAAGGTATCCGCGTATGGTGAGCCGTGTGCTCAAACAAAGGCCCAATGGCCCTCGAACGAAATCAAAAAGGAAAAAGGTAAGATCTGGTGCGCATCTTCGACCAAATCTATCCACAGGACTTGGACCGGCGTGAGCTGCAGCTGGCGCTGCTCGCCTGCTCGACAATCATGGTTCTGAGTGCGGGAGTTGTCCTGCTGATGTACCCGGTAGTGTTTTCCCGTACAAATCCGCTAGTGAATAATCCGTTTGGGAATATCGTACTGCAAAATGCGTTTTACGGGTTTTGCGGTCTCTCCGTGTTACTAGCAGTGTACATTGTGGATCGCCAGATAACGATTCTGAGCCTTCGACGGCAAATTGCCGAGGACCGCAGGAGAGCCGTGGAAGCTAAAATCCAATCCAGCACGGAACTGCTGAAGGCCATACCGAACCTGACCTCATTCAAAGATCGCCTGGCCATGGAATTCCGCCGCGCAACGGCATCGGCGCAGGCTCTAACCGTGTTGGTGGTTATCGCGAAATTGCCGGAGGACGTCTCCTCCACGCCCCTTGCTATATCTCTGCTCAGCGACGTTGCGAGTGCAATTTCTCGCAAGCTGCGGGGAGAAGACTCCATCTATCTTCTTCGGGCGGATTCCTTCGGGACGATCCTACCCACGGTTACCCGGGCCATTGCAGAAAAAGTATCGGCCCGCGTTGCGGAGGCTTTATCGGACGCAGCAGGCGCAAGCCATTGCTTTTCCTACACCATTAGGATCGTGAACTACCCGGAAGACGCATCGAGCGCCCACGAACTTCAAGAATCTGTATTGGACCTTCTGCCGGAGGAGGATTATATGCGGTCGATGGCCGAAGAAACCCAGTGAGGGTCGCGAGCCTTTAGGTTGACGCTAGAGAAATTGTCGAGCGCATTCCCACATATCGGTAACAAGAGTCCCGGCTGCCACAGGTTTGGCCATCGCCGCTGACTGCCCCGACCATACTTGCATGCGGTGATAGTCATTTGCCGTTGCGCCTGCCTGCTTCATCGGCGCAGTTAGTCCGCGTTGCACGGGGTATGGAGCTGGAGCAGGGGCCCCTGGCGACGCAGCTGCATTTACAAAATTGGTGGCCACGGCCCGTCCCAGCCGTCCGGTGAACGCGCGGGTTAGGGTGGTGTCTTCAGGTTCGAGTTGATCCAAGGCGTCAGCCCAGGCGTGATGAGTCTTCGCTTCAGGGCATCGCAAGAACGCAGTGCCGACCATTGCTGCACTAGCCCCCAGGATCAAGGCGGCCGCGACGCCTCGCCCATCGCCGATTCCGCCCGCAGCGATGATCGGCACATCAACGTGGTCTGCGAGGTGCGGAAGCAGGGCGAAGAGTCCCACGGTTTGACGCTCGGCCGCTGCCGGATCGAATGACCCTCGATGCCCTCCGGCCTCATACCCTTGGGCTATGATCGCATCCGCCCCTGCCGCTTGCGCGCGTCGAGCCTCGGCGAGTGTCGTCGCCGTGGCAAACCATGCGGTACCGTTCTCCTTAAACCGGGTGACAAGTTCCGGCGGGAATAGTCCCATGATTGACGACACTGCCGTCGGTCGCTCTTCGAGGAAAGCCTCGCATTGGGTACGGAAATCGGGGGGCACGGCGTCGCCCGCCGTCGGCGCCGCGGGTGGTCCCCAGGTGGCCAGGAACGCTCTCATTGCCGTCTCGACGGCAGTGTCGCGGCTCGGCGATGGATCAGGTATCCAGGTATTCATCTGGAACGGGCCGCTGCTCTTGGACCTGAACTCCTGCACCCATGCATGGATCGTCGGCGGTTCGCTCATCAATGCGCCGAGCGCGCCCATGCCGCCGGCATTGGCCAGTGCGATCGATAGAGTCGCGGGGCATGCACCGGCCATCGGAGCCAGCAATATCGGGAGTTTCAAGCCATACTTCGCGCAAAATGCTTCGCAGCGCTGGAGAGGGCTGGACCTGTTTGACATGTCGTAGCAACTTTCCGCCCAATGATGCCGGCTCCCCCGTTTCCCGGGGGCAGTCACAATTATGCGCTTTCGGAGGCTGGCGCCGAATATCGAAAGGCGATGCAATTCGTGCCAGATCCGATGGACTGGTTGATCGTTTGTCAGCACCTACCCCCCAAATAGAATTACTTCCCATTTTGTGACCAAGATTTGCTAATATTCGCCGAATCGGCGCCTTGTTTGTAAGCCTTTGGGGCATAGCCGAAATCAGTGGCCCGAATTAGGAAATTTATAGCGACAAGGAGACCAGTGTATGGCCAAACCGGATCGTACGAAGTCGATCGATGAAGCTCTCGCACATGTTGACGCAAGTCGGCGTGGATTCCTCAAGGGTCTGCTCCTCGGCTCAGCGGCCTTAGCAGCGCTGCCATTGCTGAAGTCGGACGCATTGGCACAGGGCGATGGTGGGGACGAAGGCAAGGGCAAAGGGGAAGAAGGCAAGGGCAAGGGTAAGGGCAAGGGAAAGAAGGGCAAGGGCGAGGGTGGCGACGAAGGTAAAGGTAAGGGCGACAACTAGCTCTAACCCTCCTTTTGGTTTCTCAACTCTGAATGGGGTCTCATAGGTCGGTGGCCGGGTAACGGGAGTTACCTGGCCGCCCTCTCCTAAATCTCGTCCTCGCAGATGGATAATCCCGCACTGAATCCTTCGGTCCGCTTGTCTCCAGTCGAGAATGGCTATTTGGCCTACGATCCTGTCGCCGACCGGTTGCATGAGTTGAACCCGGTTGCCGCACTCATCGTGGAACTATGCGATGGCAGCAGAACCGTAGAAGAGGTCCGGGAACTCGTAAAGCCCGCTCTGCCTGAAGGCGCCGCCGAGGAAGTCGACCGCTGGATCGAAGAAGGCATGAAAGTCGGCTTGTTCACCCAGGGTAGTCATTCCGCGGGCCGCCAGGAGCTTTCCGCGGAGGAATTGACGAAGCTGGCCAAACGCTTGCGACGCAGTGGACAGATCCAGACGGCCTATCTTTGTCAGCGCCGAGCGACGGAACTGATTCCGAACAATTCGCACGCCTGGGGCGTGCTCGGCGAATTAGCCCACATCCTCGGGCGCCGCGATCAAACGCGCGCTGCCTATGAAAAATATCTCGAGCTCGAGCCCGATGATGAGGAAACCAAGCTCTTGCTGGTTGCGTTGAGAGACGAACCGCCGCCGCCGCGAGCGCCGGATGAATGTATCCAGCAGCTCTACCAAAGATTCTCGTCCTTCTACGAATTTAATGTTTGCGAGGAGTTGTCCTACGAGGGGCCCCAGCGCCTTTACGAGCTGATCAAGGCGGTCCTGGGAGACCGTCAGGGACTCGTAGCAGTCGATCTTGGTTGCGGATCGGGACTTGCAGGATCACAGATGAGGTCTTTGGCGGCCCGCATGACCGGTGTGGACCTTTCGCCGGAGATGATCGAACTTGCCCGGGCACGCAATATTTATGATCAGCTCGAAGTTGCCGAAATCACTCGCTGGCTCGCGGGGAACCAAGACCACTTCGATCTGATTGTGGCATGTGACTGTCTGATCTATTTCGGTGATCTGCGCCAGGTGGTGATCCCTTCAGCCAAGAAACTTGAGCGCGACAGTGTGCTCGCCTTTACCGTCGAGCGTGGCGATCAATATCCGTTCCGGCTCACCGATTCGGGACGTTACACCCATCACGCCCAGCATATTCGCGAAGTCGCTGCTGAAGCCGAACTGCATGTCGCACGTTTGGAGGAAGCATTTTTGCGCATGGAGTATGGCGCCGAAGTCACAGGGCTATTTGTAGTCCTCAAGAACGAAGGCTAATCCCCGCTCAAGACCAACGTTGCCGCACGGCCTTATGACGTGCCTGCGCCCGAATAATCGGTTTCCATTCCGCAACTTCTTCGCCCCGTTTTGAACGGAAACGACTACAAATTTACTACAGTGACCCGCTCCCATTTCGAAGCCTGATGCTCAAGGGATGGTCAGACGGATCGTTCCGAAAACGCGACTTTGGAGGGCAAGTGTGATGGTGCCCAAGAACAACGATTAGTAGGCTTCGTCTCCGCCACGTCCGCCGCGGCCACCTTCCCCGGGGGCATTGCCTATCTTCTTGCCATCGGCGAGTACGACCGAAAGGAGGCGGCCGTTCGGCCGCTCATTCTTCGCCGGCTGCACCATGACGGTTACTTGATCCCCCGGCTTGAAGGAATCTTTGCGAAAACCCATGGGGTAGACGGTGCTCGGAGCCTGTGTTTCCGCGACCCACTCGACCGCTTTGCCATCCTCCCCCTTGACGTCAAACGTCAACAAACAGTGGGGATTGGACCACAGCCATGCCTTGACAGTCCCTTTCAAGGTAACGGTTTGACTACCGTAGATCGCCGCCGCACCGTGATGCGCTGAGAGCGGAATCGAAAGCACAAGTCCCCCAGCCAAGGCAAACACGACGATCAGGCTCTT
>Ga0206991_10194_pt1 | contig 19090 bp, 17 predicted proteins | sample Alteio_BWMinCont_9_FD_153286 | JGI IMG/M metagenome (GOLD analysis project Ga0206991, IMG submission 153286) | Enriched cells from forest soil in Barre Woods Harvard Forest LTER site, Petersham, Massachusetts, United States -... | ecosystem: Environmental > Terrestrial > Soil > Temperate forest >...
GAATCCACATTATCGGGGAAGCGCCGGAGGTCGTCGCCTCGAAATGACAGCCTACGACAAAGAGATGGGCATGGAAGTAGAATTGGAATGCCTTCATGGCGAAGTTCGGCAGAGCCGCCAGCTTGTAGTAGTAGATTCTTCGGGGAAGACACACCATTTGCCGATTCCGCACGATCTCAGAAACCCGGAAGTCCTTCGCTCGCGGTATTTGGGTCTTGGCGTAACTCAGCCGCAAGATGTCCGCTTAATTTGCGACCCAGAAGAGAGCGTGTGGCTCGAACCGCTATTTAAGGCCGCCTTCCCCACTGTTTCCTTTGGCGAGAGGGCATTGTGCGCGAGTAAATACGAGCAGGGTGCCGTCGTGAAGTTGCAACTCACTGATCGCTACTTCCGAGCCGTCGCCAAGATTGGCTTTCACTATTTTCTAACTCAGTTTCCTACCTACAGCGGTTCGGAATTGTGCTTTGCCGAGATCCGTGAGTTCATCACCGACGACGGAGGCGGGGCAATAGATCGCATCAATAAATTCATCGGACAACGTCAAAACCCTCTGCTCGGACCGATGATGTACGGCGCTAGACCGGACGGCTGGCGAGCGCATGTCTTGTGCGCAGAAATTCGAGAAGAATTGCTGGCGCACGTTCAGCTATTTGTCTGTGAAGACTATCGTTCTCCCGTCTACACTGTTCGCCTTGGCGTAAATCAGGAAGACGCGGGTGTTTGCGCGACAGGCCATATTTACAAGTACTTCGAGGACGGGCGGAGAGGAAAATTTTCTGGCGAGGCTCGCGCATTGGTGGTGAGCCATGCTGCGTGGGAGCCGCCTCCGACGAAGGCTGTCATCGGTGCCTAGTTCCGGGCGACTGAAATTTCAGGGAAGCGGAAGGAATCCACCGCCCACTTTCCAAAGGTTTTTTCGATTGCCCCGATTTTTACATTCGGGTATTCCTTCGAGAGCCGTTCCCTCACGCTATTAGCTTCTGGCGAAACAACGAACAGAGTCTGTTCCTTCGACTGTGCCAGCGCCTCAAGGATGCGATGGTACGAGGTGCGGTCGTGTGGATTGAAACTGTAGCCAACAGCAACAAGAATCCCACTCTGACGGACGATAGGTAGAGCGACGGAATAGCTCTTCTGGATGAAAGCTTGCTTAAGGTCTTCACTCTTGTCGAGTATGGGAGCGATTACTCGCTCGTCGGGGCGTGTATGTCCCGTCATGGACACCACCCGGCCATATCGCGGAAAGCAGTGAGAGACCGAATGCGGGTCGAACGCATAGAGCGGTTCCTCAAGGTGAACCAGCTGAGCGGTACCGCCCACGGGGTTACCGATGATTCGCGATTCGATTGTGAAGACGCACGCACTTCCGTGAAGGTGAACTACCAACGAGGAAGATTTCGCGTCTGGGAGTGGCTTCACTAGGGATGCACGTTCTGCCTGCACGGGCACCCCATAGCCATCCTCTGGATACCAGAGGCCACGTTGGGAGATGAAGATTTCAGGGAGGGAGTCGTAGTTGAACGTAAGGAATTGCGCAGTATTGAATCGCTCGAAAAATTTTCGATAAGAGTTAGACGTCTCGGCGGTCGCCAGTCTTTGAGCTATGTAATAATCTGCCTTCATCAATCGATCAACCAGCGTTTCCATTGGCTTGTTGTCACCCCTCTGCAAAGCATCGGCGAACAGGTTTTCTATGGATTTGCCTTCGGTTGTTTTGTCGAGTCCGAAACAGAGTTTCAAGACATTGGCAACTAGCGGATAACTGCAATCAATTTGATGTCTTCCAACATAGATTGAATTGCCATAAAACGGGCCGGCCTCCCGCGTTGCGTCGATGTTGAATCCCGCACCAAGTAAAAAGAGCATTCAAGAACTCGTTATCGAAGCACACACAGCGATGATCGCGGATTTCCTCGGTTCATCCACAGGGGCACCTTAGCAGATTCGCTTTTTCTTTGCTAGACTACATCTGAGATATGGCCCGTTCAAAATATCCAGCTAGGAAGCGGTTTGCGGTCGGTGCGCGGGTCAGTGTAATCATGCCCGGAGTGACAGGCGAAGTCACTCAACTAGACGACGAACCAACCGTTCTCGGTGAGTATTGGCACAGGATTAGAACCCGGAGCGGAGAGCGGCATGAACCCGGCTCGAACCTCGAACTTGTTCCAGAGGCCGTCTCTAACGCAAAGTCCACGGTACGAAACGATATGTCCGCCTACAACGAAACACTTGCTCAGCAAATCCTCGTGGCGCTCCAGGAGGCATTCCCCAACAAGCTGTCCTCATTCGACGTGAAAAGGAATCCATCATTCGCCGAGGTACCGCAAGAGGAATGGTTGACTGCCGTTGATGCCTTGCTCAAACTCGGATACATCGATGGTAAGGGTCTGCGTTCGGATTCGGTTCTCGAGGACGCAGCCGATCTCGCAATCACTTCCCGAGGGGGGGACAGCCTCGCCGCGTCGGGTGTTCGTGTGGAGAGCGTTCTTTCGAAAAACACGGCTTTCCGGCCAAACGAGAAAATACTGGTCACAATTGGCGGTGAATGTTTCGGGACGGAATTTCTAGGCGCGGGAGACTCGGGTGGGCGTGACGGCGTCCTGTATCGCTTCAGATTTAACGACCTGCTCAAAGACCGAGGCGACCGACTTGTTTCCATCTTCCGCACGGGAACCGACCGAGTGTCGATGGAAAATTACGACGCTCGCATCGCAACTGTGAGACTAAACGTCTTGCGTCGGGCATTCGACTCGGGTGTCCTTAGCTTTGATGCTCCTGTCGATGACGACCGATACCATGAGTTGCGCCTGAGACAATCGGACTTCCAACCGCAGAAGAAGGCGGACGATGAGACGATTCGGCAGTTCATAAAATTTGGTGCATATTGCCTTGGCTTTAAGTTCAGACCCAACCATCCGAACCCTTACGTTGATTTCAACTGCCCCGAAGATTTGGACTATCTGGGAGTCCAGTCAGAAGACATCGGACGTAATGTTTGGTTCCTAAGTAAGAAAGGATACCTTAGTTCGTCTGCTTTTGGGACTACGTTGAGATGTGCGCCTACGTCGGAATTAATCGATGAGATTGAACAGGGAGCGAATGGCTCGCTTCGAACCATTGGAGGTAGCGCGACGCAGAACATTCATTTTCATGGACCCAACGCAAGACTTAATCTCCATAGCACCGACAACTCACTGAACGTTGTCTCGATATCGAACGAAAAGACATTCGTTCAGATGCGCGATGCGGCTCAATCAATTCAAGATGAACCAGAGCGCAAGAAGATTCTGACCCAAATTGCCGAGTTAGAACGCACGAAAGGCTCAGCCAACTTCCTCTCTGTTTACCAGACTTTCATATCTGTGATTGCGGACCACATGACCGTGTTCGGCCCGTTTATCCCTCTGCTAGCGCAGTTGCTTTCGGGTCACTAAACGAATGCCAATCGAGTCCTATCCCGATCAACTTGAGCCAGAGAATCAGGACGCGGTGATCTGGCGCTTCATCAACATGCGCAAATTCCGCGACCTGATGACGACGGCGGAGCTTTACTTCTGCCGCGCCGATCTGTTTCTGGACGAGCGGGAGGGGTTACCACCCGAGGAATACCTCGCAACGTTTGGCCTAAATCCATATGACGTAAATGACAGACGGGAGTTGCTAAACCACATTGGTTCGGACGCGCAGTTTCGTGAAGGTTTCTACGTCAATTGCTGGTATCTGTTCCGCGAAGAAACGTCCCAGATGTGGGAAGACTATGGCAGCGAAGGCGTGGCGATCACTTCTCGCTATCAGCTTCTGAAATCCGCGCTGAACGCGCTGAGTGACCGCGCGTACATAGGGCTAGTCCGATACGGGGCACGACACCTCATAGGCAAACGCGTGAATCTATTTCGATACATCACAACGAAGCGGATCAAGTATGCCCACGAGCAAGAAGTCAGGGCATTCTTGTGGATCATGGACCCGCACGCCGGAATCAACCGACACTATGACGAAAATAATCGGGTGCATCCCGTTCCCCTTACGCCGCCTGCAGATTACGTGTCGAAGGGCGAGCGGCGAAAGGTAGACCTGCAATCCCTTCTGACTGGAATTGTCGCAAGCCCCTGGACCTCTTCGAACACTCTCAGCGAGATTAATCAGTTAGCAAAAGCCAAAGGCTACGCAGTCCCTGTTGAGCCATCCGCGTTGACACGCTACCGAGAAGTTCTTTCATCTAGCCCACGCGTTTAATTCTCACTCGCTGTCTTTGCTCTCCCGGGATGTGCTTCCGAATGACTTGCTGGTCGCCCACGCTCAGCCGATTACGGCGCATCCCAATTCCGAATTCTTAACGTGACCACAACAACCGAGGAGCCAGGGGGAGAGCCGCTCCGCGGCCACCCACCAAACCGCCCTTCCGCACTCCCCGCTATCCATTGCCTCTTAGCCGCTTGCCGTTGGCCCGCTGCGCCGTGATCAGCTAGACTTGGCGTCGGGTCAGCGCGAATGCGAATTTATATCGATGAGGCGGGTAACTTCGTGGTTCCAGCGGACGGGCAATCTCTTTACTCTCTCGTTCTGTCGCTGGTTATCCCCAGTTCGGTCGAGAATGCCCTCTTCCAGGCATTCTTGCGCTTGCGCAACAGCTGGCCAAACAATGCGGTTGAAATCAAAGGCAGCAAGCTGGACGAATCCCAGGCTGCTGAGTTGATCGAGCTGGTCTCTCGCTACGATGTCTTCGTGAAGTTTTTTGCTGTGGACATGGCCACGCATGCCGACGGTGTCGTTGGTCGCTTCAAGGCCTGGCAAGCGGACGCCACCACGGCGCATTTAACGCCGGAGCATCATCCTCCAATCGTGGCTCAGTTACAGGGGCTCGCCGACGCGATTCGCCGAATGCCGAATCAACTTTTCGTGCAAGCTTTTCTCGTGATTGATCTGGTGTTGAAGGTCATCGAGGAAAGCACGCTCTACTACGTGCAACGATTGCCCAAAGAGTTGGGAAGCATCGAGTGGATCATCGACCGGAAAAACCGAACCATCACTGAAATGGAAGACACGTGGTCCACTTTGATTCTGCCGATGAGCGAAGGCCATTTCGCGCGAAATCCGCTCATCAGCTTGAAAGGAGGCGACTATTCGGATTTCGATGCCCGGTACGGAATTGATCCGAACGACCAGGAAATGACGCGTCACATCGAATGGACGCGCGAGGTGTATGGCATTAGAGGCGACGAGCGCCCTCCGGGGTTAAACGCAGGTCTGCTCCTGAGCGGGCACAGAGAATTCGCCGATTCGGCTAGCTCTCTCGGCTTGCAACTCGCTGATATGCTCGCGACGATCCTACGCCGTGCGCTCAACAACCGCCTGCAACCCTCAGGCTGGAAGGATTTCGGACGACTATTGATTGCCGAAAAGTCCACCCCTATTCTTCAGCTCGGCCCCCCTGACGGTCCTGGCGGAAGATTGAGCGGGCAACAGATCGGGAAAGTGTGGGCTGCCCTCAACACCAGCAATAAGTCTTTGCTTGTCAGAAACTAGCTTTAGCGAAGAACTCGGGCCCAAATCTGACAATCGCGCTCTCCCCCACTTGCATCTGTCCCAACACCATACCGATTCCTAAGAGGCTATGGTTCAACACGACGAAGATCCGTTGGAATCAGATCTTCTCGAGCGCGTTGATTCTCTTCTCAAGCGCGTCTAGACGTTTAATGATGTCGTCAAAGTTCGCGGGTTTAGTGGGAAACATCTCCTCCATCTGCTGGTAGTCTTTACGAAGGATTGCCTGGAGCGGCTCGTTCGGCACAATTCGAAGCGTTCCCGGTACGGCCGTGTCATATTCAGCCCAATTTGCAGCGAAGTAGATCTTCTTGAACCGAATTACTTCATCCAAAAGTTCGATCGAAAGCTTCTCATCGCTGAATCGTTCTGCTGTGCTCACTACAGCCACATCGGACCAGTGTCGGGCCATGCGCGGCTTGAGCTTGTTTGGGTCGGGTCGGTGGTTCTCCGCATGTAAGAGCGTGACCTTTTCCCAGAATGTCCGTTCGGCATCCAGGACGAGAGTCGGAGCGGACTTCTCTCGAAAAACCTCGGGAAAAGCTTCGGCGACAAAGGGAGTGACAGGGGACTTGCCGCTCGGTTGCTGGTCTCCGCGGCCGAACTCAATCTTTATTTGAGGTTGCAGATACTTGCTGTATTCGAAAGCGTTTGGGTAGTGGAAGACTAGCGTCATCTCTTCATTGTCGTCGTTCGACGGTGACAGGTCCCATCCGTGGTGACCGAGGATGGGTTGAAAGCGATCCCGTAGCTTCGGCAGGATCTTGGAGTTGACTTCATTGATGATCGCCTCCCGCAGTTTCTGGTCGAGCGCTTTGCGCTTCGTGCCAGAGAGAGACGGATTGGCTAGGTCTCGCTCGCCGGAAAATCCTAACGCGGCGCGGTCAATCGAAATGTCGATGTCTTCGGAAAATCGCTCTATCAAGCGAAACACCTTGGAAAGCGATGTTCCCCCTTTGAATCGGAGTTCCGGGACTGATTCCAGAGTAAAAAGATGTTTCAAAGTCCAGCAAATTCAAAAGTCCTTCTCTACGGCCGTTGTAGTGGACGCGAGTCGAGCGGCAGTTTCCTCGAAGTAGGGCTGCCGCTCGGTTGGTTTGCCTTTTGCGAAGTCGTCCATGGCTCGCGCTAAGCGCTGATTTGATTCAAGACGGGTTGCGACCAGGCTGGTGCAGTCGGGGTCAGCCGTCTGACGGCCTTCTTAACGAGGCGCGGAAGCTGTGTTGCGAGCGTATTGACGGGAACTTCGTGAATTCCCCTTTCTCCAAGGGAACGAATAGCCTGAATGACCATTCCCGCCTCCGTTCCGGCGCCAATCATTTTCGAAGGGGCAACGTGCTTAAGGATTACGGTTTGGTTCCCAATCCGAATGGTGCGAGAAGGTCCTTCCGTCCAGAAGACGTTCTGCATAGGCACCTGAGTAGAGAGCCCAAGCAGATTAGCTGCCTTCGCGCCAGAGACGCTAATTCGGCTACCCGTCCGCTGCGCCACTGCCTTGGCAACACCTTCGAGAGAGGGGGAAAGCACGCCGATTTTGGGGTGGATTTTAGGGAACTCGTACACACCCCGAATGAGGCGACGAATCTGACCGGTGCGCTGAAGTCGAGACAATGCTTGGTCGATTGCAGCACGGGTGCCGAGATTTGCAAACTGTCTCGGTGTAAAGACAGCTCCGCGGTGCATTGCTCGAATCCGCTTTAGGATGCCATTTGTTATAGACTGCGCCATGTGGTCGTCTCCTATGTCAGGAATATTATACTGTTTATCTGACATAGTCAAGCTAGAAATTGTCCGACAATATGCTTAGATATAATGAAATGCAGGAACACGGAGCACGTAGTTGCTCGGAGCTTATAGATAGACTCAAAATGGTATACGTCAGCCTCATACCCATGGACCGCGGATAACTCCGATACGAACCGGGCGCCCGGCCGTCGATCCACGTGGACAAGAACATTTAAGGATTCTGCCACGTTAACCTTAATTGCCCGGTAAGGCAGCTCAACGCCACTTTGGAGCACGCAGGTCGTGAACCTCGACAAACCTTGGGCAGCAGAGTTGGCGTGGACGGTCGAGATTGTTCGGCTGTGCCCGGTGTTGAGGAGTCGGAGCAAGTCGAATGCCTCCCCTGCGCGAATTTCGCCCAGGATGATTCGGTTGGGCCGGCGGCATAAAGTCGCTTTTAGCAGATCCCGGATTGTTACGCCTGGCACGCCGTTCTGCTCCCGCCGGCTTTCGAATCGAAGTACATTCGGTTTCTGAATCTGTGTCTCTGCGGTGTCCTCGATCAGCACGATGCGTTCGTGGTCCAGGATGAATTCGGTCAAAATATTCGCAAGCGTAGTATCCCCACTACGTTTTCCACCGCGAATGCGTTGGCTTTATCGCACGATTCCCATCTGTTGGAGTCATTTGCGATCTTCTTCTGTCAGCACCAGGCGAGCCACGTTTCGGCACGGCGAGCAAACCAGCGTTTTCTGGCTACGCGTCGATTTGCCGCATTTCGAGCAGATGGGAAAGCCGTTCGGGGTACTGTAGCTGGGTTCGTCGCTCTCTCCAGCGCTGGGTGCGTTGTTGATATCATCCATGGTTTTCACCCCGACTTATGGACTTGTTGATGCAAGGCGTAACTTTATACTTTTTTGAGTAATTCCAAGGCACGCTCTGCCAACGATTGATTTTTGTCTCGCCAATAGCTCTCAATCTCGCGCAACCTTTTAATGCTTTCCCGTACTTTCTTTCGGCGCACTGCGAGCCGCAGCTTCCCCAACCGGCAAAGGAATACGTTGTCCCTGTTCTTCCTTTGCTTCACCTCATCGTCTCGCTTCTGGCGTTCTCGATCACACGAGGGGGTACGGCAATATTCTCGTTTCTTGAGTTGAGTGACGAGATTCCCACATCCTGGCCGCTTGCAGATTAGAATAGGCACGTCGCTTCCGGGCTGGTGTTCCTTCTGAATGAAGTCGCAGATCACGTCGGCCACATCCTTGTATGACAGCGTGCGATAGGGGAAATCATCTTTGAGTTCGCCCGCCACGTTGAAATATCGGTCCTGCTCCCCTTCGGGGACAAGACCCGGGTCCCCGTGCGCAAATTGAATGTGCGTCGAGTGATCGCGTAAAAAGGCGAATGCCTTTGGTCTGTCCTTCTCATTCCTCTTTCGATCTGACAACCACGTGAGAAGGCGCCGAACCTGTGGCTGGAATTCGACGGCCTCTTGCTGGAATTGATTCGCCAGCTGTTCTGCGCTCTTGGACCACGGCAAGATTGAAACCTGGTTAAGTGAATCCTTCGGGTTCGCTCGTAAGGCAATCATCGCAGGAATATCTTCCTCGAACGCAGTCCGGGCCATCCAAGGCATGCACTCGGATAGGGTCTGGGCCAAATTCTTCAAGGCTTCAGGGTTGGACCCTAAGTCACTCGCATTGGCATAATCTACCAACCCTCGCCAAATCTTATTCTTACCGCTATCCTGCATGTACTCACCGTATTGGCAGCGCGATTCAGTCTACCCAAGTACCGTAAACATCGTACCAGATATTGACCACAACTACATGTAAACACTACGATCGCGTCCATGGACACCTCAACACAGGCCGACGCGCAGCAATACACCGCCAGGCCCCCTCGGCGCGCGTTCAATATTTACGGCGCAGCGGAATATTGTTCGTGTCGGTGTGCCGCCATTGAGCAAGCCATCCGTGACGGCCAGCTCCGAGCACGTCGGCTGGGACGGGGCTTCGTCATTACTCGGGAAGACTTAGATGCATTCATTGATTTGCTTCCGGCTGTTGAGCCACATACACCGCCTTCCATCTTGAAGCGCCGTCAAGACCGTTCGCGGGGGAAGGTTGCGGCATAGTTTTGGCTGACCGACGAGTTCGATCGGTCGGCAGCGGCAACACAAACTGGGCTGGAGTCCCAAACCGCTAAGGAGAAAACAATGGAAATTAACACAGGAAAGAAGTTCAGCGTCACGGTGCTGTTGGCCACTACTAGGGAAGCGGTCGTTGAAGTTTCAGCCGCGAACGAGGAGGAAGCCCAATTACGGGCGCTCGAGTTGACTGACAGTGATTTGCAGTGGAAGTTCACACATATGGATTTTTATGACGGGCGGGTTCCAGACGGAGTGGATGGCACGTATTTCCGGATAGGCCGTATCAAGGTCATTGACCAGAGGATCACGGCGGCGGGCAAGCAAAAACGAGATGAGGCGCGATCAAGCTAATGAAGTCAAGTTTAGCCGTGAGTTGTTGCTCGTTGAAGTCGGGTACAGCGTGAAAGGCGCGCAGCTAATAACCACAAATGTGAAATTCAAATGGGAGAGGCTATGTTCGACAAAATTCCTGATGAGTTAAAAATACTCCGCCAGTGGCTTCTGTGGAAACTTGAAGCCCGTGAGGGCCGCATGACAAAGGTGCCATACCAGCCAAACGGCCGCCACGCAGATGTGACCGCGCCCCGAACGTGGAACACCTTCGACGTTTGCGTGAGGGCATTGCAAGCTGGGAGGTTTTCCGGGATCGGGTTTGTGCTTACAAAAGGCGCTGCCTCTTACGCCGGCGTGGATTTGGATAAATGCCGTAACCCGCAAAGTGGTGTGACGGAAGGGTGGGCCATACGGATTATTAAAGAAGTTGGCAGCTACACGGAATTATCTCAGTCCAAGACTGGATGGCACATCATCGTCAAAAATTGCGGATTACCCGTAGACGGCGGCAGGAACAAGCGCGTGGAGATGTATTGCGACGGCCGCTATTTCTGTATGACAGGCGAGAGGGCGGCGGGCTGCACGGAAATTCGTAGCGTGTCCCTTGCCAACCTTTATAAGCGAATGGTGGAAGACAAACTCGATCCAACAGCCGCTGAGAATATTCACGGTAGGCCGATCAAAGGCTGTGACACATCACCCTCCGGCGAAGATTACAAAATCATTGCCTCGCTTGCTAGGAAACTTCGGACCGAAGATGTTGCCATGATTGAGTCAGAAATCGCACGCCGATATCCCGAGCGGTATCAAGACCAAAACGGAAAACACGGAGACCGGAAGGGCGAGACCTACTGGCGTTACAGCATTGTCCGGTATTTTGAGCGCCGGAGCTCACGGACGCCAACTGAGGTGGCGTCGCACGTAGGACGGTCAATCGCTCGATTTACGCCATCAAACAAACAGCCCACTGCGAACATTGGTCGATCGACACGAACGCTAAGGGAAGAGAAGGCGGGAAAGATAATCTTTATTCGATAAGCCATTTTTCAAGGAACAGTCTATGTCAACACAAAACGTGCCACCGATAATACAAACACCACCACAAACTCCGGATGCTTCTTTCTTCGATATCCAACGGTCAGATGCGGGCAACGCACGCAGGCTGCTAGAAGCACACGGATACGACATCTGCTATGACGCCGATAGTAACGAATGGCTGGTTTGGGATGGCAAGCGATGGGTTTGTGACTGCAAGGGCCGGAAAATGGCCGGAAAGATGAAAGCTGTTTTGCAGGAACTGCGGAACGAGTCTCTAGCCATCATGAATGAATTGACAGCAGGAGCGGGGGCGTGCGGTGATCCTTTGACGGATGAACAGAAAATCCTCAAGGCCCGTCTCGAGAAGGCCAAGAGGGACTACAAATGGTCCATCGACTCGGAGTCGGACCGGCACGTCTCGGGTGCAGTCCGGCAAGCTGCCAGCGAGGCCGCTGTCAAAATCGTCCACGACTGCGAGATGGATAGAAACCTACATCTGCTCAACCTTCAAAACGGAACATACGATCTGGAGGCCGACTGCCTTCGGGAGCACCGCCGTGAAGATTACATCACAAAATTGGCGCCAGTAGAGTGGGACCCCGAGGCTACATCCGATAGGTTTGACCAATTCCTATCCGAAATCTTTCCCGAAAACCAAGATTTGATCGACTACGTGCAACGCCTGCTCGGTTACTGCCTCAGCGGATTGACGACAGAACGCATCTTGCCTTTTCTCATTGGGCAGGGCGCCAATGGGAAAAGCGTCCTGTGCAATGTCATGCTTCGCGGTATCTTTGGTAAGGAGCAGGACGGGTATGGGATGGAAAGCAGTTTTACGACATTCACGACCAGTCGCTATTCTGGTCCTGATAAGCCTCGGAACGATTTGATTCGGATGCGAGGCAAGCGTTTTGTAACAGCAAGCGAATCGGATGACCCTCATGTCAAGATGGACACTGCGCTGCTTAAAAGGATATCAGGTAACGACGATATGGCGGTCCGTGCGAACTTTCAGCAGGAAACCGAGTTCACACCGCAGGCGAAGGTGTTTCTCAGAATGAATAATGAACCTCGAATCTTAGATGACACCGATGCTACGTGGGAGCGGGTAAAGAAAATCAACTTCAAGCGCCAGTTTATCGAAGATGAGAAAGACCCTGAATTAACCGAAAAGCTCTTGGCCGAATCGAGTGGCATCTTCAATTGGCTGCTTGAAGGCTGGAAACTCGTTCGCGCGGCACAGCAAAACAAGCAAATGGCTCTCCCGGAGCCACCAGAAGTTCGGATGGCCACGCAGGAGTACCGTCAGGAGCAGTCGCAAGTGGCGCGGTTCTTTGCCGAGTCTTATCGGGTGGCACAACGCGAGTGCGAACCGATTTCGGCCGGGGATATTTATGGTAATTACAGACAATGGGCTGACAAGCAGGGTGAACATTTCAAGAAAACGCAGGCTTCATTTGGCGTAGAACTAAGCCGGCATCTTTCCCAGTTCAAGTCGGTGGTCAAGAAACAGCACGGAGAGAAGCGCCAACTGTGCTGGTTCGGAATCGAGCCTATAGCTCAGCGGGGCTCGCAAGACGACATGGATGACCCACAAAGCGATATCCCATTCTGATTGACACGGCACAGGGGTGAAAGGGGCGAGAGGCCCTGAGACACTTTTCCACTCTATTTGTTCGTAGCACTCCTCAATCGATTCTCTTGCTTTCTTTATAGGTAGGACGGATTAGAGTGGAAAAGCCTCTCACTTCCTCTCACCTTTCTCAGTGAAGAGCACTCCCGGACAGGCAAAATTTACCTTGATCGGGGCCGGCGATGCTTGACAGTTGGCACGTTTTTTGTTTTTTCACGCGCGATCTTTGGCCATGGAAATATTGGCTCACTTTTAGCGTGGAAATGTAGCAGGAATTGTGTAGCAAGAAATTAACCGCCGCATTCTCAATGCAGTAGACGAGTGGAGAAGAGTTTGAGATTCTCAGCCACTGCAAAACCCAGTCCCAAGAGCCCCGGACAAATCTGATCTGACCAGACAACCCAAGACAGATTTCGGCCGTTCGGTCAGACCAATAAATGCAATCGACTCAGCTTGTTACAAATAGGGGGATCCTTTTGAATAGGTGGTTCGAAAATTTCAACCCCGGGTACCTTCTCTGGGCTCGCTGCGCCTGCTTACACCCCAAAGACATCGTTTATTACATCTCATTACACGGTCGCCGGAAAATTATGCAAGTAATTTCGTGATGAGACAGGGGATGGGGACGAAACGTTGGCCCGTACACCGGCCAATTCGTAACAAGCGGCCTGAATTCAGCAGATATCCATAGAACTAAAAGCACGGGACTTCATAAACATTGTCCGTGAGCTGTGCCCTGCAACTCCGCAGAGCTTTTATTGCTTTAACTATGCATTTCTTTCGGGAATTACAAGTATGTGGTAAAATTCGATTAGTCATCAAGAATCCGGCGACATTAGCCGGTGCCAACCGAGTCGGCCTCCTAGACTGATCGCGGTGGCAAGAAGATGAGACCCGAGGAGGGTAAAAATCATGGCAAACGAGTCCACAACACAGAGGATGTATGACACATTGCGCGGGCAGGTATCAACTCGCCTCATGCGTGCCTTGAATGCTACGGAAGAGGATCTGGCAAATCTCAGTCTCGGTGAACTGATCAACACGCTGTTTTTGATTCATGGCGATGGCGGCTCAACTGGAAACTTCAGCGTCTCCTTTGGAGCGGCCCTGAAAATGGTTGGAAGGGGGATGATGTGGCACGAGCCCGACACGATGCCTGCCGTGGTCGAGCCAGTGCAAAGAGTGAATTGAGGTTGCAACCCCAATATAGCACCTCGACGAAAACTTACACCTTATGCAACCAGTGGAAATCCATTTGTGAAGCTTCATCGGTCTGCCTCATTCGATTACAGTGCGAGAGGCCCGAACCAACTTATGATTGCCTGTCAGTTTACATCAAAACGTGGCGTTTCTGAAGAATCGGGCCAAGTCCTGGTAAGTCGTGCCAGCTCAACCGGTCGATGCAACACCCTCTAATTATTTGATCCGACAATACTTCCTTTATGAAATCGATGTGCAAAGCTGTATTCAATCAAAGCCTAAACAGGGCTTTGTTTTGTTTGAATTGATGCCCGCGAACGAAATCAGCCTCGTAGACTCCTAAAAAGAGACTTCAAGCAAGTGTTTCATCGACCCATTGAGACCGCCGTCTTCTCGGAATCTGGTACTCACTGGGCTACCGGAGCCGTTTTGAGGTCAAGTTGGATCTCCGTCCCGCGGGTTTTCGTTTTGAAGTTGCGCCGCAAGCCCAGCAGCGTCCCAGTTTTGCCACGCTTCAACGAATTGTCCGTTGCTTATGCGCACGACGGACGTTCCGGTTAGGCGTACCGACTTTCCGGACGCCGTGTGGACACAGTCGGCGGACCAATGCATGCAGGCGAAGTCACTTTCTGCGAGGGAAACAATTGGCCGAATCGAAAACTTTGAGAATTCCGCACTTAGCTTGTCGTAGAAGGCAGTGAATTCTTCTGGGCCGTTATAGGTGCTGGTGCCGTCGTGTAGAACACCCTGGGCGGCAAAGAGTTTCTTGATTGTCTCCCGGCGACCTTGGTTCCACAATTCGTCGAACCACCGAATGACAAGAGCTTTATTTCGCTCCAGGCTCGATGGGGCATTGGCGGTGGACATGAGAATCACCTCCTGCGTCGGTGTCTGCGAAAGTGTACAAGACTTGCCGCTGAGCTTACCACTGGGGAAACCGCACGTGGGTTTCTCGATGAGTACCGACAGGGGTTACCAGAATGCGTGAAATTGCCTAATCCGCCTCTGAACCCATGCCTGGCAGGTGTCGAGTAGGCACTTCAAAAATGTTAACGCCTGGCTGTGCCCTACTTCAGCCGGATAATGAATTGGGAAAAATTCTATGACATGGTCTTATGAAATCTGCGATTCAAACCACGTTGTTGCATCTTCGGAGAAAGGTTTTGATTCAGATAAAGCGGCAATGGCCGCTGGCAGAAAAAAAGCGAGAGAATTGAAAGCTTCAGGTTCGTTGCCGGGCGGCGAAATTGCGACCGTGAAAGCCGAGCAAGATTCCGAAGTGTAGGTTTTTCGTAAGTAGTGAGATGGCCTTTCTTCATAAAGAATTAACGGCCGCAAAGGTGGGCAAAAAGTGACCCTGAAATGCTGCAAATGCGGGAAGCGAACGCGAAAGTTTACGCAGGTCTGCGAGAGTTGCGGGCATCGGTTTTGCAAACTTTGTAAGGGCGGTAACGCGTGAGCAAAGTCCGGATTAAGCTCTGAGGCCACATTCCGAGAAGACGGGCGGTCTCAATGGGTCGATGCAACACTTGCTCAAAATCTTCTTCTAGGGGCCTGGAAGGCCGATTTCGCTCACGGGCGCCAAATCAACCAAAACAAAAGCCCTGTCTAGGTTCTGATTGAGTACTGCAGTACTGATCGATCCCCGATGGGAAGTATTGTCAGATCAAATGGTTACAAGGTGTTGCATCGACCGGTTGAACTGGCAGGCCTTATCGCCGAATGGAATCCCAGCCATTCCCAGGCGTCCGGTAGCCGACTTATTCTACTCAGGACTTGAAGTGGTGGCGCATTCAAATCCGGAGCAGCCAGACACAAAACAATTGTCCGGCGGGAGGCAGCAGGAGCAAAGTGAAGGCTGATCATTACTCGCAATTCTGCTACTCGGCAGTCATCACGCGGCCCAGTAAGTATGGCGGCGATTTAGCGCCAACCGAGGGCTGGAGCCACGGTAGTCAGAATTGCCTCCATGACATGCGCATTGTAGGCGACACCTAGTTGATTCGGAACGGTTAGCAACAGCGTGTCAGCCTCCTCGATCGCCTCGTCTTTCCTAAGCTGCTTGATGAGAATATCTGGCTCGGCAGCGTAGCTACGACCGAAGATCGCCCGTGTATTTTCGTCAAGGAACCCGATTGTGTCCTCTTCCCGTGAACCGCGTCCGAAATAGCGACGATCATGGTCATCAATCAAAGCAAAAATACTCCGGCTAACGGAAATGCGCGGAGTACGCTTGTGACCAGCATCCTTCCAGGCTGCGCGAAAGGCGCGAATCTGTGCGGCCTGTTGGATGTGGAGCGGCTCGCCAGTCTCGTCGAATTTGAGGGTTGACGACTGCAGGTTCATTCCTAGCTTCGCGGCCCATGCTGCTGTCGCGTTGGAAGCAGACCCCCACCAAATTCGATCACGCAACGTCGCGGAATACGGCTCAAGACGCAGGAGTCCCGGAGGATTGGGAAACATTGGACGTGGGTTAGGCTTAGCGAAGCCCTTTCCGTGTAGCAACTCAAGAAATTCTTCGGCATGTCTTCGGCCCATGCCTTCATCGTCCTCGCCTTCCATCGGGCGGTATCCAAAATAGCGCCAACCGTCGATGACTTGCTCAGGGGAACCGCGGCTGATTCCCAACTGCAGTCGGCTGCCAGAGATTAGATCCGCAGCCCCAGCGTCCTCCGCCATATAATGAGGATTCTCATACCTCATATCGATAACCGCGGTGCCAATCTCAATCTTTCGGGTCTTAGCACCAACCGCCGCGAGTAGTGGAAAAGGTGATGCCAGTTGCTGCGCGAAGTGATGAACACGAAAGTAGGCTCCGTCCATTCCCAGGCGCTCGACCTCCACGGCGAGGTCAATGGACTGCAGGAGCGCGTCGGCCCCCGATTGCGTTCGCGACTGCGGTGAAGGTGCCCAGTGACCAAATGAGAGGAAGCCAATTTTCTTCATGGAATATAAGTCTCCCATATCGTCGATATGGTTGTGCGTGGTTTCACTGCGTAGGGCTCGCCGACCCAACTCGTGATAAACGGCTTATCGGAAAGTAGCGCAAGGCCATTCTCCCGCGGGAACAATTTCGAGTCTCTTTCCCAATTGGCGGCCAATATGGAGATGAAGAAAACTCGCGCTATCTTTCGCGACAATGTTCCGCCAACTCGGCGCGTTCCCGACGCTTTTGAAAGACGTTCACCGCCGCGGGTACGACACCTGATAGAATCCGCCTACACGCAGGAGGCAATATGTCTCTAGCCGACGACCTGAACGCGCTCCAAGACCTTCACGAAAAAGGCAAACTCACAGACCAAGAGTTCGCCGACGCCAAATCTGCAACCCTGAAAAAGGAACAGCAAGAAAGCGAACTCCGGAAGCGGCTTCCGTTAATGAGTTGGCCATTCAAAGCCTTGCTCGGACTCTTGATAGTTATTCTCGGCATTGGTTTGTACAGAACAGGAACTCGAAAAACAACTCGAATGATTGCGACTGCTTTGCATGCACGAATCACCTTGAAGGATGAAGTCGAGAATGTTTCAGCAAATTCATGGAAGGTTGTTGGGCTTGATCTCCCGTACTCGGGGGCAGTCGATGTCAACTTGCAGGTTGTGCAAGGCAATCCGGTTGACGTGTTCGTGGTACCGTCCGACCAACTGGATACGATGAAGAGAGAAGATTGGAACAACGTGAAGGTCTATAGCGATTTCAATGCCACAAAGACCAAGACATTTAGGCGCACTGGACTGCTTGGGCAGGGTAGCTACTACCTTGTAATGCGCGATACATCACTTGGAATCCCAGTGTCGCGCACCAGCGACATTTCGGTGAAAGTGCAATTGAGCCCGTGATTTCGGAAAGATTGAACCATCTCGACAGAATCAATCGATGGCTGACCTTCGGATTGGAACAAGAGCATTCGCCGCGCCGGACCGTATAAAATATAAGTTAGGGTGCAGCCTTAACCTTGAGTTTATTTCTCTTCTTACCCTCTCCAACCTCACGAATCCTGATACAACTTTGATGACACATCCTTCCTGTTGGGAAATCCGTGCAGCTAAAGTCCGCCAAACGCGATTGGTATCCCAAGCCTTGTTTACAGAGCGGACAAATCTGACTAGCCAGGCAGCGGACGCGATTGCAATTTGGATGTGAACAGAGCTGAGTCCAGCACGGTCCGTACTTGGTGCCCGGTCTCGATAAAACGATCCAGGAATGAATAGTTTTCATGTCAGACCATTTCCCGATAACGAAATTCACAAACAGCAAAAACCCTGCCAAGCCCAACTGGATTAAACGCAATGCTATCACCGGATTCCGGTAGGCGTTTTCTTGGCTTGATGTAATTTCTGCTGTAATAGCGAGGAATCGTCGTACCGGTACCACCCCGGCAGTATCGAGCAGCAGACCAAGTCCAACGGTTCAAATGAAGTCCTAGTCCCACTGATTTTGTCAAAATTCCTATGCAGCTGTCTTAGGTTGAGCTATGCTCCCACGTCCCCAGTTCAACCGCAGTTGATCGCTAGAACCATCCATATTCTATGGAGGAAACTGCTGTGATTATTGGAGACCGTTTGCGTCTATTGCGTGAGCAGAAGAATTTCTCGCAGGGTGATATCGAAAAGAAAACAGGATTGCTTCGCTGCTACGTCTCCCGCGTCGAGAACGGGCATACAGTCCCCAACGTCGAGACCCTTGAAAAATTCGCCCGGGCGCTCGAAGTCCCGATGTACCAACTTTTCTACGACGGAGCGGAGCCACCCAAGCTGCCAAATCTCTTGAAGCGAAAGACAACCGACGACATTTTGTGGGGCAATTCAGGCGACGATGCAAATATGCTCAATAAGTTCTGTCGCATATTCGGTCGGATGAAAGAAAGTGACCGAGAGCTCTTATTTCTGATGGCTCGGAAGATGGCCAGATAAGAAAATATATCCGCAGTTTACCGTCCGCTGAACTGGAAGACAAGAATGAATATGACTGGAACGACAAATCGAAAGTGAATGAGTTTGGCTGCCACATGGAAGCCCAAGTTCTGATGAACGGGTCTTACCGGAATGTGAGAATCCACGCCAAAAGCCGAAAAGCCATATTCCGATAAGACGACTTAGCTGGACTTGGCCCGAAGAGCCTCAGTCAGGCATCACAGACGCACGGAATAGGTGGGTCATAATCCCGTTTTTGCATACTCGATGCCAATGACTAAAGCCACGATCGCGACGCCTACGGCCACTACAATCCCAACCTTTGCAACTCTTGACAAACTCGGGCCCTGGATCTTTTGAACGTCGGTGTATGAAATGGAAGTGACCTGTCCGTTCTTGTTGGAATTGACGTCGAAAGAAGATTCCTCAATCTTGCTGATGTAGCCCTTGACCATAGTTCCGTTCCCCAACGTCACCCTCACTTTCGATTTCTCGCCTGCGCCGCGCTTCTGCACTTGGGCTTTGAATTTGGCGACTTGCGGGGCTTCCGCCGAC
>Ga0206991_10195_pt1 | contig 18985 bp, 16 predicted proteins | sample Alteio_BWMinCont_9_FD_153286 | JGI IMG/M metagenome (GOLD analysis project Ga0206991, IMG submission 153286) | Enriched cells from forest soil in Barre Woods Harvard Forest LTER site, Petersham, Massachusetts, United States -... | ecosystem: Environmental > Terrestrial > Soil > Temperate forest >...
GCGGATGAAGCGGCCGCCCTGCGTTTTGTGTTGTCGGTTTCCCCCGCCACCGAGCCCATCTTTGTCGGCATCACGCACCATTCGCGGGGTTTTGTAAACGATCTTCGCTTCTATTGGCTTTCCGATAAACCGGTTGTTCTCTGGCACGCCGCTTTGGACGCGGTGTCAATGGATGCTCCCGCGCAGGCGGGCATTATCGCGGACCTGAATGCACACCGGATACAGTATGCCGTCCTCGAAGACACGAAGTTTTTCGGTACGGAGACGGGCTATGTTGGTTCCACGATGCTGGATGAGTATCTTGCGAGTCACTATTACGAAGTGGCTAGCTTCGGGCGTTTTAGGATTTTTCGCCGTAACTCGCAGTAATCGGCGGCCCATGTTCACGATCTGAGGCGTTACTCGCGGGAGAAGATAGAAACATGACGCCCGTAACACCAATCGTCCCTCCATTTACGGCGGAGAGCGCCGCGAAGAAAGTCCAGCTGGCTCAAGCCGGCCAGTTGTATCGGTCTTACGGCAACGAGCTTTGGGAATTCGACGATGCCGGGCTGATGCGACGCCGGATTGCCAGCATCAACGACGCTCCCATTACCGCGGATGAGCGCCGCGTACCGAGGCCGTAGTCGCAATGTTTGTCAGCGAGATCTGGCGTTATCCGGTGAAGTCGATGGGCGGCGAGCAACTGGAGTCTGCGCATCTCACGCCTGAGGGTATCGATGGAGACCGGGTGGTGCAGGTGTACGCGCGACCTGGCCGGATGGCAACAGCGCGAACATGGCCGGATCTGCTGGGGTTTCATTCACGGCTCGATTCGCACGGAAAGCCGCTGGTGGATGGCAAACTCTGGTCTGATCCTGAGGTGCAGGAGGCAGTGCGGAAGGTTGTGGATCCGGCTGCGCGGTTGGCATACAGCGAGCGGTTGGAGCGTTTCGACATTCTGCCTTTGCTCGTCGCCACAGACGGAGCGATCGCGGCGTTTGGGCGCGACCGGCGGCGATTGCGGCCTAACATCGTCCTCGGTGGAGTTGAGGGGCTCGCGGAAAGGGAGTGGGAGGGTGGCCGGTTACTGATCGGCGATGTTGTGATTTACATCGATAGCCTGCGGGAGCGATGCAATATGACGATGATCGATCCCGATACGCTTGATTTCGATCCGGGAGTTCTTCGCGATATTGTGAAACGGTTCGGCGGGAAGCTGGCGCTGAATTGCGATGTGATTCGGGGCGGAGATATTCGGGTAAATCAGAAGTCCGGATCGTCCGGCCCTGACCGGCAGAAGGTAATCTGTTCAGCGATGATTAACGCCCGAGCAGCAACTTTAACGCCTCTGCAACCTGGTTCGTCGTTTCACGCGCCTCAAGAGATGGACATCCGCTCCACACCGCCGCGAAATCCCTCACGGCTGGCATTGCTGCGGAGAGATTCGATTCGTGAATCGTATCGAGAAGCGCACGGGCGCGCGTGTAATGACTCCTCGCCGTTTCACGGCCAGGATAACCCGTGTCGTTCCACCATCCGGTTTTGAGCGCAAGGCACGCCTGGGACCAGTAGGCCGTCTCTTCACTTAAGAATTGAGCAAAGTGTTCTCCGGAAACAGGCTTGCCGGCTAACGCGTCGATAATCTGGTCATGCCAGCCGAGGAGGCTTTGGTCGGAGAGTAATCCGAGGAGAACATTCGTTTCGGGCGCGCCTCCCCGTTCGAGCTTTTGCAGCGCCGACATCCGTGCGATTCTGTTGTCCGAGCGCACTAGGGCGGCAAGCTGGAGACTTCGCTCGACTGGATCGGTATTTGCAACTGCCCGATCCATGGCATCGCGCAGGTGCAGAACAGATTGGATAGACCTGCGCAGCTCAGCCTCCGACATGAGCAACATCGAGAGACGAGTCGGGCCTGGGTTCATGGGTTGGTCGAAGTCGTAAGTGACTCCGTCCTGAATCCACACGGTGGATGTGCGAAGATCACCCATTGTGTTCGCGGACTCCCACCCGCTCGCATCGACCGGCAGATCAGGTCTGGGACCCCATTCCGGAAGTGAGCCGGGCCGTCGAAGGAAGACGATCAACCGGTCGCCTTGCCCGACAGGAGGAACGTCCTCGAATGGAGGGGAGAAGAAAACTCCCTTCGCCAATTCGGCTAGTTTCGCCGTCCCTTTTTGAGACGGTTTCAAGCCCGGCAGTTCCAGCGACGCCCCTGGCGCGAGTCCACCCTTGATTACTTCGACCACTCTGAACGTTCCGGACTGAGTTGCCGGCGCGAGAACTACGATTTCCGTCGCGTTCCAGCTGCAGGCATCCAGCCAGAATGACGGCCGGATCGCACTGAGTGCGAAGCGGTAAGTGAACATACTGAGAGCTGCCAATCTGACCAACTTCCAGCGGAGACGGTCCATAAACACCGATAATACCGCGGATCGATTTCAGGAGAACGAAAAAAAGGCCGTTCCACGCATTGCGTGGAGCGGCCTTTTTTCATCTACTCTGGCTGGCTTGTTTTTACGCGAATGCCGGATCTGCCTTTTCCGGGTTCACGCCCAGCTCCGCAATGGCCTTCGCCGCCTTCTTTGCGTCGAACTTGCCTTCACGGGCCAGCCGTGACAACGCGGCTACGGCGATCGATGCTGCGTTGACTTCGAAGTGGCTGCGCAGGAACTTGCGGTTGTCGCTGCGGCCGAAACCGTCGGTGCCCAGCGCTGTCATGCGGCCATTGAGCCAGGGCGATACCTGATCCTGCACTGCCTTCATGTAATCGGAAGCTGCGATGATCGGGCCTTCCGTGCCACCCAGCACCTGCTGAATGTGCGGCACTTTTGCCGCCTCCGCGGGGTGCAACGTGTTCCAGCGTTCCGTCGTCAGTGCCTCGCGACGAAGTTCGTTGTAGCTGGTGACGCTCCACACGTCAGCCGCGACGCCATACTTTTCGCCGAGGATCTGCGCGGCCTGAATGGCTTCCGTCAGAATCGAACCGCTACCGAGCAACTGAACCGTGGCCTTCGCTTTCGCGATGCCGGACTTCTTGTAGAGATAGATACCCTTCAGGATGCCTTCATCCAGCTTCGTGCGATCACCTTCCGGCATGGGCATCTGAAGGTAGTTTTCGTTATACAGCGCGAGGTAGTAGAAGATGTCCTCGCGGTTTTCATACATGCGGCGAATACCGTCGCGCACGATGACCGCGATTTCATATGCAAACGCCGGATCGTAAGTGACCAGATTCGGAACTGTGCTCGCGAGCAGGATGGAGTGCCCGTCCTGATGCTGCAGACCTTCGCCTGAAAGCGACGTACGGCCGGCCGTACCACCAAGCAGGAAGCCCTTCCCGCGAGAATCGGCAAATGCCCAGATCTGGTCGCCCACGCGCTGGAAGCCGAACATCGAGTAATAGATGTAGAACGGAATCGCGTCGATTCCATAGTTCGCATAGGCCGTTCCGGCAGCGGTAAATTCCGCCATCGAACCGGCCTCGGTAATACCTTCTTCGAGAATCTGGCCGTCCTTGGATTCCTTGTAGTACAGGAACATGTCGGCATCGTGCGGCTTGTAGAGCTGACCGCCCGAAGCGTAGATGCCATAGGTGCGGAACATGCCGTCCATACCGAAGGTGCGGGCTTCGTCGGGAACGATCGGAACGATCTTCTTACCAATCTGCGGATGCTTCATCAGCTTGGTCAGAATGGCGACGCAGGCCATGGTGGTTGAGATGGCGCGGTCGCCCGAACCGCCACGGAATTCTTCCATGAATTCCTGCTCCGGTGCTTTGGTACTGGAAGGCGCGGGATTGCGGACCGGCATATAACCGCCGAGAGCCTGACGGCGTTCGTGCATGTAGACGATTGCGTTGTGGGACTTGTCCGGGCAGTAGGGAGTGACGTTCGCGGCGCATTCGTCGGGGATCGTCATCTTGAAGCGCTCGCGAATGTGAACCACATCTTCCGGCTTCAGTTTCTTGTTCTGGTGAGTCGGATTGCGGGCTTCGAAGTTGTCGCCCAGGCCATAGCCTTTGACCGTCTTCGCGAGGATGACGGTCGGTCCGCCCTTGTGTTCCATCGCCGCTTTGTAGGCGTTATAGACCTTGGACGGGTCGTGACCGCCGCGATGCAGCGAGGTTAGTTCTTCGTCGGACATGCCTTCGACGAGCGCGGCCGTTTCCGGATAGCGTCCGAAGAATTCCCTGCGAACGTAGGCGCCACCCTTGGCTTTGAAGGACTGGTATTCGCCGTCGACGCATTCATTCATCAGCTGAACGAGGCGGCCGGAAATATCTTTCGCTAACAGCGCATCCCAGTCGCTGCCCCAGATGCACTTGATGACGTTCCAGCCGGCGCCGCGGAAGCTGCCTTCCAGTTCCTGAATCACCTTGCTGTTGCCGCGCACCGGTCCGTCGAGCCGCTGCAGATTGCAGTTGATGACGAAGATCAGATTATCCAGTTTTTCGTTCACCGGCATGCGGATCGCGCCGGTCGATTCGGGCTCGTCCATTTCGCCGTCGCCGAGGAACGCCCAGACCTTGCGGTCCGACGCCGGCAGCAGGCCGCGATGTTCCAGATAGCGCATGAAGCGCGCATGATAGATCGAGTTGATTGGGCCCAGCCCCATCGAAACGGTGGGGAATTGCCAGAAATCCTTCATCAGCCAGGGGTGCGGATATGAAGAGAGCCCCGGGGTGTCCCGGAGCTCGTGGCGGAAATTATTCAGATGACTTTCAGAAAGGCGTCCTTCGAGGAATGCCCTTGCGTATACTCCGGGCGATGCGTGACCCTGGAAGTAAACCATGTCCCCGGGCTGCCCGTCAATGCTGCCCCGGAAGAAATGGTTGAAGCCGACTTCGAGCAGCGTGGCGAGCGACGAGTAAGTCGCAATGTGGCCGCCGATGCCGTCATCGAGCTTGTTCTGGTGGGAAACCATGGCCATGGCATTCCAGCGAACCAGGCTCTTGATCTCACGCTCCAGCGCTCGGTCTCCAGGGTAGGGCACCTCCTGATCCACAGGGATTGTATTGACGTAATCCGTGGTGGAGCGAATCGGAACCTTGACGCCGTTATCGCGTGCGCGTTCCGTGAGTTTGTCGAGGAGAAACGTGACCCGGTCCGGTCCCGCTTCATCCACGATCTGGTCAAGAGCTTCCATCCATTCGGCTGTTTCCCGAGGATCGAGGTCGACCGTGCGTTCAGTGGCAGTTTGGTGCATGGGTAAGCATCTATTATAGGCGATGGGTCAATCCGGACCGGGGTCGTCACGGACCACATTCTTCAATCCTGACGGCTGGCTAAGTAGTGTGTTATTTATTACATAACCTGAGGGCTTGCAATCTAATTGTTACCCTTGGTATTCCTCATTCCGATGCGATAGTGAGTTTAGACCGCGCCAATGATCTGTCCCGCCTGCCGCAGTAAAGAGATCAGAAGAACGAAGATCTCGGGTTTCTCGAAATTGCTTTCCAGTCTGCGGAGGCGCTGGCCTTACGTGTGCCAGGCGTGCGGTGGCCGGTTTGAACTGGCAACGCGGCACATCCGCAGGACGGCTGGCACCGATCGCAAAGCCGGGTGAGCTTATGGCACCGGGCTATGTTACTGCAAGGGATTCATCCGCAGGGACATGCAGCGAAGACGCTTCTGCCTTCGCTGCGGGCAGGAAAATCTGAAACGTACTGCCCTGTCCGGGGGCGCTCTGCACGATCATGCCGCCCTGATGTGCCCGAACAATGCCTGCCGCTGCCGCGAGGCCAAGGCCCCGGCCGGCGAACTTCGTCGTAAAGAAGGGGTCGAAGATGCGCACGCGGGTATCGGCGTCCATTCCACAACCGTTGTCGCTGACTTCCACGCGCACGTAGTGCCCGGGTTCCAGATTCTCCACCAGATCCGCCGATCGCAGAAACTCTTCGTTGACTTCCATCGCGGAGGTGGACACGCGCACTGTGCCGGGCTGGTTACGACCCGGCTGATCAGCACCTGGCTGATCCACACACGGCTGATCCGCATCTGACTGATCGGCGAGCGATTCCACGCCGTTGATGACCAGATTCATCACCAGTTGCTGGATTTGCGTGACATCCGCGTTCACCATTGGCAGATCCGGCGCAAGATCGAGTTGAACATCGACGCCGTCCGGAGCCGAGGCGCCGAATAGCTGACCGATGTCGCTGATTGCGGAAGAGACATCGATATGACGGACAACAAATCTTCCCTTGCCCGCGTAGGCCAGCAACTGGCGTGTGAGGTCCGCGGCACGCTCGGCGGCACGCAGGGCGTTATCGATGGGCGCACGCCCGCGGCTGTCTTCCGGGATCATCATGGCGGCCATGGAAGCATTGCCAATGATGATGGTCAGCAGATTATTGAAATCGTGGGCCACGCCACCAGCGAGCATTCCGATACTCTCGGCCTTTGCTGCCTGACGCAGGCGTTCCTCCAGCTTGCGGTGTTCGGAAAGATCGAGCACCCAGGCGATCCAGGGGGAGGCTTTGCCCGGCTCGAAGGAAATGGCGCCGACCATGACGGGGACGAGGCGACCGTCGTTTGTGAGGAATTGCTTCTCGAAGGGATCGCTGAACCCACGTTCGGCAAGTTGTGCGCCGGCGCGGGCGTCTACGGTGCTGTACTCAGGCGGAGTGAACGCGGAGAACACAATCTTCCGGTTTTTCAGGTCTTCCCGCGAAAAACCGAGCATGCGAAGAAAACTGTCATTGGCTTCCAATGCCACGTCGTCTTCGCCCGAGACAACGCCGATGATGCGGCTGTCAAACAAACGACGCAGCCGCGCCTCGCTGCCACGCAGGGCTTCCTGGGCGGCGCGGAGCGAGGTGACGTCCGAGTAAGTGGCCAGCGCTGCGGAATTCCGCAGGGGCCGCGAATTGATCATGAGCGCGCGGACGCCGCCGTCGGTGCGCAGGATATCCAGTTCTTCGTTGATGACGGTTTCGCCATTCCGGAGTGAACGCTCGAGCGGCCAACTGGCGGGCTGCAGTTGCTCGCCCGATGGCGTGCGGATCGAAGCGGGCTGACAAAAAGGCAGATCGTCACCGGGACGAAGCGGTGCGCCGTGAATTTCCACTGCGGCGGGATTGGCAAGTTCCACTTTGCCGTTCCGTGTAGCGATGACAATGCCGACCGGGAGATCGCGAACGATCGCATTCAGCCGGTCGCGTTCCGCCTGTGCGCTGGCTTCCGCCGTCCGCGCCAGGTCTGCTGCCTGAAGCGCCGCGGCCTGGGCGAGTCGCATGGCCCGGATAACAAGGCAAACGACGAGCGAGACTATGACAAACATGAAGCCGCCGAATGCCCTTGCGGCCGGGTTCGAGCCGCTCGTGAAGAGCACGTCGTCGAGAATCATGGTGGAAATCGTCAGAAGGCCGGTGGTGACCAGACCTGGGATAAACCCTCCGTACCAGGCGCTCAGCAGAACAGCGGGAATGAAGGAAAGGTAGGGTGCGCTCTGGCCCACGAATGGTTTGGTGACCAGCGGAAGGGCAATCCCGAGGGCGACGGCCAGGACGGCGACGCTGTAGGATCCGATTCGTGAAGTAACTTTTTCCATAGCTGGTTTGGTCCGCGCTAAGAATCAGGACGGCTGCGCCGACGATTCTGTTACTTCACCCCGCCCTTCAGGGCGGACTGAGTGCGTTTGGGAAGACCAGCGAAAACCAGATCGTAGGATTGTCTCAGCCGCTCTGACAGCTCAGCAGCGCTCAGGATATCAAATTTTGTGAGGCTCACCCAGTGGGCCCGGGCCAGATATGGCGCGGGAACGATACCCTGGCGTTCAATGAGCAGGGCAAATTCCTCAGGGGAACACTTGAAAGCCAGCGCGTTGCCCGTGGCTTCCAGCGCCGCGACGGCAAACATCTTGCCCCCGATCTTGAAAACAAGGTCATTGCCCCACTGAATCTGCTCGGTGGCGCCGGTAAATTTCAGGCAGATCGCCCGCACCCTCTCAATGGTCATTTTCCTGCTCTGAACTCGACCGGAGTCCCGATAATAAGCTACTGTATATCAAGGATATACGGGATTCCGTCATGTGTGCGGCCAGCGGCGGGTCCGGACCGTGACAATTCCGCGGCTGGTGCGTCTATCATCCTGCTGGCTCAGGTACCAGCACAGGAACTCCGGTGCGGGAGGAAGATGCGATGTTTCAGGCCGCAGAAACGGTAAGCAGGACATTGGCGGAGCCTTTAGACGAGTCCGGCCTGATCCGGGCGGCGCAAAACGGTGACCAGGATGCTTTCGAGCGGCTGGTGCGGGAGTACGACCAGAGCGTGCTGCGGATCGCCGTCAATATTCTGCGATCCCCGGATGAGGCGCGGGACGTGTATCAGGAAGCTTTCCTGAAGGTTTATCGCAACCTGAATTCGTTCCGGTTCGATTGTTCGTTCCACACCTGGCTTTACCGGATTGTGACGAATATTTGCCTGGATCATCTTCGCAGGCGTAAGGTTCGCAAGGAAGAATCCACCGCGGTGGAGACGCCCGATGGGGTGGTGGACCGGATTGCCCAGGTGAAGGAAGAAGGCGCGCATTCGGATCCGGAACGGCAGACCTGGAATCGGGAGCTTTCGGGCGGGATTGCGAAGGCTCTCGCCGCTTTGACACCGCGGGAGCGGACGGTTTTTGAGTTGCGGCACTATGAAGGGCTGCGGCTGCGCGCGATTGGCGACATGATTGGCACAACGGAAGAGGCGGCCAAGAACTGCCTGTTCCGGGCAACACAGAAAATGAGAATGAGTCTGGAAACATTTGTATGAACTGCGCTGAAGCTACACAGGAAATTCCGAATTACTGCTACGGGGAAGTTTCTTCGGAGATCGAAGAAGCGGTCGAGTCCCATGTGGCGGTCTGCGAAAACTGCCGGACGGAACTGGCTCGCCACCGGAAGTTTCTCGAACTGCTGGAAGAACGCGATAGCGTCTCCGATGCGGGACTGCTGGTACAGTGCCGCAACGATCTGAGCCGAAGCATTCGCCAGGAAGCTGCCGTGAATGCCGGGCGCAGCCGGAGTTGGCGCGGGTGGCAGCGCGCGATGGAGCAGTTGCGCGGCCTGTCGCAGGTTCACATTCCGTTTCGCGTTCCGGTAGGGGCCATGGCTCTTGTGGCGCTCGGATTTATAGCCGCTCGATACACACCTGAAAAATTTGGTGGCGTGCGGGCTGCGCTGGCCGAGCCGATGTTTTCCAGCGTGCGCTCGGTGGAACCGAATGCGTCCGGCCAGGTGCAGATTGCGGTGGATGAGACGCGGCGCCATATGGTCTCCGGCACGCTCCAGGATCCGCAGATTCAGGAGTTGCTGGTGAGTGGAGTAACGGATGGGTCGAATCCGAATGTGAGGCTGCAGTCGATTCAGGTTCTGCACCAGGCATCCTCGGCTAACAGCGCGGATTCCGACGCGGTGCGCCAGGCGTTGCTGGGGGCGCTGGAACATGACTCGGTTGCGAGCGTGCGGCTGAAAGCGCTCGATGGGCTGAAGCAGTTTTCGGGAGATGTTTCGGTTCGGGTAGCGTTGGCCAATGTGCTGCAGAAAGACCAGGACGCCGCTGTTCGGGCCAAAGCGATCGAGTTGCTGGCCGTCCACACTGACGGATCGCTGGTGGGAGTTCTCCAGAACGTGGTGCAGAAGGAAGAGAACCCATATGTCCGCGCCCAGATTGCCCAGGTGCTTGCGCAACTGAAGGCATCTGTGGGGACGTATTGAGCCGGGACGTATTGAGCAAAGCGGCGTCGATAATATTGTGAGGGAACTGAGTAAATTCGGGATGTTCTGGAAAAAAACCGGACTCGTCTGCATCATACTGGCTGCACTGGCGATTGTTGGTTATGCGCAAACGCAGAAGCCACGGTCTACCAATCTGCAGGGCTCATCAGGATATCTGGGCGTTGGTTTATGGGCTGTTCAGGATCTGACAGCCGATGATATGAAGACTCTGGGACTGAAAGACCGGGCGGGTGTGCTGGTCAGTGAAGTGATTGAGGGTCAGCCAGGCTCGAAGGCAGGGATTCATCAGTACGATGTGATTCTGGAATTCGACGGGCAAAAGGTCGACAGCAAAGAACAGCTCCTGAATTCCATTCTCAGCAAGACTCCGGGGACGAAGGTCAATCTGACGATTTCGCGCAACGGAACGAAGCTGACTTTCGCGCCGACGCTCGGAGCCCGCCCATTCGGGTTGCCAATCCAGATGATGGTGCAGCCAGGTATGGTCGAGCCGGCGCCACCGCCGGAGATTCTGCAAATGATGGCGGCCGCTATGGCTGCTACCTCAACGCCGAAGGCGGGGTTCGACGGTCGCGATCTGGAGCCGCAACTCGCTGCATTTTTTGGCGTCCAGGAGGGTGTCCTGGTAACGCAGATCTATGAAAAGGGTCCTGCGGATCGGGCGGGGCTGAAAGCCGGAGATGTTGTGATTAAGGTCAATGGGATGCCCGTCGCTAACATAAGGGAGATTTCCGGTGTGGTGCGGCAGGCAAACAAAAAGATCATCGCTTTCACGGTGGTCCGCAATAAAAAGGAAATGACGCTCAACCTTGAGATCGCTTCCAACCGTTCCGATCAGTCGGATCGCGGCGACGTCAATTAAGAGCAACGACGAGCTTCGCTCGCCTGGACAAGCTGAAGCATGTCCTACTGCGCCAGCAATTCCGTTAACTTTTTGATGAGAGCCGGATCGGTGAAGATCCTCTGCTGTGCCATCGTGGCGCGCTTCTGCATCACGTCGCGCTGCAGTGCGCGGTAGTCGAACTGGCGGTGCGGTACCGCAATCAGAGTCAGCGCCCCCATTTCATCCTTCGATTGTTCGCCCCATGTGATATGCACCGGAGGGTTAGACGGGTTATGCCGATTGTCCGCCGAATTATCCCAATGGATCTCGGCATCGAGCCGCGTCCCGCGCGGTAACAACTCCAGTTCGCGGAAGTAATACTGATCCTGCCAGTTGAAGTTCCAGTCTCCGATCGAGAGCAGGGTCTTCACTTCTCCACCGGGCAATGTGGCCGTGAGCTTCATCTTTGTGGCGAGATAATGCGCGTGCGCGCTGACGCCCGCCGCGTCGATATCGACCGGCAGCGTGAATGAATCGCGAATCACGAAATCTTTTTCGCCCGCCGGAATGTCGAGGCCCGAGAACAGCGAATAAACAGGCGGCAGCTGGATTGAAATGAGACTGCGGCTCGGCGGCTGTTTCGCGAAGTGCAGGCCAATCACCGATTTCTCGGTTTCCGGTTTGCCGGTGGGGTGGAAGTGATACTGCATCACGAGATCGGAACCCCGCGGAAGGCGCAGCGCCAGGCCTTCCGGCAGAAACTGCGGTTGCGCGCCGACCGCCCAACCGCCGAGGGGCACGGTGGCGCCTCCGGCCCGCATGCCGCTGAAGCCCGGCTCCGCGCCTTCACTCTCTTTCAGATGCGCGCGGCCGTTGGGATCGGCGAAATACAGAACGTGATGGACCGCGGCGCGTGCGGTGGGGCGCATCTCGATTGCGGTGATCCACTTGTCTTCGGTCAGACCGAGCGGGATGGCGATGTTGCGGTAGATATCGGGGCCGTCGGCTTTCAGGTGATACGCGGCGGGCATCTCGACGACGAGATCGGGTTCGCCCAGAAGCCAGCCGGCAGTGAATTGCGGTGGCTCAGGCGCCTTGCCTCCACCTTCCGGCATACCGTGCGCGACCCAGTCGCGGATGGTTGCGATATCGGCGTCACTGAGGCGGCGTTCATCGCGATAGGCGTATGAGGCGGGCTCGGCACGCCACGGCGGCATGATGCGGGATGACGTGGCGGCCGCTATCAGCGCACCGTGCGTTGCGGCGTCGCGATAAGAAAGCAAAGAGAACGGAGCCGCTTCGCCGGGACGATGGCATGTCGCGCAGTTCTTGTAAATGATCGATGCGACTTGTCCGTTAAATGTAATAGGGGCCGGGGCCTGCGCTAAGCACGCAAGGCTGATGACAACCGCCAAAAATAATCGCATCTAGAAAATGAAGGCGAGACCGCCGCGGAAAACGCGGGGGTTATTGACGACGAGGATCTGACGGCCATCGGCCAATCCCAGGGGTAGATAGCCCTGTGCCAGCACGTTCCGCATCTCAGCCGTTGCTTCGATGTGGCCCGGCATACCCCCGAAGAAGGGAAGGGGCTGGCGAATCGCAATGTTGAAGCCGGGTTCGGCCCTGTCCGGCTGAGTGGAAAACGATGCGACCGCTACCGAGGATTTCAGGTCGGCATACTGGTAGCTCGCAACGTAGTGCGTGCCGGTGTGCCGAATCAGACCGGCAGATCGCAGCGTGACAGCCTGCCGATTTTCTGCCATCATGGCTTGCCGCAAATCTCCGGCGTTCGAGATGGGTAATCGTTCGTTGTCCGGCGTCAGTACCCCGAGAGTTCCATACGCAACGGTCAGCTTATGATGCTGGCCCAGGCTTCTGGTGGCTGACACTGTATAGCCGACACTCGAGATGCTTCCGGCATCGAACAGGCCGCTCGATGTGAACATGGACGGCAGAAGATCTCCCGTGAACAGTCCCGCATCCGGACTGGCGATCGTGAGCGTCGCATTCGAAACGTACTGATGATAGCCGGATACGCGATATTCCATCGCGCCCACCACTTCCGAATAACCGATTTCGTAATCGTCGCCGCGCTGCACTTTGATCTGTCCGTCGCGTTGGGTGAGATGGGGGATCAGCGAGAGGGCGGAAAGCTCATTCTGCAGGCCGTCACCCTGTTCCCGTGAATCGAGCCCGGGCTGCGCATTGCCGGAGGTGAACACCATATCGAGATGGCCGCGCGGCAGTACATAACTCAGCTTCGCCCAGGGACTGAAATACTGAAGGCGGTTGAGGAATGTGATGGTATCCAGCTGGGAACCGTAGACAACCGAAAGCGCGTCACTCAGCTGAATCTTGTCTGCCATGCTGATCGAAAGGGTTCGCAACGTCGGCAGGGAGCCTTCGCCGGCCGGGCCACCGAGCAGACCCTGGGAAACCCGCACCGGCGCATTCATCTCGCGCATCATGACGGAGACCGACGGGACGTCGCCGGCAACCTGATGACTGAAGGTGGTTCGAATGGCGGTGGCCGGCAGACCGTTGCCGGATGCGTAACCAAGATTCCCGCTCACCTGAACCTGACTGGTGGAAAAAACGGAGGTGGCAAAAGCGAACTGCGTCCCGAGATCGGCTTCGTCCGCCGCGGCATCGGTCAGAGCGCTATCGGTCGCCGAGATTTTCACGAGCCCCGTGGAATCGTGGAATATGGCGGTTTTCGAGTTACCAGCGGTGGTAGTCCTGGCGGTACCTGATGTGGTGGCGCTGGATGACGTACCTGCGGATTTCGCGCCCGGGGCCGCGGGAAGAATACGCAGAATAGGCCGCTGGGACGAATCGGCGCGCAACGTCCACTTCCAGTCGTCACTCATCAGGCTGCCCGGCGCGGGAGTTGTGGAAACCACCTGGATCGAACTGAAGATCTTCGACAGGCTGACTTCGAGGAGACTCCGCATGCCGGACCGCACCTGTACACGATCGCGGCTCGTGGGTACAAAACTTGCGAGGGAGACCTGAACGGCGTAGAAATCAGGCAGCAGATCGCCGAATGAGAAATTACCGGCAAGATCCGTATAAGTCTTCTGGAGAAGGCGTTCCTGCTGGTTATACAGGGCAACGGCCGCGCCAGGTTTGGGCTTACCGGCTGAATCCATGACCAAACCACTGACAGCGCCCGCGAAACGGATCGGAGTGGCGGCGTGGAGAGGCGCCAGAACCAGGAGAGACACTGGCACAAGCGCCAGTGCAAAGCGATTACGAGTGCGCCGTTCGGACGTTCGGATTGTGCCCATTGCTTCCCCGGCCTCGTCCAATTTCAACTCCCGCTACACCCAGCCTCTGCTTCCGATTTTACCGGAAACCAGTTTACCTTAGTTTACAATAAATTTCTGTTCCTGTTGCACGGTCTGGTTGGCCCGCTTGTCGGTCGCCTTCACCTTGATTGTGTAAACGCCCGGTCCCAGGGTCTTCAGGGGCAGGAGTTTCTGCACTGTCACCTGATTGGCGGACGCATACTGGATGGTCGAGAGATCCTCGGTTACGTCGAACAGGCTCTGCGTCGACCCTACTTTATTAATGGTGTACTCGATGTTGCCATCGGGTTTGTGGGTCTTGTCGTCCGGAGCCATAGCGAAGTTGTAGAACTGTACATAAACGCCCATCTTCTGGTCTTCCGGGTTCTTCAGGTTAAACGTCTCTCCCACGCGGGGCCGAACCTTCGTATCGCCAATGGCGAACATGGTGCCACCGATGCTGCTGGTCGGCAACTTCTCAATCTGGTCAGCCAGAATCAGGCTGCTCGAAGAGAGGCGGTCTTCGGAGAAGTGCGGCACATCGAGCGCAACCTCAAAGACATTCGTGTTTCCGGAGACGACATCTTTCGCCACAATGTTGAGGTGGTAACGGCCGGGGGGAAGCGGTACTGACTGCTGATAAATCTGCTTCTGATCCTTGTAAGCCTGGAGCATCTCGGGTGGAATCGGCCGGGTGAGCGTCGGCTCAAACGTGGTGATCGGGCGGCGAGTCATGGAAGTGACCCGGCCGAAAACATTGATAATCGCTTCGTCATAGCCGTTCTTCTCGGCAAACTGAAGATCGTGATTTTCAAACTGCAGCGTGATGTTTACGAGGACGGACGTTTCCGTCACGCGAACATAATCGTAGCGAATCTGCATGGGGAGCCTGTTATAGGTGATGCGCGAGGTAATTTCGGCTTCCAGATCCTTGAACTTCACCGTAGGCGGCTCCTGCAGTTTAAAGAACTGCGACATCCGGTTGAACTCGTTCATGCTCTGGTTCATGTACTGATCCGGCACGCCGAGATGTGTACCGTCGGTACGGCTGAAGCGATCGTCCTTTGAGGAAAGACCCTGTTCTTCATAAAGGGTCAGCCCCGCATTGGGAACATGCAGCAACGCGTCTTTTTCGGACGGATCCATGGTCATGCGATATTCGCCGGACATGGACGGGTCGACAAATTCGATGATGATGTTCTGCCCGATGCCGTCGATATACCGGTAGCGCCATTGTTCAAAGGGGAAGGTTTCCGTCTCGCCGCCGCCTTCAGACATCGGACGCTCATAGGTGCCACCGGACGAGTGGGCTTCGATTTCATCCGGAGGTCCGTACTGGATGTAGGTGCGGCCACGGTCCGTACGCCAGCCGGGGATGCCGGAAGCGTAATGCTCATTGGCATATGCGATGCGCCGGTAGTGCTCTTCCTTAAATTCGTTTTCTTCGGTATCGGGAGTGGGGTCGCGCCGCAGCCAGAACTGTTCGACGAACTGTTCGCGTTCTTCGTCAGTATTAAACTGCTTGAAAGCCTTCCGCTCTTCGTCGGAGATGATGTAGAGGACGTCTTCGTCCATCCATTTCTTATAAGGCGTCAACAGCTCCTTCTTAAGAGCGTCTTCTTTGGCCTTCAGTTGTTTGGCTGTGAGGGGCTTGGCATTGGTCTCACGGGGAGTAGTCGCAGCAGCGGGTTTCTTCGCGGGTTTCGTCGTGGTGGTAGTCGTGTCCGTGGACTGGGCGGGCGATTGGCTAACCGCAAGCAGCAGGGCCAACCCTGCGGCCGGGACGAACAGAAGTTTTTGATTCATGCCAGGCATCCTCTAAAGATAAATCGACTAGTCTCAGTGTAGCTCAGACGTAACGCGGTGAAACGGGGTTTCGGCGACCGTTTTGACCCTATGGGGTCTAGCCACTGCAAGTGTCGGCTCAATTGGCCGGTTTTCGGGTAGGTCAAAGAGCCGAAACCGGCAACTCATACAAAATAAAGCAGCATCTTCCCTGGGGTGCTGCCGTAACGCGGATTCTGCACGCGCGGCTTTACCGCCACACTACTGTGAAAGCGGGTCCCAGGTGTGCCACCTTTGGCAGTCTCAGCCGTGTGTATGCTGAGACTATGTCATTTCGCCTGACCTGGACCCGACGGCTCCTGCCATTCGCCATAGCCGCTGCGTTGGCAGCTCAACCACAGGTTCCCGCCGCGAAAAAGCATCTGCTGATCATCGGCGAGGAAAAAGGCTATCGTCACGAAGCCGTTTCGCACGCCATGGCAACCATCGAACACCTCGGGCGCGAAACCGGTCTGTGGGACACTGTCATCCGCACCGACACCGAAATCCTGACAAAGAAAAAACTCGAATACAATGCGAAAAACCTGAACGATTTCGACGCCGTGCTCTTTTACACCGGCGGCACCCTCGAGATGGATGAGCAACAGAAGGCCGATTTTATCTCCTTCATCCACGAAGATGGCAAAGGTTTCATCGGCATCCACAGCGCCGCTATCACGTTTACAAACTGGCCAGCCTACGGCGAAATGATCGGCGGCTACTACGATGAGCATCCCTGGGCTGTCTTCGATGCGCCAATCCTCGTGGAAGACGCGGCCTTTCCGGGAATCGGCAAATGGCCGAAGGCGTTCACACTGAGCGATGAAATCTACCAGATGAAGAATTACTCGCGCGACAACACCCGCGTGCTGATGCGGCTCGATCCCTCAAAGCTGGACCTCGCCAATCCGAAGGTGCATCGCAAGGACAACGATTTCGCCGTCACCTGGGCGAAGATGTATGGCAAAGGCCGCGTCTTCTATTCCACGCTCGGCCATGTGGAAGCCAACTGGGACAGACCGGAAATGCAGGCCATGATGATCGAAGCGATCAAATGGGCCACGCATCTTGTGGACGCCGATGTCACCCCCCGGCCGTTTCCCGGAAAACAGAAATGATCACCCGGCGCGCATTCGTCGTTTAACGGTCGCGCTACCGTAAAGGTCGCGCCGTTTCGGTGCAATCCCCGTGCCTTTACGCGGATAATAGAGACTTGTTAGAACCATGGCGCACAGGAATCGTCAACGCCGCCGATTCCACAATACGACTTCGCGGCTATGACATCACGGAGCTGATGCAGAAAGCGACTTTCGCCGACACTGTCTTTCTGCTGCATCGCGAACGGTTGCCGAACAAACACGAGCGGCGGCTGCTGGACGCCATCTTGACGTCGGTGGTCGACCACGGTTCCGGCGCACCCTCCTGCGCTACCGCGCGTCTTGCCGCGTCGGGCAACCGCGAATCGCTCGCAGCTGCCATTGCCGCGGGAGTTCTTGCAATCGGCAACGATCACGGCGGAGCAGGCGCGGCCTGCATGTCGCTGATCGCGGAGGGCGTTGCGCTTAGCAAAGAGAAATCTGTCTCGCTCGCTGAAGCGGCAAACCAGCTCGCGGACCACGCGAAAGCATCCAAACGCCGGTTACCTGGCATGGGACATCGCGTTCATTCGGTAGACCCCCGCACCGCTGTGTTATTCGCGATGGCGCGTGAAGAAGGCATCGCGGGCGATGGCGTCCTGTTCATGGAAGCACTCGACGCGGCTGTACGCGAAAAGATCAAGCCGCTGCCAATCAATATCGATGGCGCCCTGGCGGCTATCCTGTACGATCTCGGCTTCCCGCCGGAAGCGGGAAAACTGATATTTATCGTCGGACGCGTTGCGGGGCTCACCGCCGAAGTGGCCGAAGAATACGCGCGCGAGAAGCCGATGCGCATTCGCGTTCCGGTGGAATACGACGGCGTGCCTCCGCGCTCCATGGATTAAAACAGCATGGACTGAACGGATTCCTTATGGCAAGAACAATTACCGAGCAGGAGCGGACAACCGCTGCCGGCATGCTTGCGAAAGCACGCGTCGCGATGGCGCAGATCGATGGCTACGATCAGGAACGCGTGGACAGACTGTGCCGCGCAGTCGCATGGGCGACGGCAAACATCGAAACCGCGACAAAGCTCGCCAACATGAGTGTGGATGAGAGCGGCATGGGTGGCCGCGCTCCCACACGCCGCGCTAAAGTCATGGGCATTCTGCGCGACGCGCTGCGCCAGAAAAGCATGGGTGTGATTGAGGAGATTCAGGAGAAGGGAATTGTCAAATACGGGAAACCGGCGGGGGTTATTGCCGCGCATTCGATACCGGCGACCTACATGGGCAAGGATGGCAGGCAGTACGTTGTGGTGTCGGCTGCAGGCGGTGGATTCCTGCGCGATCCCACTTCCGATGCTGTGATCGCGTACGCTTTACCGAAAGCGAAATAAGCGATCAAAAGATTTCGCTGTTATTAAATTCGCCGAAGAGCTCCTCGTCCGGCGGGCGATCTTCCGGTATCGGACGGCTCACCCCCGTCACATTCATATAGTGCTTGAGCGAGACATTTTCATTGGTGCTGTTGCCGCCCCAGAAGCCGCAACCCATGCTCGATGTCATCGGCATTCCGTTGGTGAACGTTCCCGCATTTGAGCTCGACTGAATCTGGCGCACCATCATGCGGCTCACCGGCGCGAGCAGGGCCAGTTCATTGATGTGTTCGTCGTTCCAGGAATAGATACCGCAAGTGGGATCGCGCAGGAATCCACCGCCTGCAGCCGACACCACAACGTACTGCCTGCCATCCTTGCCCATGTAGGTCGCCGGTATATTTGAAGATGCCCATAACGATTCCGAGCTTTTCGGTGGAGAACAAATGTTCCTTGCCGATATGCTCCTCCGGGACAACAAGAAATGTCTTGTCGGCGGGAATAGAAAAGCCAGCCACTTTGGCAACGGCTTCGGCAGACCGGGCGATTGTATTCGCGGTGCGGTGGCCTTCCGCATCCCAATACGCGGCTCGCAGTAACTCTTTCTCGCGGCCCCTGACTACGTAGCCGCCTTCTTTTTGCAGCTGCTCCAGAAACGCATCGTAAATCGTGCTGTCGACGATGAGGTTGCCGTCAGCCGAGCAACCGGAACCGTTGTCGTTCGTCTTGCTGATGCGGCTGTTTTTCGCCGCGATATCGATGTCGGCAGTTTCGTCGATCACCATCGTCGCGTTGCCGGCGCCAACACCAAAAGCGGGCTTGCCGGAACTGTAGGCCGCGCGCACCATCGCCTGGCCGCCTGTCGCCATGGTGACGTCACAGATGG
>Ga0206991_10187_pt1 | contig 18965 bp, 20 predicted proteins | sample Alteio_BWMinCont_9_FD_153286 | JGI IMG/M metagenome (GOLD analysis project Ga0206991, IMG submission 153286) | Enriched cells from forest soil in Barre Woods Harvard Forest LTER site, Petersham, Massachusetts, United States -... | ecosystem: Environmental > Terrestrial > Soil > Temperate forest >...
GCCGGACCAAATAGTGGTGGCGCCCGATCGTCGTCCAACCTAGTAACAGGTCGGAGATGGGCTGAATGGCCCGTTGTCCCTCCGCCGCACGCCGGCCCTGGTGGGAATGAACAGCCTTGGGCAGGTACTTGGCATACGCCGATGGCACCTCCTGTTTAATCTGCAGGAACATTGGATCGTGCGCGCCGTTGCCTTCGAACAGGACCACGTAGTCGCGCAGCCCAACACTCCCGGTTCCAACCACCTTGAACGCGACGTCGATGCTGCGGAACAGATCAAAAAGATGACGCCGCTCGGGAGTGAGGGTTTTGAGATAGGGACCGAGCGACGCGAGAATCTCCCGGGCCTTCCCCCCGCGAATCCGCCAAAAGACCGGCCGCAAATCTCGAAAGCGCCCCTGGCCGTTACCATCGGCTTCGGTGAACTTCTCCAACAAATCCAGCGGGCGCGCGCGCTCCGATTGACGCAACGCCGCGTGGATGGGCTTAACGCGTTTCTCGCGGTGAATCTGATGTCGCGCCACCTGCAAAATCGGCTGCTGCGCAAATTCACCCAGGGCCCTGCAATAACGCTCGACGAAGGTTTCCACCGCGGTCTCACAGCCGGAACTATTGTGACCCGATTCCTGGCCGGCCAGCACAATGCTGGTTGCCATCCGCTTGACGTCCCACTCCCACGGTCCACGGATCGACTCATCGAAATCGTTCAAGTCGAAAACCAAGTTTCCATCCGGCGTGGCGAAGGAGCCCAAGTTCTGTACATGCGCATCCCCGCAGAGCTGAACGTGGATGCCCGAGTTCGGTAACCGGCCCAAGTCCGCAGCCATGATCGCTACAGAGCCCCGGAAGAATGCGAACGGTGAAGACTGCATGCGGAAGTACTTGACCGGGAGTAACTGCGGCACCCGGCCTTCGGTGGAGGCCCGCAACACATCGAGCGGATTTGCCCTGCGTTCTTTCGGATTTAGCTTTGAGTGCGCGTCGCGGCTCACTTGTTCGCGCCGGCTCTTCCCTAACTGGGCACGCTCTTTAGCGGTGCTAGTCATGCGCAGTCAAGTGTATACGAGGACTTTTCGTGCGACAGATCGACAGTGGTAGGAGGGGGTTCGACCGTTGTTTGGCGTGCCATAATGCCCTCTGCACAGCGATGCGATAGAAATGCTGCCAGATCCTTTTTATTGGCAGTAAATTTCCTGGACCATCGCCGCTCCGCTTGCATCTCCCCGTGTCAGGAGCATAGAAGGCACAGTGAAGCCCTTTCAAGGAACCGTAAATCTCGATGTCCGTGATTCGAAACCGGATTGGCCCGCTTTTCTCGCGGACAAAGGCCCCGCGGGCGCGCCGAACGTACTGGTTGTTCTTTTCGATGACACCGGCTGTGCCGCGTGGGCCCCTTTCGGGGGGCGGATCAACATGCCCACGCTTCAGCGCATCGCCGACAACGGCTTGATGTACTCTCAATGGCACACCACTGCTCTTTGTTCGCCCACCCGTTCGTGCTTCCTAACCGGGCGCAATCATCACCAGAACGGCTTCGCGTCGATATCGGAGAACGCCAGCGGTTTTCCGGGCTACAACTCGCATCTGCCGCCTGAGAATGCTCCTATGGCGACCGTCCTGCGCGATGCGGGCTGGAGCACATTCTGGGTGGGCAAGAATCACACCACGCCGATCGACGAGTTTACGATGGGTGCGTCAAAAAAGAATTGGCCGCTCGGCCAAGGGTACGATCGCTTCTACGGTTTCAATGGCGGCGAAACCACAACTGGTATCCGGACTTGATTGAGGACAACCATTTCGTCAGTCAGCCCTACCTGCCCGAGGACGGGTATCACCTGTCCAAGGACCTCACTGACAAGGCTTTGAGCTTTATTCGCGATGCTAAGCAGTCCGAGCCAAACAAGCCGTGGTACCTGTGGTTCTGCCCGGGCGCCAATCACGCCCCGCATCACGCTCCCCAGGAGTATATCGACCGCTACAAGGGAAAGTTCGACGACGGATATGAAGCCTACCGCGAGTGGGTTCTGCCCCGCATGATCGTGAAAGACATTCTGCCCAAAGGCACGGAGCTGACGCCCATCAATCCGATGCGCGAGGGAACCTACACGGAGGCTGACGCGGTCCGCCCGTGCAGCCCGGCGACGTACGGCCACTATCCCACTGGCTGGGCGGTCGCATTTTCGACCCCGTACAGGATGTTCAAACGGTACACGTACCAGGGCGGCGCGTGTTGTCCTCTGGTGATTTCGTGGCCCAAAGGAATGAAGAGCCGCGGTGAAGTGCGCGATCAGTATCACCATGCGACGGATATTGTGCCGACCATCCTGGATTGTTGCGGCGTGAAAATGCCGCAGACCGTTAACGGCGTGAAGCAAACTCCGCTGGTGGGTGTCTCCATGCGCTACACATTCGACGACGCCAAGGCGCCTACGCGGAAGATCACTCAATATTACGAGATGCTGGGCAGCCGGGGGATCTGGAATAACGGTTGGAAGGCCGTGACCGAGCATGGTCCCCTCAGTGGGATCGGTAACTTCGACAAAGACCGTTGGCAGCTGTTCCACACCGAAGTGGATCGTTCGGAAGCGCACGACGTTGCGGATCAGAATCCGGACAAGGTGAAGGAATTGGTGGCCCTGTGGTTTGAGGAGGCCAAGAAATATAACGTGTTGCCCTTGATCGATTATTCGATCGAGAAGGATATTCAGAAGATCCGCGATCTGGAATACAAACTTCCAGTCACTCCTGGTGGTAAATATACTTTCTACCCTGGAACACTCGCCATTCCCGAACGCTCAACGCCGAACGTGCATGGCGTGTCGTACAAGATTCTGGCTGAGATCGAGCTGAGCAAAGATGCGAAGGGTGTCATCTTCGCTCACGGTTCACGGTTCGGCGGACACGCTCTATTCATCAAGAACGGGAAGGTCATTTACGTCTACAACTTCCTCGGCATCCCGCCGGAACAACGCATCACCGCTGCCGCACCCAGCTCCGGCAAGCATGTGATCGGCGTGGAATTCACGAAGAAGAGTATGGGCAAATACAACGAATCGCATGGCCCGGTGAAGTTATACGTAGACGACAAGGTCGTAGCGCAAGCCGACATTCGAACCATGACCGGTCACTTCTCGCTTTGCGGCGAAGGACTCTGCATTGGCTACGACTCCGGTGACGCGGTGAGCAGCGAGTACAAGCCGAACGTCGAGTTTGCCGGAGGCTCGATAGCCAAGGTGATCTTCGACGTTGCCAATGACGCATATGTCGATGTGGAACGTCACATGGCCGCAGCGATGGCCCGCGACTAGTCGAAAGCCGGAGATCCGATTCGGGCGGTCGGCCAGCGAGATACCCATCAAAAGTTAAATCTGAGTAACCCGCGTCGGCATCTTGCCAGACAAATGAGGATTGTCCTGGGATCGCTGCCGATCCAAACCGAGAGGAAACCTGCATGAAGCGCATCGCATTTGTGTTGCTTCTGGGCGCGTTGGCGCTGGCGGCGCTGCCGGCCCAGAACGCGGCCAAGCCAGAGTCCGGCCAGGACATGAACATTCGGGAATACATCGAATTACTCCGCACCGACGTGAAGAAACAGAAGACGCAGATCATGAGTGACGTGTTGCAGCTCGATGCCGGCCAGGCCGCGGCGTTCTGGCCAGTCTACAAACAGTTTGAGACGGATAACACCAAGATCGGCGACCAGATTCTCGAACTGGTGAAGAGCTATGCGGCCAACTACGGCAGCATGACTCCGGAAGTGGCGGACCGGCTGGCGAGCAAGCTCCTGGACATCGAGCAACAGAGGAACGTTCTCAAGCGAACCTACTACGGGAAGTTTAAGAGCGCGCTCGATCCAATCACTGCGGCTCGCTTCCTCCAGGTAGAAAACCAGTTAGAAAACTTGATTGATCTGCAAATAGCCGCTCGGTTGCCGGTGATCAACGGATCGGAAAAGTGAAGCCCATGCGACCAGGCACATTCCTCACATTCATCTCCTTCCTGACGCTGGGTGCGGCCGTCCTCACTGGCGACACGCTGGCGCTTCGCAGCGGGCAGACGTTGAACGGCACTTTTCTCGGCGCGAGCGCTCGCCAGCTCGATTTTCTGCCGGCCTCCGGCCAGTCCATCACTGTTCCCATCGAGGACGTCAAGACTCTGGCCTTCTCGACAGCGGTGTCGCAACCGCCGCCTCCTCCGCGCCCCGGAGTGGTGATTCCGGCCGGCACTTCGTTTCGCGTGCGGACCATCGACTTTATCGACGTCGATTCGTCCCAGGCGGGGATGAAGTTCCGAGGCAGCCTGGATGATCCGATTATGTCCGGCGGTGGTGTAGTGGTGCCGCGCGGCGCCGATGTCGTGCTGGTAGCCGCCAAGGTAGAACAAGGGGGGCGCATCAAGGGCAGCGACCTGATCCAACTGAAGGTGAATGCCATCGCTGTGGGCGGGCGGATGGTCCCCGTTGTGAGCAGCCTCGCGGAGACGAAATCCGCGGGTGAGGGTGGGAAAACCACGAAGAAGATCGTGGGCGGCGCCGGACTCGGCGCCCTCATCGGCGGTCTCGCAGGCGGTGGCAAAGGCGCTGGGATTGGCGCTCTGGTGGGCGGAGCGGCGGGTACGACGGTAGCGGCATCCACGCAGCCGCACCTTAAGATCCCCGCCGAGACTCGTCTCGAATTCCAGTTGCTAGCGGACTGGAGAGTCAAGTAACTGTGGACACTTCGACGCTCAACAACATTGGAGCTGTGGTGTTCGGTCTATTGGTGGGAACACTGTTGACCTGCTGCTTCGATCCGGTCGCGAAGAAGCTAATTTTTCGCGGAATCAAGAGTGCCTGGAAGAGGCAATCCAGGCCCTGAAGATGTTCCGCGGTGCGGGTGGTCGCAGTCCGATTGTGTCAAAACTTCGAGCAAGGGGAGACTGCCTGTGAAAAAGAATTCAATGACGGCACTTACTGGATTGTTACCCATGACTCTTGTTCTGGGTGGCTTGATACTCGGCGGATACTCGCAGGCGCACGGCGCCGACGCCAAGACGCCCGCGGCCAGTGAAGCCGACGCGCAAATGCAGGAGATCGTCGCCGGCGTCCGCAAGCAGATCGTACGGCTCACCCAATATGGGGTGTTCGATTATCTTTGGTTCGGCATCGTGGACCGGAGCATCGTTCTGCGCGGCTTTGCTTCGCGCCCTATCCTGAAATCCGCGGCCGAATCTGCGGTCAAAGGTGTCAAGGGTGTCGAACAAGTCAAGAACGAAATTGAGGTTCTACCGCTCTCTTCCAATGACGACCGCATCCGCGCCAGCGTTTACCAACGCATTTACTCGAATCCGGCGTTGAGCAAGTACACCTCCAATCGTGGGCCTGGCCGGTTTGCATCGCCGACACGGGCCGCGCTTGGAATCACCAACGATCCTCCCATCGGCTACCATTCCATTCGCATTATTGTGAAAAACGGTGAAGTTACGCTGTATGGCGTGGTCGACAACACATTCGACTTTACTGCCGCGGAAATGCAAGCCAAGGCAGCGCCGCTGACTTTCGGCGTTTTCAATGAGCTGACGGTGGCCAAAGAAGAGAAATGAGCGCGCGGGTTGCGATGAAACGCTCTCCTGTCTTGGCAACACTGGCGCTGACCGGTGTGATCGCTCTTATTGCTCAAACTCCGGACGATGAAGGGAGCAGTGAGTCGCTAGCCAAGGCCACGCAGAACCCAGTGGCCAGCCTGATCAGCGTACCTTTCCAGAACAACATCAACTTCGCTGCAGGTCCTTACGGCAGAGTCCAGAACGTGCTCAACATCCAGCCCGTGATCCCCATGGAACTCAGCGACAGTTGGAACCTCATCACACGCGTCATCATACCGATCATCGACCAACCCCAGATCGTGACCCCTAGTCTCGGGACCAGCGGTTTCGGGGACGTAAATCCCACGTTCTTCTTCGCGCCGGCCAAAGTCCACAAGTTGATCTGGGGTCTGGGTCCCACCTTCTCATTGCGCACGGAAACTAACAGCACGCTTGGAAATGGTAAGTGGGGTGCGGGACCGGCTTTCGTAGCTCTGGTGCAACCGAAAGAGTGGACCATCGGCTTTTTAGCGAACAACATCTGGTCGTTCGCCGGCGACAAGGACAGCCCCAGTGTAAAAGCCTTCCTGCTCCAATATTTCGTGAACTACAATTTCAAAAAAGGCTGGTACCTAACCAGTTCGCCGATTTTGACCGCAAGCTGGAATGCGCCCTCCGGAACCGGCAACCTGTGGGTGGTGCCTTTCGGCGGTGGATTCGGGCGAATATTTCGCATCGGAAAGCAGCCCGTCAACGGATCGCTCACGGCGTATTACAGCTCGATTCGCCCTGATTTCTATCCAGCCTGGTCTGTACGATTCCAGGTCGCGCTGCTGTATCCCAAGCCGAAGTAGGCGAGCGAAGGAGTCGATCATGATTAGAAACCTTTGGGCGGTTGCCGCAGTCACCGCGCAAGGCTTCGGAAAGGATATGCCGGTGGTGAACAACGATACCCCTTCGGGACGCCAGCAGAACCGTCGCGTCGAACTCATCGTCTCCGGCGAAGTGATCGGCGTCAAAATCGGTGGATAACTTCCGGCGGACAAGCCCGCGTTCACTCTTCTCAGCGGGAGAAAGAATACATGTTCATTGAATCAATCGGCTCCGTTCTCAGGCATAAGGGTCATCAGATCTGCTCGATAGCTCCCGGCGCCACCGTATACGATGCCGTCGCGCTCATGGCCGCCAAGAGCGTGTCAGCAGTGCTCGTCATTTCGGAGGGCGCCCTGGTCGGCATCGTTTCCGCGCGCGACTATGGAAGTAAGGTCATTCTGAAAGGCAAGTCCTCCAATGACGTGCGAGTTCAGGAGATCATGACAACTTCTTTGGTCACTGTGACACCGGCGACTTCCGTCCTGGACGCCATGGCGCTTATGACCCGTCATCATATTCGGCACCTTCCGGTTTTTGAGCACGGCAAGCTCGACGGGGTTGTCTCGATGGCCGATCTGGTCAGCGAAATCATCTCCGGGCAAGCGTTCGCTATCGATCAATTGGAAAAGTACATAGGTCACACTCCAATCTAAGAAGCCCATGCGGCCGAGACGCGGTGCGAAGGAGGTTTTCTCATGGTTTCCCGGAACGCCATTGTCGTTAGCGACGACGCCCAGATCAAGTCTATGCTTTGCCGGATCCTTGGACCCAAGCAGTGGACGATCGAGGGCGCCGCCGACAATTTGGCAGCGCTGCGATTGGTGGAGGCCCGAAAGTTCGACCTCATCCTCACCAGCGAAAAAACGTCGGGCAAAGAAGACATCGAGTTCCTGCGCAAAATCCGAGGCATGCATCCCCACACCCGCGTTATCATTCTGACGGACGAGACCACCCAAGCGGATGTAATCGCGGCCATTCGCGAAAACGCTTTCAGCTACTTCTCAAAACCAATCTCTCTGAGTTTGCTCGCGTCCATTGTGGAGCATGCGATCGAAGAGCCCTGTTGGGACGACGGTATAGAGATTGCGTCGGCAACGCCTGGTTGGATTTGTCTGCGAGTACGGTGCGACATGAAGACGGCGGAGCGGCTGATGCAGTTCTTTCACGAAATGACCGATTTGCCCGAGTCAGAGAGGGAGGTTCTTGCGACAGCTTTCCGAGAGTTGCTGATGAATGCCATCGAACACGGAGGGAAATTCGACCCGGAACAGTATGTCGAGATTTCTTACGTGCGAACGCGTCGCGCCGTCGCATTGAGGATCAAAGATCCCGGTGAGGGCTTCTCATTGGAGAAAATTCCCCACTCGGCCATCATGAATCCACCCGACGAACCATTGAGGCATCTAACCTATCGGGAAGCCGAGAACCTAAGGCCGGGGGGATTTGGCGTGCTACTAGTCAAGAACAGTATCGACGAGCTGCTCTACAACGAAAAGGGAAATGAAGTTGTGCTGGTGAAGTACGTCGACCGGACCAGCGCGGTGGCTGACTAACCGCGGAAAGCGTCTGGTACAGAAGCAAAAAAAGCGACGGGCCAGGATATTTCTGGCACCGCGACAACTGCACACTGGTCGTGAGACCAGGAGGACCGTGAAGACATCGACATGCCGTTCCTCTCCCGCCGCCTTCGGCTGAGTCAACAAATAGCCGAATTTCAGACCTTCAGCGGACTGATGCAAACAGGTAAGCGGTGGATTTAGTTTTTTTGAGCCGGGTTCCAGTGAGTGGATCGCGCAGTCGACAACTAAGGCGCCGGGCTATAATAGCCGCGCTTCCAGGAGGTGCGCACCGGCAGTCCGCCCGCGGTTTGGGGAATTGCTGTTACCTTCACCTTGCGATATTTTCCGTCGGTCGGGCGCTCGGCCGGCGCAAAGCCCAATACGTACTCGCTGTGGAGTTCTTCGCTGACGGTGGCGGCGAGTTCAGGAAGCTCCTCCAATTTGCGAACGCGGAAGGCCCGCCCGCCGCTCTCCTCAGTGATGGCTTCGAGCGAACTGGATTTATCGAAGATAGAGATCGAGAAGATACGGACGTCCTCTTCCTTCACCAGGTTGGTGATCTCGCGCTCGGTATAGCGGCTGTTGTTGTCCCCGCCGTCGGATAGGATCAGCAGTACCTTGCGCGCGTGGTTTGCGTGCTTCATCTGGTTGACACCGAGGTAGATAGCATCAAACAGAGAAGTCCAGCCCTCGGCCTGCACCGACGGCAGGATGTTCTCGATGTCTTTCGGGTCGGTGGTAAAGGGACAAACGGACTCCGGGCGGTCGTTGAATTTCAAAAGGGAAAACTCATCGCCGGTGGTGCTCGCTTTCAGGAATTCCATGATCGCCCGCCTGGACTCGTCCATTTTCTTTCGCATGCTGGCACTCGCGTCTAATACGATCCCAATTGAGATCGGCTCTTCCTCGCTGAAGAACTGGGAGATCTCCTGCTCCACGCCATCTTCGAACACGTGGAAGTCCGACTTCCGCAGCCCCTGCACCGGCCGCTCGTAAGGGTCGGTCACCATCACGGGGATCAGAACCAGGTTGACATCCACGCGCAGTGATTCGGCGCGGCTCTTCAGCTGGTTGGAGCGTCCTGAAACACGCGGCGTGATCGAAACTGTAGGGTTGTCGTCTTCGGCGCAAGCCTTTGGCGCGGTAGCGAAAAACAGCCCGGAGAGCATCGCAAAAACTGACGCAACGGCGAGGAAGGCAGAGGGACCTGCCGCCGGGGCCCTCCAAGGAGCCCGCTTCCGTGGAGAGTCGAAAACTGTGGTGTACTTCATCCAGCCTTTGGCAGAGCCTTCCTGCCTTTGCTGGATATCGTATCACTCTTCGAATCGCGGCTGCGGAAGGGCAGGGATCAAGCACGGCCGGAGACTGCACGCCCCCAGGTGACGAAGCCTCCAGTACTAAACAACGATTTTGGCCGAAGCCGGCCTGTTCCTTTACGCCGGCCAATCAAGGCGGAGGTCTGGCGTCGTGGCCAAGACCGTCCACTGGAATTGCCAATGGGTTAGGCTGCCTCCGCAGCTCTGGCCGCGTTTCGAGATTCATTGCTTCTCCCTGGAAAAGTAAAGGTGAAGAGCCAGTCCGACCTCTTCGTCCTGTTTGTTCGGCCTCTTGCCAGTGTTGTTCTCATGCTCGAAGTAGGAGTCAAACTGGACGTGTTTGCCTACGGGAAATAGGCAACCTGCATAGAGAGCGGTGGTGCTCCATTTGTTGTACTGAGCCACGTAGTAGGGTTCGGAAGCCACATACGGGATAAGGTGATAGGAAGCGATTGGAACCGCTCGCTCCACCTGAAATCTATTGCGGTAGCGCCAGGTGAAAGCGCCCTTTTTCCAGTCCAGATCCGCGCGGTTGCGGTCCGAGATCAGGAACCCACCCTTCAGCGGAAAATTCGAGGTTGTGGCCACAACCATACGATTGTCGGTGGGAGTATGTGGGGCGGTAATGTAAAGGTATCCGACGTCCAGAACCAGGAATCTTGACTTCGCATCATTGAGATCAAAAGCTGTCACTTCTTTCAGCTTGACCAATGGTTTCAAATAGAACTGAATGCTTGGGCCGGTTTGAAATTGCACGGGGTCGCCTGCCTCCCGATCTCCCTTGGCCTGGTAATTCACACGAACAGCCGAATTCAGTTTGAGGTTGGCATCAACTTCCGGCAGAAATTGAACGTCCTGACCGCAAGCTGGCAGCCACGCAAAGGAAAACGGAAATAACCAGCTCCAAGACGCCCTGTGAACTCGAGTCATTCTGTGCAGTGCCGCGCGGTCTACAGCCGGCTGACCGACCCTGGGCTAGCCAAGGTCTGTCATGCCGCTGTAATTCTGGATTCGCGCGAAAGCTACTTAGCGCCTCCCCAACCGATGACGATTCCACTTTTCAGCCGAAAGCTGTTCTGACCGTTGTTGTTGTTGCAGACGGCGAATTGGCAATCATTGCCGAAACGGGTGTAAAGATACTCAGCCTGGACCAGACGCAGGGCAATCTTCTTGTTGAATTTGATGTCAAGCCCGCCGCCTACCGTCAGGGCGAAAGCAGTCTTGCCCACGCTGGTGTCATTGGGATTCGCTACTATGATCACCGTAGTGTCTGTCGACAGAGGCTGCACGGTAGTGATGCCGCCGCAGGCATTTCCGACGTTTCCGTTGTTGCACTTCACCCGAACGTGCTCCACGCCCCAGTTGGTCTCGACAAACGGCTGGATTTTACCGAAATTTCGAAAGGTAAAGCGCGGGCCGAAAACGTAGGTCCCCTCACCCACGTGAACCTTACTACCTACGCCGTAGGTGTTGTCAAGGCCAGCTACTCTGCAGCCGCCCAGGTCCGCAGCAAGGCCGATCAGGCTTGTAAAGTTATAGGCAATCGTCCCCCCGAAACCGTAGCAGTTGAAGCTCTGTGACCCTCCCAGAACCGGGCTGTTGTGGACGTAAGTGAACGCCGGCGAGGTTTCCACCCTCGGATAACTATCCGAGTCCTGGGCGAAGGCCGTGCCAGACGCGAGCAAAAGCACGCCCGCGAAAACAAATGATCCACTCATCTTCACTTTCTCCTTACAATTCTTCCTCATATCGAATAACCCCTTTTTGATGTTCTACGGGCGCGTTCGCGATAAGTTACCCGCTAAAGCTAACCCCTCGCGCAGATGATGAGGACGGCACGCAGTGAGTCTTAATTCTTTTTCGGCAATGTGCCTTACTGTAAACGCCCAGCAACAGGCGGTCCAAGGTTTCGGAAACCCCAATCAATAACTTTTAAATCCGGAAGCCGGCCGGAGCCATCCTTTCATCGCCAGGAGGGTCGTAGCTAACCAAGCTGAACCGTTTACTTCAACCGAAGGAGGCACGCCCTACAACTAATTACCAAGGAGAGATAAAAATGACTTACCCTACGACTCGCAGAATCCTCAAGGGATTGTGCATGATCTCGGCGGTTTTTGCGTGCTTGGCGGTAACTGCGGCAGCCCAGACGAGCACCACCCAGAACATCGCGGGAAAGACGACCACCACCACCACTAAACAACGCGGCACTGTGACTTACGTCCAGGGAAATACCCTGGTCCTCAAAATGTCGACCGGTGAAGTGCGAACCCTTACCGTACCCGACAGCAGGACGGCCTTGATTGATGGCAAGGAAGTGACCATTCACGACCTCAAGGTAGGGACGACCCTGACCGCCACGATCACGACCACCACTACTCCAGTTGTGGACCGGACGGTCACCAACTTGAAGGGGACCGTGTGGTACGTCGCGGCGCCTACGGTGATTCTCACCCTGCCCGACGGCACGAACAAGACTTACAAGTCGCTTCCCGGCTACAAATTCAGTATCAATGGTCAGCCGGCGACTGTCTTTCAACTGAGAAAGGGTATGGAGATATCGGCAGAAAAGGTCGTGGAGCAGCCTTCGACGCAAATATCCAGCGATACCACGGTGACCGGACATGCCCCCGGGACCAAGGTGCTAGCTCAGGTCCCGCCTCCCACTAAGTAAAGAGTCTGTGTGAAAACGCGGGAAACCGCTCCCTCACGGCCACGGCTCGGTAGCGACATTACTGAGCCGCGGCCGTGAGGGACTCTAAAGAAGGCGGCTCAGTGCGGTGCAGGACCACGGATCACCTGAACAAAATCGGCTGGGCGGATCCACTTCGAGAACGCCGCCCTCACCTGATCCGCGGTCAACTCAAAGTAACGTTGCCCGGCTAGGATTTGTTCGTCCAGCGGCAGCCCTGTTTCCGCCCTCTGCATCAGCGCCGCGCCGATCGCATCGGAGCTCGATTCGGCCAACGGAATCTGCCGCAACAAAAGAGCTTTTGCTTGCCGCAGTTCCTCGGGCGTTACATTTTCCTTTTGCATCGCGATCAGATCGCGTTGAATGAGCGCGCGGGCTTTTGACACATTGGCCGGATCAGATGCGTACGTCACCGTGTACCCAGCTCGCGTGTTTGTTGCGGTGAGCGAATCATCCACGTCATAAACTAGCCCGGCTACCTGCCGCAGGTCATGGTAAAGGCGCGTGGCGTAGAAGCCGCCGCCCAGGACATGGTTCCCGAGTTCAACCGCGTAATAGTCCGGATGAAGGCGGTGGAGGCCAAGTTCTTCGGCGAGCGTTACGTCATCCTGAATGCGTCCCGGGTCCGGCACATGTACGGCCGCCGGCCCATTGGGAGGCACGGGGGGTAAACTCACGTTCGGTTTCGGACCCTCGCTCTTCCACGCGCCGAAATATTTTTCGACGGTGGCCTTGGCTTCCCGAAACGTCACATCACCGATGATCACGATGGTGGTGAGATCGGGGCGATAGGTCTTGGCGTAATACGCCTTGACATCGTTCAGCGTAACTCTCGAAATGGTTTGTGGAGTCACCTCGCGCAACTCCGGATCGCCCTTCGGAAGCACCGCCAACTCAAGCGCGCGCCGAGTCCGATGCTCTGGACTCGTCAGATTTCCAGCGGCCAACTGGGTGGCCTGCTGTTTGACCACTTGGAACGCGTCCCTCGGAAGTGCGGGATTCAATTCATTGTCCGCCAACAGTTGCGCCCCCCGGTCGAAGTATCGCTTGAGCACACGAAGCGAGAATCCCGGCCCGGCAGACTCGTTCGCTCCGATGTCGTCCAAGGCTTTCTCAAACGCGAGGCGATCCAGATTTTTTGTTCCATACGAGAAAAGCTGCTCGAGGATGCTCCCGACGCCATCCTTGCCGGGTGGGGTTTCAAGCTTCTCTTCGCAACGGATATTGCCCACCAACGTTATGGTAGGACTGATCGTCTCGGTCTGAACAATCAATCGGATTCCATTGGCCAACGTCACATCCGCCGGATGCACGCCCGCTTTGGGAACCGATAAAGATTTCAATGCCAATTCGGCCCAGTTCGGCAATGGAACAGGCTTCGACGGCGCGGAGGTGAGCTGCTCGGCCCCGCCAAATCCGTTCGCTGGAACTGGCTGGCCGGAGGGAGCCGGCGCCAGCACCGCTACGATCGCATTTTGGTTCAAAAGATAGGTCCGCGCCACTCGGTTCACGTCGTCCGTAGTCACTTTCAGGATGGCGTCGATGTCTTCATCCGGAGAGTTGCGTCCTTGTGCGGCGACTGCTTCCGACCAATTTGCCGCCAGCCCGGGAATTGAGTTCCTTTCAAATTCCGCGGCGGCCAGTTGCTTCCGCTTAGCGGCCTCCACCAGATCCGCCGGCAATCCCTGGGCGAGATATCCGGCGATCACTTCTTTCAACTTCGAGATCATGGCGGACGGATTGGCACCCGATGGAATGGCCGCCAACGCGACCGAGGCACTCGCCATGGGATATGTTTCTTCCAATTCGAACAACGTATCCAGCGCGTCGTTCGTGGTCACGAGGCCGAAGAGATTCCCTCTCTCGCTCGCGAGGACATCACTCAACACCAGTGCCGCCGCATAATCCCTGCTGTCGCTACCGGGCGTTCGATAAGCGACAAACACGAGTTGGTACGGCAGGTCGCTCTGCATGCTGAAGGATTCTGCTCTTACCGGCTGAAGTCTTACCTCGGGCCGCCGAGCGAGCCGGCGCCTTGGAATGGACCCATAGAGCTGGTTGACTCTTTTGATCGTCGAGTCAGGATCGACATCGCCGGTGATCACGAGGATGGCATTGTTCGGCGCGTACCACTTCTTATAAAAGTCCTTGAGCATCGCAGCGGTGGTTGCGTCGAACGAGCTCTGGCTGCCCAGGGCATCATGCGCATAGGGAGTTCCCGCGAACAAGTCTTCGTTCAGACGTTCAATGAATTTCTCCGTGGGATCCGAAAGATCGCTCGCCACCTCTTGCTTGATGGCTCCTCGCTCCTTGGCCCATTCCACCTGGCTGTCCTCAACATCGCGCATGCAGGCCGCGTCCACGCGCAGCGCCAGATCCAGGTACTCGGCCGGGATGGTGTTGAAATATTGCGTAATGTTCTGCTGCGTATCGGCGTTGGTGAATCCGCCGAGCTGGGCATCGATGGCTGCAATCTGATCGCCGGTCAGGCTTGCGCATCCTCGGAACACCATGTGCTCCTGGGCGTGCGCCATTCCCGGGAAGCCCGCCGGGGCCTCATCCGCGCCGGCCAGGTAATTTTCTTCGACCGTGACTACGGGGGCCAACGGATCGCGCACGATCACGACGCGCAGCCCGTTGTTCAGCGTGGCGCGGGTAATGTTCATTTCTTCGCGTGTCTTGTGAGGTTGGTTGCCAGCCGCGAAGGCCACTAGCACCGCGACAGCGAAGTATTTGCGCATGTTTCTTGAGGGGCTTCCGCTCGCGAGATCGTGATGCCTCAACCGGCGTGGTTTTCGCTCACGGACTGGAACAAGCGCCACTTGCGGTGAAACGATGCAGGGAGCGCGGGGAAAGGCTCAAATTCTTGACCTGTGCCCTGAAGGTTCGCTAGGTCAGAGCGTAAACGCGGGATCAACTCATTCGTATTGCCGTGTTTACCGCCAGCGGCCGGCGACGTAAACGTATCCCTTCGGACCCCTTTGCCAAGCCGGCGCAATCCACACCACGCCAGGACGCGGTGGCCTCATCCATCTGCCCGCTACCCAAACGTACCGTCCACCAGAGGCCCTATAGTATCCGGGTATCCAGACGTATTGCGGGGATGGCGCGCGGCCGACGATTGCGACGCTGACCGGAGGCGGAGGCGCGGTTGCAATAATTACCGCGCCAAACAGGACCGGCTCTACTGTAAGAATTCCCGCCAGGACGGTAAGTGCAAGCGGTGCTTTCATTGGTGACCTCCCATTTTCGAACAGGTGCCATCCGTAGGGATGTTGTTCAGGAGCTAGATGGCGCTGGTGCGACAGGAGATCTTATTTCTTTACGGACTCGCAGGCCAGATTAAGTAACTCTGTTTGCTGAAACGAACATCAATTGCACGGAACCGTTTCCATTTTCCGTCTCGACCTCCCCAAGCGTGCATAGGTGATGGCGTCACTGCTGTTCTTTTTGATATTTGCCTCTTGCCTGGTGGCGCAGAGCCAGGCGCCGTCCCCTGCGGCCACTGACGACTCCCCAAATATGGACCGGATTCTTGGCGTCATTCCGAACTATCTAACGGTTGAGGATTCCACAAAGGGAATGGCGCCTTTGACCGTGAAGCAGAAGTTCCGGCTGTTTGCCAGGGAGACGTTCGATCCGTTTACCGCTGGCGCGGCTGCTGCTGGAGCGGCGCTCTCACAGGTGGGCAACGACAATCCCAAGTATGGCGAGGGCGCTGGCCCGTATGGCAAGCGGTTTGGCGCGGCGGTGGCCGATATCACCACGCAGAACTTCTTCTCGGACGCTATGCTTGCATCCTTATTGCATGAGGATCCCCGCTATTTTCGGAGGGGGCCGGAGTTCGGCATGTGGTACCGCGTGGGCTACGCATTGAGCCGGGTGGTGGTGACGCGCACAGACGCAGGGAAGAACACAATCAATTATTCGGGGATGCTGGGAATGGGAATGGGCATCGCGCTGTCGAACGCCTATTATCCGGAGGACAGCGTAAACGGCAGAGAGGTAGGCAGCCGATTTGGAACCAGCCTTGCGGCTTCTGCCCTGTCCAATCTCTTGCCGGAATTCTGGCCCGATATTCATCAGAGGTTCTTCCACCACGAATCTCGGACGCCGCCGCCATCGGCAGACCCACGGAGGCGTTGACCCCGTGCGTCATGTGCGGGCCCTCAAAAAAAAACAAAATCGGAATGTTGGGGGCCTCATCCTTGCCGTGTGAAGGAGTCGAACTACAAATGAGTAAGCGCTTCTACCGGTTCGGGCTAACGCTGGCGCTGTTTTACTTGGGCGCGGCCAGCGCTCAATATCCAATCATGGATAGTGTCGCCGACAAGATCATCATGAAGTATCAAGCCTCTAGCTGCGAGCAACTGTATCAAGCGAAAGCCCAAAAGCAGCAGCCAGGTCCGGGAGAGCAGAAGGCCATACAGATGCTTCACAACGATCCTCAGATGCGCGCTGCTTTTATCGCCAAAGTCGCGCCTCCGATCGCTAACAAGATGTTCGATTGCGGCATGATTCCTTGATCTTGGCGCAACGCCGCGAAGGAGCCATGATGATCCGGGCTAAATTTCTGAACTCGATTCTCCGATACGGCCTGTCCGGGCTGCTGGTTTGCGCAAGTCTGGGTGCGCAGAACACCGCGAAGGTCTCCGCGGACTCCGGGCCGGCGCTAGAGCCAAGGGCGATTGAGATCCTCAAGGCCGCGAGCGACCGCCTGGCTGCCGCCCATTCCATGACGTTTACGGCCGACGTCACCTATGAGAGCCCCACGCGGCAGGGTCCATCGCTGGTCTACGCAACACAATCCGACGTCACGATGGTGCGACCAAACAAGTTGCGGGTGATTTCGCCTGGCGACGGCCCCGCCTCCGAGTTCTATTACGACGGCAAGGTCATGATGGCCTATGCTCCAGCCGAAAACCTGGTGGCGATCGCCGATGCACCGCCCACCGTTGACGCCACACTCGAGGCAGCCTTCAGCATGGCGGGAATCTATTTCCCATTCACCGACGTAATCGTAACCGATCCATACAAGGATCTCTCCGACGGACTTACGCTGGCATATTACGTGGGCCAATCTCACGTGGTTGGCGGAATTACCACCGACATCGTCGCCTACATAACCAACCGCGTTTTCATCCAGGCCTGGATAGGCGCCGACGACAAGTTGCCGCGTATCCTACGCGCGATCTACCTGGACGACAAGCTGCAAGAGCGCCACATCCTGGTGCTCACCAACTGGAAAATTAACCCTGACGTGGCGCCGGATGTTTTCGGAACTCCTGCCGCCGCCACGGCTAAGCACATCCAGTTTGCGCACCCGAGCGCTCCGCCCCCGCCGGGTGCAATGCATCCGGCCGAGGCCGCGAAACCTTAACCGCAACAGTAGAAGCTAAAGGAAACTATGAAAAAAACTATCATCGCGAATCTTCTGGTAATGGTGCTCGTTTGCCGGCCGGCCTTCGCATGGGGGCATGCGGGCGGATACGGCGCCGGTGCATCTCACAACGATTACGGCGGAAGCTCGGCGCATGTGGAAGGGGTCGGCGCTACCCACACCAACGCCGCGGGCGGCAACACGACGCACGTCGACGGGGAGGGGACTACGCACTCCAGCGCGTACGGAACCAGCTCCACGCACTATCAAGGCGCTGACGGCGGCTATTCCACCCATACGAATCAATATGGCGACACCACTACAGGCAAGGCCGGCTATGGCGCCGTGACTAAGACGCCTGGCGGAGCAACCGCTTATCATCCGCCGACCGCGTATCCGGCCGATTATCATCCCCCAGCCACTTATCCCGCGGGCTCGTATGGTTACCATCCGCCAACGGTTGTAAACAGCTACTCAGCCGGCTGCTATAACTGCGGCGGGTGGTCCGCTGGAGCTGCCGCTGTTACGGGTGCTGCGGTGGGTGTAGCTGCAGGAGCCGCGATCGCCTCTGCCAACAGCAGTGCCGCCACCGCGAACGCTTATTCGGCTGGCGTTGCTGCGGGCGCGGCAAGCGCCACATATGCAATGGGCCAAGTGGTAGCGGCAGTACCGGTAGGCTGCGCAACCCCGGTGGTCCAAGGTCAAACCTATTATTTATGCGGCAACACGTGGTTTAGCCCGTCCTACGGCGCGAACGGCGTTTACTACCGCGTGGTGCCTACTCCCTGATGTTGTCTTCAAATTGAATGCTTGAAGTATCCGCTCCAACGGTATCGTTGCACCGGCAAACAAGGAATGAACTCTTATGAAAAAACGCGTTCCGAGTATCTTAGCGCTAGCTTTCTGCTGGTGCATGCTATTCACATCAACAAGGATGCTTTACGCACAAGCCGGTGCGCAGAAGATCGAGCAGCTGGCCAAGCAGCTCAACGTGGTACATGAACAGATTGATCCGCAAGTGAGGTCAATCCTCACGCCGGCGCAGTACCAGAAGCTTCAGGAAATCCGCAAGAAAGATGTAGAGCAGGCCATCAGGAAAAACACTTAGTCGTGCACTCCGAGTCTGAAGCAGGCAGGGACTAACGAAGGGGATTATTCGATGAGCCAAAATCACTTCACTCTTAGTTTTCCGTTGAAGTCACCCGCCGACGCAGAAGCCATTGCGCAAGAACTTCCGCCGCTCATGCCCGGGTTGTTCGCGGTGGAAGATAACATCGGCACCATTCACTACTCGCGATTCACCGTTCTGAGCGCCAGGACGCTGCTGCTCCTCGGCGATTTCGACGGCGAATTTGGCCAGCTGATGGCCAGCCTCGGCAAACTTGCTGGGCCGGTGTTCGATGAGATCTTGCAGCACGTGGATCATCCGCCGGCCAGCCCGGTTGCCGATCATGCGGGCACTTTCGTGGAATGGGCCGGGGAGCATCTGCTTCACCCGGTAAATCTGTATACCGCCTACCCGGACGTTTCGGCCAAGGAGATTAAGGCTTTGGCCGAAACGTCCGGGTAGGCGGTATACAGATTTAC